>Ga0209573_1000543_pt1 | contig 77337 bp, 64 predicted proteins | sample TNRBio252014_DNA_FD_185870 | JGI IMG/M metagenome (GOLD analysis project Ga0209573, IMG submission 185870) | Wastewater treatment Type I Accumulibacter community from EBPR Bioreactor in Madison, WI, USA - TNR Reactor_6/25/2014_ DNA (SPAdes)... | ecosystem: Engineered > Bioreactor > EBPR >... | reverse complement strand
TACACGGATGCTTGGGGAGCCTACGAACGCCACTTGCCACCCGAACAGCATACGATCGGTAAGGCGAATACTCAAAAGATTGAACGGAAACACCTCACCCTACGGACACGCATTAAAAGATTAGTCAGAAAGACGATTTGTTTCTCTAAACTCGACAAAATGCATGACATCGTTATTGGCCTCTTTATCAACCGATATGAATTTGGGGTTTTGGTATGAAATCCATGTCTGGAACACTACCTATCCAGGTTAAGGAAGATTTGAAGGATTTGTATTACAACAAAATCGCCGAATTCATGGAACTTTTTTATAACAGTCATCCAGTTAGATGATGGCCGAGAAAACTTGTCGAACAAGGAGCTGGCTAATTTGAAAAATATCCTTTCTTTCTCGGCGATAACAGGCCCGGTGCCAGACGATGCACTATCTCTTAGAAGCAAGAGAAGCAAGTTTTTCCTAGAGAAAGGCAACTTTGATTTTCCAGAACTTGAGAAAAGACTTCGGGCCACCCTGGCTCGCCAGACTGACTTGACCCCAAGGCTTGTTAGCCCACTTGAGATATTGTTGTCAGCGAACAAAGCGTTTGACAGAGAAGAAGTGAAGCAGAAGCTCTTCACGCGTGGCATTGGCTCTGACATCGGTCGAACGGGAGCGTACATGAGCAATCTGTCACAATTCCTGACAAAGGGTTCAAATCCGCATCTCAGGCAGATAATGGACTTCGCCTCTGACGGCGGAAGTGGAGCGAGAAAGAACAGTTATCAGATTCAGCCAGAATACCGTGAGTTAATAGCAACCCTGATCGACGAATGGAAACAAACCCATCAAAGTTCTCAAGTTATTGGAGGTTAAAGTGGCTAACGAAGAGCAATACAACAAAGCAGTCAGCGAACTTCGCGGCACCGCCGCACGATTCAAGCCGGGCCAGCGGATTTATGACGAAATCGTTGGATTTCGGGATGAGGTCTTGGCCAAGTATCGTCCGATCTTTTCGTCCGCGCACATCCCAAGTTTGACCAAGGAGGAGTTCACCTCTTTCTTGTATATCGAGAACAATCATCACTGGAGCGGTCTTCATCGAAATGGACTCGGCGCGGCGGAAGATATGAACGCGCTTCGTCAGGCGCTAGCCTTACTTTTGGACGAGAATAGCCCCATCCAGGAACGGTTTCCGAAAGCACTGAACCGGGTCACCGGTTTGGGCAAAGGCATCGCGACCGCGATTCTGACGGTGGCCTATCCTGCCCAATACGGGGTCTGGAACAACACCTCCGAAGCCGCGCTCCGCAAGGTGGGTCTGTGGCCTGACTTTGCAAGGGGGGCGGATATCGGCAGGCGGTATGCTCAGATCAACGATCTCCTTGCGCGACTGGCTGCGGACTTGGAGATGGATTTCTGGACTCTCGATACATTCTGGTGGTTCGTGCTCGAACCGGTACCGCCGATCTCGGAAACCACTTCAACAGCGTCTCCGATCGTTGAGAACGGCGGGCACTTTGCTCTCGAACGCCAACTCGAAGAATTCCTGTTGGAGAACTGGGAGCGAACGCCATTGGCCCAGGAATGGGTCGTTTTCAGCACGCCGGACGATCTCGAGGCGGGAAACCAGTACCCGACCGATGTCGGGCGGATTGACATTCTGGCGGTTCACAAGACGCAACCCCGGTTCTTGGTCATCGAACTCAAACGCAACCAGAGCAGCGATCAAACTATCGGCCAAACGCTGCGGTATGTCGGCTGGGTCAAGAAACACTTGGCCCAGAATGGACAGAGCGTAGAGGCGCTCATCATCGCTCACCAGATCGAAAAGGAAGCACGCTATGCGATCTCGACCCTGCCCAACGTCAAAATGATGAGGTATGAGGTGGAGTTCCGGTTGGATGAGTGCTGACCGTAAGCGGCGTCGCTGGCTCCACAAGAGCCGACGAAGAACCCTATTTTCGATATTTTCAAGAATGAGTTCTGAATAAAAATTTTAAAGAGGCCGGGAGTCGCTGATGGGCAAGTCGGGCCAGATTCCGTTCGGAAACGGTCAGACCGCTTGCCTACACCGTCAAATACTGCCGCACCAACCCGTCGTCCAGCGTCGCCATCGGTCCGCTGGCCACAACCCGGCCCTTATCGAGGATACAGAACCGATCCGCAACCTGGCGGGCGAAACCGAGCTTCTGTTCCACCAGCAGCACGGTCATTCCCTGTTCCCGGTTGAGCCGGCGGATCACCTCGCCGATCTCATGCACGATATTGGGCTGGATGCCTTCGGTAGGTTCATCAAGGATCAGCAGCGTGGGCTGAATCACCAGCGCCCGGCCAATCGCCAGTTGCTGCTGCTGGCCGCCGGACAGGTCGCCGCCGCGCCGCTTGAGCATGGACTTCAGCACCGGAAACATCTCGTAGATAAACTCCGGAACCCGTTTCAGCCGATCCTTGCGGATGGGCAGACCGATGCGCAGATTCTCCTCCACGGTCAGCAGTGGGAAAATCTGCCGACCCTGCGGCACATAGCCGATGCCCAGCGGCGCGCGCCGTTCCGCAGGACGGCCAGCCAGATCTTCACCCTTAAAGTAGATCGCCCCGGAACGCAGCGGAATCAGCCCCATGATGGCCTTGAGCAGCGTGGTCTTGCCGACCCCGTTGCGCCCCATCAGGCACACCAGCGCCCCTTCCGGCGCTTCCAGGGCGATGTCCCACAGGGTCTGGCTTTGGCCGTAGCACTGGTTCAAGCCGTCAATGCGCAGCATGGTCGTCCCCCAGATAAACCTCGATCACCTTGGGATGGGCCTGTACTTCTTCCAGAGAACCTTCCGCCAGTACCCGGCCCTGATGCAGCACGGTCACTTGGTCCGCGATGGAGCGGACAAAGCCCATGTCATGCTCGACTACCACCACCGAATGCTCACCGGCCAGCGCTTTCAGCAACTCAGCGGTGCGCTCCATTTCCGCCGGGGTCATTCCGGCCACCGGCTCATCGACCAGCAACAGGCGCGGCTCCTGCATTAGCAACATGCCAATTTCCAGCCACTGCTTCTGACCGTGGGCAAGAATGCCGGCCTGGCGGTGCGCCGGCTCGGTCAACCCGACCCGCTCCAGCACCGCGTCAATCCGTTCGCGCTCCTCACCGGTCAGCCGGGTGGTCATCAGTCCGCGCAAGTGCTTTGCGCCCGACATGGCCAGCTCCAGATTTTCCAGCACGGTCAGCGACTCGATCACGGTTGGTTTCTGAAACTTGCGGCCAATGCCCATCCGGACAATCGCCGGTTCGTCCAGTTTCAGCAGGTCGATGGTCTGGCCGAAAAATACCCGGCCTGTATCCGGCTTGGTCTTGCCGGTGATGATGTCCATCATGGTGGTTTTCCCCGCGCCGTTGGGGCCGATGATGCAACGCAGTTCCCCATCGCTGATGTACAGCGACAGATTATCAATGGCCTTGAACCCGTCGAAACTGACGGTCACCCCCTCCAGGTACAGCAAAATGCCGTGGGTGGCGTCGACCGGCGCGTCCAGCGGGCGAATGCCGCCTTCGATGTCTGAAATCAGTTCGCTCATGCTGCAACCTCCCGGCGGCGTCGCAACAGGCCCATCAGGCCAGAGGGCAGCAGCAGGGTGACTGCGACGAACAGGCCGCCCAGCGCAAACAGCCACACTTCCGGCAAGGCCCCGGTCAGCCAGGTCTTGGCGTAATTGACCAGCACTGCGCCAACGACCGCGCCGACCAGGGTGCCGCGCCCGCCGACCGCCACCCAGATCACCGCCTCGATGGAGTTGATCGGGGCGAACTCGCCCGGATTGATGATGCCCACCTGCGGCACGTACAGCGCGCCCGCCACGCCCGCCAGTATCGCCGAGAAGGCGAACACCAGCGCCTTGACCTGCTCGACCCGGTAGCCGAGAAAGCGGGCGCGATCTTCACTGTCGCGGATTGCGACCAGCACCCGGCCCATGCGGGTCGAGACCAGCCAGCGACACAGCACATAGCCGCCCGCCAGCGCCAGCGCCGAGAACACGAACAGGACGATGCGCACGCCATCAGCCTGCAAGGAGAAACCCAGCACGTCCTTGAAATCGGTCAGGCCGTTATTGCCGCCAAAGCCCATTTCGTTGCGGAAGAAGGCCAGCATCAGCGCATAGGTCAGCGCCTGGGTGATGATAGACAGATAGACACCCGACACCCGCGACCGGAAGGCGAACCAGCCGAACACAAAGGCCAGCAGTCCCGGCACGATCATGACCATCAGCACCGCAAATCCGAACTGGTCAAAGCCGTGCCAGTACCAGGGCAGTTCTTTCCAGTTCAGGAACACCATGAAATCCGGCAACACGGGGTCGCCGTAGACCCCGCGCGCGCCGATCTGGCGCATCAGATACATGCCGAAGCAGTAGCCGCCCAAGGCGAAAAACGCAGCGTGACCGAGGCTGAGGATGCCCATGTAGCCCCACACCAGATCGACCGCCACCGCCAGCAGGGCGTAGCACAGATACTTGCCGAGCAGGGTGACGGTGTAGGCCGACAGATGCAGGGGATGCTCCGCCGGAACCCACAGATTCAGCACCGGCACGACGATGCTGATGATCGCCAGCGTCGCCAGCAGAATCAGTCCGGCGCGGTCGGAAAGGAGCCAGATGGGTAAGCGCATCGCTTAAACCTCCGCTGCCCGACCACGTTGCGGGAACAATCCGCGCGGGCGTTTCTGGATGAACAGGATGAGAAAGATCAGCACCAGAATCTTGGCCAGCACCGCGCCCGCCCAGGGTTCCAGCAGTTTGTTGGCGACGCCCAGCGACAATCCGGCGACCAGCGTTCCCCACAGGTTGCCAACCCCGCCAAACACCACCACCATGAACGAATCGACGATATAGCTCTGACCGAGATTGGGACCGACGTTGGTTAATTGCGACAGAGCGACTCCGGCCACGCCGGCGATGCCGCTGCCCAGGCCGAAAGTCAGGGCATCGACCCGCGCCGAGCGCACCCCCATCGCCCGCGCCATCGCCCGGTTCTGCGCCACCGCCCGTACTTCCAGCCCCAGCCGGGTGCGTTGCAGCGCCAGCCACAGCAGGGCGAACACCGCGATGCAAAAGCCGACTATCACCAGCCGGTTGAGGGTCAGTTCCAGCGGCCCGAAGGCGAGGACGCCGCTCATCCAGTCCGGGGTCGCTACGGAACGGTTCAGCGGGGAAAAGACCGAACGCACCGCCTGTTGCAGGATCAGACTCACCCCGAAGGTCGCCAGCAGGGTTTCCAGTGGCCGACCGTAAAGAAAGCGGATGATGCCGCGCTCGATGGCGATGCCCATCAGCCCGGCGACCAGAAACGCCAGCGGAATCGCCACGGGCAGCGACCAGTTGACCGGCAGCCATTGCTGCACCAGCCAAGTAGTGTACGCGCCCAGCATCATCAGTTCGCCGTGCGCCATGTTGATCACGCCCATGACCCCGAAGGTCACGGCCAGGCCGATGGCGGCCAGAATCAGGACCGACCCTAGCGACAGGCCAAAAAACAGGGTCTCCGCCCCGCTCAGCAGTTGCAGGCGGAATTCGGTGCGGCTCACGGCGCGTTGCGCGGCTTCACGGACGGCGGGATCGGGGTCGGCGGCGGCGGCCCGGGCGAGCTGGCCGCGAATCTCCGGCTGTAATTGCCCCCCCAGGGCTTCGGCGGCTTGGGCGCGAACCGGCGCTTCCGGGCTGGACAGGTCGGCCAGCGCCAGCGACAGCGTCAACAATTCCTTGATTTTAAGATCCGTTTCCACCGCCAGCCGCGCCTTGAGCAGCTCCGCGCCGGCGGGATCCGGGTTACGCAGGAAAGCCTCAATGGCGGCCCGCCGTTGCTGCGGATCGGCGCTGGCGAGTCCCAGACGGGCCAGGCGCTCTTCAATCAGCCGGCGCAAGCGATTATTGGTGGTGATGCGCTCCAGATCGCGTTTGCTGAGAGTTCCCAACGCCGCGCCGGTGGCCGCCTCCTCGATAGCGAGTTCCGCGCCGTCGCCGCGACCGATGACCATGCGTTCGGGGTCGGCCTGGTAGTACAGGCGGCTGTCGGCCAGCGCCTTGAGAATGGGAGTTATCCGGGAAGGGTTCAGCGTGACCAGTTTTTCGATGAGCGCGGCCTTGCCGTCGAAATCCGCTTCCCGCAATTCGAGGAGTACGGCGCGCAGTTCCGCGTCGTCAGCCCGCGCCGGCGGCGAACCCCACAGCAGGGCTATCGCCAGCAGAACCAGAATCAGTCCCAGTCCGGCGGGTTCCAAGGTTCGAAATAACCGTTCACTCCCCTCTCCCCCATGAGTGGAGGAGAGGGTTAGGGGGTCAGCGGTTGAATCGACTGCCCTCACCCCCGACCCCTCTCCCGCTTGCGGGAGAGGGGAGTGAACGGTTCCGGTTCGAATGGGCATGGGCAAGGTCTCGCATGGGCATCATCAGGTGGGAACTCTGTCGCACCCGCACCCCTGGCCCCTCTCCCGGCGGGAGAGGGGGGATGCGCGTCAGGCGGAGTAACGAAAACCAGGCCGTTCTACTTGAAGTTCTGCCCGGAGCAGGTCTTGGTAACCGTGTTGTAGTTACCACACTTGATCTTGGGATCCGCCCAGTCGGCGATGATGTCCTTGCTGCCCGGCAGGAAGTCGGACCAGGCGTCGCCCGGCACCAGTTCCTTGGTCTTCCACACCACATCAAATTGCCCATCCGCCTGAATCTCGCCGATGTACACCGGCTTGGTCAGATGATGGTTGGGCAACATCTTGGCGACGCCGCCGGTCAGATTCGGAAACTCGATGCCGACCATCGCCGGAATCACCTTGTCCGGATTGGTGCTCTTGGCCTTCTCCACCGCCTTCACCCACATGTTGAAACCGATGTAATGCGCTTCCATGGGATCGTTGGTGACCCGCTTGGGATCCTTGATGAAGGCGTGCCACTTCTTGATGAAGGCGTCGTTGGCCGGATCCTTGATGCTCATGAAGTAATTCCAGGCGGCCATGTGCCCGACCAGCGGCTTGGTGTCGATGCCGGACAGTTCTTCCTCGCCGACCGAGAAAGCGACCACCGGAATATCCTGAGCAGAGACGCCCTGGTTGCCCAGTTCCTTGTAGAACGGCACATTGGCGTCGCCGTTGATGGTCGAGACCACGGCGGTCTTCTGGCCCGCCGAGCCGAATTTCTTGATGTCGGCGACGATGGACTGCCAGTCGGAATGACCAAACGGGGTGTAGTTGATCATGATGTCTTCATCCTTGACCCCCTTGGCCTTGAGATAGGCTTCCAGAATCTTGTTGGTGGTGCGGGGATAAACGTAGTCGGTGCCGGCCAGCACCCAGCGCTTCACGCCCAAATCCTTCATCAGATAATCCACCGCGGGAATCGCCTGCTGATTCGGAGCCGCGCCGGTGTAGAACACGTTCTTGGACGACTCCTCGCCCTCGTACTGCACCGGATAGAACAGGATGCCGTTCAGCTCCTCGAACACCGGCAGCACCGACTTGCGGCTGACCGAGGTCCAGCAGCCGAACACGACATCGACCTTGTCCTTTTGCAACAGTTCGCGGGCCTTTTCGGCGAACAGCGGCCAGTTCGAGGCCGGGTCCACCACTACCGCTTCCAGCTTCTTGCCCAGCAGACCGCCCTTCTTGTTCTGCTCATCCACCAGCATCAGCACCGTATCTTTCAGCGTGGTTTCGCTGATCGCCATCGTCCCGGACAGCGAATGCAATACGCCGACCTTGATGGTGTCGGCAGCGTGGGCCAGCGTAGCGCCCAGCGTCAGCGCGCCAGCCGCCAGCCAGGGAAGAAACTTCGGCATCCTCGTTGTCATGCGCAGCCCTCGTGTGTGATGGATCCGTTTGCTTGAATGCGAACGCGCCAAGGAGTTATCAAGGACCATGCCAATCGATTATCCATTGATCTTAAAAACAATATTTTATTTTTACCCCATCAGGGAAACGGTCTGTGCCTTATGACGGTGCAAGACCTTGAGAGGATGGCGCAAATTAGAGCAGGCTTAGTTCCTGGATGTTGTAACCTTCTGTTTCTTAAACTAAACTGCTTTATCCGGTCAACAAGCCAAGACAACGACCATGGGAACAACGCCGCGATCCGTAGCGGAAACCTTTCGAGCGCGGCGCTGGCCGGCGCACAACCGGGCCGCCTCGGGTAAAGTCAGCGCCTGGAGCAGGGCCGAGGAGTCCACCGGGTCATGATCGCCACCGGATCCCCCGCCGGCTGGCAAGCCCAAGTGACCCTCGGCTTTCAACGCCGCGCCGCCCGCACTCTCCTGGGGCATTGCGCCCATCAAGGCCCCTTGCAGGTGCAGCGACCGTTTTACCCGGAAGGCGACAGCGTGTGCCATGTCGCGCTGCTCCACCCGCCGGGCGGCGTGGTGGGCGGCGATGAACTGGCTATCGTTGCCACGCTCGACAGCGGTGCTCACGCCCTGATCACCACCCCCGCAGCCGGCAAGTTCTACCGCAGCGCCGGCCCCATCGCCCGCCAGCTTCAGACGCTCACTGCCGCGCCCGGCGCGACGCTGGAATGGCTGCCCCAGGAGAACATCATTTACGCCGGCGCTCGGGTCTATACCGTCACGCGGGTTGAACTCCAGGGCGACGCCCGCTTCATCGGCTGGGAAATCCTCTGCCTGGGGCGGCCCGCCGCGCATGAAACCTTTATGACCGGCGAGTACCGGCAGGCGCAGGAACTCTGGCGCGACGGTGAACCGCTGTATCTCGAACAGGGTCGTTATGCCGGTGGCGGTGCGGTGCTCGATGCCCGCTGGGGCCTGCAAGGTCAGCCCGTCGTCGCCACGCTGCTGGCCAGCGGCGCCCCCTCTTACCCGGTGAGTGAACTGCGCGCCGCCGTGGATGCCGCTGTACAAGGCGGTGAATGGATGACCGTCAGTCCATTGAACGGCGTCCTGGTTTGCCGCTATCTCGGCCCCTCGGCGCTGCGGGCCAGACGCCTGTTCATAATGGCGTGGAGTTTGCTGAGACCGACGATGCTAAACCGTCCAGCCAGCCCTTCCCGTTTCTGGAACACCTAACTGTTGCGAGAATGCCCATGGAACTGACCCCCCGCGAAAAAGACAAGCTGCTGCTGTTTACCGCCGGCCTGCTGGCGGAACGGCGCAAGGCCAAGGGCCTGAAACTCAACTATCCCGAAGCGGTCGCCTATATTTCCTGCGCCCTGCTGGAGGGCGCGCGGGAAGGTCGCAGCGTTGCGGATTTGATGAGCCATGGCCGCACCCTGCTGACCCGCGACGAGGTGATGGAGGGCGTCCCGGAGCTGATTCCCGAAGTGCAGATCGAGGCCACCTTCCCGGACGGCACCAAACTGGTCACGGTTCACCACCCGATTCCCTGAGGAGCAGCCCATGATTCCCGGCGAAATCATCACCGCTGATGGCGATCTCGAACTCAACGCCGGTCGCCGCCTGACGCGGTTGACCGTGGCCAATACCGGCGACCGGCCGATTCAGGTCGGCTCGCATTACCACTTTGCTGAAACCAATCCCGCGCTGCGTTTCGACCGGGAACAGGCGCGGGGTTGCCGGCTGGACATTCCCGCCGGCACGGCGGTGCGTTTTGAACCCGGTCAGGAACGGGAAGTGGACTTGGTGGATTATGCTGGCGCACGGGAAGTCTACGGTTTCCGCGCTGAAATCATGGGACCATTGGAGGTAACCGTTCACTCCCCTCGCCCGCTGGCGGGAGAGGGACTGGGGGAGAGGGCAGGAGATTCAACGGCTGACCCCCTCTCCCTAACCCTCTCCCCCTTATCAGGGGGAGAGGGAACTGAACGTTTACCGCTGGAGAAGCAGCCATGAGCCGCATCGACCGCCGCGCTTATGCGGAGATGTACGGCCCCACCGTCGGCGACCGGGTGCGGTTGGGCGATACCGAATTATGGATCGAGGTGGAGCGCGACTGCGCCATTTACGGCGAAGAGGTCAAATTCGGCGGAGGCAAAGTCATTCGCGACGGCATGGGCCAGTCGCAACGTTCCCAGGCGGACGGCGCGGTCGATACGGTGATTACCAACGCGCTGATCGTCGATCACTGGGGCATCGTCAAGGCCGACATTGGCATCAAGGACGGACGGATCAGCGGCATCGGCAAGGCCGGCAATCCCGACGTGCAGCCGGGGGTCAACATCATCATCGGCCCCGGCACCGAGGTGATTGCTGGCGAAGGGCTGATCGCCACCGCCGGCGGCATCGACAGTCATATCCATTTCATCTGCCCGCAACAGGTTGAAGAAGCGCTGATGTCCGGCATCACCACCATGCTGGGCGGCGGCACCGGGCCAGCCACCGGCACCAATGCGACCACCTGCACGCCCGGCCCCTGGCATTTGCGGCGGATGTTGCAGGCGGCGGAAGGCTTGCCGGTCAATCTGGGCTTTCTCGGCAAGGGCAACGCCAGCCATCCGGCGGCCTTAGAAGAACAGTTGGAAGCCGGCGCGATGGGGTTGAAACTGCATGAAGACTGGGGAACCACGCCGGCGGCCATTGATCATTGTTTAGCAGTGGCTGAACGCTATGACGTGCAGGTGGCGATTCACACCGATACGCTGAACGAATCAGGCTTCGTCGAAGACACTCTGGCGGCGTTCAAGGGCCGGGCGATTCACACTTATCACACCGAAGGCGCAGGCGGCGGTCATGCCCCGGACATCATCCGCGCCTGCGGCGAGCCGAATGTACTGCCTTCTTCCACCAATCCGACCCGGCCCTACACGGTCAACACGGTGGATGAGCACCTAGACATGCTGATGGTCTGCCACCATCTCGATCCCGGCATTCCTGAAGATGTGGCGTTCGCCGATTCGCGCATCCGCCGGGAAACCATCGCCGCCGAGGACATCCTGCACGATCTGGGCGCATTTTCGATGATTTCCTCCGATTCGCAGGCCATGGGCCGGGTCGGCGAAGTCATCACCCGCACCTGGCAAACCGCCCACAAGATGAAGGTGCAGCGCGGTTATCTCCCCTCTCCCGCAAGCGGGAGAGGGGTCGGGGGTGAGGGCGGAGAGGGGAATCAGGGCGCTGACAACTTCCGGGTCCAGCGCTACGTCGCCAAATACACGATCAATCCCGCGATGACCCACGGGATCAGCCATCTGGTCGGTTCGCTGGAAGTCGGCAAGCTGGCGGATATCGTACTGTGGCAACCGGCCTTTTTCGGCGTCAAGCCGTCGCTCATCATCAAAGGCGGGTTCATCGTCGCTGCGCCGATGGGCGACCCCAACGCCTCGATTCCCACCCCGCAGCCGGTGCATTACCGGCCGATGTTTGGCGCATTCGGCGGGGCGCTGGCCGCGACCTGCCTGACTTTCGTCTCCAAGGCAGCCTTGAACAGTGGGACGCTGGACGCGCTCGGCCTGCGCCGGATGCTGGCGGCGGTACAGAACACCCGCAGGATTGGCAAACGCGATCTGATTCATAACGATTATCAGCCGGTGATCGAAGTCGATCCGCAAACGTATGAAGTGCGGGCGGATGGCGTATTGCTGACCTGCGAACCCGCCCGGACGCTGCCGCTGGCGCAGCGCTATTTCCTGTTCTGAGGGCCGTATCGTGGATACCAACGGAGCGGTTGAACTGCATATCATCGAGCGCCTGAGCGAGGCGCTGCCCGTTCAGGCGACGCTGACCCTGCCCTTCGAGTTGCGCCAGAAAAGCCGGCTGCGCACCCGACTGGACAGCGGCCAGGATGTCGGCCTGTTCCTGCCGCGTGGCACGGTGTTGCGCCATGGCGACCGGTTGCGCACGACCGGCGGACTGGTGGTCGAAGTTCGCGCCGCGCTGGAGACCGTTTCCACCGCCCGCACCGCTGATTCACTCCAGTTGGCGCGAGCCAGCTACCATCTCGGCAACCGCCATGTCGCTTTGCAACTGGGAGCGGGCTGGCTGCGCTACCGGCATGATCATGTACTGGACGAGATGGTGCGGGCGCTGGGGCTGGAGGTGGTGTGCGAGCAGGCGCCGTTTGAACCGGAAGCTGGAGCGTATGGCGGCGGGCATCACGCCCACCCCGATCATGAGTCTTAGCGCCACGGCCCTGCCGCGCCTGCTGCAATTGTGCAGCCCGGCCCTGCCGGTGGGCGCCTACGCTTATTCACAGGGGCTGGAGTGTGCGGTAGAGCGGGGTTGGGTGCGGGACGAAGCCAGCGCCGGCGACTGGATTCTCGGACTGCTGAGTCATAGCGTGCGGCGGCTGGATTTGCCGGTTTTCGCCCGGTTGTATGCAGCGTGGCAGGTCGCGGATTCAGCGGAAGTCCGCCGCTGGAACGCCCGGCTGTACGCTGCGCGCGAGGCGGCGGAATTGCAACGCGAAGACCAGCATCTCGGCGCGGCATTGGCCCGGCTATTGACCGATTTGGGCATCGCGGAAGCAGCACCGTGGCGGAATGCGCCGCGCGTCTGTTTCGCCACGCTGTTCAGTCTGGCGACGGCGCGCTGGAACATTCCCTTGCGGGAAGCCGCTACCGGCTACGGCTGGGCCTGGGTCGAGAATCAGGTGGCTGCCGCGACCCGGCTGATTCCGCTCGGTCAAACCGCCAGCCAGCGGTTACTGATCGCCGCCGGTCCGGTGCTGGTCGATGCGGTGCGGGAAGGGCTGGCGTTGCCGGATGAAGAGATCGGCGCGGCTGCGCCGGGGCTGGCGCTGGCCGGCGCGCTGCATGAAACGCAGTATTCGCGGCTGTTCCGGTCGTGATGAGAGGAGAAATTCACTGTGAGCAAATCCCCCTTGCGGGTAGGCGTGGGCGGGCCGGTCGGCTCGGGTAAAACCGCTCTGGTCGAGGCGTTATGCAAGGCGCTGCGCGACCGCTATCAAATCGCCGTCGTGACCAACGACATCTACACCTACGAAGACGCCCAGTTTCTGACCCGCGCCCAGGCGTTGGAACCAGAGCGGATCGTTGGAGTGGAAACCGGCGGCTGCCCGCATACCGCGATTCGGGAAGACGCCTCCATGAATCTGACTGCGGTGGCGCAACTGTGCGAGCGCTTTCCCGATCTGGATCTGGTGCTGGTCGAGTCCGGCGGTGACAACCTCAGCGCGACGTTCAGCCCGGAACTGGCGGATTTGACGATCTATGTGATCGACGTGGCGGCGGGCGACAAGATTCCCCGCAAGGGCGGCCCCGGCATCACCCGTTCTGATCTGCTGGTCATCAACAAGATCGACCTTGCGCCCTATGTGGGGGCATCGCTGGACGTGATGGAGCGCGACGCCCGCCAGATGCGCGGTGAACGGCCGTTCCTGTTCACCAACCTGAAAACCCGGCAGGGGTTGGAACCGGTCATCGCGTTCCTGATTGAACGCGGGATGCTGTGAGTTCGAGAAGCGCCAGGCGCTGGCGGACGGTATCGCCGTACCACCCGGTTTCCAAACGCGGGTCCTGCTCCTCAGCGAAGCGTTCTGCTTCCTGATAGCCACGTTGCGCTTCGCTGACCCGCGCCGCTGCCTGACCGAAATCCGGCGCGGCCAGCGCGATAGCCTCAATGGTTGTTGCGCCGTAATCCGCATCGATGACGGGCAGTCCCAGCGTCGCCCGCGCTCGACTGAGCGCCAGGTCGCCCAGACCAAGCGCCGTCTCAAAAGTATCGAGAGACAGCGGCAGGCAGCGCAAGTGAGCGTCAATCCGCTCCCCGTCGCCGGCCAGCGCCAACACCCGCAGCGCTTCCAGCCGTGCGCCGACATCACCCGGTTCGCGCTCTCCGGCAACCGCCGTCAGGAACGCTCGCGCCTGTTCAACCGGGGCCGAGTCCGCAGAGGAAACCGATGGCGCCGCGAAGGAATGCGCCCGCCAGTGCAGCCACTGCGCCCGCAGGACCAATTGCTGTTCCAAGGTCGAATTCGGGCGCAACTCGCGCAACTGATGGGTGAGCCGTTCCAGTTCGTCCGGCGCGCAGCGGCGAAAAGCGGTGCGGCAGAGCGCCCAGAGATGCGTCGCTGGCGTCAACTGGGGATGAGCATCCCGCCGTCCGGCCCAAGCGCGCTCATGCCAATTCCAGGCGGCGGCGAAATCTCCCTGCCGAAAGGCCAGTTCGCCTTCCAGGAAATCCAGCAGTGCTGACCAAGGCTGGCGCGATTCGGCCAGGTCACGCCGACCCTGTTCCAGCAGCGCCCGGCAGAACCGGGCTGGCTTGCGCTCCAGGCTCAGGTGGACAATCGCGATCAGCGCGCTGAACCGATCCGCCGGATCGACAGCCGGCGCCGGTTCATTGACCGCTTGCAACAGGGCCACCAGCGCCAGATCGGCCTGGCCGGCGTGCCGCAAACTGTAGCCTTCCCACAGCAGCGCCCGGGTCCGCTCGCCCGCCAGACCCAGGGCGCCGGCCAGTTCTACCGCCTGCCGTTCCCATTGCGCGGCTTGCGCGTAGTGGCCCATCCGCCGCGCTTGGGCGGCCTGTTCCCGTAACCGGGCGAGCGTCGGACGATCAGGGATCATGGCGGGTCTGCAAATCCAGATGGGCGGCCAACAGCGCCTGCAAGTCGGTGTGAAACTGGCGGGCGGCGGCGGGCGTCAGGCGATGCCGGGCGTTGAGCAGGGCGCTGTAGTACAAGCCGGTTAACACCAGGCGATAGCGGGGATGATCGGGATCGGCCAGTTCGCCCAGCCGTTGCACCAGGGGATGCGCCGCGTTCAGCAGCAAATCCAGCGGCTGACGGCGCAGCCGGTCGCGCACCTCGCCGGCCAGTTCCGCCAGTTCATTCACCAGCAGCGACTTTTCCAGCATCTGTTCCATCTGGTCGAAGGCGGTCAGCCGCTGACCAGACAGCACCACGGCGCTCAGATGCGCCGGCTGAAACTGGCGAATCTGCGTGCGCGCTGGCGCTTCAGCGTCGGTCAACGCCCGATCCACGGCCCGCAGCAGGGGGGGCATAGCGAAGCTGCGCCGCCACATCGAGCGGAGGATACAACGCGGAGTTATCGAGGCGATCCAGCGGTTTAAGCTCCACTTGATCGGGATGCTGGCTGACGTAATGGCGTAACAGGGTTTCATCAAAAGCGCCCCCGGCGTTGACGCCTAAAACGCCATGCGCTTGACAGAGCGGGTAGAACTGGTTGGCGTCGGCCTCGTGGGTGAAGAAATACAAAGACCGTTTACCGTTCGCTCCCGGCGGCTGGCGAGCCAGATAATCGGGCAGAGTCAATTGCCCCTGGCTGGTGGCGAAGGGTAGAGCATCCAGCACCGCCGCGCCAAAGTCTGGATGTTGCGCCGCCATACCCTTGAGGGCGTCCTGATGCCAGTCGCACAAGCGCAGAAAATGCGGCCGGTTGCGGATAGCCAAGTCCAGCAGCGCCGCGACGATGATTTTCCCCAAGGCTTCACGCAGCGCGTGATAGGCGCTATCGCGAAGCACATTATCGCGGGCGGCGGTCGGTTGTAAGTCCGGGCAGTCCACCACGCCGCGCACGAACGACGCCCATTCCGGCAACAATTCACGATCATTCAATCGGATGCACATCCGCGCCTGAAACAGATCGACGTGACCGCCAGCCTGACCGCCGAGCGTATAGCGGGCGGCGACGTACAATCCGCCCAGCGTGCGGGGGTGCGGCAGGTCCACGGGAATCACCAGCAGAAGTGGATCGGCGTAGCGCTGGCTTAGAAAGGCAGCCAGCAACCGGTCCCGCTCCACGGGATCGCACCAGCCCGGTTCATGCCAGGGCGCATTGACGGCGTTGATCGGCCCGAAGCCGTTGAGCAGGATCGGGAATGGCAGCAGGTCGGCATAGCGCCGCACGGTCTGGCGCAGGCGCTGGCGGTCGAGAAAGACGGTCTGATGCGGCGCCAGCGTGACCACCACTCGCGTACCGGGCGGTTGCGCCTCCACCGGCAGGGCGACCAGTTCGTAGTCTTCGCCGCCGTGGTGGGTCCAACGCCAGGTTTGCGCCGCGCCCGGCTTGCGGGTGTAGACGTCGATCCGTTCGGCGACCACGAAGGCGGACAGCAAACCGATGCCAAACTGGCCGATGGTGGCGACCGCAATAGCGCGGGAGGCCAGTTCCTGGGCGCGGCTGCCGGTGCCGGTGCTGCCGATGACGCTCAGGAACTCCTCAATATCCCGCTGATCCATGCCCGTCCCGTTGTCGCTGAAGCTCAGAGTGCGGGCGCGTTCATCCACATCGATGCGAATTTCGCCGGCCCCTTCGGCGGGGTTGACCCGGCGCAGTTGAATGCTGTCATGAGCGTTCTGCAACAACTCGCGGATGAAGACATCCGGCTCCGGGTACAGGCTTTTCGCCAGCACCCGGACCAGCCCCTGGAAACTGGCGCGCATTTTGGGCATGGGGTTTCCTTGATGTTCGCAGATGTTCGCAACTTCGGCCAAAATCATCCAGTATCTGACCGAAACACCCGTCTGAGGTGTGCCGCCAGCGCACAAGGTGATTTCCCCTGGTCACGGAGTCGTTGATCTGGCGTAGGATTCGTTCCGTGGACAGAATACAACAGTCACTACCCCTTAATATTTGTATTGAGGTAAAACATGACAATACAGACCGACGGTTCAGCCAACATCGTACTGGGCGCGGAACAAAGTTTCCGCCTGCTGGTGGAGAACGTCACCGATTACGCCATCATTATGCTTGACCCGTCCGGTCGCATTGCCAGTTGGAATCCAGGCGCCGAAAAGATCACCGGTTATCGCCAGGATGAAATCCTGGGCCAGTATTTCGCCCGTTTCTACACGCCGGAATCAGTGAATAACGGCGATCCTGAGCAGGAACTTAAACAGGCCGTGGAGCAAGGGCGTTTCGAGTACGAAGGCTGGCGCATGCGCAAGGACGGCTCCCGTTTTTGCGCAAATATCGTGATGTCGCCGTTGCGAGACCCTCAAGGGACGTTGATCGGTTTCGTGAAAATCACTCGTGATCTGACTGACAAGAAAACTGACAAGAAAAAGGCGGACTATGCCCGCAGCCTGATCGAGGCAAGCCTGGACCCGCTGGTGACCATCGCCCCGGATGGCAAGATCACCGATGTCAACGCCGCCACGGAGGCCGCCACCGGAAGATCCCGCCAAGCGCTGATTGGCACGGATTTTTGCGAATACTTCACTGACCCTGAAAAAGCCCGGAACGGTTACCAGCAAGTCTTTCGCGAGGGGCAGGTGCGCGATTATCCGCTGGAACTCCGACGACGGGACGGCGGGACGACCCCGGTGCTGTATAACGCCTCGGTTTATCGGGATGAAAACGGCCAGGTTGTCGGCGTCTTCGCCGCCGCCCGCGATATCACCGAGCGGAAACGGGCTGAGGAACGGATTCGCCAGCAGGGCCGGGAAATCCTGGAGCTATCCACCCCGGTCATGCAGGTTTGGCAGGGCGTGGTGGCGGTGCCGCTCATCGGCACCCTCGACAGCCAGCGCACTCAGCAGTTCATGGAGCGTCTGCTCGAACGCATCGTCGAAACCAATTCGCCGGTCGCTCTGGTGGATATCATGGGCGTGCCGACCATCGATACCCAGACCGCCCAGCATCTGATCGAAACCATCACCGCCGTCCGCCTGTTGGGGGCGCAAGTGGTCTTGACCGGCGTGCGGCCCGCGATTGCCCAAACGCTGGTTCATCTGGGGATCGACCTGTCGGGCATCACCACCCGTTCCTCGCTGGCGGCGGGTCTGTCGGTAGCGCTGGATCTGCTGAACCTGCAAGTGGTGAAGAAATCCGCTCACCGCTAAGGGGACTCGCATGGCTTATGGGAACATTTCGGTCATCAAGGTGCGGGACATCCTGCTGGTTACCGTGCCGCCCGACCCGGACGACCTCACCGTCACCGAACTTCAGGAACAGGTGCTTCAGGCCATGGCCGTGCATGAAGCGAAGGGGTTGATCTTCAACCTCTCGACCGTGGATACCATTGATTCCTTTTTCGCCCGCACCGTGACGGAAACGGTCAAGATGGCCGCGCTGATGGGTGGGCTGACCGTTCTGGCCGGGATGCGCGCCAGCGTCGCTATCACCACCACCCAATTGGGATTGTCGCTGGGGAGCACACTGACCGCCCTGGATGTGGATCGAGCCATGGACCTGCTGGGAACCGCCTTGCGCCGGGAGGAGAGCAGCGCATGAACGAACCGGGTGGGGGAGAAATGCGCATCAGCACCGAGAATGACATCGTCATGGCCCGCAAATCGGTTCGCGAAGCGGCCGTGGCGCTGGGTTTTGGCGTCACCGACGTGACCCGCATCGTCACGGCGGCCTCGGAGTTGACTCGCAATATCTACGTCTACGCCGGTTCCGGCGTCATGCGCTGGCGTTCCATCGTCTTTGAAAACGGCATCGGGCTGGAATTGACCTTTGCCGATCAGGGTCCGGGCATCGCTGATGTGGAGCGGGCGATGGAGCCGGGATATTCCACGGGCAAGGGTCTGGGCATGGGATTGCCCGGCGCCAAACGGTTGATGGACGAAATGGAACTGCACTCGGAACCCGGCCAAGGCACAACCGTTTGCATCCGGAAATGGTTGTTGAGGAGATAGCATGTCCCTGCCATCGCCACAAACCCTCGACGTTTTCCACCCCGCTGAAGTGGCTTTGGCGCGGCGCACGGTCAGGGAATTGGCGGCGGCGGTCGGTTTTGATGCGCGGGGCAGAGAGGAAGCAGCTTTGGTGGTGGGTGAACTCGCGGCCAATCTGGTTCGGCACGCCGGAGGAGGCTGCCTGATTCTTGCGCCACTGGCGGTTGCCGGACGGATGGGGCTGCAAATCGAATCCGTCGACCAAGGCCCTGGCATCGCGAATATCGACGAGGCGCTGACGGATGGCTTTTCCACGGCGGGCAGCCTCGGCAACGGACTGGGCGCAGTCAACCGCCTGATGGATGAGTTTGAAATCTCGTCCCGGCTTGGCCGGGGCACGCACATCCTCTGCCGCAAATGGGTGCGAGACGACCAACCCGGCCTGTGGCCCTGTCCGCTGGACATTGGCGTCGCCACCCGACCCAAACCGGGTTACGACCAAAACGGCGACGATTACGTGATTACGCAGGGGGCCGGCAGCACTCTGGTCGGCGTGATTGACGGACTGGGCCACGGCGAACCTGCGCATCTGGCGGCGGTCGCGGCCCGCCACTTCGTGCTCAGCCACTTCGATCAGCCCCTTGACCTCATCTTTCGTGGCGCGGGATTCGCCTGCCGGGGCACGCGCGGCTGCGTGATGGCTCTGGCGCGTTTCGATGGGGAGCGGGGAAAAATGACCTTTGCCTCGGTGGGCAATATCGAGGCGCGCGTCATCGGCAGCCCGGTTCCGTGCCCTTTTGTCGTTTACCGGGGCGTCATCGGACTCAACGCGCCCGCTCCTCGCGTCACTGAACAGGACTGGAATCCCGAGTCGATCCTGGTGCTTTTTTCGGATGGGTTGACAACGCATTGGTGCGAGTCAGACTTTTTCGACCCGTCCGACCAACCCGCCGAACGGATCGCCCAAGACATGCTTCGACGCCTAGCCAAACCCAACGATGACGCCACGGTGCTCATCGCCAAAAAGTCGGCCCAATGAAGTCTGATACGAAATTCCTGACGGATCTCACAGACCGGGAAATCCGGGACGTCATGCGCGATGAGTTAGTGAAAACCAACCAGGGGCTTGTCGCCCTGGATTTGGAACTGGAGCACCGCCTGGATGAACAACAGAACATCATCCACATCCTGCAAGAAGAACTCACGGAGACCAACCGGGGGCTGATGGCCCTGTCGCTGGAACTGGAACAGCGGGTGGAAAAGCGCACCGCCGAGCTGAGCAGCGCGCAGAGCGAATTGCAACGGACCAATTCCGACCTGCTCCTGTTGACGATGGAACTCGACGTCCGGGTCGCCCAACGCACCGAGGAGTTGACGAAAGCCAACGCCGCACTGTCCCAGGAGATCGCTGAGCGAAGGAAGGCGGAAGCGGCGTTGCGCGAGAGCGAGATACGGATCCGGGCCAAGCTGGACAGCCTGTTGACCCCGGAAGGGGACATCGGGGTGCTGGACCTGGCCGACATCATGGATATCCCGAAGCTTCAGACGCTCATGGACGACTTCTTCAAACTGACCGGGATCGGCATGGCGATCCTTAACCTCAAGGGCCAGGTGCTGGTCGCCATCGGCTGGCAGGACATCTGCGTACAGTTTCACCGGGTTCATCCCGTGACCTGCCAGAACTGCATCGAGAGCGACATCCTGCTCTCCCAGGGCGTAAAACCGGGCGTTTTCAAACTCTATCGCTGCAAGAACCAGATGTACGACATCGCCACGCCTATCACCGTGGGCGGGCAACATCTGGGCAATCTGTTTCTGGGGCAGTTCTTTTTTGACGATGAACCGCCCGACCGCGAAGCGTTCCGCGCCCAAGCCCAGCGTTATGGCTTTGATGAGGCGCTGTATCTGGCCGCGCTGGACCGGACGCCGCGCTGGAGCCGGGACACGGTTCAGACCGTCATGACTTTTTACGCCCGGTTCACCGCCATGTTCTCCACCCTGAGCTACAGCAACATCCAGTTAGCGCGGAGCATAGCGGAACAGCAGCGGGTAGCAGCGGCGTTGCGCGAGAGCGAGGATCGCTATCACTCGCTCTTCGCCAACAGTATGGACGCCGCTCTGCTGACTACCCCGACGGGCGGTATTCTGGCCGCCAACCCCGAGGCGCAGCGTTTGCTGGGATACTCCGAAGCAGAACTTCAGCGCATCGGTCGTCAGGGTATCGTCGATACAACTGATCCACGGCTCGCGGCGATGCTGGCCCAACGCGCCAGAGATGGCCGGTTTCGGGGAGAACTGACCTTCATCACCCAGAAGGGCCGGAAATTCCCTGCCGAAATCTCGTCTCTGGTGTTCACCCGCCAGGACGGCCAGCAGATGACCAGCATGGTCCTCCGCGACATCACCGAGCGCCAGCGGACGGAAGCCGCCCTGAAGCACAGTGAGGCGCAATACCGGGCGATCATCGAAACCTCGCCGGACGGCTTCTGGATCACCGACTACCAGGGACGGCTGCTGGAAGCCAATGAGGCCTACGCCCGCCTGTCGGGCTACCGTCTTGAAGAGCTGCGCACCCTGACGGTCGCCGAGCTGGAAGCCAGCGAGAATCCGCACGAAATGGCCGCTCACAGGGACAAAGTCGTCCGGGACGGCAGCGATCTGTTTCAGACCCTGCACCGGGCTAAAAGCGGCCGGGTCTGGCAGGCTGAGATCAGCTCCGCTTACTGGCCCATCGCTGGCGGGCGGATTTTTTCCTTCATCCGCGATATCAACCGCCGCCAGCGCGCTGAGGCGCTGCTCAAAGTCCGTCTGCATCTGTCGGAAATGGCGACCCGGGAAAGCCTGGACCCTTTGCTGCGGGCCGCGCTGGACATCGCCGAGCGCTTCACTGGCAGCACGATCAGCTTTTTCCACTTTGTCGATCCCGACCAGGAGCATGTATTTCTGCAAAGCTGGTCCACACTCACCTTGAAAAATCATTGTTCGGCTATTGGCAAAGGCCAACACTACCCGATCAGCCAGGCGGGCGTCTGGGCTGACGGTATCCGCCAGCATCGGCCGGTGATCCACAACGACTATGCCGGCCTGCCGGACAAAAAAGGCTTGCCCGAAGGCCACGCCGTGCTGATTCGGGAACTGGTCGTGCCGATCCTGCGAAACCCCAATCAAGCCGTCGCCCTGCTCGGCGTGGGCAACAAACCGGAGGATTACGACGAGGATGATCTGGAGGTAGTGAAACAGTTGGCCGCAATGGTGATGGAAGTGGTGGAGCGCAAATGGACTGAAGAGCGGATGGCGTATCTCGCCTATCACGACGCTCTGACCGAACTGCCCAACCGGCTGCTGCTCACCGACCGCTTGCAACAAGCGATGGACAGGGCCCTGCGCGACCAGCAACGGCTGGCGGTGTGCTATCTCGATCTGGACGACTTCAAGCCGATCAACGATGCCTGGGGCCACGCCCAAGGCGACCGGACGCTGATCGATATCGCCGAGCGCCTGAAGCAATGGATGCGGGCCGGCGATACCGTAGCGCGGCTGGGCGGTGATGAGTTTGCTTTGTTAATCACTGAACTAAGCGACCTTGAAGAATGCGAGCGCGCCCTGGACCGGATTCTTGGCGCGCTGCAAGCCCCGTTCTCGGTATCCGGCGAGTCGACGCGGCTGACGGCCAGTCTCGGCGTCACCCTGTACCCCGACGACCGTTCCGATCCCGACGTCCTGCTCCGCCACGCTGATCAGGCCATGTACGTCGCCAAACAGGCCGGCGGCAACCGCTATCAACTGTTTGATCCGGACTACGATCGCCGCGCCCGCAGTTACCGCGAGATTCGCAAGCGCGCTCAGAACGGGCTGGCGGCGGGCGAATTCCGGCTCTACTACCAACCCAAGGTCGATCTGCGCCAGGGCGTGGTGATCGGGGCCGAAGCCCTGATTCGCTGGCAGCATCCTGACGAGGGTCTGCTACCGCCCGCACGGTTCATGCCCGCCGTCGATGCCGGCGAACTGTCGGTGGCGGTCGGTCAGTGGGTGCTGAACGAGGCGCTGCGACAAATGGCGGTCTGGATGTCGCAAGGGTTGCCCCTGCCGGTCAGCGTCAATCTGTCCGGCCGCCATTTGCAGCACCCGGAATTTGTGACCCGGTTGCAGGCGCTGCTGGCGGCTTATCCGACGGTGCCGGCGGACCGGCTGGAACTGGAAATTCTGGAAACCGCCGCGCTGGAAGACCTGACCGCCACTTCGCGGCTGATTGACGAGTGCCGGAAGCTGGGCGTGCGTTTCGCCCTGGACGATTTCGGCACGGGCTATTCCTCGCTGACCTACCTCAAGCATTTGCCCGTGCATCTGCTGAAAATCGACCAGTCGTTCGTGCGCGACATGCTGACCGATAGCGAGGCGCTGGCGATTGTCCGGGGCGTGATCGGCCTGGCGCTGGCGTTTCATCGCGACGTGATCGCCGAAGGCGTGGAAACGGACGAACATAGCTGCGAATTGCTGCGGCTGGGCTGTAACCTGGTCCAGGGCCACGGCATTGCCCGACCGATGCCGCCGGAGCAGATTCCCGGCTGGGTGGCCGGCTGGACCCCGCCCCCGGCGGGGGGCGGGCGTGAGGCGGCGCGGCGGCTCGGCGCCCCAACAAAGACTGAACGCCGGGATCAGCGACCGAGCGGCGGCGGCTATTACCAGGGAATCGGCTGACCGTCGCGGAAAAAGCCGCCGGTAGGCCCATCATCCGGTAGCGTGGCGGCCCAGACGATGCCGGAAGCGCCCTGTTCCACTGTCCGCTCGGCCTGGGGACCGCCCATGTCGGTGCGCACCCAGCCGGGACACACGGAATTGACCAGGATGTTATAGCCCTGCGTTTCCGCCGCCAGGATGCGGGTCAGCGCATTCAGTGCGGTCTTGGAAATCCGGTAGGCCGGCATCCGGCCTTCCATTTCGCTCAACTGACCCATGCCGCTGGAAATATTGACGATCCGGCCATAATGCTGCTGCTTCATCAGCGGCGCCAGCTCCTGCGCCAGCAGCAGCGGCCCGTACAGATTGGTTTTCAGGGTAGTGGTCAGCGTTTCCAGACTGGCGTTGAACACACTGGCGCCGCCGGATTCCTCGCCGTGGCTGTCGAGCAGCACCCCGGCGTTATTGACCAGCACGTCGACTCGTCCACAGCGACTGTGGATGAATGCGCCCAGTTCGGCGATGCTGCTTTCCGAGGTCACGTCCAGCGCCTGAAACACTGCATCCAAACCTTCAGCCAGCAGTTTCTCCAGGGCCATTTCGCCCTTGCCGGTGCTGCGGCTGGTCATAATCACCCGCATCCCGCGCTGGGCCAGTTGCCGGGCGGTTTCCAGACCCAGGCCCCGGTTGGCGCCCGTCACCACGGCAACGGGTTTATTGCTTTTGTCACTCAACATAGTCCCCTCCCCTCCAGCCTGGCTCCTGAAGTGAGCAGGCTTTGGTTGTTCCTAAAGGCATACTGTCTGTTGTTTTATCTACACGGGTTGTTGTAAATAATAACAGTATCCGGGCCTCAAGAAAAACAGAAACTTGCCGGGCAACCAGGGACGGAATCAAGCGCCGGTCCCGATCATTTGAGAGCCGGACGATTTCAAAGAGTCGAAACACCCTCACCCACAACCCTCACTGCCATTAACTTAAGAAGTCCATAGGAAGTTCACAACTGCAAGAAGGTACGCAATGCGTACCCTACCCTACCTTTCTTCCGTAGGGTACGCACCGCGTACCGCCTTAAGTTAATGGCAGTGACCCCCAACCCTTCTTCCGCCAGCGGGCGAGGAGACTGAACGATTACGCCGGGCCGGCGTAAACCGCAGTGTCATGCTCAGGAAATCATCGCCATGTTAGAATCCATCCGCGTTTCCTGACAGGAATCATCATGTACAGAAATTACTACTCTCCGATTGATTGGGAAAAGATTCTAGCGTTTTCAGCGACCAGGGAAACGCCTTTTCTCATCGTGCTGCTGGACCGGGTGCGGCAGAAATTCCGGGAATTTCGCACCGGGTTTCCCGACGCGAAAATCTATTACGCAGTCAAAGCCAATCCTAGCGCTGAAGTGCTGACGCTGCTGCGCGATCTCGGCTCGTATTTTGACATTGCCTCGGTTTATGAACTCGACAAGGTGCTCGACCTCGGCGTGACGCCCGACCGCCTGAGTTTTGGCAACACCATCAAGAAAGCGCGACATATCGGTGAAGCCTATGACAAGGGCGTGCGCCTGTTCGCGACCGATTGCGAGACCGATGTACGCAATCTGGCCCGGGAAGCGCCGGGTTCGCGCGTGTTCTTTCGGGTGTTGATGGACGCCATCACTTCCGATTCCGACTGGCCGTTGTCGCGCAAATTCGGCTGCCAGCCGCGCATGGTGGTGGATCTGGCGGCGCTGGCGGCCGATTTGGGACTGGAGCCTTACGGGGTGTCCTTTCATGTCGGCTCGCAGCAGCGCGAAATCCCAGCCTGGGATGCGGCGATTGAGCAGGTCAGTCATCTGTTCGACTGGCTGGCGACCCAGCGGATTCACCTCAAGGCCATGAACATGGGCGGCGGCTTTCCCGCCGACTACCTGATCAAAAGCAATCCGCTGTCGGTGTACGCGGAAGAAATCAACCGCTATATCACCCAGCATTTCGGCGACGTCGTCCCGACCATCTATCTGGAACCGGGACGCGGCCTGGTGGGTGAAGCCGGGGTCCTGGTCAGCGAAGTCGTTTCGATTTCCCGGAAATCGAAAACGGATCTGAAGCGCTGGGTATATACCGATGTCGGTATTTTCAATGGCCTGATGGAAAGCATCGACGAATCGATCAAATATCCGGCCTATACCGAAAAAAGCGGCGAAACCGGCGACGTGATTCTGGCGGGGCCGACCTGCGACAGCCTGGATATTCTCTACGAGCACTTTAAATACCCGTTGCCGCTGTCGCTGGAAGTCGGCGACCGGATTTACTGGCTGTCCACCGGCGCTTATACCGCGTCCTACAGCGCGGTCGAATTCAACGGCTTCCCGCCGCTGAAAACGTATTATCTGTGAGGCGCGCGGCGGGCGGCGACTGCAAGACCAGCTCCCAACCCGGTTCGCCGGGTGCGGCGGCCTGATCGGCAGCGACCCCCAATCCCACGACCGCCAGCAGCCGGCAACCGGTTAACTGCTCCCTGACCAGGGAGGGCTGGCGCGTCGCGCCGGGAGGGTTCGATGCCCGGCCCTGACCAACGGCGCTTTCATGGCCGGCCCCATACACCAGCGGCAACCGCTCCCGCTCCCACGGGGGAATACCGGCCTCCTGCAACAGCTTTTTCAACTCCTGGCTACCCGACCGGCCCGCTGGCTGGAACCGTTCGCCACCCTGACGGAACCCCACACACAGCGCACCCTTCGCCAGCGCCGCCCGCCGCAAGCCCGCCCCCACCGTCTCTCGCCATTCCAGTGTGCCGATACCGGGCAGTTCCAGCGGCGGCCAGCCTGCGGCGGCAGACCGCCACACCCGGAGTTGCCCGGCATCGTGCGGCGGCAGCGGCGGCAGGGCGTACAGCCCGTCGCGGTAGCGCCGGAGTTCCGCGCCGGGCCAGCGCATGCAGGGATTGCGGTCGCGGGCGGCGCTCAGGGTATCGTGGAGGAGTTGCGCCATCTGCCGGGCATTGGGCATCGGCAGATGCAAGCGCCGCAACCAGTAGCGAAGCAGATTCCGCTGGCGCGGTTCGCTCAACCGGCGCAGGGCCGGCAGACTGAGGCTGTCAGTGCGGTCAGTCGCGACTCCGGCCAGATCAGCGTCCGCCTCCGCATCCAGTCCGGCGGTGGTTTCGGCGCACCAGCGGGCGGAACGGGCCAGGGTGCGGTTGGCCGCCGGCCAGCGCTCCCGCAGCAGCGGCAGGATGCGATGCCGAAGGTAGTTGCGGTCGAAATCGGTATGGTCATTGCTGGGATCCTCGATCCAGCGCAGCGCGTGCTCATCGGCGTAGGCCCGCAGCTCAGCGCGGTCCCGGTCCAGCAGCGGCCGCCATAGCCCGCCCGGCCCAAGGCGGGCCACCATTGGCATCGCCGCCAAACCGTGCGGCCCGGCCCCACGCACCAGTTGCAGCAGCAGGGTTTCGGCCTGATCGTCGCGGTGATGCGCGGTGAGCAGGGCGGCGTCCGGCCCCAGTTCAGCGGCGAGCGCGGCGTAGCGGGCGTGGCGGGCGGCGGCTTCCGGGCTGGCGCCGGGGGCGGGCGCGGCGTTGACGCGCAGAATGCGGAACGGGACGCCCAATTCCCGACAAACCGCGCCGCAGTGTTCACCCCAGGCGGCGGCGGCGGCGTGCAGGCCGTGATGGACATAAACGGCTTCCAGGATCCGTTCCGGCCAGCGGGCGCGGCCCATCGCCAGCAGATGCAGCAAAACATGCGAATCCATGCCGCCGCTGTAGCCGACCAGCAGCCGCCGCGTTGCGGGGTGGGCCGCCAGCAGCCGGTCCAGGCTTTGGTGGAACGAAACGGGCGGCGTCACGGCGAAACCGGCCAGCAGCGCCTCAGGAATCCTTGCTCAGGAGCGAATCCTTGCCCAGCAGCGCCGCCATGCTGCTTTGCCAGGAGGACTGGATCGAGGTCACTGGCTCACCCTCCCGATACATGCCATAGGCCATCAACCGCCGGTAGCGCTGTTCCAGCAGCTCGTCTACCGTCAGTGCGTTCAGCGGCTGCAACTGCTCGCGCAACGCTGCGCGTAAAGCGTCCGCCATCCAGTCGGGGTCGCGGTGCGCGCCGCCGGGCGGTTCGGGGACGATGCCATCGATCAGTTTCAGCTTGAGCAGCCGGTCGGCGGTCAAACCCATGGCCTCAGCCGCCTCGGCCGCCCGGTCCGCGCTTTTCCACAGAATGGTCGCGCAGCCTTCCGGCGAGATGACCGAATAGGTGCTGTATTGCAACATCAGCACCCGGTCGCCGACGCCGACCGCCAGCGCCCCGCCGGACCCGCCTTCACCAATCACCACGCAGATCACCGGCGTCCGCAACCGGCTCATTTCAAACAGATTGCGGGCAATGGCCTCGCTCTGGCCGCGTTCCTCCGCACCGATGCCCGGATAGGCCCCCGGCGTGTCGATGAAGGTGACCACCGGCAGATGGAAACGCTCAGCCAGTTTCATCAATCGCAGCGCCTTGCGATACCCCTCCGGGCGCGGCATCCCGAAATTGCGGTAAATCTTTTCCTTGGTGTCGCGGCCCTTCTGGTGGCCGATCACCAGCACCGGCCGCCCCTCCAGCCGCGCCAGCCCGCCGACCATGGCATGATCATCGGCGAAGGCGCGGTCGCCGTGCAGTTCCACAAAGTCGGTGAACAGCCGCTCCACATAATCCAGGGTGTAGGGTCGCAGCGGATGCCGGGCGATCTGGGAAATCTGCCACGGGGTCAGACTGGCGAAGATGGAGTCGGTCAGCGCCTTGCTCTTGGCCTCCAGCCGGGCGATCTCGTCGCTGATGTTCAAATCCTGCTCGGCGCTGAGATGGCGCAGTTCCTTGAGCATCGCCTCCAGTTCAGCGATGGGCTTTTCAAAATCCAGACAGTCGTTCTGATTCATCGGGCGGCGTCATTCCTTGTCCGGCAAGCGCACCGCCAGATACAGCGATTCGTTTTCGCGCCGCACCAGCAGCGGAATGGCCTTGCCCTTGGGCAGTTCCCTGGCCAGATCGACAAACTGGCTGGCGCTCTTCACCGGCTGATGGTTGATTTGCAAGATGATGTCATCCGGGTACAAGCCCGCATTGGCGGCCGGACCTTCATCCAGCGCAGTGACCAGCACCCCCGGTTCTTCCGGTCCCAGAACACGGCGCTGTTCATTGCTCAGATCGGCGACGGTGACGCCAAAGCGCGGGTCGTTGTGTTCGTCCATGGTTGCGACCGGCTCGGCGACGGCTTCCAGCCGGGCGATGGTGGCCTTGATTTCCAGCGGTTCGCCGTTACGCAGGATGGACATGGCGACGGTTTTACCCACCGGCGTCACGCCGATCATCCGGGGCAGTTGCGAGGAATCCTCGACCGGTTCGCCGCCGTAGCGCAGGATCACATCGCCCTGCTTGAACCCGGCGCTGGCCGCCGGGCTGTCCGGCAAAATCTGCGCGACCAGTGCGCCGCGCGGCCGGTCGAGATTGAACGCCTCGGCCAGGTCGTTGTTGACCGCCTGCAACAGCACGCCCAGCCAGCCGCGCGTCACTTCGCCGGTCGCCTTGAGCTGTTCAACCACCTGCATCGCCAGCTTGATCGGAATGGCGAACGACAGGCCCATGTAGCCGCCGGTGCTGCTGTAAATCTGTGAGTTGATGCCCACCACCTCGCCGCGCAGGTTGAACAGCGGGCCGCCGGAACTGCCGGGATTGACCGCGACATCGCTTTGAATGAACGGCACATAAGCGCCGCTGGGCAGGTTGCGGCCCACCGCGCTGACGATGCCCTGAGTGGCGGTATGCTCCAGTCCGAACGGCGAGCCGATGGCCAGCACCCACTCGCCCACTTCCAGCGCATCGGAATCACCGATCTTCACTGCCGGCAGGTTCTCGCCCTCGATCTTGAGCAGCGCCACGTCGGTCAGTTCATCGACCCCGATCACCTTGGCCGGCCGTTCGCGCTGGTCGCTCAGCCGGATGATGATCTTGTCGGCATCCTGGGCGACGTGGGCGTTGGTGAGGATATAGCCATCCGGAGAGAGGATGAAGCCTGAGCCGAGCGAATTGGTTTGACGCTCGCCCGGCAGTTCCGGACGTTCCTGGAAGAAGCGCTTGAAGTATTCCAGATAGGGGTTCTCGGCTCCGGGCAATTCCGGCAGGCCGGGGGTGCGGGCCGCAGTCTTGCGGCTGGGGGTCTGGGTGGTGCTGATATTGATAACGGTCGGTTCATTCTGCTTGACCAGCTTGCGAAAATCGGGCGGGGGCTGGGTTTCGACGACCGGACGCGCCAGGGCGGCAGCCGTCCAGCACAGAGGGAGCAGCAGCGCAAACAGCAGACGCGACGAACGGCGGGAAAGGCTCATGAGAGCGGTGAACTCCTTAAAGAGGCTACGGATACCCGTGTTGCGCGGTAAGTATAAGATAATTGCCAGCGCCTGAATCAAAACGGACGGGCAGCGGCGCTGCGCATCCATCAATACAGGACTTTCGCTTTTCGTCATTCCCGCGTCTGCGGGAATCCAGTAACTTATTGAAAATAATGGATATCCGCTTTCGCGGGTATGACGAAAAAGGCAGGTAAGCGAAAGTCCTACAATAGAGGAAACCGTATGGAACCGACTTCGCAATCAATGGTGAACGACCAAGACAAGGCTACCCAGTATCTCTACGAACTGGCGCTCAAGCTGCTCGATCTGGGCGGATCGGATATTTTCATCACGGCGGGCAGTCCGCCGGCGCTCAAGGTCAACCAGGAAATCCACCGGGTCAGCAACCAGAAATTGATGCCACAGCAAACCAGTCTGCTGGTGCGCTCGATCATGAACGACCGCCAGTCGCGGGAATACGACCAGCATAACGAGATCAATTTTTCCCTGAACTTGCCGGATCTAGCCCGCTTTCGGGTAAGCGCCTTCACCCAGCGCGGCAGCGCCGGCATGGTGCTGCGGCTGATTCAGCAACAGATTCCCACCCTGGAGGAACTCAATCTGCCGCTGGTTCTCCAGAACATCGCCATGTACAAGCGCGGCCTGGTGGTTTTTGTGGGCGGCACCGGTTGTGGCAAAACCACTTCGCTGGCGGCGATGCTGGATCACCGCAACCGCCACAGCCGGGAGCATATCGTCACTATCGAAGACCCCATCGAATTCTTCCATCGTCATCAGCAGTGCCTGGTGGATCAGCGCGAGATCGGCGTGGATACCGAATCCTATGAAGTGGCGCTGAAGAACACCTTGCGCCAAGCGCCCAACGTGATTTTGATCGGCGAGGTGCGGGATCGGGAAACCATGCAATACGCCATCAATTTCGCCGAGACCGGCCATTTGTGCCTGACGACCCTGCACGCCAACAACACTGATCAGGCGTTTGACCGCATCGTCAATTTCTTCCCCGACGAGAAGCGCACGCAAGTGCTGATGGACCTGTCGTTCAACATGCGGGCGTTCATCTCGCAACGACTGCTGCCGCGCGAAGATGCGCCGGGCCTGATCCCAGCGGTGGAAGTGCTGCTCAACACCCCGTTGATGTCGGAGCTGATCTTTCAGGGCCGGGTCAAGGAGATCAAGAGCATCATGGCCCGCTCCAGCGAACCGGGCATCATTACCTTTGACGATGCTCTGTTTCGGTTGTACGAAAACGGTCATATCGGCTACGAAACCGCCATCCGCCACGCCGATTCGGCCAACAACCTGCGGCTGCGGATCAAACTGGAGAGTCAGCGGCCCGCGCCGCGCACGGTCAACGAAACCTTGCGCATCGAGGACGAGGAAGCTGAGAAGCGGCGGCGCTGAGCCGGCGCCGGGCGCTTAGCGCCGCACTGACAGGCGGAAACGCTGGTTGCCCTGGCGCAGGATCGCGCCGTCGCCGGTCACCGTTTCCAGCACCAGCCCCTCGCCCAGACGCTCGCCTTCCCGGTAGCGCCGACCATTGATCACTACGAAGCGCTGCTGGGGATCGGGGCTGTAAATGTGAATGTCGAGATTCAGGGTCGGGAGACCGCGCCGGGCGCTGGCGGGCAGGGTATCCAGTGGCGGAATCGGCTCCGAAGCGGGGGCGATGGTGACCACGCCAGGGGTGACCGGTTGCCGGGTCGGGGGTTCGCGCCGTTCCGGGCGGGCAGGAGTCGGAGTGGATCGCGGCGGTTCGGGCGCGACCACTTTGGCGGACGGTTCCCGGCGCGGCGGAGGGGATGCCGGAGCCGTCGGTTTGACCACCGGAGGCGCAGCGGGCGCAGGCGGTTTGACCACCGGAGGCGCGGCGGGCGCAGGCGGTTTGACCACTGGCGGCGCGGCGGCGCGGGGCGCTTCCGGCGCTGCAACCGGCGGCGGGACGGGCGCGGGTGGAACTGCGGCGATGACGGATGGCGGTGGCGTCACCGGCGCGGCGGGCAGGGCGGCGACTGGCGGCGCGGGCCGGTTTAACCATACAGCCAGCAATGCGCCGCTCAGCCCCAGCCCCAGTCCCAGCCCCGCGCCCAGCCACGGGCCAACCCGCCATGGCCGGGATTCGTCAAGCAGCGGCGCAGCAGTCAGGTTGGGGGCCTGACCGAGATGGCGTTCGCGTTCCGCCTTGCGCAGCGCATCGAGGATGTAGGACATCAGCGCGGCTCCCCAGGGCGTTGCAACGTCGGCGCACCCGGTTCCGGCGTCAGGTTGTTGAGCAGAACCAGAGTGCGCTGACCGGCCAGTCCATCCGGCCGCAGACCGCGCTCCATCTGGAAGGCGCGCAACTGCTCAACCAGCGCGGCATCGAAAACGTCTGACAACGGTTCGGGCGCGGGTTGCCCCGCCGCCAGCGATAATCGGGTCCGCAACCAGCGCACCGCCTCGCTGCTCGCGCCCGGCCCAATCAGCGCTGGCGAAATTTGCGGCCGCCACAGCAGCAGATATTCGCCGGTCCAGCGCGGCGTCAGTTCCACCAGCGGCGCTGTCACCGGCGGCCCTGTCATCTCCAGCGTCGCCTCATTCCCGGTCAGTGTGCGCAGCAGCGCCCAGCCGGCGCCGCCTGTTGGAGCGCGCAGCCGCAACAGAGCCGGACGGTCATAGCGGCGCAGCGTGTCCCAGTCGGCCCGGCCCGCCAGACAGCGCAACCGCTGGGTCTGGACCTGTTCGCAGAACGCCGCCCCGGTCGGAATCGGCGCGGCGATGTTCCAGGCGGCCAGCAGGCGGCGGCGGGCTTCGTCCTCGCTGGCGGCGCGCAGCAGGGCCGACCCGTCCGGCGCGGTAGCCGCAGGCGGTGAAACCGGCGGCGCAGCCGGCGCAGTGGGCGGCGCGGCGCTCACTTGAGCCGCCGCCGAGGGGTGGACGGTGGGCGTTTCCGGTTTCAGCGCGGCGGGCCACCAGAGATCGGCGGGCGGCAACCCCCATCGGCCCAAGCCGATTAGCGCCAACCCGGCGATCACGGTCGCCAACGCCAGCCAGCGCCGCCCGATCCATCCGCCTGGATCGCCGCGCAAGGCTTCCCGCGCCGCCTGCCGCGCCAAATGCGGCGTCACCCGCCGCCCGCCCCGGCTGTAGGCCGCCAGCAGGGCGCGGTCGCACAGGGTGTTGATCAGCCGGGGAATACCGCCGGAATGGCGATAAATCACCCCCTTTGCGCCAGCGCTGAACAATTCGGGGCGCCCGCCGGCGACCCGCAGCCGGTAACTGATGTAGGCGGCGGTCTCCCGCCGATCCAGCGGCGGCAGGTGATAGCGGGCGGTGATGCGCTGGGCCAGTTGCCGCAAATCGGCCCGCGCCAGCAGTTGCCGCAACTCCGGCTGGCCGACCAGGATGATCCGCAGCAGCTTGTGCTTGGCGGTCTCCAGATTGGTCAGCAGGCGGATTTGCTCCAGCACCTCGCGGCTCAGATTCTGCGCCTCGTCGAGGATCAGCACGGTGCGCCGGCCCGCCGCGTGGGTTTGCAACAGATGGGTGTTCAGCGCGTCCAGCAGCGCCTTGAGCGTGTGCGGCTCGCCGGGGTAGCGGGCGCCGAGTTCATCGCAGACGGTCGCCAGCAACTCCTCAACCGTCAGGCGCGGGTTATGGCACAGGGCGACCTCCACCCCCTCCAGCCGCTGTTCCAGCAGGGTGCGGATCAGCGTGGTCTTGCCGGTGCCCACTTCGCCAGTCAGTTGCACGAAACCGCCATTCTCGCCCACGCCATACAGCAGATGGGCCAGCGCTTCCTGATGATGGCGGCTGAGATAGACATAGGCCGGATCGGGAGTGATGGCGAACGGCGGCTCACGCAGCCCGAAATGCGCGGTGTACATGCGCTAGACCTCGCCATCATGCGCGCCGGCGCTCATCCAGCGCCGGATCAGCGGCTCCACCCCGGCGGGATGGTCGCGCAACAGCGCGTCGGCGGTATGACGCACGGCGTTGAGCAAATCCTGATCGCGCAATAAATCCGCGACCCGCAGACTCTGCTCACCGGTTTGCCGGGCGCCCAGCACCTCGCCGGGGCCGCGCAGTTCCAGATCGCGGCGGGCGATTTCAAAGCCGTCGTGACATTCCCGCAGCACCGCCAGCCGGGCGTGCGCGACGGGGGACAGCGGCGGCCGGTACAGCAGCACGCAACTGCTGGCGGCCGCGCCGCGGCCGATCCGGCCCCGCAACTGGTGTAATTGCGCCAGGCCCAGCCGCTCGGCATTCTCGATAATCATCAAACTGGCGTTGGGCACATCCATTCCGACTTCGATCACGGTCGTAGCGACCAGCAGATCCAGAGCGCCGGCCTTGAAAGCGGTCATCACCGCGTCCTTGGCGACTCCGGACAAGCGGCCGTGGGCCAGACCGATGCGCAGTTCCGGCAGGATCGCGGTCAGCCGCTCGGCGGTGACCGCCGCCGCCTGACATTGCAGCGCCTCTGATTCTTCGATCAGCGGACACACCCAGTACGCCTGGCGACCGCTGCGGCAGGCGTGGCGGATGCGTTCGATCACGTCATCGCGGCGGCGGTCGGGCGCGACCACCGTTTTGACCGGCAAGCGGCCCGGCGGCAGTTCGTCGATGATCGAGGTATCGAGATCGGCGTAGGCGCTCATCGCCAGAGTACGCGGAATCGGCGTCGCGGTCATGATCAACTGGTGCGGGCAGCGTCCGCCGGCGCGACCCTTCTCGCGCAAGGCCAGCCGCTGATGAACGCCGAACCGGTGCTGTTCATCGACGATGACCAGGGCCAGCTCGGCAAAGGCGACCGCCTCCTGAAACAGCGCGTGGGTGCCGACCGCGACCTGAATCGCGCCGCTGGCCAGCCGCTCCAGCGCCCGCCGCCGCGTCTTGCCGGTCAGCCGTCCGGTCAGCCCGGCCACTTCCACCCCCAGCGGCTCCAGCCAGGCCCGCAGATTACGCTCATGCTGTTCCGCCAGCAGTTCGGTGGGCGCCATCAGCGCCGCCTGCGCGCCGCTTTCCACTGCCCGCAGCGCGGCGAGCGCCGCCACCACGGTTTTGCCGGAGCCGACATCGCCCTGCAACAGCCGCAGCATCGGCCGGGGCCGGGCCAGATCGGCGACGATTTCCGCCAGCACCCGCTGTTGCGCCACGGTCAGCGTGAACGGCAGCCGCTCCAGCAGGCGCTGGCTCAGACCCTGCCCGGTCAGCGCCTGCGCGGCCTGCCGCTGAATCCGCGCCCGCAACCGCCGCAGACTGAGCTGGTGCGCCAGCAGTTCCTCGAACGCCAGTCGGCGCCGGGCGGGATGACGGCCGCTGTCCAGTTCAGCCCGCGTCGCGTCTGCTGGCGGCTGATGCAACCAGCGCACCGCTTCGGCGATGGGCATCAGCGCCAGCCCGGTCCGCAGCGTCGCCGGCAACAGTTCCGGCAAGAGCAGCGCGGCGTCCAGATGCGCCAAAGCCTGTTCCGCCAGTCCGCGCAAGGTGAACTGTTGCAGGCCAGCGGTGGCGGGATAGACCGGAGTCAGCCGGTCGCTGACCGGCGGCGCGTCCGGCCCGAGCCGGCGACATTCGGGATGGATCATCTCCAGTCCGGCGTAGCCCTGGCGCACCTCGCCAAAACAGCGCAGCCGCGCCCCAGTGCTGCTGAACAGGTGTTCCTGGGCCGGGCTGAAATGAATGAACCGCAGGGTCAGTACGCCGCTCCCGTCGCTCAGGTGGCACAGCAGGAACCGCCGGCCCCGCGCCGTTACCTCGCTGCCCACGACCTCGCCTTCAATCTGCGCCTCGTCGCCCGGCTGCAAGCGACTGAGCGGAGTCAGGCGGGTGCGGTCCTGGTAACGCAGCGGCAGGTGCAGCAGCACATCCTCGACCGTGTGCAGGCCCAGCCGGCGCAAACGCTCCGCCAGTTTCGGCCCGACGCCCTTGAGGACCGTCACCGGAGTGGGGACCAGGGTTGGAACGAGACCGGCCGCGCCGATCCCCGCTTCCCGCACGGTCGGTTCCATTCCAGTTACCGATCCGCCGCCGTGGATGTCAGCAAGGTGATCCTGAACGACGGAGGCTTTCGCGCAAGATTCTGATAAAGCTTCGTGTTCAACGGGTCACTCCGCTCCAGCGTCGGTTTCGATAGCCACCACCCGGTTGCGCCCCTGTTGCTTGGCCTGGTACAGGGCGGCGTCGGCCCGGCCCAGCAAAGCAGCGGCGTCTACTTCATCCGGCTTCGCCGCCGTCAGGCCGATAGACACGGTGATGGCCGGCAGGTCGCCGCCCCGATACGACAGATGCAGTTGCATCACCGCCCGCCGCAGATCTTCCAGCCGCGTCCTTGCATCAGCGGGCGTCGCGCCGGGCAGGATCAGCGCCAGTTCCTCGCCGCCGTAGCGGCAGGCGATGTCGCTGCCGCGCACCGAACGGCGGAAAAGCTGACCGACCATCTGGAGCACGGCGTCCCCGGCTTCGTGGCCGTAGTTGTCGTTGAAGCGTTTGAAGTGGTCGAGATCGAGCATGGCGACGGTCAGGGGTTCGCCACTGCGCTGGCGGCGCTGGAGTTCACGCGGCAGGGTTTCATTCAGATAGCGGCGGTTGAACAGCCCGGTCAGGGGATCGCGGATCGCCTGTTCCCGCAGCGCCTCCTGCAAGCGGAGATTGAGCAGGGCCAGTTTCACCGACTCGCTGAAGGTGATCGTGAGATTGCGCCATTCCCGGAACTGATCTTCGGGCAATCGGCCGCCAGTGCTGATTTGCAGCAGCCCCACAATCTGACTCCGCACCATCAGGGGTATGCAGAAGTAGGCGCATTCTGCCGATCCTGGGAAATGAGGACAGCTCCGATCGGGGGAGGGATGGATGACTTCGTGCAACTCCCCCCGCTGTAAAGCCCGGCAGTCGCACCGCGCTACGGTCATGCGCTGGCTTGGCGGTTTCCCCCAGAACGCCACCGCCTGCAACCCGACCATCTCCTCCTGAGCGATGAACAAATAACCATGGCCTGAGGCAAACAGCCGGCCCGCGCTGTCGGCGATGATGTTGTAGGCGTCCCGACCGGTTTCACAGGCCAGCAGCCGGTCGTTCATCTGGTTCAGGACGATCATCTGAGCGTCATGGCGCCGCACCGCCGCCAGGCTGCGGCGCAGATCGTGTTCAGCCCGCTTGCGTTCGGTGATATCGACGCGCGCAATCACCACGCCTTGACCGCCCGTACCCAGGAGCGTAGCCACCATGTTGAACCAGCGATTCCCGCCCGGCGAATCGAAAGCGTATTCGAGAGTAAAAGTGGACCGCTGACCGAGCAGTAATGCTTGAATGCCATCATGAATCGCCTGATCCTCGGTGAGGAATCCACCCAGTCGCTTCCGGCAGAATGTCAGGTAATTGCTGCCGATCTCAGCGCAGCACGCTATTTCCGGGAATTCAGCCATGTACTCCAGCACAAAGCGCCGCCACGGCTCGTTGACGGCCACGATCACGCCGTCGCGGTCCAGCACGGTGATATACGAGGCCACTGAATCCAGAATGGCGCGCTGCAATTCCTCGCTGCGCGCGACTTCGGCGAGCGCCTGCTGCAACTCCTCGGTTCGCGCCTGCACCTGGGCCTCCAGACCTTGTTGCGCCTGGCGCAGAGCCGTCACCATCTGGTTGAATGAAACCGCCAGTTCGCCCACCTCATCGGAGCCATACCGGATTGCCAGCCCGGCGCTGGGTCCCTCGGCGGCGATCCGGCGGGCGATGCGATTCAAATCGCGCAAGGGTTCGGCCAACCGGCGGGCCAACCGGTAAGAAAGCAGCAGGGCCAGCGCTACCAGCGCCAGCGTACCGAGACCATAGCCCAGCAGCAGCGACGCCATGCCCGGCAGCAACCCGTGCGATTCCGGTTCATCCAGCGCCAGGGTCAACCCGGCGGCGGCGAACGGCCCGGCGGCGAACAGGGGGCGGGTGGGTAGCGGGGTCGGCGACTTCAGAGGCGCCGGCGCGCCCGCCTGTATCGCAAAATCGAGCGTTCCACCCGGCGAATGGAGGATCAGAATCGCTTCGGGTTCCGCCAGACTTTTTTCAGCCACCATGGCCTGCAAATTCACCGTAGTGAGCAGATAGCCTTCAGCGCGGCCGCCGGGATAAAGCACCGGCTCGAACAGCGCCAGATGCGGGTGACCGGCAATGGTGAGGATGACCGCCTGTTGTTGCTCTGCGTCAATGACCGCATGGCTCTGCGGCCACCCGGTCAGACAACCGACCGGATGCCATTTCTGCTGAATCATCAGCTTTCCCGCAAAATCGCACAGGGCGATGCTGTGCGGCTCGGTAAAGGGAAACCGGTAGTTGGCGAAGAACGGGGACAGATAAATATCGCGCCCTTTGGAATCGAGCAGGGCATTGACTACGGTGGGATTTCTGGACAAATCCTGAGTGTGGCGCACCAGAATGTCTGCTTTGCCATCCAGGAGCGCCGTGATCTGATCCAGCCGGTGTTCAAGCTCGATGTCCCGTTGCTGCTTGATCAGCCAGAGGCTGGCCGCGAGCGACAGTGCGCCGAAAAACAGGCTGATGCTCAGGATCACCGCCACGCTATAGGCGGTGATCCGCCGCTCCAGCCGGCGGTTGAGCCAGACTCGCCCCTGGGCGATCAGGGAGTTCACCGGGTCGTTCCGCTAGGGTGCAGGCGCGATGCGGATAATGGCTCCGTCCTCGGCGTACCGCGCCATAAAAACGTCCTGGGGCGACAAGGCGTCGTGGCGATCCGCAGTAAACGGCTGTGGATAGGTTTTGACCAGACCCGCGTAATCGGTCACTTTTTCCAGAGCGCTCCGAAGCGCTTCCCGGTCGGTGGAGCCGGCGATCGCGATGGCCCGGGCCAGAATCTGCACCAGGTCATAGGCGTGGGCGACGCCGACCGGGGATTCGATCTGCCGGGGACCGGCAACGCCATAGCGCTGCGCCCCCTGCACCACCCGCTGCGCAACCGGGTCCTGGGCGTCAATGAAGGAATAGGTCTGCACGACCGTTAAATCCACTTCCCGCAGGGCCGGCCCGCTGCCCGTAAAGAAGTTCCCCCCGGTAATTCCCCAAGCCGAGAAAATGGGCAAGCGCTGTTCCTTGGGGAGCGCTGCGATTTCTTTGATTAGAATGATGCCTTCCCGCTCGTTGCTGACAAAGATCACCCCGTCCGCCCCGGCTTTCCTGAGCATCTGGTATTGCTCCAGTAAAGAAGAGTCGCCCCAGTTGTACCACTGGATGTCGACCAGATGAATCTGGGCATCGGTTTGATCGAGCGCTTGCGCCGCCTGGAGATTACTGCGGCCCCATTCGGTATTCGGCGTCAGCAGACCGACCCGGTGCGCGCCGCGCTGCCCGGCATAGCGAAACAGGGCTTCCATCGCCCAGGAATCCCGGAGCGAAAGGCGAAAAACATAATTGGGCCGGAAGTTATGCGTAGTAATACCATCAGCGGCGGCCCAGGGATCGAGCAGGGGGAGTTTAAGGCGATGAACCTCGGGGACGGCTTCGATCACCGTTGGGCTGAACTTGCCGCAGAGGACGGCGACGACGTTGGGGTCGGCGGCCAGTTCCTGCAAATTCCGGATCGAGCGGGCCGGCACCGAGCGGTTGTCCTTTTCGACCAGCGCCAGCGGGCGGCCTCCCAGGACCCCGCCCGCCGCGTTGATTTCATCCACTGCGATTTGGGCGCCCAGGCGCACCGCTTGCGCCGAGGTGCTGCCGACCATCCCGAATTCGGCGTCAATCCCGATCAGCACCGGGACCGGATCGGCCCGGGCGCTGACTGCAGCGATGATCAGCCAGCTCCAAAAGAGAACGCGGATCAGCAACATCCGTAGAACCTCCAAATCAGTAAGCGATGGTTATTATCCACTACAACAAACCCTATTAGTGGGCTGCCGCAAAAGCTTTGACAGGTTCTCGTTCCCACGCTCCAGCGTCACTGCCATTAAGTTAAGAGACTGTCCAAGAACCCCTCTCCCCGCGGGGAGAGGGGTTCTTGGACAGCTTCTAAGGGTGAGCGATGCCAGACCCACAACGCCGACCGGGTTTTCCGTCATTCCCGCGTATGCGGGAATCCAGTAACTTGTTGAAAAGAATGGATACCCGCCTTCGCGGGTATGACGGAAAAGGCAGACTACCGAAAGTCATGAATCCTTAACTTAATGGCAGTGACGCTCCAGCGTGGGAATGCCGTTTGGGCCGCTCCAGCGGCCCGCGACACGGGAGCGTCGTCTGAGGCGGGGCTCTCACGCTGGAGCGTGGGAGCCAGACCCTATCTATCAGAATTATGCGTCAATCCACTAGCGAGCAAGGGGAGCAAGAGGTTGTCCTCATGACATACGACGCGATTTCGCCCCCGCGCCTTGGCCTGGTACAGCGCGGCGTCGGACCGGCCCAGCAAAGCGGCGGCGTCCATTTCATCCGGCTTGGCCACCGTCAGCCCGACGGACACAGTAATGGCCGGCAGGTCGCCGTTCCGGTAACTCATCGGCAAGCGCATCACGGCAAACCGCAGATCCTCCAGCCGCACCCGCGCATCGTCGATTGCGGCCCCCGGCAGAATCAGCGTCAGCTCTTCGCCACCGTAGCGGCAGGCAATATCGCCGGTGCGCAGCGACTGGCGCAGCAGACTACCGATGGTGCGTAACGCCACATCGCCCGCCTCGTGGCCGTAACGGTCATTAAAATTCTTGAAGTGGTCGAGATCCAGCATGGCGACTGCTAACGGTTCGTTGTTGCGCTGGCAACGGCTGAGTTCACGGGGCAGGGTTTCGTCCAGATAGCGGCGGTTGAACAGGCCGGTGAGCGGGTCGCGGATCGCCTGTTCGCGCAGCGCTTCTTGCATCCGCTGGCGCTCGGTGATGTCGCGCGCCAGCCCGCAGGCGTATTCAATCCCTTCAAACTGGAGGTAATCCAGCCGGATTTCCACTGGAAACACCACGCCGTTTTTGTTCTGGTGCCAGCTTTCGAAGGTCAACGACCCCGCTTGCTGGAGTTCATACCAATGCGCGACCCAGTGGACCCCGGTGTAGTTCAGATCGATGTCCGCCACGGACAAGGTCAACAGTTCGTCCGACGTATACCCCAGCATTTGACAGGCCGCGACGTTGACATAGACCAGGCGACCATCGGACAGCGCCCAAAACACCTCGTCGCTCATGCGGTCCACGACGGCCTGGGTGAAACGCAGCGTCGCCTCGATCCGCTTGCGCTCGCTGATGTCCTGCACCAGCGCGACAAAATAGCTCGGCTGGCCCTCGATTCCATGCACACAGGCTACGCTGATCTCGGCGGGGACGATGCGGCCATCCGGGCGCACAAAACGCTTTTCCAGCGAGTAGCCGTTAATCTCTCCGGCTAGCACCCGGTTGAACTGGGCCGTATCAGCGGCTATATCGTCGGGATGGGTCAGCTCCGCCCAGGTTTTTTGCCGCAGTGCTTCCTGCGAATAGCCCAGGATTTCACATAGACGGCCGTTGACTTCCAGCCAGCCTTTCTCCAGCGAAGTAATCGCGATGCCAATCAACGGGAGTTCGAAATAGCTGCGGAGACGCGCCTCGCTCTCTCGCAACGCTTCTTCCATCCGATAACGCTCGCTCAGAGTCTTCGCGGTCTTTTCCAGCGCAGCAGCGACGCGCCGCTGACTGGAAGTCAGCACCCCGATCAGCACGGCCAATAACAGACTGCCGATGCTGCCGCCGAGCGCGATCAGGGCGGCTTTTTCGTTGCGCCCGGCCTCAAACCCTGGGGTGGACGTCACTCGGATCAACCACCGATGACCGCCAAACTTCAGCCGATGCTCCGTCTGAAACAGCGGGTTTACAGTAACCGCCGTTGACGCCCGGTCGAGCGCGAACAACCGGGCGTCGGGCGTCGGGTGGTCGCCGTCGTAAATTTCCACGTTCAGGATGGCGCGCAACTCATCCAATTCCAGGGTTTTCAGCACCTCCTGCATCAGGTCGCGCATCCGCAGGGGGGAATAGACCCAGCCGCGCAGCGTTGCGCGACGCTGCGCGACCGTATCGGTGGGCGTATTGGGAAGATAGACCGGCGCGAACAGGATAAAACCCGGCTGGATATCGGTGGCGGCGTCCTGCTGGAGAATGATCTTGCCCGACAGCGCCGCCTGGCCTTCATCGCGCGCCCGCGCCGCCGCCACCCAGCGTACCGGTTCGGGGGCCATGTCGTAGCCGAAGACGCGCCGGTTGGACCCGGTGAAGGGTTCAAGATAGAGGACGGTGGTATAAAACGCGCGGACGCCGGCGGGATGGATCGCATAGTCGGGAAAGCCTTCCTGGCGGACTGCGGCCTCATGCGCGGCCTTCTGATCGGACGGGATGAATGCGGCGAAGCCAATGCCCTGAATATCGGGGTGGTTTTCCTCCAGCCGCAGCGCTTCGACGTAGCGGTGAAATTCCTGGCGGGTCACCGTTTCCGAAGCGTCGAACATCCCGGCCACGCCGTGCAGGATTTGCACATGGCCTTTCAAGCGGTACTCAATGCTGTAGACGACCTTGCTAACCCAGAGCTGGAATTCCGCACTGAGCGCCAGCAGGGCGTCCTGGCGGGCGCTGTGCCACAACGCGCCGGTCAAGCCCAGACCCAGACCCAGCGCCAGCGCCAGCCACGGCAACGGCGACCATCCCGGTCGTTTCGATAAGGCGCGGTCCACTGGTTTTTTGGTCATGGATGGACTGCGCCCCCACTGTTGACGATGCAATTCCGCCCCTGTTGCTTGGCCTGATACAGCGCGGCGTCAGCCCGGCTGAGCAACACGGCGGCGTCAGTCTCTTCCGGTTCCGCCGCCGCCAGCCCGATGGACACGGTAATCGCCGGCAGTTCGCCGCCCCGGTAGGTGATATGCAGGTCCATGAGGGTCTGCCGCAAGTCGTCCAGCCGCGCCCGCGCATCGTCCAGCGCCGCACCCGGCAGAATCAGCACCAGTTCCTCACCGCCGTAACGGCAGGCAATGTCGCCGCTGCGCAGGGATCGCTGCAGCAGTTCACCCACCGTGCGCAAGGCGCTATCGCCCGCTTCGTGGCCGTAGGCATCGTTGAACTGCTTGAAGTGGTCAAGATCGAGCATGGCGACGGTCAGGGGTTCGCTACTGCGCTGGCAACGGCTGAGTTCGCGCGGCAGGGTTTCGTCCAGATAGCGGCGATTAAACAACCCGGTCAGCGGGTCGTGGATCGCCTGTTCGCGCAATTCGGCTTCCAGGCGTTTGCGGTCGGTGATGTCCTGCACCTGGGAGATGAAATACAGCGGCTGGCCTTGCGCGTCGCGCACCAGCGAAGACGCAATCTGCCCATACAACACATGGCCCTGCCGGTGCCGATAGCGTTTTTCAAAGGTGGCGCTGTCGGCATCGCCCTGCGCCGCGTCCTGGATAAAACGCAGACTGACCGGATTGTCTTCCGGCAGGGCCAGATCATTGACGGTCATGCCTTCCAGTTCAGTCTTGCTGTAGCCAAAAATGGCGCACATTCGGGCGTTGACTTGCAATAACCGCCCTTCCAGGTCCACCAGACACATTCCGGTGTTGGCGTTGTCGAACGCCAGCCGGAACTTGGTCTCGCTCTCGCGCAACGCGGCCTCGACCCGCTTGCGCTCGCTGATGTCCTGCTCCAGATGATCCTGGATCCGCTGATAGTCATATTCGATCCGCTGTGCGTTCATGATGATCTGGCTCAAAGCCAGCAACAGGATCGCCATGAGATTGATCAGAATCATCACCACCTGGCTGGTAGGCGCGGTCATGAAGTCGGCGAGTGGAATCTCAAACAGCCCGGTATATACGGCGCGCACCAGATCAGCCCCGGCCAGAACGCCCAGCGTGATCGTCTGCAACCAGTCGCCGGAACCAAAATAAGCGGGGCGCTGGCTCAGCAAAACCGTAATCACCCACACTTGAAACATAAAACTGTACAGGCAAAACAGCACAATACGGCTGTTGATATCCGGCGTGATCTCAGTGAACCAGGCAAAAGCGACGAAAAACGACAGCAGAAGAGCGATTTCCCAGCCAAGGCCCGTCCGCCGGCCCCGGAACACCAGCAGCCCGCGCACATTGAGCATGAGTTCGGCCAGCAGCAGGGTATTAGCCAGCACGATGGCCAGCCAGGGCGACAGAAATCCGCGTGACAGGAACAAGACGCCGCCGAGCGTCCGACAAAACGTCCCTGCCACCCAGTAGCCAAAACCAGGGTAGGTTCGGCGGGTCCCCCACACCGTCGCCATGCTCAGGTTGGTCGCGACCGAGATCACCAGACCGGTGATCAACAGGGTCTTCATGTCCATTGCGGATATCCGGGGATCGCTTGCGGCGGGGTGCGGCGCGGTGAGGAACCCAGAACAATTCTGGTTAATTTAACGCAAGACCGGCTCCAGCGCCTCCCAGACATTATTCAGAATCCGCCCCTGCGCCTCGGCGCGCGGATGCAGGCCATCGTCCTGAATCAGCGCCGGATGGCCCGACACGCCGTCCAGCAGAAACGGAATCAGCGTTATGTTGTACTGCTTCGCCAGTTCGCCGAACGTCGCCTGAAACTTTTGCGTATACAGCGGGCCATAATTCGGCGGAATTCGCATCTCCGCCAGCAGCACGCGCGCTCCGCTCTGCTGCGTCTGCTCAATCAGCCGCGCCAGGTTACGGCTGATGACCATCGGCGGTTGCCCGCGCAGTCCATCGTTAGCGCCCAGTTCCAGAATCACCAGCGCGGGGCGATGCTGTTCCAGCGCCGCTGGCAACCGGCTCAGGCCGCCGCTGGTGGTGTCGCCGCTGATGCTGGCGTTGACGACCCGGTGCGGATAGCCGCGCTCCGCCAGTCGGCCTTGCAACAGACTGACCCAGCCCTGCTCAGCCGGGATGCCATAGGCGGCGCTGAGGCTGTCGCCCAGCACCAGAATCACCGGCGCGTCGGCGTGGGCTGACCCACTCAGCAGGCCCGCCAGCAGCCATAAAGACAGCCATTTTGAGCGATTCATCTTCATCATGGTCGCAATTATTGTCGAAATCATTATTGGGATCATCGGAGAATTAGCCATGCGTGTGGATCAGGAACAGGATGCGGGAAGCGGTATCAGCGTAACCGCCGCGCCGCAGTTGGACAACCGGGCGGGCGATCCCATGATTCGGGTGGAAAATCTGGGTAAACAGGTGAGCAGCCCGGAAGGGCCACTGCTGATCCTCACCGAGGTCAGCTTCAGCATCGCCCAAGGCGAGAGTGTGGCGGTGGTCGGCGCGTCCGGTTCCGGCAAATCGACCCTGCTGGGCCTGCTGGCGGGACTGGACACACCGAGCCATGGCCGGGTATGGCTGGCCGGCGTGGATCTGAACAGCCTGGACGAAGACGGGCGGGCGCTGCTGCGAGCGCGGCGGGTCGGCTTCGTGTTCCAGTCGTTTCAACTACTGACCGGATTGACCGCCCTGGAAAACGTCATGCTGCCGCTGGAGCTGGCCGGCCAGGCCGATGCCCGCCGCCAGGCGCTGGAACTGCTGGAGCGGGTGGGCCTGCACAGCCGCGCCCGCCATTATCCGGCGCAGTTGTCCGGCGGCGAGCAGCAGCGGGTAGCGCTTGCCCGCGCTTTTGCCGGCAATCCCGATGTGCTGTTCGCCGACGAACCAACCGGCAATCTGGATCAGAAAACCGGCCATCGCATCATTGAACTGCTGTTCGCGCTGAACCGGGAACAGGGCGCGACCCTGATTCTGGTCACCCATGATCCGGAACTGGCGGCGTACTGCGACCGGGTGCTGGAACTGGATGACGGGCGGTTGCAGGCTACAACAGTTGCGCCTGTTCCTGAACGGGCGGTTCCGGCGCGGCTTTCCTGAAGGTCAGACCGCCCCGGGCCAGGTCGGGATAATGGGCGAACTCGGAACCATCAAGTAAGCCCTCCACGGTCAGAATCTGGATTTTCGGGAAATCGCCATGGTGAGGAGCATGATAAAAACCCGCTGCATTCGCTTCGGTGCGCATGGCCGGGGTGGGCGGGGTCAGCGTCACCAGCAAGCCGAGGGCGGCGCGTTCCCGATTCACGACCGAATCCAGCTCCCGCACCATGCTGACCCCAACATGGTCGCCACCCTTGACCGAAACGATGATCTTTTTAAAGGCGTTCGCATCATCCTGAAAGAAAATCAGGCCATCAATGCCCGTGTCGGCGCCTTTCTTTTTGCCCTGAAAAGGCTGCGCATTGACCAGGGCGCACGCCCACCACTGGAACTGATATTTGTTGCGCTTGGCCAAATCCTGCGCCGACGCCAGATCCTTCGGTGTACCCTGCACGTCAAAGGCAATACCGGGAAAGGCGTCTTTCAGGCGCTTTTCGATAGTCGAAATCGCCAGATTGGTAATGTCAATGCCGATCCAGTCCCGATGCAATTTCTGTGCGGCGTGAACGGCGGTGCCACAGCCACAGAAGGGGTCCAGCACCACATCGCCTTCACGGCTGCTGGCCTGGATAATTCTTTCCAGCAGCGCCAAAGGTTTTTGCGTGGGGAAGCCAAGGCGTTCAAAGGCTTGGGAATTAATAGGCGGGATATCATCCCAAACGGTTCCTAGTGGCGTACCTTCCGTTTCATCCAGATACCTTTTATAACGCGGCATCCCGTTTTTAGTGAAGACTATCTTGCCTTCTGCCATCATCTGGTCAATATGTTCCTGCGACATCCAGTGCCGACCTGGAGGCGGTGTAATGACCTGTTCTCCGAATTTTCTGGGCGGCCCGTCTCCAGCGCCGTGCGCTGACACCAGTTGATAGCGTCTTCCGTCTTCATCGGCACGGGTGTAATGGCTCTTAATATAGCTTTGATCATGCGGTACACGCGGAGAACTCCATATCGGATGTTCTGCCTTTGAGTAATAAAAAATGACATCATGGATGTCATTATAACTGGCTGGGCCACCATGCGCGGAGGACCGTTTCCAAATAATTTCACTACGGAAGTGGCGAACATTAAAAACCGCATCCAAGACAATTTTCAAGTAATGCGAAGCTGTTGGGTCACAGTGCAGATATAAACTGCCGGTCGGTTTCAGCACGCGATGCAGTTCCAGCAACCGGATCGCCATACAGGTTAAATAGGCCATCATGTCATTTTCGCCCAGAAAACTCCGGATCGCCTGCATGAGTTCGGCTACATCGGTATTCGGTTGATGCAGGAGCTGGTGAAACTCCAGTGCGGTTTGCTCAGTCCAATGCCAGGTGTCTTCAAACGCCATGATTTGCGCATCGCTGGCCTGACCGGTGGGGCTTTTAAACAACAGGTTGTAATCGCGCTTGGAGTTAAATGGCGGGTCCAGATAAATTAAATCCACGCTTTCATCTTTAATTGATTCCCGCAGAATATTCAAATTATCCCCAAAAAAGAGCGTCGCCATGCCGTTCATTCCTTGCCCATACTGATGATTGAGCTTCATATCATGGATTCAAAGGCCGAAGTCGTCAACCAACCTTCCATTTCCAAGGAGATTGAGAAAATGCCTAAAACCCCGACGGTATTTACCGCCGCGCCGGAATCCAGCGACTGGCGCAACCTCATGCGCATGGCCTTGCGCGCACTGCGCCGCGATGGGCAATCCGGCGAATTGCGGGTGTTGGCGGTGGCGCTGCTGATTGCGGTGGCTAGCGTCGCCGCCGTCGGCTTTTTTACCGACCGCATTCAGTTGGCGATGGAACGCAAGGCCAGCGAACTGCTCGGCGCGGATTTGGTGATCGCCGCGCCCAATCCGCTGCAACCCGCCCTCGCCGGGGAAGCGCAACGGCGCGGTTTGCAGACAGCGGAGACGCTGGGGTTTCGCAGCGTGGTGCTGGCCGGTGAGGCGACCCAACTGGCCGAGGTCAAGGCGGTCGGTCCCGGCTATCCGCTGCGCGGCGCGCTGCAAATCAGCGATGCGCCGTTCGCGCCGCCCCGGCTGACGACTGCGATTCCCGAACCCGGTCAGGTCTGGGTGGACGAACGCCTGTTGCAAACGCTGAATCTGCGGGTCGGCGACGCGGTGGATCTGGGCGTGCGGCGGTTTCGCATCGGCGCGGTGCTGGCCTACGAGCCGGACCGGGCCGGCGACCTGTTCAGCATCGCCCCCCGCCTGCTGCTGAATGTGGCGGATGTGCCATCCACCGCACTGGTGCAGCCCGGCAGCCGGGTGGATTATCGCCTGCTGCTGGCCGGCGAACCGGCGGCGCTGGACGAGTTTAAAACCTGGACGACCTCCCGGCTGGCGACCGGCGAGAAACTGCAAGGCGTGCGCGAAGCCCGCGCCGAATTGCGCGCGGCGCTGGAGCGGGCGCAACGCTTTCTGCATCTGGCGGCGCTGGTCAGCGTGATTCTGGCCGGGGTCGGCGTCGCTATCGCCGCTCGCCGCTTCGCCGCCCGCCACTGGGACAGCGTGGCGATTCTGCGCTGCGTTGGCGCGACCGAGGCGCTGATCGTGCGGCTGTTCGTGCTGGAACTGCTGCTGCTGGCGGCGCTGGCCGGCGCGGCGGGACTGGCGCTGGGCTATGCCGCCCAATACGGTTTAAGCGGCCTGCTCGGCTCGCTGGTCAGCGCGACCGAGTTGCCCGCGCCCTCGTGGCAACCGGTGCTGCCGGCGCTGGCCACGGGGTTCATCACCCTGCTGGGCTTCGGTCTGCCGCCCCTGCTGCGGCTGCGGGCCGTGCCGCCGCTGCGGGTGTTGCGCCGCGATCTGGGACCGGTCAATCCACGCCTGCTGGGGCTGTACGGTCCAGCGGTGCTGGCGACCGCCGCGCTGCTGACCTGGCAGGCTGGCGAAGGGCGGCTGGCGCTGTACATCTGCGCCGGAGTGGCGGCGACGGTCATCGTGCTGGCGCTGGCCGCCTGGGGACTGGTCAAGGCGCTGGGTCTGCTGCGCGGCCAGGTCGGCGTGGCCTGGCGCTTCGGGCTGGCCAACATCGCCCGGCGCGGTTCCGGCAGCGCGGCGCAGGTAGTGGCGCTGGGGCTGGGGCTGATGGCGCTGCTGATACTGACCCTGGTGCGCACCGATCTGCTGACGAGTTGGCGCGACAATCTGCCTGCCGACGCGCCCAACCACTTTTTAATCAATATCCAGTCGAGTGAAGTTTCCGGAGTGCAAGCGTTCCTGAACGAACGCGGCCTGCACGGCGCGGAACTGTTGCCGATGGTGCGCGGGCGGCTGACCGCGATCAATGACCGGGCGGTGGGACCGGATGACTACAGCAATCCTCGCGCCAAGCGGCTGGTGGAGCGCGAATTCAACCTGTCCTGGGCCGAGCGCTTGCAGGCCGATAACCGCATTCTGGCGGGACGCTGGTGGAACCCGAAAGATCAGGGGCAGGGCATGGCTTCGGTGGAGGAAGGATTAGCCAAGGATCTGGGCATCGCGCTGAACGATACGCTGCGCTTTCAGGTCGCTGGACAGCCCGTGACCGCCAGGGTCAACAGCCTGCGTAGCGTCGAATGGGACTCGTTCCGGGCCAACTTCTTCGTGGTCTTCCCGCCGGGAGTGCTGGACGCCTATCCCGCCACCTGGATCACCAGTTTCCATCTGCCCGCCGGGCAAAAACCGCTGCTGGCGGACCTGGTGCGGCAGTATCCGTCGGTGACGGTGCTGGACGTGGAGGCGCTGATGGGCAAGGTTCGCGAGATCATGGAGCGGGTCATCGTCGCGGTGGAATACGTGTTTCTCTTCACGCTGGCGGCGGGACTGGTGGTGCTCTACGCCGCCATTCAGGCCACTCAGGACGAGCGCCGGTTTGAAAGCGCGGTGCTGCGGACCCTGGGCGCGCGGCGGGCGGTGGTGCGACAAAGCCTGCTGGCGGAATTCGCCACGCTCGGCTTGCTGGCGGGGTTGCTGGCCGCCGCCGCCGCTACCCTGCTCGGGGCGGTGCTCGCTACGCAGGTGTTCGATTTTCCCTACCACGGCAACCCGTGGGTATGGCTGCTGGGCGCAGCGGCGGGCGTGGTGGGGGTGGGCCTGGCCGGGGTGGTCGGCGCGCGCTCGGCGCTCAATCAGCCGCCGTGGCGGGCGTTGCGGGAAGGTTGAGTTGCGGGAAGGTTGACTGGAAAAGAGGAGGGCGGAACGCTCCGCCCGCCAGGTTGCAAAACCGCTGCGGGTTCAACGCATCTCCAGCTCGTTCAGATGCAGATCAAAATGCTGGATCGTGTCCGCCAGACTGCGGATTTCCTCCGGCGTGGGCGTGTTCGCTGGATCCGCATGAGAACCGACCAGCGCCAGCCGCGCCAGTTGCTTGAGTTCCCGCAAGCCGTCGTCCTCGACCGCCTCCATCACTTCGCCACACTCCACCAGTTGATCGAAGAAGGCCGGACCTTCCTGTTGCGCCCGGGCCAGGGCGCCGATGCCCGCCAGCCAGATCTGGCTGGCCAGCGTCAGCGTATCTTCCACTTTGCGCGTTTCGCGCATACATTTCTGCAATCTTTGGTAAGCCATTGTCGCCACTCCTGTAAAACCCAAGAACGGTCATCCCTGACTATCGGTTCCGGGCGTTCCGAACCCTGATGCTGATTCTCCGTGGCGGATCGCTAAAAGCCTTATTGAATCGTTACTTGCCATCCCTGCGGCAACCATTCGGACAGCCGGGCGTTCGCCCCAATCCACCGTCGCTGCTGACATTAACAGGTCAAATTAGAATAAACACACTAATGATGGAGAAAGCGCGGTATTCCACAAGTTGGCCGCGCTAACTACCGCATTGCACAATAAAAATGCCGCGCTGCAAAATAAAAATAGCCGCGCCAAAACCCCACGCGCGGGCCAGTTCGGGAACGTTTCCAATCGGAAATAGGCGATTTCAATGGCGCAACCGGGGCAGTGCGTAACTGAGCACAAACAGGCTGCTGGCGGCCACGACGACCGAGGGTCCCGCCGGCGTATCCCAGCGCAGTGAGGCCCACAGGCCCGCACCCACCGCCAGAGCGCCGAACAGGCTGGCCAGCGCCGCTAGCCCTTCCGGTGAACCGGCGAAACGCCGGGCCGTCGCCGCCGGGATAATCAGCAGTGAGGTAATCAGCAGAATGCCAACCACTTTCATCGCCACCGCGATGACCAGGGCAATCAGCAGCATGAACGCCAGCCGCACCGCGAACACCGGCACGCCTTCCACCCGCGCCAGTTCTTCATGCACGGTCGCCGCCAGCAGGGGCCGCCACAGTCCGGCCAGCGCCGCCAGCGCCAGCAGTGCGCCGCCCCAGATCCAGTACAGGTCGGTGACGCTGATCGCCAGAATGTCGCCGAACAGATAGCCGACCAGGTCCACCCGCACCGTTTCCAGAAAGGCCAGCGCCACCAAGCCCAGCGACAAACTGGTGTGGGCGAGGATGCCCAGCAGGGTGTCGGCGGCCAGCCCCTGCTGCCGTTGCAACAACACCAGCGCCAGCGCCACCAGCAGGCAGGTCGCGACCACGCCCAGTTCCGGATTGATATGCAGAACCGCGCCCAGCGCCACGCCCAGCAGACCGGAATGGGCCAGGGTATCGCCGAAGTAGGCCATGCGCCGCCAGACGATGAACGCGCCCAGCGGTCCAGCGGCCAGCGCCACGCCCAGACCGCCCAGCAGGGCGCGCGCCAGAAAGTCATCCATGGGCGGCGGCCGCGCTCACCCTGACGCCCGCTCCCAGCGCTGAAAGCGGTACGGCCAGGCGTGGTCCGCATCAGCGGGATGCGCTTCTTCCCAGGCCAGCCGCCAGTCGTGCTCATTCCATTCCGGGAAGCGGACATCACCGGCCACGTCCGCATCAATTCGGGTGAGATGCAGGCGTTCGACCAGCGGCAGGGTTTGTTGGTACAGCGCCGCTCCGCCGATGACCATGAGTTCGTCCGCCACGCCGGCTTGGGCCAGCGCCTCCTCCAGCGACTGCGCCATGGCGCAACCGGGCGCGTGATAGGCAGGATCGCGGCTCAGCACGATCATCCGCCGCCCTGGCAGAGGCCGACCGATGGATTCCCAGGTGCGGCGGCCCATCAGCAACGGCTTGCCCTGGGTGATGCGCTTGAAGAAGCGCAAGTCTGCCGGCAAGCGCCAGGGCAGCCGGTTATCGCGGCCTATGACCCGGTTACGCGCCAGCGCGGCGATCAGCGTCAGGGACGGGATCATGCCGGAACGCTCGTCACCGGCGCACCGGGCGCGTCCAGACGGATCGCGGTCAGCCGGTGTCCCCAAACGCACCCGCTGTCCAGCGCGTAGATTCCCGGCGCACGGTAGTAGCCCAGCGCCGCCCAGTGGCCGAACACGATGTTGAGATCCGCGTTGCGCCGGCCCGGTACCGCGAACCACGGCAGCAGATGCTTGGGCTGACTGCCGGGCGGCCCCTTCTCGGCCAGGGACAGCGCGCCGTCCACCGTACAAAAGCGCATCCGGGTCAGGGCGTTGACCGTGAAGCGCAGCCGGTCATAACCGCTCAGCTCCTCCTGCCAGCGGCGCGGCTCGCCGCCGAACATCCGCCCCAGGAACCCCGCGCTGTGCGGGCCGCGCAACAGCGCTTCCACCTCCGCCGCACCGCGTTGCGCCAGAGCCAGGTCCCAGGGCGGCGGCAGACCGGCGTGAACCAGGGTGAAACCCAGTTCGGCATCGTGATGCAACAGCGGACAATGGCGCAGCCAGTCCAGCAAGTCGGCGCAATCCGGGGCGTCGAGCAGGGTATGAAAGGTGTCTTTGCGCTTGGGCTTGACCTGACCGGCGGCGACCGCCAGCAGGGTCAGGTCATGATTGCCCAGCACCGCCACCGTTTGCTGACTCAGCCCGCGCGCCAGCCGCAGGACTTCGACGGAATGCGGCCCCCGGTTGACCAGATCGCCGACCAGCCACAACCGGTCGGCGGCGGAATCAAACTGCAATCGGTCCAGCAAGCGCCGCAGGGGGTCGTAACAGCCCTGAATATCGCCAATCGCGTAAACGGCCATGTCAGTTTTTAGCCGGTGGGGGCGCTACGGCGGGCAGCGGCGGCAGATGGCTGAGGATGCGCTGGGCCACGCCCGGATAATCCTCATCAAAATGGTGATTGCCCGGCATCTTTTCCGCAATCACGCCCAGTTCGGCCAGTTTGGGGCAGAGTGGGTCTGTTTCATCCGCGCCGTAAATACACAGCCGCCTGATTTTAGACAGCTTCTCCAGTTCCGGTTGCACGGGCCGGCCTCCGGTGTCCGGTTTGCCGCTGATCCAGTCGTTCAGATGAAACTCAAAAGCTGCCGAGTCCGACAGGCTCAGGAGCGCTACCAAATCGATGCGATCCTGCAAGTCCTGAGGCAACGCATTGATGATCGCCGGCAATGCGTTCGCCCCGAATGAAAAACCGATCAGCACGATTCGGCTTTTTTTCCAGGCATCCAGGTAACGCTGCAACACCTGCTCCAGAGCCAGCGCCACTTCATCCGGCTGGCGGGCTTTCCAGAAATAACTCAACGAATCCCAACCGACGGTGGGCAACCCGTTTTTCGCCAGTTCTGCCGTAACGGCGCGGTCCAGCAGCGCCCAACCGCCGTTGCCGGAGAACATGACCGCCAGGTGCGGCCGGTCGGGACCGTCGGTGACTGCCACCTCGGTCAGCGGTGCGTCGCGGATGCTGGCGTCGGGCTGCACCTGCCTGACGATGCTCGGATCGAGCCATTGAAACAGGGCGGCGAGCTGCGGCAGCCCGCTGCTGACCCCAGACGTTCCCGGGATTTCGGTCAACCGGGCCAGGGGGATCGCGCGCACGAATTGCGCCGCTGCACTGGCATCGCAGGCCGTCCGGTTTTGAAACACAAACCAGGTGGTCGGCAACTGGGCTACCGGCTTCAACATCATGCCCTTATGGTCCGGGAGCGCGGCCGTTTCCAGATTCGCCGCGCCGGGACAGAGCGGCTTGTACAACGGCAATTCCGGGCAGAAGTCCAGCGCGACGCCGGCGTGAAAACGGTCAACCGGCCCCTGGGCCAGCGCCGCGTAGGTCAAGGCCGCCCCCGCACCGACCCCGAGCAGGATCGGCGGTTGATGGGTGGCGATGGGATAGCGCTGTTCCATCAACCGGTTCAAGCGATCCAGATCCGCGGCAACCTCGACGCACACCGCGTCGGTGCGATTGAGGATGTCCAGCCAGGCCGGCAGATCGATACCCGCAACCACATAATCCAGCGCCGCAACCGCTTTCGCCACGGTGTTCAAATCGGCGCTCCAGCCGCTCATCCCGGAAGCGAACAACACCACGCCCTTGGGTTCTTCAGTGGTGCGCTGGAGGGTTAATGGGCCGAAAGCCGGTACGTCCAGTCGTTCTTCAACGACCTCGGCGCGCGGACTGACCGTCGTCAGCAGCAGCAACAGGGCGGCGGTCAGGCGCAGAACCCGCATAAGCCCGCGCGGGATCGGCAGGATCTGGAATTTAAATCGAGGGTTCATCAGATTTTCCGCGAGAAACCCCGGCCTTTAGGCCGGGGAGGGAAAGCGGGCCGAACGCCGTTCGGCTTCTTTTGGGTTAAGTTGTTGCAAATAGCCATAACCATCCGCACGTTGAATGACTTTGCAGTAGCGATACCCAATCCCTTGAACGACTCCTTGCGCGGTTTGAAGGTTGAAACTTCCCGAGGCACGAACGGCAACACGCCCAAGATAGGAACCGGTTTTCTTGCCTTTCAGAACTTGGGCTTTCACCCTATCCCCGGTCTGGAATCCTTTAATCCGTTTCTGTCGGGTCAAATAGCCACGCGGGAAGCCATAGGCATTTAATCGAGTCCGCTGATAGCTGCCGCGCCCGGTCGCTTTAATCGCTAAAGTCGGTTTATTCCAATCGCGGATTGCCCCGATATTTCCAACACAAGCCGCATCCAGTGCATGGGTTTTGGGCACATCCAGCCGCATCCGATTGAATTTGGTCTGTCCTCCCGATCCCGTAGTGACCGGCAATCCCATCGTTTTCAGGGTATTCAAGAGCACCCAGCGGGTTGAATTCACCGCTGCCGCGTCTTTGAGCGGGGCTTTGGCGTGCGCTTGAATCCGCGCTAATCGCTGAGGGTCTTTTGCTAAAAAGACCTTAATTTCTTGAGCACCTTTCTTTTGGTTACACGGCGGACAAGCCAGCGTCAGATTCGAGACCCGATGGCTGCCTCCACGGGCGCGGGGGTGAATATGGTCGATTTGGAGCGGGACGCCCTTAGCCCCACAATAAGCACAAGTGCGATTCCACTTATTCAGCAGGTATTCACGGGTTTCATAACCGGCAAGGGTTCCCTGTTGGTATTCAATCCCGCTGATTTCGGGATTCTCCCGTTGTTGCAGATCAAACCGGACGAGTTCCTGAGCCATCCCGGTGATCGGGGCCAGTCGTTGCAAACGATGAACCCAAGCGCTGACGGTATCCACCCGATGTTGTAGACTGGGAGCCAGCCACCCTTCGGGCCGGGGGCGATTCAGGAACCAGGGTTTTCGATAGCGCAGGTTTCCACGCCGTCTCCTTCGCCGTTGTCGCCGGGCCGTTAATGACTCGCTGATCTGTTGCCCGCGATGATGAAGCTCCAACACATTCAAAACGTGAACCGTCACGTGAATCTCTACGGTCGTTTCGTCCATCGTTTCTGATTCACGCACGACCGCGATTCCGGTCGTTTTGCTTCCCGGATCCAGTTTAATCTTGACGGGCTGTAAAACACTGTCGTTGACCGTCCGATCCACCAATCGAATGGAAAACGGCACCAGTCGATGGACCCGTGCGCGTCCACGCGCCAGTAATTTCCTGGCCCGCTTCTCGCTGCACGGCATGAGTGGTTTTTTGTGTCTATCCACTACGAAAACCGCCATCTTTGCTTCTCTCCAACAATGCGCTTACGCGCCTGGTGACGGAGCCTTACGGCTCGCTCCCCTCGCCCATGTTGTATAACGGCATCGCGTCCCGATCCGTTTCGTGCTGACCCTCAGCGTGTCTGCAACCGGGACTTTCAGAGCTTGGAGTTGAGGAAGCGCCCCAAGGTGAGTCTTGAACCTGTACACAACGGAGCCGGTTGGTTACGGCTTGGGCTGGTCAACCCAGACTTGCGGTGTCATCCACCACAAGCCTCGCCCTTTAGGGCGGGGTGATTGACGGCAGCGCCAGGATAGCGGCCCGGTTGGTGTAGGAAGCCACCCGCTCCGCCGCCGCCCGGCGTGACAGCCACGCAGAGTCCTGATGTTCGGCTGGATTCAGCGTGATGGGCTGGCGCGCGGGCAGGCAAACCCGAAAGACATGCTCGATGTTTTCGATCACCTCCGGCGCGTAGCGAGGCCGCCAGGGCGGCAGGATCGGAAAGCGGTTGATCACCTGGCAAGCGATGACCTCCAGCGCTTTGTCCAGACCGGTTTCCTCAGCCAATTCCCGCCGCGCCGCGTCCAGTGGATCGGTTTCTTCCCAGCGCAGGCTGCCGGTGACCGACTGCCAGAAATCGGGCGGCTGGCGGCGGCGGAGCACCAGCACCTCATCCGCCGTGGTGTAGATCACCACCAGCACCGATTCCGGGCGCTTGTAGCGGAACGAACTTCCCTCTCCCTTCGAGGGGAGCGGGAGAGGGGTCGGAGGTGAGGGAGGCGGATTCAACTCAGGGCGTCCGGCGCAAACGGATGTTGAGATCGCGCAATTGCGCTTCGGTGACCGGCGCCGGGGCCTGCGTCAACAGACAGGCGGCGCTTTGGGTCTTGGGGAAGGCCATCACGTCGCGGATGGAACTGGCCCCGGCCATCAGCATCACCAGCCGGTCCAGACCAAAGGCCAGGCCGCCATGCGGTGGACAGCCGAACTTGAGCGCATCCAGCAGGAAGCCGAACTTGGCCCGCGCTTCTTCGGGAGCGATGCCGAGCAGGTCAAACACCGCGCTCTGCATCTTCTGGCGGTGGATACGCACCGAGCCGCCGCCGATTTCGCTCCCGTTCAGCACCATGTCGTAAGCCCGCGACAGGCATTGGCCGGGATTGGCGCGCATTTCGGCGGGATCGTCGCTGCGCGGCGCGGTAAAGGGATGGTGCAGGGCGTTCCAGCGCTGCTCCTGCTCATCCCATTCAAACATCGGGAAATTGACCACCCACAGCGGCGCCCAGTCGTCCCTGACCAGACCCAGGTCATGGCCGATTTTGATGCGCAGCGCGCCCAGGGCGTCATTGACCACCTTGGCGGAATCCGCGCCGAAGAAAATCAGATCGCCATTTTCTGCGCCGGTGCGGGTCAGAATCTTAGCCAGCGTTTCATCCGGCAAGAATTTGACAATCGGCGCTTGCAAACCCTCGCGCCCGGCGCTGACCTCGTTGACCTTGATGTAGGCCAGCCCCTTGGCGCCATAGCGGCCCACAAATTCGGTGTACAGATCAATCTCGCGCCGGGTCAACTTGCCGCCGTCCGGCACCCGCAGCGCCGCCACCCGCCCATGGGCATCATTGGCCGGCCCGGCGAACACTTTGAATTCCACGCCAGCCATCAAATCCGACAGTTCGGTCAATTCCAGCGGAATCCGCAAATCCGGTTTGTCCGAACCGTAGCGGCGCATCGCCGTGTCGTAGGGCATGCGCGGAAACGGGTCGGGCAGGTCGACGCTCAACACGTCCTTGAATAACTGGCGGATCATCGCTTCCATCAGATCGGTAATCGCCGGTTCATCCATGAACGAGGTTTCAATATCGAGCTGGGTAAATTCCGGCTGGCGGTCGGCGCGCAAATCTTCATCGCGGAAGCAGCGCACCACCTGGTAGTAGCGATCCATGCCGGCCATCATCAACAACTGCTTGAACAACTGCGGCGACTGCGGCAGGGCGAAGAAGCTGCCGGGATGGGTGCGGCTGGGCACCAGATAGTCGCGAGCGCCCTCCGGGGTGGCCTTGGTCAGCATCGGGGTTTCGATGTCCATGAACCCGTGCTGCTCCAGAAACTGGCGCAGGGTGCTGATCACCCGGGTCCGCAACCGCAGCCGCTCCTGCATCAGCGGACGGCGCAGATCGAGATAGCGATACCGCAGCCGCACTTCCTCGGAGGTGTCGTCGTCGTCCAACTGGAACGGCAGCGGCTCGGCGCGGTTGAGAATTTCCAGATCACGGGCCAGCACTTCCACCGCGCCGGTGGTCAGATGAGGATTCTCCGTGCCTGCGGGCCGGTGGCGCACCCGCCCGGTGATGCGCAGCACATATTCGTTGCGCACCCGCTCGGCGCTGGCGAAAGCGTCCGGAGTATCCGGGTCAATCACCACCTGCACCAGGCCCTCGCGGTCGCGCAAGTCGATGAAAATGACGCCGCCATGATCGCGGCGGCGGTGCGCCCAGCCGCAAAGGATGACGTCTTGATCCAGCAGGGTCTCGGTGACCTGGCCGCAATAATGGCTGCGCATGGTGTTTATTCCGTTCGTTCTGGCGAGAGTCAAAAAATTTCCCCGCGTTTAAGGGGGAACAATGCTACGGATTAACGGCTGGAGTGGCAACCAAACCCGGTTGTTGCTGGCCGAAGGATTCATGAACCCATCTGGAGATCACCGAGGTTGCGATGCTCAAAGTTGCCATTGACCTGATGGAGCGGGGTTACCTGCCGGATGTGCTGATCCGGATCGGCATTCGCCGGCTGCTGGCCGAGCGCCTGCGCGTCGAGGACGCCGGCGCTGAACCGGCGCGAGCAGCGGCGCTGGACCGTCTGGAGAGCGAATTGCGCGCCAGTCCGGTCGCCCTCCAGACCCTGGCGGCCAACGCCCAGCACTATGAAGTACCGGCGGCGTTCTTCCAGCAAGTGCTGGGTCCCCGGCTGAAATACAGCGCCTGCTGGTGGCCGGATGAAGTGCGCGATCTGGCGACCGCCGAAGCGGCCATGCTGGCGTTGACCTGCGAGCGGGCCGAACTGGGTTTCGATCAGGATATTCTGGAACTGGGTTGCGGCTGGGGTTCGCTGACCCTGTGGATGGCGGAGTTCTATCCCGACTCGCGGATCGTGGCGGTGTCGAACTCGCACTCGCAGCGGGCGTTTATCGAGGCGCAGTGCCAGGCGCGGGGCTTCGTCAATGTGCAGGTGATGACCGCCGACATGAACGATTTTGCCACCGATCGCTGCTTTGATCGGGTGGTGTCGGTGGAAATGTTCGAACACATGCGCAATTACCCGGAACTGCTGCGCCGGATTCAGGGCTGGCTGAAACCGGGCGGCAAGCTGTTTGTGCATATTTTCACCCATCGCCAGTTCGCTTATCCGTTCGAGACCACCGGCGAGGACGACTGGATGGGGCGCTACTTTTTTACCGGCGGACTGATGCCGTCGCGCGACCTGTTGCCGCGTTTTCAGGAGCATCTGCGGCTGGAGGAACAATGGCCTCTGAATGGCCGCCATTACCAGCGCACCCTGGAGGCGTGGCTGCGCCGTCAGGATCAGCAGCGGGACGCAATCCTGCCCCTGTTCCGGGAAACCTGCGGCCCTGACCAGGCGTATCGCTGGTTCCAGCGCTGGCGGGTGTTTTTCATGGCCTGCGCTGAACTGTTCAGCTATCGCCAGGGCGAGGAATGGGGCGTATCGCACTACCGCTTCCGCCGCCGGGACTGAAAGCGGCGGGCTAAACTATCGGCGCTGGCGTCACGAGGGGGACACGTAGTAAAACGCCGGTCCCTCTCCCGCCCCCGAGAGAGGGATTCCTGCGCCGCTGCTCAGCTTTTGCCGGCGGGCCTCGGCGTCAACGCCATCATCGGACGGGCCGCCGAGACCGTGACCGTAGCCGTTGATTCCGCCAGTTCCTGTTCCAGGTCGCGAACCGTACCGTCGAAGGATTCCCCGCTGCCCGGTTCAATCTCCTTGATGTCGGTGGGCAGGCCGATCCGGTCCAGCAGGGCGATGAACGGTTCCGGGTCAAGCTCTTCGACATTGACCATGGTTTTGGGATCCCAGAGACCTTGCGCGACCAGCATTGCCGCCGCCACGGGCGGGACGCCAGCGGTGTAGCTGATGCCCTGCGACTCGACTTCCTCAAAGCATTTTTTGTGATCAGAAACCTGATAGATGAAGACTTCCCGCGCCTTGCCGTCTTTCCAGCCCTTGACGAAATTGCCGATGCAGGTCTTGCCGGTATAGCCCGGCGCCAGGGTTTGCGGGTCGGGCAGCAGGGCCTTGACGACCTTGAGCGGCACCACTTCCTGACCGGTGGTCAACGTCACCGGCAGATGCGACAGCAAGCCCAGGGTGCGCAACACGGTGAAGACATTGATGTAGTGATCGCCGAATCCCATCCAGAAGCGGATGCTGTTGGCGTCAATATGCTTCGACAGCGAGTGCAATTCATCATGCCCGTTCAGGTAAATGGGGCATGGTCCCACCACCGGAAAGTTATAAACGCGCTTGACCGAATGGGTGGGATACTCTTTCCACTGACGGTCGATCCAGGTCCAGACCTTGATGAATTCCCGGAAGTTGATTTCGGGATCAAAGTTGGTGGCGAAGTATTTGCCATGACTGCCGGCATTGACATCCAGAATATCAATGGTGTCAATGCGGTCGAAATAACGCTTGGCGGCCAGCGCGCAATAGGCATTGACCACGCCGGGATCAAAGCCCACGCCCAGAATAGCGGTCAATCCTTTCTCGGCGCAACGATCCTTGCGCTGCCACTCGTAATTGGCGTACCAGGGCGGCGTTTCACAAACCTTGTCCGGTTCTTCGTGAATCGCGGTGTCGAGATAAACCGCGCCAGTTTCCAGGCAGGCTTCCAGCACTGACATATTGATGAACGCCGCGCCGAGATTGATCACTATTTCGGAGTGGGTTTCGCGGATCATTTTCACCGTCGCTGGAATATCAAGCGCGTCAAGCTGCCGTGCATACAGGCGGTTCGCAGCGTTCTGCAAATGGCCCTTGCGGTGGACGCTGGCAATGATTTCATCGCATTTCGCCAGCGTCCGCGAGGCGATGCAGATATCGCCCAGCACGTTATTGTTCATCGCGGCTTTGTGCGCCGCCACATGGGCGACGCCGCCTGCGCCAATGATCAGCACGTTTTTCTTCACACTCATGATCCTCGTCAATTTATGACAGGCTGTGTTTAAAATCCGGATAGTCGAAGGTTCGGATCGTTTCCACGGTTCCATCCAGCCGGCGCACCACGATGGCGGGCATGGACAATCCATTAAACCAGTTTTTTTTGACCATTGTGTATCCAGCGGCGTCGGCGATGCGGACTTCGCTGCCCACCGTCAGCGGCGTTTGCAGGCCGTATTCGCCAAAGACATCACCCGCCAGACAGGTGCGGCCGGCGATGATCATTCGGTGCGGTCCGGGTTCGGGAGCGGCGATGCGCGGGGTGGTGCGATAGATCAGATGGTCCAGCAGATGCGCTTCCACCGAGGCGTCCACAATGGCGATGTCCATTTCATTGTGCGTCACATCCACGACCGTGGTCACCAGTTCAGCGCACTGGGTGATCGCCGCTTCGCCCGGCTCCAGATAAACCTGTACGCCAAAGCGCTGACTGAAGGCTTTCAGTTTTTCGCAGCACCGGTCGAGCGGATAACCGTCCTTGGTAAAATAAAGGCCGCCACCCAGGCTGACCCATTCCAGCTTTTCCAGCACGTCGCCATAGTTTTCGCCGATCTGATCGATGGCCAGGGCGAGATTGGCGAAATCATCATTTTCGCAGTTGAAATGAAACATCAGCCCGCTGATCAATGGCGCGGCCTTGATGACTTCATTTTTATCGACCACGCCCAGCCGGGAATACCTTCTGGCTGGATCGGCAAGATCAAAATGCGAATAGCTGATCCCCGGATTCACCCGCAAACCCAGTTTCAGAGGGCGAACCGCGTCGTGATAGGTCATCAACTGTGAAATCGAATTGAAAATCACCTTGGTGGCGAATTCACGGACCGCCTCAATATCGCTCGCGGAAAAACCCACGCTGTAGGCATGAACTTCCTTGCCGAAGGTTTCATGGCCCAGCCGGGCTTCAAACAGCGAACTGCTGGTCGTGCCGTCCAGATAGGGACGCATCAGATCGAAAACGCCCCAGGTTGAAAAACATTTCAGCGCGAGCACCGATTTGGCCCCGGACGTCTCGCGCACGCGCTGAATGATGCGCAAATTCCGCAGCAGCCGGCTTTCATCAATCAGATAATAGGGCGTAGTTAATGGCGTCATCGGTCAAAGAGTCTCGTCACTCGTAAAATGGTAATCATTCAGTCCCCTCACCCCCTGCCAAGGAGGAGAGAGCGAGGGTGAGGGAGTCAGTCGTTGAATCCACGACCCTCACCCCCAACCCCTCTCCCGCTGGCGGGAGAGGGGAGTAAGCGGTTACGTAAAATGCAAGCCATCCCGCTTTATAGAGCGGGGCGGGGGGCAACCGCGTTATCCGGCGGCCTTGGCGAGCACAGCGCCCCGCTGCTGGGCCGCCGCGAACAGCACCGCAACTGCGCACGAGGCCAGTCGGGTCTGGGCGCTGTCAGCGCGACTGGTGAGAATAATGGGCGCGCGCGCCCCCAGCACGATGCCAGCCGCCTCGGCCCCGGACATGAAGGTGAGCTGCTTGGCCAGCATGTTGCCCGCCTCCAGGTCGGGAACCACCAGAATGTCAGCCTTGCCCGCCACCGGCGAATGAATGCCCTTGGTGCGCGCCGCCTGCTCGTCCACCGCATTGTCGAAGGCCAGCGGACCCTCCAGAAGACCGCCGGTAATCTGACCCCGGTCAGCCATTTTGCACAGTGCGCCGGCTTCCAGAGTGGACGGAATTTTCACGGTGACCGTCTCCACCGCCGACAGAATCGCGACCTTGGGTTCGGCGATGCCGATCGCGTGCGCCAGATCAATCGCGTTCTGGATGATGTCGCGCTTGTCCTCCAGCGTCGGCAGAATGTTGATCGCAGCGTCGGTGACGATCAGCGCCCGTGGATAGGTGGGAACCGCCAGCAGGAAGCAGTGGCTCACCCGCCGCTCGGTGCGCAATCCCTGATCCTTCCTCATCACCTCGCCCAGCAATTCATCGGTGTGCAGGCTGCCTTTCATCAGGGTCTGCGCCTCGCCGCTGCGCACCATGGCGACCGCCAGTTCCGCAGCGTGGTGGCTGTGTTCCGCCGGGATCAGCCGATAGGGCGACAGATCGATGCCTTCCTGAGCGGCCAGCGCCCGCAGCTTCGGTTCCGGGCCGATCAGAATCGGCGTAATCAGGTGATGTTCCGCTGCCTCAATCGCCCCCCACAGGGCGTCGCTGCTACAGGGATGGACGACCGCGCAAGCCAGCGCCGGCAGCGCCTCGCAGGCTTTCAGCAGCGCCTGGAACCGATGGTCGCGGCGCAATTGCACCGTCGGCAAGTCGGCGACTTCCTGGCGAATTTTCACCGTAGGCGCCAGTACCTCGACCTGACCGCTGGCGACTTCCGCGCCGGCCGGATCGACCGCCCGACACTCCAGGACCACGGTCCCGGTATCCGCCCGTTTTTCCACGACGGTCGCAGTCGCAGTGATCGGTACGCCAATCGCCACTGGCCGGTGCAGCCGGACGTCGATATGCCGGGCAATGGATCCCAGTCCCGGCAGACGGGTGCCGGCCAAGGTGGCGAACAGCGCCGCCGACCAGCCGGTTTGCCCGCCGCCCTGACCGAACATCGAGGTGTCCGCCAGCCCCGGATCCAGGTCAATCAAGTTGAGATTGCCGGTGATAATCGCCAGCGATTCAACGCCTTCCTGATTCAGGGCTTGCGTCAGGCTGGCCTGGTCGCCGATCTGGATTTCGTCGAAGGTCTTGTTTTCAAGAATATTGTGCATGGAGGCACCGTGATTCCCGGCGCGGGCCGGGGGCGTGGAGTGAAGAAGATTGCCGCACGGGAGCGGAGCGCCAGAGCAAGGCCGCCGATCCCCTCCCACGCAACCGGTTCAGGGACACGGGCTACGCCGGGCCGGCGGTGACGATGCCGCGCGCCGCCGCCCATTGCCCCAGATCGCGCCGCTCAATCGCGGCGGCCATCAGGTCGGGAAACAGCTCCGGAGTGCAGGCGAAGGCCGGCGCACCCATTCCGGCCAAGGCGCTGGCGATGCTGTGGTCATACGCCGGCGCGCCCTGGTCCGACAGCGCCAGCAGCGCGATCAGTTGCACCCCGGCGGCGGTCAGGCTGGCGGCGCGCTTCAGCAACTGTTGCCGGTCGCCGCCTTCGTACAGGTCGCTGATCAGCACCAGAATGGTGTCGCGCGGCGCGCGCACCAGACCTTCGCAATAGCTCAACGCCCGGTGAATGTCGGTGCCGCCGCCCAGTTGCGTACCGAACAGCACCTCGACGGGATCCGCCAGTTGGTCGGTCAAATCCACCACCGCGGTATCAAACACCACCAGCGCGGTGCGTACCGAGCGGATGGAGGCCATGACCGCCGCCAGAATGCCGGCGTAGACCACCGACGCCGCCATCGAGCCGCTTTGGTCCACGCACAGAATGATGTCGCGCAGGGCGGTGGTGCGGCGGCCAAACCCGATCCGGGCGGCGGGAATCACCGTGCGGTATTCCGGCTGGTAATGGCGCAGATTGGCGCGGATGGTGCGATGCCAGTCAATCTCCTGGTGGCGTGGACGGCGGTTGCGCACCGAGCGGTTCAAACTGCCGGTAATCGCCTGGCGCAGGGGATTGGCCAGTTTGCGCTCCAGTTCCGCGACCACCTGGCGCACCACCCGCCGGGCGGTCTCCCGCACCTTGTCCGGCATGACCCCGCTCAGCGCCAGCAGGGTGGCGACCAGATGCACATCCGGCTCGACCGCTTCCAGCAGTTCCGGCTCCAGCAGCATCCGTTGCAGGTCGTAGCGGTGCAGAGCGTCCTGTTGCAGCACCCGCACCACCGGGGTCGGGAAATAGCGGCGGATATCGCCCAGCCAGCGGGCGACCCGGGGCGCGGACCCGCTCAACCCGCCGGTGCGGTCCTGGTCGTAAAGCGTTTCCAGACACTGATCCATGCCGCGATCCGCGTTGCCCAGCGCGCCGCCAATCCCATCCGCCGCGCCGCCGCCCAGAATCAGCCGCCAGCGCCGTTGCCGTTCAGCCAGCGGGTCAAGGGTGGAACTGGAGTCTGAAGATATGGTAATCATGGGAAAAATAGTCGGATACTTTCCTGTCAGAATAAAGAACCCACCAAGGAATCTGCTCCATGAACTTTTGTAGCCAATGCGGTGCGCGCGTGACCTTGCGTATCCCGTCCGGCGATAACCTGCCCCGCCACGTCTGCGAAGTGTGCGATACCGTTCACTACCAGAACCCGAAGATCGTCGCCGGCTGTATTCTGGAATGGCAGGGGCGGGTACTGCTGTGCCGGCGGGCTATCGAACCGCGTTATGGCCTGTGGACGCTGCCGGCCGGATTCATGGAGAACGGCGAATCGGCGGTCGCGGCGGCGGTGCGCGAGGCGCGCGAAGAGGCCCACGCCGTGGCCGAACATCCGGTCCTGTACGGCTTGTACTCGCTGCTGCACGTCAGTCAGGTGTACCTGATGTTTCGCGGCCAGCTCAAGGACGGTGCAACCCATCCTGGCGAGGAAAGTCTGGAAGTGCGGCTGTTCGCCGAGGAAGAGATCCCCTGGGCGCACATCGCCTTCACCGTGGTTCACGAAACCTTGCGCCAATACTTCGCCGAGCGCGCCACCGGTCAGTTCAGGCTGCATGTCGGCGACATCATCCGCGAGGCGGACCACCAGTTTCGCATTCACTACTACGCCTGAAGCGCCGCAATCCGTTCACGCTGCCGTAGTCTGTGGCTGCGCCGGCTCCTCTTCCAGCGCCAACACCGCGTCCATCTCCACCTGCGCCCCGCGCGGCAGCGCCGCAACGCCAATCGCCGCCCGCGCCGGATAAGGCGCCTGGAAATAGTCGGCCATGATCTGATTTACCAAAGCAAAGTGACCGAGGTCGGTCAGGAACACGTTGAGCTTGACCACATCGGCCAAACTGCCGCCGCTGGCGTGGGCCACCGCCGCCAGATTGTCGAACACCCGGCGGATCTGCGCTTCCATGCCGCCTTCCACCAGTTGCAGGGTGGCCGGTTCGAGCGGAATCTGGCCGGCCAGATAGACGGTATTCCCCACCTTGACGGCTTGGGAATAGGTTCCGATAGCGGCGGGGGCTTGATCGGTCTTGATCATTTCACGGGGCACGGTTCAGGACTCCTCACCAGTGGTTCAAGAGACACACGCCTTCGCCCGGAAAAAGATGAGTCTGGAGGGGCTAATTGCGCCGGGCCAGCTTCAGCGCTTCAGGCAAAGTGCGCAACTGACGCATCACCCACGCCAGGTGGGCGCGGTCGCGGACATTCAGGAGGAGGTGAACCGTTGTGGTGTTGCCGTCGCGCTCCGAGGTATTGATGGTTTCGATATTGGAGTCGGTGGCGGCAATAGCGGCGGCAATGGTGGCCAGAACCCCGCGTTTATTCATCACGTCGAGGCGCAATTCAGCGCTGAAATCGGCGGTGATGCGCGGCTCCCACTCCACTTCGATCCACTTCTCGGGATTTTTCTTGTAGCTGGCGACATTCCTGCAGTTGTCACGATGAATGACGATGCCGCGCCCGGCGTTGAGATAACCGACGATGGCGTCGCCCGGTAGTGGGCGGCAACACTTGCCAAAACTGACGACCGTACCTTCGGTGCCCCGGATCAGCAGGGGTTGCGCGCTGGCGTCCGGCGGGGCCGCTCCCTCCTCGCTCGCATCCGGCAGCAGGCGCTTGGCGATCAGCGCCGCGACCCGGTTACCCAGACCAATATCGGCCAGCAGGTTGTCGAACCCGGCCAGATTGAATTCCTGGACCAGCGCCCTGACCCGTTCGGCGGGCAATTCGTTCAGGCTGCTGATCCGTCCGGCCAGGGCTTTTTCCAGCAGCCGCTTGCCGAGCAGAATCGCTTCTTCGTGCTGTAAGTGTTTGAGATAGTGGCGGATGCTGGCGCGGGCCTTGGCGGTGACCACAAAATTGAGCCAGGCCGGATTGGGCCGGGCGGTGGGGGTAATGATCACCTCGACGGTCTGGCCGGTGACCAGGGCGGTGCGCAGCGGCGCCAGCCGCCGGTCGATCTTGACGCCCACGCAGGTGTTGCCGACATCGGAATGGATGGCGTAGGCGAAATCCACCGCCGTAGCGCCGCGCGGCAACTGGATAATCTCGCCGCGCGGGGTGAACACATAGACCTCGTCGGGAAACAGGTCCACCTTGACGCTTTCCAGAAACTCCACCGGGTTACCGGCGCGGCGCTGCATATCCAGCAGCTTGCGCAACCACTCGCGCGCCCGCTGCTGGGCGTGGCCGCCCTGACTGTCGCCGCCGGCCTTGTAGCGCCAGTGGGCGGCGACCCCGACCTCGGCCATGACATGCATTTCCTCGGTGCGAATCTGCGCCTCGATGGGTACGCCATTCGGGCCAAACAGCACGGTGTGCAGCGACTGGTAGCCATTGGCCTTGGGGATGGCGATGTAGTCCTTGAACCGGCCCATGATCGGCTTGTACAGACCGTGCATCACCCCCAGCACCCGGTAGCAGTTGTCCACGGTATCGACGATGACCCGCACGGCATAGACATCATGCACCTCCCTGAAGGGCAGATGCTTGAGGCGCATTTTCTGGTAAATGCCCCACAGATGCTTACTGCGTCCCACGACCCGGCCACTGATGCTCTCGTCGCCCAACCGCTCCTGAATCCGGGTTTCCAGTTGGCTGACGATTTCGTGACGATTACCGCTCAACTTGCGCACGGCGTCGTGCAAAATCCGGTGGCGCAACGGATGGAGGTGGCTGAAACCGAGATTCTCCAGTTCCTGGCGCAGGTGATTCATACCCAGCCGGCCGGCGATGGGCGCGTAGATATCCAGAGTTTCGCGGGCGATGCGCCGCCGCGACTCGGGCCGCATCGCGCCGAGGGTGCGCATATTGTGCAGGCGGTCGGCCAGTTTGATCATGATGACCCGCAAATCCCTGGCCATGGCCAGGAACATCTTGCGGAAATTTTCGGCCTGCGCCTCCAGTTTGGAGTCGAATTGAATCTGGGTCAGTTTACTGACGCCGTCCACCAGATCGGCTACTTCCAGCCCAAACCGGGCGCTGATGTGCTCCTTGTTGTAGGGCGTATCCTCGATCACGTCGTGGAGCAGCGCAGCTTGCAGGGTTTCGTAGTCAAAGCGCACATTGGCCAGAATCCGGGCCACCGCCAGCGGGTGGAAGATATACGGTTCGCCGCTCTTGCGATAAATACCGGCATGAGCCTCAGCGGCGAAATAGCAGGCTTCTCGCACCCGTTCGACCAGAGACGGTTCGAGATAGTCGCCCGCGATGGCGCACAGGTCATCGATGCGCAACCACAGATCGTCCCGCCATTCATCGTCCACGGCCAGGACAGGATCCGGCTCGCTGTCGGTGCGGATCTCGCGCAAGGGCAGGCCCATCATGGCGGGAAACGTTCTATCAGGATTCCGGCGCGCTCAATCCGATTCCGGCGCAGGCTCGTCGAACGCGGCCCGCGCCGCTTCGGCGACCGGGATCGGCGCGGGCGTGGTGAAGCGGCCATATTTTTCCTTGATCAGGTTATCGAGCTTGCCTTCCGCCAGTTCCCGCAGCGCCACCACGGTCGGTTTGTCGTTTTCCTCGGGAACCAGCGCGGGCCGCCCCAGCGTCAGATCACGGGCGCGGCGCGCGGCGATCAGCACCAGTTCAAAGCGATTGTTGACGCGGTCGAGGCAGTCTTCAACAGTAATTCGGGCCATTCAGAGATCTCTCCAGCCGTGGCGTTGCTGATTTGTAAGCGCTCAGTCCCCTCTCCCTCTGGTCAGGGGGAGAGGGTTAGGGAGAGGGGGTCAGCCGTTGAATCTCCTGCCCTCTCCTGCAGCCCCTCTCCCGCCAGCGGGCGAGGGGAGTGAATGGTTACGCTGATTTCAGGGTTTGCCAGTCTAATGAGAAACAAGCGGTTAAGACAAGAGCGATTGCAACAGTTCGCGCTGGCGCTCCCGTTGCGCGGCCTGGCGCTGGCGCTGGGCCATGATGATGGCGCGCAGATTCTCCAGGGCGACCGCGAACTCATCGTTAATCACCAGATAATCGAACTCGGCATAGTGGGACAATTCCGCCAGCGCCGCCGCCATGCGTTGCTCAATCACTGCGGGGCAGTCCTGCCCGCGCCCGGCCAGACGCTGGCGCAGCGCGGCGCGCGAGGGCGGCAGAATAAAAATGCTCGCACTGTCGGGCATGAGGGCGCGCACCTGGCGGGCGCCCTGCCAGTCGATTTCCAGAATCACATCCAGTCCATCCTGGAGCTGCGTCTGCACGGCGGCGCGACTGGTGCCGTAGCGGTTGCCGAACACCTGAGCCTGTTCCAGAAACGCGCCGGCGGCGATCATCGCTTCAAAATCGGCCAGAGGGGTAAAGTAATAATGTTGGCCGTGCTGCTCACCGGGACGGGGCGGGCGGGTGGTGTGGGAGATGGAGGCCACGACGCCGGGCGTGGTGGCCACCAACTGCTGAACCAGACTGGTTTTGCCCGCACCGGACGGCGCGGCGATGATGTACAAGGTTCCAACGGGCATGGCGAAGGACTCGTGAGGTGGATTTCCGCCGCTGAGAACAGGGCGCTGTATTTTACTGAAACAATGGGGCTTCGTATCGCGTTGTGAATGTTCCCCGCTTCAATACCGCCCGATTTTTGCTTCTGCTCCTGCTTCTGGCGCTGCTGACGGGCGGCCTGCTGCTGGATGACGGCTGGCCGCCATCGACCGACCGCGCCCGGCAGACCTCACTGCTGGTGGTGGACGCCAGGGATCGCATCTTGCGCGGGTTCACAGCGCCGCCCGGCGTATGGCGGCTACCGGCGCGGCCCGCCGATGTAGACCCGCTTTATCTGCGGATGCTGCAAGCTTATGAGGATCAGCGGTTTGCAACCCACACTGGCGTCGATCTGCTGGCGACGGCGCGGGCGCTGGGCCAATGGCTGCGCCACGGCCGGATCGTGTCGGGCGCTTCCACCCTGACCATGCAGGCTGCCCGCCTGCTGGAACCGCATCAGCGCAATGTCATCGGCAAGCTCGGGGAGATGGGGCGCGCGCTGCAACTGGAGTGGCGCTACGGCAAGGACGACATTTTGAGTTTCTATCTGACGCTTGCGCCCTACGGCGGCAATCTGGAAGGGGTGCGCGCCGCGTCCCTGGCCTGGTTCGGCAAGGAACCCACCCGCCTGACGGCAGCGGAAGCGGCGCTGCTGGTGGTATTGCCGCAGGCCCCGTCCCGATTGCGGCCCGACCGGTTTCCCGACCGGGCGCGGGCGGCCCGCGACAAGGTGCTGGCGCGCATGGCGCAACTGGCGATCCTCAGCCCCCGGCAGGTCGAGGAAGCCCGCCAGGAACCGCTACCGGCCCGGCGGCAGGCGTTGCCAGCGCTGGCGCCGCATTTGGCTGAGCGGCTGCGCCGGGGAGTAGCGCCGGCAACGGCGCGGCTGCGCACTTTCATTGACCGGGAGTTGCAGCAAACCCTGGAAACGCTGGCCCGTCAGCAGCAGAGCGTACTGGATCCGACCAGCAGTCTGGCGCTGCTGGTGGTTGCGAACCGCGACCGGCGGGTGCTGGCCTATGTCGGGGCCAGCGACGTTCACGACCCGCGCCGCGCGGGGCAGGTCGACATGGCGCGGGCGGTGCGCTCGCCGGGTTCGACGCTCAAACCGCTGATTTACGGTCTGGGCTTCGATGATCTGCTGCTTCATCCTGAAACCCTGCTGGAGGACGTTCCCACCCGTTTTGGCGGCTATAGTCCCACCAACTTCCGCAACACCTACGCCGGGCAGGTCACCGTGCGCGAAGCCTTGCAGCAGTCGCTAAACATCCCGGCGGTGGCGGTGCTGGAACAGGTGGGTCCAGCGCGGGTCGCGGCGCGCTTGCGTGAGGTGGGTCTGCCGCTGCACTGGAGCCTGGCGCATCCCCAGCCCGGCTTGCCGCTGGCGCTGGGCGGAGTGGGGATGACGCTGGAACAGTTGGTCACGCTGTACGCCGGCATCGCGACCGGCGGGATTGTCGCGCCGCTGCGGTTCGGTCCCGCCGATCCTGAAGCGCCGGGCCAGCGCCTGCTGTCGGAAACCGCCTGCTGGTATCTGGGCGATATTCTGCGCCATGGCCCGGTTCCCCAGAACGTGGTGGGAACGGCCAGCACCGCCCAACCGCGCTTGATCGCCCACAAAACCGGCACGTCCTACGGGTTCCGCGATGCCTGGGCGCTGGGGTTCGATGCCGATTACACCATTGGGGTGTGGGTTGGACGGCCGGACGGTTCCCCCAGCCCCGGCCACTACGGGCGCAACACCGCCGCGCCCCTGCTGTTCCGGGTCTTCGATCTGTTGCCCCAATCGGCGAATCCGCCCGCCCCGCCCGCCGCCGCGCTGCAAGTCGCCAACCGCGACCAGTTGCCGGAGCGATTGCGCTACTTTCGCACCCGGCCCGCGACGGAAACCGTCAATGTCCCGCCGCTGGCCATCACCTTTCCTGTACCCGGCTCGACGGTGGAGCTGCCGGAGCAGGAGGGTCAACTGGCCGAACTGCCGCTGTCCGCCAAGGGCGGGGTCAAACCCTTGCGCTGGCTGATCAACGGACAACCGCTGATGGCCAATCCCTGGCGGCGGGAGGCGTTCTGGCTGCCCGACGGCGCGGGACTGGCGCGGATCACCGTACTGGATCAGACCGGCCAGACCGCCAGCGCCGAGGTGTGGATTCAGCGAGTTCCGTAGTCGCCGGCCTACTTGCCATGCACCTTGTCCAGATACGCCCGGAATTGCTGCGCCCAGCCGTCGAAAGCTTGTTGCGCATAGGCCCAGGTTGAAAAGGACTTGGTGTATTCGGAAAGCCCGGTGGACACCGCGCCGCCAACGCCCTGCGAGGTGTCCACTACGTATTTGCGGCCTACCTGGGTATCAGCGTACTCGGCAATCACCCGATTCGTTTGACTGTCGATGAACTGCACGGCGATGCCGGTGCGGCCCAGATAGGGTGCGGAGCCGGCGGGGCCGCCTGCTGCCGCGCCTGAGGCCAGATCGGGAATCGTCGCGAAGGGCACTACCAGCGCCACCACGCTCATCTCCGGCTTGGTCGGCACCAGATCAACGAGGGTGATTTTCACCCGCAATACCCCCGGTCCGGGTTGGGTGACCACCGGATAGGCATCGCCGAGCGCCTTGACGATGGCCTGCTGGAAGTAGTCCACCAGCGCTTTCAGTTGCGCCGGATCAATCGCTTTATATTCGGCGTCGCTGGCGAGTTGAACCTGGATGCGCTCCAGCAGGATCTTGTGGTACTGGGCCATGCTGAACTTGGGATCGATCCACCGGTAAGCGCCGTCTATGCCAGGGACGGGCTGGAGCTGGTCGGCATGAGTCAGAAATGCGGCGTATGAAGCCGGGGTGGGGGCTTGTTCGCTGGTGGGGCCGGTCGCACAGGCGGAAACCAGGAGCGCCAGCGAAGCCAGGCTGGGAACAATCAATCGGCGCATCAGTTGAAACTCCGTTGCAGAGGGATGGGAATAAAAGACCCCGCCGTAAGCGGGGTACTCACAAACGTGAAATCACGGCGCCGGGGTAAAACAACCGCGCCGGCTACTGTTGCGCCGGTGCGCCCGCAGCGGCCCCCGCCGGCTCCCCGGTTCCCGGTTCCGGTTCCCCGGTTCCGGTTTCCGGTTCCTGCGGCATGTCTTCCTGTAGCGTCTCCGGTTCGGTTGCGCCCTCGTCCAGGCCCTCCGCCGGCGCCAGCGGAATGTCCTGACCGTTGACCGACAGCTTGCCATTTTCAAAGCGCGCGCTGGACTGATACTGATCGCCATCCAGCCGGATAAAGCCGGCGGCGGTCAGGCCGGCAAGCTGCTGTGCAACCTGTTGCGCCGCCAGCGTCTGCAGGGCCGCTTCGTCCACCGGCTGATCCTGCTCCTGAGCCTGGGCGCGCAAGGTCTCCAGCGTGGTCCCGATCAGCACCGCTTCAACCAGCGATTTGGATGCTGCAACCTCCGCCGTACCCTTCTCCAGCGCACCCAGCAGGCCCGACGGATCCTGCAACAGGTTCGCCTCGCCAAAATCCTGGAAATTCAGCACCAGCTTGCCCTGCCAGCGGCCCTGCGCCATCTCGGCCTGGGAATCGAAGGTCAACTCCGGCTTGCCCCGCAGCAGCGCCTTAACCTGCTTCATCAACTCTTCCAGCGCCTGTGGATCATCGGGCTGGCTGGCCTGCTTCTGTTGCCACTGCTGCAATTGCGCCACGGCCGCGCCGTCCAGATTGCGCAACGCCAGTTTCAGACTGCCGGAGCCGCTTTGCTGCTCCACGGTCACTTTGTCAGCCTTAACCACGGCCTCGCCGGCTACCTGTTGCGCGCCTTGCGGACTGAGCGCGCCGGTCAGGGTCAGATGGGTTACGACGAACGGTGCGCCGGTCGTCTGATCCTGGGCGCTCAACTGTCCAATGTTCAGGCTGGAATCGCCAAACAGCAGATCGAACGCGCCCTTGCGCTGATTGACGTTCAGGCGCAGATCACTGAGTTTGACTTGACCGCCGGCGCTGGCGGGCGAGTTCTCGCTGGCCGCCGCCGGTTGGCCCGCCACTTCCAGACCGGCGAGAGTCAACTGGCCCTGGACCGCCGCACCGCGCGGCGCGACCTGGAACTGGCCCTGCACGCCGGAAAAGGCCAAGCTCTGCAAGGTCTCAACGTTGCTCAAAGTCAGCGGCGGCATGGTGATCCGGGTGTCGCTGGCGCCATCGAAACCGACGCGCGAAAGCGCCACCACCGGTTCCTGGTCGCCATACAGCTTCGCCAGTACCCGAATCCAGGGACTGCTGTCCGGCTCCAGAGTGGCGCGGATCACTGCTCCGCCCCATTGCATCGGCACGTCCGGTACGCCGCGCCCCGCCAGCGGCAACGGGCCGTGGTAGATGTCCTGACGGATTGAGAAGGACGGATCGACCTCCTTTGATTCGCTATCCTCGGGCATCGCAAACTGGATGCGCGTGACGGATTGTGATGAAAACCACCCGCGATCATAACGAACCGTTGTGAACTGAACATTGGCGTTTTTCGCGCCTTCCGCCAGCGCCTCCTGATACCAGCGTTCCGCCTGTACGCCTGACCAGTACGCCGCGCCCACGAAACCCGCCGCCGCCAGCACCACAATGACTACAATGCCGCCTGCCCACTTTTTCATTGCCATTTTCCCCATGATGTCCATCGCGGCATTATTTCACAAACCGGCGATAAAAAGCCCCGCGCGGCGGAGCCTCTTTGGGGCGCGGTCACGGCCCGGCATCGCAAGACCCCGGTGAAGCCGTCCTCGATGAAGCAGGAGATTAACCATGTCTCAATTGGCTATGGTTGATGCAACGGACGAGGGCAAAGAGAGCGGAATGATGAGCCGCACCTCGTAGTGATCGGCGGTCTCGACGATCTCCAGGGGTGCGGCGGCAGGATAGGCCAGTCGCAGCCGCTGGCGGATGTTGTCTTGGGCGAGGCGCTGGCCGGGTGGGGAACCGTCAGTGGGGCGGGGATTGGCGACGGTCATCGCCAGTGCGCTGGGCTGGCGTTCGATTTGCAGGAGGAGAACGCCACCGGCGGGCAAGCGCTGGATGCCGTGACGAATGGCGTTTTCGACCAGCGGTTGCAGCAGCAGCGGCGGCAACAGCGTGTCCAGTGGGAGATCGGCGGCGAGTCGCCAATCCACCCGCAGCCGTTCGCCCATCCGCAATCGTTCAATCGCCAGGTAACGACGAGTCAGCTCCAGTTCTTCGGCCAAGGTGATGGCGGGCCGCTCGACCAGAGCGGAACGCAGCAGGTCGGCCAGATCCAGCACGGCCTGTTCAGCTTCAGCCGGGCGATGGGGAATCAGGCTGGCGATGGTGTTCAGGGTGTTAAACAGGAAGTGCGGATGAATGCGGGCTTGCAGGGCCTGCAAGCGAGCCTGGGCCTCGGCTTCGACCTGCTGCTGCCACTGGCGCCGGACGTAAAAGTAGCGCAGGGCCATCAGAGTGATGATGCTGCTGATGGCGAGATTGCGGGCGACGATCAGCGCCAGCGGAACCGCCGGGGCCGTCGCTTCGGCGGGCGATTGCAGGAACCAGCCGCCGAGCAGCGAAAACCCGAGAGTGACTCCCTGGGTCAGACCCAGCACGGCGAGCGTGGCGGCGACCGGACCCAGCCGGGCCAGATAGCGCTGGCTCAGACACAGCACGGCGGCGGCGCCCAGCACGACCCATTGCACGAACAGCGAGATCAGCGCGAGCCGGTTCCAGAAATTGCCAAGTCGGTCCGCCTCGCTGAGCGCCAGCACCAGAGCGAACAGTTCCGCCAGCAGCACCGTCAGGAACACCGTGGGATTGGCGCAGAAGTCGGGGAGGAAGCGGCGGGTGGATGGATCTGGAGTGGGGCGGCAAAGCATCTTCAAAGTCCTGCGGATTCGGGAACTCGCGGGTAGCGATTTAAGGCTCAATTTATCCTGATCCCGTAGTCTTGGGAGCATAAAGCAAATCTCGCCCCAGGATGATCATCATGCGATTAACCCTCACCGCCGCCTTGTTAGCCGTTACCGTTGGCGCTCAAGCGGAAACCCCCGCTGATTTTGAAAACCGGTTCGCAACTCAAGCCAAACAGGAAAATCCGGCGTTTGTGGGCTTCTCGGCGGAACAAGGCCAACGCTTTTATGCCAGCACTCATGGACAGAAATGGAGCTGCGCCTCTTGCCATGGCCGCTCCCCAGCCGCCATCGGGCAGCACGTCGCGACCGGTAAAACCCTCGCCCCTCTGGCGCCCGCCGCCAACCCCGAACGCTTCACTCGCCCCGATAAGGTCGAAAAGTGGTTCAAGCGCAACTGCAACGAAGTGCTGGGCCGGCCTTGTACTGCTCAGGAGAAAGGCGATGTGCTGACTTATCTGCTCACCGTTCGCTAGGGGAATCGCCATGATCCTGCCCTATCCGAGCCGTTGGCGGGTCGCTGCCTTGGGAACGATCCTGGCGCTGGCCGCCGGAGGAGCGTTCGCCGACGACGACGCACGTATCCGACCACTGAATCACTCCGCCTGGCGCCAGGAATGTAGCGCTTGCCATGTCGCCTATCCGCCGCAATTACTACCTGCCGCATCCTGGCGGGCGATCATGAACGGCCTCGACCGGCATTTCGGCGCCGATGCTTCTCTCGATCCCCAGCAGCGAGCCGACATTCTGCGCTTCCTGGAAACCAACGCTGGTCGCGGTTCGACGGGCGGCAAGCCCCTGTTGCGCATCACGAAAACCCGCTGGTTTATCCACGAACATTCCGAGGAACTACCCGCCAACATCTGGAGCCGACCCAGCGTGAAGTCGCCCGCCAACTGCATCGCCTGCCATACGGCCGCCGACCGTGGCGATTACGGCGAGCAGACCCTGCGCCTGCCCCAATGAGATATGCACACGCCTCACCTTGAGAAATCGCCATGAAACCGTTTAGTCGCTTTCGTCTGTTTCACGGGGTGTTCGTCCTCGTATTTCTAGCCGTCTATTTCAGCGGCGATGACGGCGACCTGCTGCACATCTGGCTGGGCTACGGTTTGGTCGCCCTCATCGCCGTGCGGCTGGTCATAGCGCTGATCCGGATCAAAGGATTCCCCGCCCTGTGGCCGATATTGCGCCTTGGTGCAGTTTCCACCACCGTCAGCCGGATGCTGGTGCTGGCGCTGCTCTTATTCGCCAACGCTACGCTGACGACCGGCCTGCTCATGGTGGATAACGCCCGGATTCTGGGCATCGCGACGCCCTCGTCGATTGCGCCTGCTCATGCCGATGACGACGAAGCGGTCGGATTTGGCGACGAAGACCGGCTGTTCTCCAGCGAACTCGAAGAGCTGCATGAGATCGCCGCTAATACCACGTTGGTTCTTGCAGCCCTCCATATCGGATTCCTGCTGGCGTTCCGCCGCCGGTTCGCCATCCACATGATTCCGGGATTTGGCCCGGCCACAAGCCGTAGCGGCCCCGCACCCAAGGTGGCATCGGTTTCCGGGGCCTCATCCTCCTAGTGCTCTGTCATCTTTATTCTGATGGATACCAGCTTTCAACTTTCTGAATTTTCAGGGATTGAACCCATCAAAATCTGACTGACAGAGCACTAGTGGACTGATGCAAAAGTTTTGATAGTAGGACTTTCGCTTACCTGCCTTTTTCGTCATACCCGCGAAAGCGGGTATCCATCCTTTTCAATAAGTTACTGGATTCCCGCAGACGCGGGAATGACGAAAAGCGAAAGTCCTGGATAGGTTATCGGGTGATTCCCGCAAAGGTTTTCGGAGCATCGTCATACCCGTCCTCGCGAACGCGGGGAACGCGGGTATCCAGTTTTTTCAGAGAGTTACTGGATTCCAGCTGACGCGGGAATGACGGAAAATCCCACACTGGAGCGCAGAAGCCAGACCGCGACCTGTCAAAATTTATGCGGTGATCCACTAGCCTGCGCCCGCGAGTTTGAAATCTTTCGCCCGGCGCAAGGAATCTTTGAACGCTAACGTCTTAATCCCTTTTTAATCAGGGCTACGTTTGAAAGACTAAAGAACACCTCTATGCAGCCGGGTCGTCAGTGTCTTAATCCCTTTTTAATCAGGGCTACGTTTGAAAGATACAAAGAAGGTAACCATTCACTCCCCCTCCCAGCGGGAGGGGGCTGGGGGAGGGCAAGTCGTTGGCGCCCCCCCCGTTTCCCCCCTCCCAACCTCCCCCCGCTGGGGGGAGGGGTCTGAACGCTTACCAAAGAAGCTGCTGCCAGTATCGTCGGGTTGTCTTAATCCCTTTTTAGGTTCTTCGACGATTCTTGTGGAGTCGTCCGGTCTGGCGGGGTTCGGGCCGCCAAGCCCGGCTGAGCGTCGGCCCCACAGCTTTTCAGATCAATGGGTTGGCTTCGTAGCCTATCCTTCGCTCGCCTGGCTCCACAAGAACCGTTGAAGAACC
>Ga0209573_1000542_pt1 | contig 78080 bp, 60 predicted proteins | sample TNRBio252014_DNA_FD_185870 | JGI IMG/M metagenome (GOLD analysis project Ga0209573, IMG submission 185870) | Wastewater treatment Type I Accumulibacter community from EBPR Bioreactor in Madison, WI, USA - TNR Reactor_6/25/2014_ DNA (SPAdes)... | ecosystem: Engineered > Bioreactor > EBPR >... | reverse complement strand
TCTGCCCAAGGTTGCGCGGGTCCGGCACCGTCTTGAAGCCCGCCTTCTGCTTCAGGTCGCGGAAGAAGCGCCGCAGGAACTGCCCGCGTTCCTGCCGCGTCTTGTGCGAGACGGTTTTCTCCAGCGCGGTGTGCTGGGAGTTGAAGAGTTTGATCAGGACCTCCAGCACCTGGAGCGGCACCTTGCCCGGCTCGTAGCGGGCGAGGATTTCCTGTGGGGTCTTGCCCGCCCAACTCTGGGGGCGAGCGGGTTGCTGCTGGCTGGAACGCCCGGGGCTGGCGGGTTCCTGCTGCCGGCGGCGAGATGTGCGGTGAACGGTGTTGCTGGGGATTGCATCCGACATGGTGAGGCTCCTGGTTTGATGCCTGCCGCCCGAACGGCAAGCCAGTGTTGGCGATGAAAGTGGAATCCAGGGCAGTTCCCGGCGGGACGGATTCCGTCGCCCACGCCGGTCAGTGGTCAAGAACGTCGGCATCGCGCGCGACCACGGCGTCGCGGCACCTACCCAGGGGATTCGTCGGCCAGCGCGTCTGCGCTCGCCAACTCGGTCGGTCTTAAAAACGAAACGGGTTGATCCGGCCCATCCGTGCATTTCTGCAGCCATGGGGGTGGTGATGCCGGCCGGCCTCTGGGGCGTGGCTTGGGCATCGGCGGCGAGGTCAGGCCTTGCGCCATCTGGTGGATCAGTTCTGGAGTCGTAGCGCCACCCACTCGCATGGGTCCGCCCCTGACCGAAAGTCCAGGGCAGTGTCGAGGGTATGAGCGAAGGCGCGCGGGGAGCCCCAGGGGGGCAAACACAACCGCGCGCTGCGTAAAACGCGTGCTCAAAGGATGGCGGGAACAGGGGCACGGCATCGGGTGCCGGCCAGGTGCTCTGTTGTCCGTGGCGCGCTTCAGGGAGCGCCCAGCGATGAGCGCTGGCCAAGCCTGGGACATGCACTACGAGAAAGACCTCGGGACCGCCGCCTCGAGGGCGACGGCATTGCCGGTTCGAGATCGGCGCTTCAAGGGCAGGTAACGACTGCGACGCCTTTTGCTCCGCGATGGAGCGGGGCCAGGTGGCCCTCGGGAAACCGTAGTTGACGCCAAGCGGGTTGGGCGGTCAAGCGGGCGGCTCGAAAGCGCGGCGATTTGCGGAGGATTGCGGGTGGCACTTGCGCGCCCGGGAGAGTGCGGTAAGGCGCATTTATTGTCGCAAAGCTGCTGGCAATGAGGCGGCAGGCGGGTTTGACGGGGGAAATCTCTGCCTCTGGTCCTGGGCGGGGCAACTCAGGGCGATGTTCGCGCGCGGACCGCTCCGGCGGCATCTGCCGCGCATGGGGTTGATGTCAGCAATTTGAATGAGAGCGTAGTGACACACACGCAGCCCCGCCGGGGGATGACGCTTTCAAGTGTCAGCGAGATGTTCGTGCATCGCCGGTTCGCTGACAGCGGGCCGGGCCCGATGACGAAATCGACCTCTTTGAGTGGGGATTCCGTGTGGCGGGATCAGATCGCCCTGTCGATGCTGATCGACCTCAATCCTACCTTGGAGCCATGCTATGGAATTGATCGTCAGAGCGGTTGATGTCGGATCCGGCAACACCAAATTCGTCACGGCGGCGGCCGGTACCGACATCCGCTGTGCCAGTTTCCCGTCCGTTGCCTATCCTTCGAGCGACGACTCGCCGTCGTGGCCTGCCAGTGAGCGCAAGAAAACCGTGTGCATCCCCATCGGCCCGCTGTTCTACGAAGTCGGGCCGGACGTGAGTCTTGCCGCCGATACCTTTCGCGCCAAACAACTGCACGATGAATACACCGAGACGCCGGAGTACATGGCGCTGCTCAGGGGAGCGCTCTCCATGATGAAGGTGAGCCACATCGACCTCCTCGTGGTGGGGCTGCCGGTGGCGCTCTTCGCCGTCAAGAAGGCGGCACTGGAGAAGGCCATGACCGGCCGGCACGATATCGGCGGCGGCAAGGCCGTGACCGTGGGCAAGGCCCTGGCCGTGCCCCAGCCGCAGGGGGCGCTGGTGCACTACGCTTCCGAGCACCAAAAGATGGCGATCATCGGCAACGAGCAGAGCCTGATCATCGACCCAGGCTCGCGCACCTTCGACTGGCTGGTGGCGCGGGGTATGCGTTTCGTGCAGAAGCAGAGCTACTCCTTCAATCGCGGCATGTCGGACGTGCTGCGCTTGCTGGCGGCCGAGATCACCAAGGATATCGGCTCTCCGTACCGCGACTACGATGCCATCGACCTAGCGCTACGCACGGGCAAGCAGCCGATGATCTTCCAGAAGCCGTACGACATGAAGCGCCTGCTGCCCCTGGCCGAGACCGTCGCCGAGCAAGCCGTGTCGACGATGAAGGAGTGGATCGAGGCACCGCACAGCCTGCAGAACATCATCCTGGTCGGCGGCGGGGCGTTCCTGTTCCGCAAGGCGGTGAAGGCGGCGTTCCCGAAGCACCGCATCCATGAGGTGAAGGAACCGATGTTCGCCAATGTGCGGGGTTTTCAGCTGGCCGGGCAGAACTACGCGAGCAGCAAGATGACCGCCACCGGTAAGGAGCAAGTTCCGGGGGCATCGGGAGAACTCGAATGAGCACCGATACCGTAAAGGACGCCGCGCCCATTCGCCTGGTCTTCGTATTGGCGCGTGCCGACCATCCCCGTCTGTACGACGATCTGATCCAGTTCCAGAAGGGCGTCAAACGCATCAATCGCCTGCGGCTGCTGGCCTACGATGGGTTGCTGGCGCAGAGCGGTGTTTTCGCCGGCATGGGACGTGGCTCGCCTCATCTGCCTTCCGCAAGTAGCGCGCAGGAGGGCAATGGCGACATCACTAACGACCTCTTCGCGCCAGCGATCGACGCGTGAGCCGGCCATGGGCAAGCGATCGCGCCGGCCGGTGAGCGGCCGGATGGTCAGTGCTTCGGACCTGGCACAGATGGGCCGCTGCGAACAGCTGGTGGTGTTCGAGCATCTTCATGGAAGCCGTCGTACGGCCGGGCAGCAGCGAGCCCGTGCACGTGGGCTGGTCGAGCATGAGCACTTCCTTCGGGAAGGTTTGGCGGCTTCCGCGCAGGCCGCCCGGAAGGGGCGTTGCTTCATCGCCACCTGCGTGTTCGGCGAGGCCTGGCAGACGGAGGTGCTGCGCCGGTTCAGGGACGAGGCGCTGCGACCGAGCGTTTGGGGGAGCCGGGTGATCCGCCTCTACTATCGGGGTGCCCCCAGCATCTGCGTCGTCCTGCGCCGATGGCCCGCCTTGCAAGTTCCTGTGCGCATGGTCTTGGGGGCGATAGCGATGGGATTTCGGTGGTGGTCAGGCTCGCGTGGGGACGGCAAGTGTCGGCGCTAGCGTGGGGCGTCGGTTGCGCCATTGCCATTGTAGGCTTAGCGCTGGTCATGGCGCGGTGGCGATCAGTTGAGACCGATGCTGCACGGACTGAGCGGGCCTCACGACCGGTAGCGCTGCGGGATGCCGAGTTGATCTACATGGAAAGGCTGTTCCGGGTTTTCACGCCCGTCGGACTGGTGGCGAAACTTGACCGAGCATACCGGATGCCCTCCGGTCTGCTCGTGTTGGTGGAGTTCAAGACTCGCTGGAGCAACCAGCCCTGCTTGTCGGACGTGATCCAGTTATCGGCGCAGAGGATGGCGGTAGTGGGCCAGACGGGGAAATCGGTGGCGTCCTACGGATATGTGATGGTAAAGGCGCCGACGGGGCGAGCCTTGCCAATCGCGCATCGCGTTCAATTGATGACTGACGAAGAAATGGTTGCTCTGATCAAGAAGCGGGAAGGCATTCTCGCGGGCCGAGTCATGGCACGCCGCTCGCACTCTCGGAATGCCTGCGTTACGTGCGTGTTCCGAGCGCAATGCGACGATCCACGTGTTTGAGGAAACTCGACATTGCCTCTCCGAATGAAGTCTCCGCCATATTGATTGAGAATTCTGTGGCACGCCAAGTTGCCCGGAAGGGAATTCGCTGTGCAGCGAATATGGTGGTTATGACGAATATTCGGTATAGTGCCGTTATTCGCTGAACAGGAAATAACGGCAGCCATGACTGAGTCGCCCCTCGCAGAACGCGCCCTGATCGAACAGCTCCTGGATTCGCTCCGAGAGCTGCCGGACGTGCATGCCGAGTTGGATCTGTCGGAACCCGCCATGCAGGCCGCTGGTCGCCTCGACGCGAAGATTGATCTGCACGTCGCCGGCAAATCGATTGTCTTGCTGGTCGAGACAAAGAAATCGGTCTACCCCCGAGACGTGCGCCAAGCGTTGTGGCAGTTGAAATCGCAGCACGGTCGCTACGCGGATGTGCAACATCTGCTCATCGCCGAATCACTCTCACCGGGAGCGAAAGAACTGCTCAGAACCGAGCGCATCGGTTACTTCGACAGCGGCGGAAGCCTGTTCCTGCCGGCCTCTGGTGTCTACGTCTACATCGACAAACCGGCTCCGAAGACTTTGGAAAAGTCGATTCGGTCGCTTTTCTCCGGGCGGCGCGCCCAGGTGCTGCACGCACTCCTGGTCAATCATGAGGAATGGTTTGGTGTTACCGAAGTGGCCGAACAGGCGCAGGTGGCTCCGTCCACTGCCTCGGATGTACTAGGCGAGTTGGAGCGGTTCGACTGGTTGGTGTCGCGGGGGCAGGGGCCAAGCAAGGAGCGGCATCTGCGCGAACCGGGTGCGTTGCTCGATGCTTGGGCGAAGCAGCTCACCGCGCAGCGCGCGCCAGTGCTGCGCCGGTATTTCGTGCCTGGCTTGAAGTCCGAAGCGCTGATTGAACGGCTCGGCCAGATATTCGACGCGCGTCAGGTCGCATATGCGGCGAGCTACGAAGCCGCTGCACAGCGTTACGCCCCCTTCTTGTCCGGCATCTCGCAGGTGCGCATTCGACTGCTGCCCAGCACCGGTGCCGAGATGGCGATGGCTGAGCTGGATGCACGCGTTGTCAATGAAGGGACAAACCTAGCGGTCATCGAGACGAAATCGGCGGGAGAACTGCTGTTTCGGCAAAACGTCGGTGGTGTTTGGCTGGCCAGCCCGGTCCAAGTCTATCTCGACCTCTTGCGCGGTGAAGGCCGCTCCAAGGAAATGGCCGAGCACTTGCGCAAAGAAAGGATCGGCTTCTGATGGCAAAGCCCGCAACTCTCGATGGCTACAGCGACCGGTACACGCTCGACTGTGAACGCGTTCTGGTGACGTTACTGCGTGGGCTGGGGCCATGGAAGGACTCCGTCTATCTGGTCGGCGGTCTCACGCCGAGGTACTTGGTTGCTGCTCGGCCGCCGGTGGTTCCAGCGCATGCAGGAACGCTCGATGTCGACATCGTAATCGACCTGCAAATCCTAGCCGACACAGAGGCGTATCACACGCTGGAGGACAACCTCAAGAAAATGGGCTTCGAGCGGGCCGAAAACAGTGCCGGGACAAAGCTTTCCTGGCGTTGGCAGACCCGCACGGAACACGGTGCGTTGATGGTGCTGGAACTGCTGGCAGATGCGCCTGACATCGCCGGCGGCAAGGTACAGCCATTGCCAACCGAAGGCAGGGGTCGTGCGTTCGAATCGCGCCGGGCGGGCCAAGAATTCAACGGGTTAGGTGATCATCTCCTAACCCGTTTTGTTTTTGGCCCATTTTTGGCCCAAAGATAGCCCAGTTTTAGCCCTTGCGGTTTAAATGGCGGCAGCAGGCTCAGTAAAGTGAATACTTCCAACCTGGCCCAAGCAACAGCATAGTCTTGGGGATATTAGTTTTTTTTGCTCTCAGTGGATGAGTGGGGCAATTCAGGAATGTGCTCAACCAACTGTTCGATCTTGCAACCGAAGTAGGAGCAAAGTCGATCCAGCACATCTGCAGTTGGATTGTAGCCACGATGGTTGGCTAATTTCGAAAGCGTCATGCGATGAATATGTGTCGCATCGGCAATTTCGACGAGTGTCACCACGCGATTCTCCCGAAACTCTTTCTCGGCTACCAATTCTTTCAGTCGAAATCGAAGCATCTAGAAGCCCTTGTGTTTCAAGCGATGCGTAAATGTATCAAAAAAACTTGACAAGCTGCATGGCGTGCCTAGAATGGACTTTGGGTGATGCGTAAAGTGATCATTCAAAGCCCACGAATATCAAGGAGATTTGCCATGAGTACTACATATCTCACGACCGACGAGCTCTCTATGCGGATCAAATATGACTCCCGCACCATCCGTGAGCGCTTGAAAGATAGCGTGCTTCTCGAAGGCGTGCATTACATCCGTCCATTCGGCGGCCGAAAAATTCTGTTTATTTGGGAACGGATCGAAGAGGACATGGGGTGTGCCAACACTCATGCCTTTTCAATCCCGATGGCAAATGGAGGTGTGTGCCATGGGTAGCATTCGTAAGCACTCTCAAACAGGAGCACTTTTCTTCGACTTCCGATATCAGGGGTTTCGTTGTCGGGAATATACAGCTTTGCCTGATAGCGCTACCAATCGAAAGAAGATGCAAAAAATGGTTGATGCCATCGATGAAAGCATTGCTGTTGGCACTTTTAACTATCGCCAGTTTTTCCCCTCTAGCAAGAATGCCGCGAAGTTCGAACGGGGACTCCCTGCGAGTGCTAAGGCCGTGTCGGGGACGAATTCGGCTGCAGTCAAGCCGACGCCGCTTTTCAAGGATTTTGCCGATATCTGGTTCGGCGAAAAGGAAATCGAGTGGCGCACCTCGCACAAAAAGACCGTGCGCGACGACATCGACAAACGCCTCATCCCCCGCTTCGGGGACATGATGGTCGGCAACATCACCAAGGCAGACATTCTTGCATTCCGCGCAGACCTCGCCAAAGCTCCGGCACGGAACAAGACCAACCTGTTGTCCAATCCACGGATCAATAAGATATTGAATCCGCTTCGGCAAATCCTCTGTGAAGCCGCCGACCGCTTTGATTTTCGCACGCCCTTCGACAACATCAAACAACTCAGGGTCAAGCGGACCGATGTGGAACCCTTCTCGCTCGACGAAGTGAAGAAGATCATCGACACCGTACGGGCAGATTTCAAACAGTACTTCACGGTTCGTTTCTTCACCGGCATGCGGACCGGCGAAGTCCATGGCCTGAAATGGAAGTACGTCGATTTCGATCGCCGCCTGATCCTGGTTCGCGAAACAGTGGTCGCAGGTGAGGAAACCGACACCAAAACCATGTACTCGCAACGCGATATTCAGATGTCGCAACTGGTCTTCGATGCCCTCAAGGAACAGGAGAAGAGTACCCGCCAGGTTTCGCCGTTCGTCTTCTGCAACCGGGACGGTCTGCCCCTTGACTACAAGAACATCAACAACCGGGTCTGGAAGCCGCTCCTCCGACATCTTGGGCTCAAGGTACGTCGCCCCTATCAGTGTCGCCATACGGCGGCCACCTTATGGCTGGGGGCAGGGGAAAACCCGGAGTGGATTGCCCGGCAATTGGGGCACGCCACCACAGAAATGCTCTTTCGCGTTTATTCCCGCTATGTCCCGAATCTGACCCGACGCGACGGCTCGGCTTTCGAGCGTCTGCTGGCCGCCAATCTTGGCCACACCCCGAACCTGATTCCCGTCCAAGGAGCCTGACCATGCACACGCCGATTCTTCCGTTCCACTTCCGCCTGGTCAGCCTTGTTCGGTTGCCCGGAGCCGCCGGTCGCGAAGTCATGAACGAAGCTGTTCTCTACCACAAGGATGCCCAGATCACCGCCTGCTGGACCTCCCGTCACGTCGACATCCGCCTCAAGCGCGGCTGTTGTGTGGCGCTGCGTGGCGCCTGTTTCCACCAACTTCGGAACGGGCGCCTACCGGTCAGTCGGCTTGAACTGATCGACAAACCGATCCCGGCCATCAATCCCTTCCACACCATTCCGCCCACCTGGCTGGCGGATCGTGATGCCGTTCAGCGGGCTGCCATGCTCTGGGATCGGATGGGGCGGCCCTTGCAGCACCTGTTCAACGCCGTGATGTGGGAGGGCGGGCGCTTCTACCGCTATGTTACCGGCCCCGTTGGCTGCAGTGACTATCCTTGGGAACCTGGGCGCAACTTCCGTCATGCCGTCGCCGTTGCCGAACAGGCTGCCAAACTCTCCTCCGGTCTCTCCGATATCTCCGGGCAGGTACTGATTGCCGCCGCCTTACTCCACGATGCCGGCAAGGCAGACGATTACCGTCTGTCGCCGGACGGCTACATACTCTCCGAACGCGGGTACTGGGTCGGATACCAACACACCATTCTCGAATGGCTGGCCGTGGCGCGTACCAAGGTCATCCTGCCGGATGCGCAGTACCTCGCCTTGGTTCACGCCCTGATCGCCCGACGTCACCTCGAGACGCGCGCAAGCTCCTCGATTGAAGCCACCCTGTTGGCAACGGCCGATCGCTTGAGTCGCGAACCGGTGGTCGACCTGCTGGCGCGCTGAAAGGAGCAGGGTATGGAAACCAACCTGATCGATACGCAGGCCTTTACCGCGGGCATCCTGTTCTCACTGGCCGTCATGCTCTGCCTGCTGCTGCGTGCGGTAACGCGAGATGACCATCCAGCAACTCAGCGCGCCAACCGGCTGGCTTTGGCTGGCGGGCTGCTGGGTATTGTGATGCTCGCCGCCGTCAATGGCGTTATCTATCGCTACATCAGTCGCCCGCTGGCCAGTTTCATGCTCATTCCGCTGATCCTGGCGAGTGGTGCCTGGTTGCTGCTCGGGATGCCGCGACTTCATCGCTACTTCGCCGGAAAACCCCAGCCGAAGCCATCAGTAGGTCCTGAGGTCGGCGTGGAGCATGCAACCCGGCAGCAGCAGCGGGGACTCTGGGAAGAACTCAGAGCCATGCATCACTTCCGTGAGACGCTCAACGGAGAACTCATCAGTCTGGCAACCGGTGATCGGGTGTATTGGACGACGAGTGCAGCCGAACCTTGCCTGGCTGTTGCATTCAACAATAGCAGCACACTCGTCGTGACTCGCCATGAAACGCTGGTCAAGTATGTCGCTGTGCAGAGCAACATCGCCAGAGCGTTGCAAGCAGCTGGATCACTGAAGGAGAGTGCCTGATGACACCAAAGCTATTTCGGGAGCGCTGTCGAGCCGAATGGAAACGTCTGAATCCCCGCTATGTGGGAGAAGACGATACGCCAGGGCGAGCGCTGATGCAGGCAGCGCGTGAGGGCGTCATTGGGTACTTTGCCCCATTGCGATTGATCTGGTGGCTACTGATTCGTTCCTGGCGCACCTGATCAACTGGCCCCGGGCAACCGGGGTCTTACCATTCTGTTTCTGCAAACGTTCATGATGTGCTGCACGACTGACTACGATGGCGAGATCAAAGCCAAGTCCCCGGTATTCAACGTCGCAACCGTCTGACAACATGCTCTATGCTGCCATAAACAGGCTGCAGCAGAAATTAAGGCGGTTATGGCTAACTGGGAACTGAAGGATGAATCATGAGAATCACGTACGATGACCAAGACGACATCTTATGCATTGAGTTCTCCAAGGAACCCATCGTCAAGGACGTTTCTCATGGCTGGAACGTCAATATTGGCTATACGGCCAAAGGCATAGCTGAAATAACGGTGCTGGACGCCAAGGCGGCAGGCTACTGGCCATTGGAGGATGTCCAGGGGCTATAGATGATCAGCGGCGTCTCCCCAAAAGATGTTTGATAACGGAGGCCTCGTTTCGAGACCATCTTGGTTGGGGTGCTGTCTTGATATCGATTCGCTGCCGGGCTCTTTGTCCCTAAGAACCGCTAACAAAATGATCAAGGTCGCTTGAGCTGCCGCCAGCAAATGAGGCAGCAGGCGATCTTGATAAAGGCTTCGTGGATGATGGCTAGGCGCTCGAATCGAACGCGCAGTCGCCGGAAGTTGTGCAGCCAACTGATCGTTCGTTCAACGACCCAGCGGGTTTTGCCCAGGCCGCTCCCGTGCAGCGTATTGCGCCGTGCAATCAGGGTACGGATTCCTTGCGCATGAAGCGGGCGACGATATTTGTCGTGGTCGTACCCACGGTCGGCCTGAATGATTCTGGGTTTGCTTAACGGTCGTCCCGGCAAACCACGGATGGGAGGAATGGCCGCCACCAACGGCAGCAACTGGGTTACGTCGTTGCGATTGGCCCCGGTCAGGATGACCGCGAGCGGGATGCCCTGGGCTTCGGTGATGAGATGGTGCTTGGAGCCTGGACGAGCGCGGTCGGTGGGATTCGGTCCTGTTTTTGACCGGCGCCCACGGCACGAATGGAAGCGGAATCGACAATGCAGCGCGACCAGTCAATCCGGTCGGCGCGTACAAGACGACATCAGAAAGCGGCCGCACGGGTGATCAGCTCGCGCAGCCGCAATGCCTCGCTAGATTTCGGTCTGCTCCGAAATTTCCAGTGCATCGTCCACCTCGATGCCGAGGTAGCGAACGGTGCTCTCCAGCTTGGAATGGCCAATTAGTAACTGAACGGCCCGCAGGTTCTTCGTGCGCTTGTAGATCAGGGTGGCCTTCGTTCTCCGCATGGAATGCGTCCCATAGGCCGACGAGTCAAGGCCGGCAGATTCGACCCAGTGATGCACGATCCGTGCATATTGGCGCGTCGAAACATGGGGGGACTTTGCAACCCTGCTCGGACACAGGAACTGATCGCCTCGCAGATGAGATTTTTCCAGCCAGGCAGACACCGCTACTCTCGTGGGCTCCGTCAGTTCGAACTGCACTGGCCGCTGCGTTTTTCTCTGGATTACCATGGCACGGGATAGCACCTGATTTCCGTGGGTGATGTCGCGTAGCCTTCGTACCCCAGCAGCGAAAAAGTGTCTAGCAGCGCTAACCAAGAGCTGTAATGGTTTGTGGATCAGTACAGTCACAGAGCGAAGTAGCGCAACTGTATCTGGAATTGCTCAAGTCGACACCTTATTGTTCTGCTAACAATCTTCGGGCTCTAAAGCATTACGAGCAATCTGGATAAAAATAAGCTAGTCAGCAGCCAGAGCGATCTTCGATTTCCTTGTGTCTGGAATCGAGAGCTTGTTGTGTCACGGAGGTTACAAATTTTTTGATAGGTAAGCAATGAAACAGGTTCGCACTCGCTTTGCCCCCAGTCCAACAGGCTTTCTCCATATCGGTGGTGCCAGAACAGCTCTCTTTTCCTGGGCTTATGCACGTCGCCATGGAGGGAAATTTATATTGCGTATTGAGGATACGGATGTTGACCGTTCTACGCCTGAAGCAGTGCAGGCCATCATCGATGCCATGCAATGGCTTGAACTGGGCCACGATGAAGGGCCTTTCTATCAGATGCAGCGCATTGAGCGGTATAAAGAAGTCATACAACAAATGCTTGCCGCTGGATCCGCCTACTATTGTTACACCACTCGAGAAGAGCTTGATACTTTGCGAGCCGAGCAAGAAGCGAGAAAGGAAAAACCACGCTATGACGGGCGCTGGCGTCCGGAATTAGGCAAAGAACTTCCGTCGCCGCCGACAAATGTTCCGCCAGTGGTGCGTTTCAAACAGCCAAAGGATGGTGTTGTAGCTTGGGATGACAAGGTAAAGGGGGAGATTAAGTTCGCAAATTCTGAATTAGACGATCTAATCATCGCCCGGGCCGACGGTACTCCTACTTACAATTTTTGTGTGGTGGTGGATGATTGGGACATGGGTATTACCCATGTGATCCGTGGTGATGATCATGTAAACAATACACCTCGCCAGATCAACATCTTGCAAGCTCTAGGCGCAGAAATACCTCAATATGCTCACCTCTCCATGATTCTCGGTGATGATGGAGCTAAGCTATCTAAGCGTCATGGGGCCGTTTCGGTGATGCAGTATGAGGCTGATGGATATCTTCCGGATGCCGTTATCAATTATTTGGCTCGCTTAGGTTGGTCCCACGGTGACAACGAGGTCTTTTCCCGGGAGCAATTAGTTGCGTGGTTCGATCTCGAGCACATCACGCCGTCTGCTGCACAGTTCAACACCGAGAAGCTACTTTGGCTCAATCAGCACTATCTAAAACACGCTCCGTCTGACGACCTGGCTGCTACCCTACGCAGCCGTCTATCTGCCCGCGGGGTGGATGCCAATGTTGGAGTTGACTTGGTGCAGGCAGTGTCTCTCTATAAGGAGCGCTGTAACACTCTGAATGCCCTAGCTGACGCCATTGAGGTTTTTTACGTCAACGTTGATATCCCCCCCGGTGTGTTAGCTAAGTACTTGGACGGTGAGGTTCGTCCGGCCCTGATGGACTTTACGGCAGCTCTGGCAGATGTAACTTGGGAAACTCATGCTATTCACCTGCTGATCAAGGAGACGGTTTCCAGGCATGGCATCAACATGCCCAAACTGGCGATGCCTCTGCGCGTGATATTGACTGGTCAAGTGCAGACACCCTCGGTAGATGCAGTCATCGCTCTTGTGGGGCGGGAAAGGGCGTGCAGCTATCTTTTGCGAGCATTGAGTATGGCAACCTAGGAGTGGCTCTTAGAGAACAGATTAATAACCAGTACGCCACTGACGATCAACGCCATACCTGCACCACCAGCTATGTCGATAGTTTGTCTATAAAGTAGCCAGCCGACCAGCGATACCAGTGCGATACCCACACCAGACCAAATCGCATATGCAACCCCGAGAGGTATCGAGCGCAAGGTTAAAGATAGGAAATAGAAAGCTGAGCTATATCCGATTACTACAAGCACCGAAGGTATGAGGCGCGAGAATCCTTCAGTGGCTTTCAAGGCAGATGTAGCCATCACTTCGGAAATGATAGCAATTGCTAGATAGAACCAATCAACGGTTTGCATAGTGTTTTCAGTTAGCTTTAGTTAAGAAATAAGGTGCGCACGCCGTCAGCAACGAATTCGACGGCAAGTGCTGACAGCAGCAGTCCCATCAGTCGGGTCATGATGTTGAGCCCTGTCTTGCCGGCTAGTTTGCTAATCGGGTGAGCCAGTTTGAACGATATCCAAACCAGTGCCCCGATGGCGGCCCCGATGGCGATGAACCATAAGCGGTCATGCCAGTGAGGGGCTTTGCCTGCATAAATAATTACAGTGCTGACAGTTCCGGGGCCGGTTAGTAGCGGAATTGTCAGTGGAACTACGGCAATGCTCGAACGTGCTGATGCCTCGGACTCTTCTTCTGGTGTGCTGCGACTAGGGCCAAGTTGTGCATTGAACATTCCAACTGCAACGATGAACAGCAGAATTCCGCCACCCACTTGCAGCGCTGGAATAGATATTCCAAGAAAGCTAAGTAGCCCCTCACCAAAGAGAGCGGATGATGCAATGACTACGCTGGTTGCAAACGCGGCGGTGGTTATTGCCTGCGAGCTTTCGCGCCGATCAAGATGAGACGTGAGAGCCAAAAAGGCTGGAATAGCCCCTAAGGGATTAATCAAGGCCAGAAGGCTGATAAAAGCTTTTGAGAGTTCCATGGCAATCTTTACAGCAAAAACCGCACCAGTGCGGCTGTCGATTAGCGTTCTCCTATTTCGGTAGTCACACGCTAAAAATGCAGCGTTTTGAACGATGTTTGAGTGATTCTTGCAAAACTGGCGATGGGAATTCGCAGCGGTTTTGTCGTGGTGATGAATTAATGCATCGGGTGAGATGCAGGGTGTGTTTTTTGTAATCTATTGATTATTAGTGAATAGTTGGTTTTGTTTGTCGGTGGCACGAATGTTGATACTTGGATACGCGAGAGACGGTAAAGCAACTCTTCAAGCGCCTTAATAGGCAAGTCACCATAAACCGCGACAAGGAGGCTGTTCAATGGCACGCGATCCAAAATATGACATTCTTTTTGAACCGATCAAGATCGGTCCAAAGACTTCCCGTAACCGCTTCTTCCAAACATCCCACTGCGCAGGGCCAGGTTCCGAGCGTCCGGGTACCCAGGCTCACATGCGGGCTATGAAAGCGGAGGGGGGATGGGGTGTGGTGTTCACAGAATACTGCTCCATTCACCCGGAATCGGATGAATACCCTTGGACATCAGCTCGCCTCTGGGATGAGGGGGATGTCATTAATCTGCGCTACATGTGCGACATGGCACACAAGCATAACAGTCTGGCGGGTGTTCAGCTGTGGTACGGCGGTCTGCATTCGCCCAACCTGGAGTCGCGCGAAGTAGGCCGTTCTCCATCCAATCTGCCTTCCAATATGTTCCCGTCGCGGACGATCTATGGCACCCAGATGGATGAAGACGATATCAAGGCCGTCCAAAACATGTATTTGCTTGCGGCCAAGCGCGCCGAACAAGCCGGTTTTGATTTGCTGGAAGTATCGGGCGGTGACAGCACGATTCCCATCCAGTTCCTTGAGCCGCGCTACAACCACCGTACCGACAAGTACGGTGGCTCCCTCGAAAACCGCGCCCGTTTTTACATTGAGTTAATGACCAAGCTGAAGCGCGAGTTGGGCGATCGTTGCGCCATCACTACCCGTTTCGAAATTGATACACTGCATGGCCCACACGGAATCGAGGCCAAGGAGGATGGCATCCGTTTCGTCGAGATGATGCATCGCGAAGGTGTCTGTGATCTGTGGTCTGTGAAGATCGGTGACTACGAGGAGTGGGGCGAAGACGCGGGTGCTTCACGCTTCCGCAAGTCCGGCTGGATGACTCCGTTCATCAAGGATGCCAAGAGCGTCCTGAAAGAGGTACCGGTGGTCGCCAACGGCCGCTTCACAAGTCCGGATGACATGGTGAATATCCTGCGCAGTGGCGTCGCCGACATCATCGGTGCGGCCCGCCCGTCCATCGCCGATCCCTTCCTGCCGAACAAGATCGCCGAAGGCCGCCCCGAAGACATCCGTGAATGCATTGGCTGCAACATGTGCGTTTCCAAGTTCAACCAGGCTGGCCAGATGCAGTGCACGCAGAACCAGACCGTCATGGAAGAGTATCGCCGCGGCTGGCATCCGGAGAAGTTCGAGAAGACCAAAGAGCCCTGTTCCGTCCTTGTGGTCGGTGCCGGTCCTGCGGGCCTGGAGTGCGCCCGCGTCCTCGGTGAGCGCGGCTACGATGTGCACCTGCGCGAAGCAGAAGCCGAGGTCGGTGGTCACTGGAAGTGGGTTAGCAAGCTGCCGCGTCTCAATGAATGGAGTCGCGTCGTTACCTATCGCCAGCTGCAGATCGCCAAGATGAAGAACGTCGAGGTGCATCTGGGCGTGGGCAAGATGACTGCCGATGACATTCTCGAATACGGTGCCGACCGTGTCGTGATTGCCACGGGTTCCCACTGGCGGACAGACGGTCTCGGTGCCGAGACCCATCAGCCTATCCCGGGCGCCGACGCCTCGCTGCCCCATGTCTTCACGCCGGAGCAGATCGCCGCGGGCAAGCCCATCGTCGGCAATCGCGTGCTGGTGGTTGACGGTGAGGGACACTTCCTGGGCATCACACTGGCTGAAATGATGGCTGACCAGGGCAAGGAGGTGTTCTACGTCACCAACATGTCTGAGGTTGCGGACTATAGTCAATTCACGCTCGAGATACAGAACAACAAGCGGATGCTAAACGAGAAGGAGATCACCACCTTCCGTAACCACTGGCCGGATAACATTGAGCCTGGCAAGGTCACCCTGGGCTACATGTACCGCTATAGTCCGGATCTTGACGGCCCGACCACCGGCTCGCTGCCTCGTCGTCTAAACCCGGGTACAGTGGATCTGGAAATCGACTCTGTCATTCTCGTCACCTCTCGCGTCGCTCACAACGAGCTGTACAACGAGTTGAAGTCGCGCAAGGACGAGTGGGCGAAGAACGATATCCAGGACATTTACCAGATCGGCGATTGCAAGGCTCCCATGCAGGCACTGCAGGCGATGTTCGAGGGGCATCGTTTGGCCCGCGAGTTTGACAGCCAGCATCCAGCCTATCCTCTGCCATGGATTCGCGAACGCCAGATCTGGGGTAGCGACACCTTCCCCAGGCTGGGTGACGAGCGTCCGAAGGCTGAAGTGGAATAAGTCTTCCCTGTAGTTTTTGTGCTGCACTCCTGCCGGGCGGGCTTGCCGCCCGCCCGGCGGTTTTTCTCCCCTACCGAAATTAACTGACTATGGAAACCAGGGCATTGTTCTGGGGGCTGGAATCCTTGGGGATTACGGCCTTTTACCTGATTGGCTTTGCCGCGATCGGGGCCTTCTTCTGGGGTTTCGCCAGCGCCATCCGAAAATACCTGCGCGGTCGCCCCTCGCCGGTTCCGCTTGACGCCGTTGCCGGTGTCAAGCGCATGGTGGCCGACCTGCTGACCCACCGCACCTTGCGCCGTCGCGATCCCTATGCCGGTGCGGCTCACGCGGCGATCTTCTTCGGCTTTGCCATCCTTTTTATTGGAACGTCGATCATCACGCTTGAGTACGACATCACCAAGCCGCTGTTCGGGGTCACCTTCTGGAAAGGTACATTTTTCAAGATTTTTAGCCTCGCTCTGGATCTGGCGGGGCTGGCTGTGGTGGCCGGACTGATGATGATGATGTTGCGGCGCGGCACCTTTCATCTCGAAAAACTCGATTACCAGCGCAGCTATGCCGGCGAGCAGGAATTGCGCCCTCCCGCCCGCAGCTGGAAAGCCGAGGATTGGATTTTCCTAGGGGCACTGCTGGTCATCATCCTGACCGGCTTTGTCCAAGAAGGCCTGCGTCACGCCATGGAGCAACCAAGCTGGGGCCCCTGGGAGCCGGTCGGTGCGTTGCTCGGCGCCCTCTTTTCTCTGGCTAGCGAGAGCACCCTGCATGGTGTGCGGGCCGCCAACTGGTGGTTCCATGGCCTGGCTGCGCTGACCTTCATTGTCGCCCTGCCCTGGTACAAGGCCAAACACATTATCGCAGCGATGGGCTCCCTGGCCTCCCGCGATCCTCTCGCGCTGCGCCGCCTGCCAAAACCGGAGCCGGAGGCGGCGGCCGTTGGTGTCGGCAAAGTCTCCGACTTTTCGTGGAAGGATCTTCTCGATCTTGATGCCTGTACCAAGTGCGGCCGCTGTCATGAGGCCTGCCCGGCACGCGCTGCCGGCTATCCCTTGAGTCCCCGTGACTTCATCCTTGACCTGCGTCTGCACAACGACCAGGCCCGGGGGCGCGATTTGCCGGGCAAGAGCCTGATCGGTGACGTAATCGATCCGGAAACCCTGTGGTCTTGCCGTACCTGCGGTGCTTGCCTTGAGATCTGTCCGGTCGGCGTCGAGCACCCTGTCAAGATCGTCAAGATGCGCCGTCAGTTGGTTGAAACCGATAATCTCGATCCACTCCTGCGGACCATGCTCAATACGATCGGTACGTCCGGCAACAGCTTTGGTGAGCAAGGGCGCAAGCGCGGGGGGTGGACGAAGGAATTGGAATTTAAGGTCAAGGATGTCCGTCAGGAAGCGGCCGACCTGCTCTGGTTTGTAGGCGACCAGGCCTCCTTCGATCCGCGCAACCAGCGGGTAAGCCGTACCGTGGCGCGTATCTTCAAGGCGGCGAAGGTGGATTTCGGTCTGCTCTACGAAGGCGAAAAGACGGCGGGCAACGATGTTCGTCGTATTGGCGAAGAAGGGCTCTTCGAATCACTCGTTGAGTACAACCTCGAGCAGATGGCCAAGGCCAAGGCATTCCAGCGAGTCGTTACGACCGATCCTCATAGTTTCAACACCCTGCACAACGAATACCCGGATTTCGGCAAAGTGGCGCCGGTGATCCACTATACCGAACTGCTCTGCGATCTCTTCGACAGCGGGGCGCTCAAGGTCAAGAAGCCGCTGGGCTTGAACGTCACTTTCCATGACCCATGCCACCTGGGGCGCCTGAACAAGCGCTACGACGCGCCGCGTCGCGTCCTCGAGTTGATTGGCTGCCAACTGGTGGAGATGCCGCGCAATCGCGACAACTCCTTCTGCTGTGGCGCCGGCGGTGGGCGTATCTGGATACCGGATAAGCCGGGAACCAAGAAGCCTTCCGAAATGAGAGTTCGCGAAGCAGCGGCCCTCGGCCAAATCGATGTTTTTGTTACCTGCTGTCCCAAGGATCTCACTATGTTTGAAGATGCCCGAAAAACCGCCGGCTTCGAAAAGGACTTTGTTGTTGAAGACATTGCCGAACTGGTCGCCAAGGCAATCGAGCTCGATGCCATTTCACTTCACGATCTACCCAGCCTGACCGAGAAAATTACTGTCGCCATAGCTGAGCGAGTTGCCGCAGCGGTCGGCGATCGCCTCGACAAGGTTCTGGCCGGTCGCATGTTGCCCGCCGTCGCTACAATCCAAACACCGCAGGCCGAGGCGGCGATATCGCCGGCAGTGGTTCCTGCCGCTGTGCCGAATGCCGTGGTCAAGTCGCTTGGCTGGCAAGTGCAGGCGGTGAAGCCTGCGGATCTGCCTGCCTATGAAGTACCGGTAAAGAATGGCGTTCGCATCCTGGTGCCGGTGAAGCAGATCGGCAAACTGGGGGATGACTTCAGCTTCTCCACCGATCAACGCAGCATCCCCAGTGAGTACTTCGAGTACCTGCTCAATGAATGGGACGACACCGCTCTCGAACAGGCTCTGAAAACCGTCGAGACCCTGGGAGCTGGAGAGGTGGTGGTGGTGACAGTTGGCCCGGAAAACGCCGAGGATACGCTGCGGAAGGCATTGGCCAAAGGGGCGCATCGGGGCGTCCGTGTCTGGGACGACAGCTTGATCGATGCGGATCCCATCGCCATCGCCCGCCTGTTGGCTGGCGTTGCCGAACAGGAAAAACCGGACCTCATCTTTACAGGAGCCCAATCTGGCGATCATGCCAACGCGGCTACGGGCACCGCCCTCGCCAAGTTGCTCAACCTGCCGCGCGCAGCCCTTGTGGTCGCCACCGAGTGGGACGGCGGAGGTTCAATTAAGGTGACGCGAGAGCTGGAGGGGGGGCTGAGGCATCAGGTGGAAATCACCTCACCGGCCGTAATCACCATGCAAACCGGCGCCAACGTGCCGCGCTACGCGACCATGCGCATGGTCAAACAGGCCAAGGACAAGCCGGTGGCGACAGTTGCCGTAGCTGGCGAAGCGGTTGAGTATCGCGCTGCCCAGATCAGCAAGATCTTCGTGCCGGAGGCGACGCGGGCGACGATGATCCAAGGTGGTGCTGACGAGGTCGCCGCCAAGGTCATCGCGATTATTCGGGAAAAGATGGGAGTGAAAGCATGAGCGGAATCTTGATAGTTGCTGAACATACTCGTGGTGTTCTGGCCGATCTGAGTAGTGAGATGATCGGTGCCGCGCTGGCGCTCAAAGATCGTCTGGGTGGCCCCCTGCGGGTTCTGGTGGTGGGCCAGAGTCCGGCTGATTTCGTCGGGGTGCTCAACCGGCCTGGCGTTGATGAGATCCTGCTAGCGCAGACGGACAATCCGCATTTCGACAGTGCGGTTTACGAAGAGGCAGCCTTCTCGGCGGCAGTTGCAGGCGAGCCGGCACTAATTATGGTCGGGCATTCCGCCAGCGGGACCAGTTTCGCTTCTGCCCTGGCCATTCGGCTCGGCAGCGGTTTCGCGGCCGATGTTTTCGGCCTTGATGTGACGGGGGGGGGGCTGCGCGCCACCCGCAGCGGTTTCGGGAACAAGGTGAATGTGGAACTCGATTTTCCGGGCAAACCGGTCGTCGTCCTGACCATGCGCGGGGCGACGTTCAAGGCGCCGGAGGGGGAAGGTTCCGCATCGGTGACTCCTTTGGTCGTCAGCCTGGCCGATGTCACTGGTCGTTACCATCACCAGGGTTTCGAGGAGGCCCCGTCATCCGGTGTAGATATCGGCAAGGCGGAATTCATCATGTCCATTGGGCGGGGTATTCAGGATGAAAAGAATGTGCCGCGCTTTGCCGCGCTGGCCGAGAGGATCGGCGCTACACTGGGCTGCTCTCGTCCCATCGCCGATTCAAATTGGCTTCCCAAGCCCCACCAGGTTGGGTTGACCGGTAAGGTGGCGGCCAATTGCAAGCTCTATGTCGCGCTTGGTATCTCCGGTGCTGTGCAGCACCTGCACGGGATGAAGCACGTGGAAACGATCATTGCCATCAATACTGACAGCAACGCCCCGATCTACAACGTAGCGACCTACGGCTGCACGATGGATGTTTTCGAGTTCGCTGACGCACTCGAGCGCGTCTGTTAAGATTTGCCTCACTTACAAACCCGATGCAAAATTGCAGCGTTCTGCAATTTTGCATCGGGTTTGTTTTTTGTATTCATGTGTTATTTTTTAACCGATTGATTATTTAGAAATAGTTTGTTGGTTGTTGGCTGGTAGGGTTTTTGCCTCATCGTAGACTCCAAGAAGCCAACTCACTAGCAGGCTGCTGAAATACTTCCCCATCCTGTCGACGAAACAGCGGGTTTGATCGTTATAGAGATTCACCGAGATTACCGAGAGCACAAAGCGGATCATGCGCGGAGCCGACACCTTCACCGAGAGTTTGTTTACGATGCGTCGCCTGGACGACTTTGTGCCGGCGCAGCACCCGTTGCGGCCGATCCGGGCGATGGTGAATCGGGCGCTCAAGGATATCGAACCCCTGCTCAGCGGCATGTATGCCGCCGACGTCAAAGGCGGTCGCCCCAGCATTGCCCCGGAGAAACTCCTGCGTGCCATGCTGCTGCAAATCTTCTACAGCATTCGCTCGGAACGGCAATTGATGGAGCAGACCCAGTACAACCTGCTCTTTCGCTGGTTCATCGGCCTATCGATGGACGATGCAGTCTGGGTGCCCACCGTCTTCACCAAGAATCGCGAACGCCTGATTGCCCACGATGCCGTGATCGAACTCTTCAATGCGGTACTGGCCATTGCCGAGAAGCAGGCTATCAGGCGAACATTTCAGTGTCGACGGCACGCTCATCCAGGCTTGGGCGGGACACAAGAGTTTCCTGCGCAAGGACGGCGGAGATGATGAAGGCGGCGGCAATTTCAAGGGCCAGTCACGCAGCAATGACACCCACGCCTCACGTACCGACCCGGATGCCCGACTGTACCGCAAGGGCAATACCGCCAGTGAGTTGCGCTACATGGGACACACCTTGAGCGACAACCGCCACGGACTCATTGCCAGTGCGGTCGTGACCACGGCCGATGGCTATGCCGAGCGGGAAGTTGCCAAGGCTCTGATCGCCGATGCCCGCCAAGTCGCCGGCGAAACGGCTGAAATCACCCTCGGCGCGGACAAGGGCTACGATGCCCAGGAATTCATTGCGGCACTCATCGAACTGAATGTCATTCCCCATGTGGCGCAGAACACCAGCCATCGCCGTTCTGCCGTGCCGGACGACATTGCCGGCAGTGACGGTTACGCGATCTCCCAGCAAAAGCGCAAACTCATCGAACAGGGATTCGGCTGGGCCAAGTTCATTGGGCCGATACGCCAGGTGATGGTGCGCGGACTGGAGAAGGTCGATCAGTTGTTCGTGCTGACCATGGCCGCCTACAACCTGACGCGCATGCGCTCCTTGGGAGCAATCCGTCCGCTGGGGGCAATATGATAGGAAAACACCTCGGAATCCCTGTAAAACACGTGCGAACGACCGAAAATCCGCTTCGCCTTACGAAAAACGACTCCGTTCCATGCCACCGTCTGCATTTGCAGGGCGGTATTTCAGCAGCCTGCTAGTGGCTATGGTGTATCAACGACTATAGACAGGGTAAATATGCATGACGAATACATTTTTGAGACGGTGCCCGTATTTTTGCTGCTTGCCGATGAGAGCCAGCAAATCGTCTTTAGCAGCAGGGTCGCTGATTCGGTAATTGGTCCGGCAGGGTGCTGCGCTTTACGTGACGTTCTTGACCCAACATCCGTGGAAAGTTTGGAGGAACTTCAGAGCACGCTCTGGCCAGGGGAGGCTCCGGTACATCTGATGGTTTCGTTCATTGGCCGCAATGGTCTTCCGAAGAAGGTTGCAGGGCTAGTTGACGTTGTGGCGCGGCCGGATGGGCCGCCGTTGCTCCGCTTTACAGCTGCCTATGATGTCCGCTGCGCACATTGGCTGGAGGATTTACTCTTGTCAGAAGAGGTGCTGAGGGGCTTTGTCCAGGCTTCTTCTGAAGCGATGTGGTGCATAGAGTTTTCGGAGCCGGTGGACATTAGTCTTGGAGATTTGGAGATCGTGCGGCAGGTTTTCGAAAACGAATGCCACTGGTTACTTTGTAATAAACCCATGGCAAGTTTGTATGGCTTGCCCGAAGGTTTGGATTTGAATCTTCAGCCCGTATCTCTATATTTTCCGCGGAATCCGGAAAATGAGGCATTTGTTCGGAAGATTATCGAATCAGGATTTGCGGTGGACAACGTCCCTAGTATCGATTTCCGCCACGATGGTTCGGTTTTGTACATGGAAAATGACGTCCGGGGCACGATTGTTAATGGGCATCTGATTCGACTTTGGGGGAAGTTGCGCGATGTGACCGAATCCCGTTTGCTGCAAAACCGGCTTGCACGCGAGGCAGAGGCGGTCCGGAATATTCTTTCTGCGATTCCCGACGCTATTCTGGTTATTGATCGTAATCGCTGCTTGGTTGCTGTAAATCAGTCTTTCGAAACACTATTTGGCTGGAATAGCGAAGCTTTTCTGGGAAGGGACGTACAAAGCATCGTCGACTTGGAGCACCCGTTACCAGGGGGGCGTCGCTGGTATGGATTTAATCAGCAGCGTTGGCACACATCGGTAAAGACCAAGTCAGGATCTCCCTTGTGTTGCGAGGCCTTAATTTTCCCAATCGGTGACGAGGAACTCAATCACTTTGTTCTTTCTCTACGCCCGGTCTCCGATCCCAGTAGCTCTTGTTGCAAGGAGGGTGTGTCGTGATAGTGGGATTCGGGATGTCACATAGAGGAGACTTGGCATGAAGTTCATGACTGCCCCAGATGTCTTGCCCTCCAATGCTGGGACGAACAATCTGGAGGAACTGTACTCGGATGAGCGTTGGCGAATTCTTGGGGACTTGATACCCGACGGCCTGATACTGATCGATTGTTCGGGAGTGGTGAGGTATGTTAACTCTGCTGCTGAGAGTATCAGTGAGGTATCCCGTGTGATGATCACGGGCCGTACCTTAAGCGATTTGGTTCAACACTCACGCATCGATTTTTCGGCAGTTATTGATGCCTTTGGCAGTGGTTCCCGCATCAACAAAGTCGTGCGCGATGCAGATGGCCGGACCTACGTGATTTCAACGCGCAGCTACAAGCGACAGTGGAGTGAAGAAAGCGCTGCCTTCATGGTGGTGCTGCGTAATCTGGATGCTTTGGCGAGAATTTCCAGTCGTCCTACCGGTGAGTCTCCCGGTTTGGCCTTTGTACCCGTTTCGGGAGAGGCTGTGGCCTCCGACATCGAGCCGATCATGAGCGGCGCCTCTACGGTTGCACTGGTGGATAGAGGTTTACGAGCAATAGCGATGGGAAGCCGCCTGCTCGTTCTGGGCGAGTCGGGTGTTGGCAAGACGGAACTTGCTCGGTTGCTGCACCGCCGTTCCGGGTCAGTTGATCGTCCATTCGTTCATGTAAATTGTGGCTCCATTCCCGACTCGTTGTTTGAGTCAGAAATGTTTGGATATGAACGAGGTTCTTTTACCGGGGCTTCCTCCCGGGGGAAAAAGGGTCTTATCGAAGCAGCCGATGGCGGCACACTTTTTCTAGATGAAGTTGGCGAAATTCCTCTGCATTGCCAAGCCAAGATGCTCCAAATGCTTGAAGAGGGCTTGATTCACCGGGTTGGTGCTACTGCCCCCCGGCGTTTGCGTCTGCAGGTTATTGCAGCAACAAATCGCGATTTACGAGCGCTGGTTGAGGAGGGGAATTTTCGTCGCGATCTCTATTATCGACTAAGTGTGGTGACCCTTCTGCTTCCCCCTTTGCGCGAGCGTAGGGAATTAATTCCCCTGCTTCTTGATCGTTTTCTGACGCAAGTAAATCAACGCCGGCCTGAGCCAATGGCGATCGATCCGGCATGCCGTCGCCGACTCCAAGGCTACTCATTTCCTGGCAATGTGCGGGAGTTGCAGAACATTGTTGAGCACTTGGCTGTGGTCTGTGATCGCGTGGCCATGGAGTCCGATTTGCCGCTGGAACAAATGGATTTGCCAGAATCTTTTGCAGAAAATCCAGAGGCAGTGCCGGTAAAGGAAATGTTTGGGGCGTTTGACTTCGCTACTGGCTTTGATTTGCGTGAAGCAGTCAAGAGTTACGAATCGGCCCTGATTGAGGTGGCGATCCAGAAAACCGGGAGCAAGCGCAAGGCAGCTGAACTACTCAGCGTCGATATTGCTACGGTCGTGCGAAAGAGCAAGGCTCATGTCAGCGTTGAGTGATGGGGATTTGCAGCGGCGGCCTTGAGGTGCTGACAGCTTGCATCGCCAAAGGCTGTTGGAAATAAGGCGGTACAAAAAAAACCTATTTGATTCATTGGGTTGTTGTTTTTCTTTTTGGCGAGCGCGGTTTGGCACACTGTTTGCACTAAGAGTTGTCGGAGTGGTGAATGCACCAGAGTCGGCTGAGCAAGGAGCAAATTGCTCCTGCGGCGGCTGTTCTCCAAGACAAACCTAAATGTGAAGAGGAGTGAACCATGAATGACGCGAAACGCTGGCACGAATTGGCTGCCGCTGTTAAACCTGAAACCCGCTTGTTTATTGACGGCAAATTTGTGGACTCCGTCGATAGGCAGCGTTTCACAACTCTGAATCCAGCCAATGGCAAGGTCCTCGCCGAGATGGTCCGGGGCAATGAGAAAGATATCGAATTGGCTGTCAAAGCTGCTCGCCGTGCCTACAAGAGCGGCGTATGGTCGCGCATGTCGCCGCGTGGTCGTATGGATGTGATGTACAAGATTGCCAAGCTGATGGAGGCGCATGCAGACGAGTTTGCCTTGCTTGACTGTCTGGACATGGGCAAATCGATCACGGAACTGACCACCGGGGATGTCCCGTTCTCCGCACTGACCTTCCAGTATTTTGGTGAAACCATCGACAAGATCGAGGGGGTAGTAACCAGTACAGACCCAAGCGCGCTGCATATGATCCTGCGCGAGCCGCTGGGAGTGGTTGCCTGTGTGACGCCATGGAATTACCCGCTCATGATGGCCGCCTGGAAGGTTGCGCCGGCGCTGGCGGCTGGCAATTCGGTCATCCTCAAGCCAGCGGAGCAGTCGCCCCTGAGCGCCCTGCTGCTGGCCAAGATTTTTGCTGAGGCTGGCGTGCCGGATGGCGTCTTCAACGTGGTCAACGGATTCGGTGAGGATACCGGCAAGGCCCTGGCCCTGCACATGGATGTGGACAAGATCGGCTTCACTGGTTCGACCGAAGTGGGCAAGCTGATGATGGTCTACTCAGGCCAGTCGAACATGAAGAAGGTGACGACGGAGTGCGGCGGAAAGAGCCCACAGATCATCATGCCGGATGCCGACCTCGACGCGGCCGTGACCTACGCGGTCAACGGCATCTATACCAATCAGGGTGAGGTCTGCAGTGCAGGTTCCCGCCTGCTGGTGCACGACGCCATCTACGACGATTTCGTATCGCGTTTCGCCAGCGAAGCCAAACGCTTCCAGCCGGGCGATCCTCTGGACCCTGCCACCACCATGGGGCCGCTGGTTACGCGCGAGCAGCAGAAACGCGTGCTGGGCTACATCGACATCGCCAAGAAGGAGGGTGGGGAAGTGGTCATTGGCGGTGGCGCCCCGGTAGGGATGGATGCGGGTAACTACGTCCAGCCGACCTTGTTCAAGGGGATCACCGAGAACATGACCATCGCCCGCGAGGAAATCTTTGGTCCGGTTGGTGCGGCTATTCGCTTCAAGAACTACGATGAGGCTATCTCTATCGCCAACAACAGCATCTATGGTTTGGCCTCCTCGGTGTGGACGAAAGATCTCAATACTGCTCACAAGATGGCGAGGGATCTCGAAGCTGGCTTGGTCTGGATTAACTGTTACGAGCACACAGACATGACCCAGCCATGGGGTGGCTACAAGCAGTCAGGCCAAGGGCGTGACAAGTGTTTTGAAACAATGCTCGCCCATATGCAGACCAAGTCGGTCTGGATCAATCTAGGTTAATTATTAGCGCTGCATTCGTCCGGGGGGATTTCCTGGGCGAATGCGAGTACACAGAGATGTGCCTGAGCGCTGAAACTTATAGACAAAATTTAAAGGAGGAAAAATGTCGGTAACCAACCTGAACACGGCAATGGATGACGAGGATGCGGCTCAACTAGCTGCCTTGGGTATTACATCCAATTTCGATCGCTCGATGACCACTTGGGAGAATTTTGCCCTTGGTTTTACCTATCTTTCGCCAGTGGTCGGCGTGTACACCGTTTTCACGCTTGCCTTGAAAGCCGGCGGTCCGCCCATGTTCTGGTCCTACATTCTGGTTGGTATCGGCCAATTGCTGGTCGCCATGATATTTGGCGAGGTGGTGTCCCAGTTTCCCATTTCCGGGGGGTTGTATCCATGGGCGCGGCGCCTTGTAGGTAAGCGTTGGGCGTGGATGGCGGCTTGGCTCTACCTCTGGGCCCTCTGCTTTACTATTGCTGCAGTTTCGGTTGGTGGAGCCCCCTTTCTTGGCCAGCTCTTCGGAGTTTCTGGCCCCGAGATGATGGTCGTACTTGCGGTGGCTCAAATTCTTTGGGTGACACTCTTCAATGTCGGTGGCACCAAGGTGTTGGGCCATTCCGCCATGGCCGGCTTTGTTGCTTCGATCATCGGTGCCATCGCGGTGGGCGGTTATCTCCTTGTTTTCCACCGTCATCAGCCGCTGAGTGTTCTAGTAAATAGCTTTGGCGTCGAGGGCAGCGGTAGTTATCTCCCCGCTTTTCTTGCAGCCAGCGTCGCCGGTATGTTTGCTTACTACGGTTTCGAGGCCTGTGGCGATGTGGCGGAAGAAACTCCGAATGCATCCCGCGCCATCCCGAAGTCGATGCGCATGACTATCTACGTGGGTGGCGCAGCCTCCATCCTTATTTGTGGTGCCCTGATTCTGGCCATCCACGATATCCCTAGTGTTCTGTCGGGGACCGACGCCGACCCTTTGCGTAGCCTGCTGGTGGCTGCCATGGGCGAAACTGGCTACCTTGGAGTCGTTGTCGTGCTGGTCATTTCCTATGTTTCCTGCCTGCTGAGCCTGCAAGCCTCGGCCAGTCGCCTGCTCTACTCTTATGCACGCGACGAGATGATTGTTGGTAGCAAGCTATTCAGCAGGATTTCTCCGCGTACCCATGTGCCAATTCCGGCGTTAGTCGTCATGGGGCTGATTCCCTCAGGGATCGCTATTGCCGGTTACTGGTTGCAGGATGCCATCAACGCCATCGTCAGTTTTGCCGCGGTCGGCATCTACTTTGCCTTCCAGATGATCGTTATCGCTACCATCATCGCGCGCTTGCGTGGCTGGCAGCCAAGCGGCCCCTTCCGTCTCGGTGCCTGGGCTTGGCCGGTCAATATAGGCGCTCTGCTGTTCGGTGTCAGTGCCATCGTGAATATGGTGTGGCCGCGCAATCCTCAAGATCCCTGGTACAGCAACTACGGCATGCTGTTGTCCAGTGCCATCGTGATTGGCAGTGGCCTGCTCTACATGTGGTTAGCTCGTCCGTATGACAAGGGCAATGCCCCGGCTGGGGATGCCCACATCCTCTATGGCACGAAAAAAGACTGAGCGGCATAACTCAAATTCAGCGCAGGGGAATGGTGTGAACTATGCCATCGAATTTCAGGGGCTTTGTCGTTCCTTTGGTGCGACGCGGGCGGTGGACAACGTCGATCTGGCGATCAGTGAAGGAGAGTTTTTTTCCATGCTCGGCCCTTCCGGGTCGGGCAAGACGACTTGCTTGCGTCTGGTTGCCGGATTTGAATATCCGGACGCCGGCCAGATTCTGATTCATGGCAAGCGTGGCGACCTGCTGCCGCCCTACCGACGTGACGTAAACACCGTTTTTCAGGACTACGCGCTCTTTCCACACATGAACGTGCGGGACAACGTCGCCTATGGCCTGATGGTCAAAGGTGTGGAGAAAAGTAAGCGGTACCGCGAAGCTGACGCCATGCTCGAATTAGTCAAGCTGGCCGGCTATGGCGACCGCAAGCCGGCGCAACTTTCTGGTGGCCAGCGCCAGCGGGTTGCGCTGGCGCGCGCACTCATCAACAAGCCGCGTATCCTCCTGCTGGATGAACCGCTGGGCGCTCTCGACCAGAAACTACGGGAGCAGATGCAGGTGGAACTGCGCGCCCTGCAAAAGCAACTGGGCATAACCTTCGTTTTTGTCACCCACGACCAGGCCGAAGCGCTCAGTATGTCCGACCGGGTGGCGGTGTTCAACCACGGGCGCATTGAGCAACTGGCGACACCCCGTGAAATCTATTATTCGCCCAAAACCTCGTTTGTCGCGGGCTTCGTGGGGGCGGCGAACATTTTGGCCGCTGACGCCGCGCTGGCCATTACCGGCCAGGGCGGGCAGTGCCTGATCCGGCCCGAGATGATCAAGGTGTTGCCGAGCGGGACAGGGCTGCCTGTCGGCTGGCGCAAGGTCAGCGGCGTGCTTGCGGATAGCCGCTTCCATGGCGCCAGCAGCCAGCTTTCCGTCGTGGTCGGCGATGTTCCGCTGACCGTTGAGGTGGCCGGGGATGACTTTCCTGCCCGGGGCGCGCAGATCGATATCGCCTGGGCGCCTAATGCGCTCGTCCTGCTCGACGGAAGCTCCAGCCATGGCTGAAGCCGCGCTGACGTCGAGCTGGCCCTTGCTTTCCCGGATGAGGTCAGCCGCCGGGGCTGGCATCGTCCGTCGCCCCTTGTTGGCAACGGGCCTACTGTTGGCCCCCCCCTGGCCTGGTTCTTCATCGTCTACTTGGGTTCCCTGGTCGCCCTCCTGGCCCAGAGTTTTTTCACCCTCGACGAATTGAGCGGGCAGATCGTTCGTGAATTTTCCCTCGACACCTTCCGGGCGTTGCTCGGGGCCGCCAGCAATTACGATATCGTGCTGCGCACGGTGGCGATGGCGGCCAGTGTGACCCTGGCTTGCGCTGTCATTGCCTTTCCCGTCGCCCTTTTCATGGCGCGACACGCAGGGGGCCACGTTAAGGCGTTGTTCTATCTCGGCGTGATGCTGCCCATGTGGGCGAGCTATCTGGTCAAGGTCTATGCCTGGCGCCAGATACTGGCTAAGGAAGGGGTGCTTACCTGGCTTCTCGACGGTATCGGCATGTCTTGGCTGATCGACACGGTGCTGGCGCTGCCGGTGGTTGGCGGGCCTTCTCTAACTAGTTCCTATCTTGGGATGTTCCTGGTCTTCACGTACCTTTGGCTACCCTTCATGATCCTGCCCATCCAGGCAGCCCTGGAACGCGTGCCGGCATCTCTCGACCAGGCCTCGGCAGACTTGGGCGCCACGCCGTGGCAAACGTTCCGGCATGTCACGTTGCCGCTGGCCTTGCCTGGCGTCGTGGCGGGATCGATCTTCACCTTCTCGCTGACCCTGGGTGACTACATCGTGCCGGGTGTCATCGGCGCCCCCGGCTACTTCCTCGGCATGATGGTCTACCAGCTGCAGGGTACGGCCGGAAATATTCCCCTCGCCGCAGCGTTTTCGACAGTCCCCGTCTTGATCATGGCGATCTATCTCTCGGTGGCGAAACGAATGGGAGCCTTCGATGCACTCTGACCGAAAGGCGGTTATGCCGCTGCGTCTGGCGGCCTACGGCGCGCTGGCTTTCCTGCACCTGCCGGTGCTGCTCATCTTCATCTATGCGTTTAGCGCTGATGGTAATTCCTACCAGTTTCCCCCTTCAGGACTAACCACCCACTGGTTCGAGGTCGCCCTGACCCGTACGGAGGCGTGGGACTCACTGTGGCTGTCGGTCAAGGTTGCCGCCTATGCGACCCTGATTGCGCTGGTCCTCGGGGCCATGGCAGCCGGCGCGATCGCCCGGGGCAGGTTCCCGGGCAAGGACGGTGTTACCTTTCTGTTCACCCTGCCAATTTCGTTGCCCGGCATTGTCATGGGGATATCTCTGCTCTCGGCGATTCGAATGGCCGATCTGGAACCCGGCATCCTCACCCTGGTGGTGGCCCACGCCACTTTTTGTCTGGTTGTGGTCTACAACAATGTGGTAGCCCGCCTGCGCCGGCTAGCGCCTTCCCAGATCGAGGCCTCGCTGGATCTGGGGGCCGACCCGTTCCAGACAATACGGCACGTTGTCCTTCCCCATATGGCAACCGCGCTGCTGGCCGGGGGCATGTTGGCCTTCGCCCTCTCGTTCGACGAAATCATCGTGACCACCTTTGCTGCGGGGAACGACAAGACCTTGCCGATCTGGTTTCTCGGGGAGTTGTTCCGCCCCCGCGAGCGCCCTGTCACCAGTGTTTTTGCAGTAATCGTCATGGTGGTGACGGCCTTGCCGATCCTTTTGTCCTACTACCTGACCCGGGAGGGTGAGGAAATCGGTGGTCAGGGCAAGTAACGCCCGCCCACATCCCCAAGGAGGAATAGAGATGCATAAAAAACAATCGTTTGCGCTTGCCCTGGCATTGAACTGGACTTTTTCGGCCATCGCCGCACCCCCCAACGCCGTGGGGGCTGGGGAGGGAGCTCTGGACATCATCGCCTGGCCCGGCTACATCGAACGGGGCGCTTCCGACAAGTCTTATGACTGGGTGACGCCTTTCGAGAAGGAGACGGGCTGCAAGGTGACGGTCAAGACGGCTGCGACCTCCGATGAAATGGTGACTCTCATGAACCAGGGTACCTACGACCTAGTCACCGCCTCGGGCGATGCCTCGCTCCGGCTCATTGCTGGCAAGCGGGTGCAGGAGGTCAATGTTGCTCTGGTGCCGAGCTGGAAGAGCATCGATGCTCATTTTCAAAATGCTGCCTGGCACACGGTGGATGGCAAGCACTACGGCGTTCCGTACCAATGGGGGCCTAACGTGCTCGGGTACAACACCAAGGTCTTCAAGTCGGCACCCGACAGCTGGTCCGTCGTCTTCGAAGCGATGAACCTGCCGGATGGCAAGCCCAATAAAGGTCGTGTGCAGGCCTTTGATGGTCCCATCTACATTGCCGATGCGGCCCTTTACCTGATGAGCAAGCGTCCAGAACTGGGCATCAAGGATCCATACGAACTAAATGAGGCCCAGTACGCGGCAGCTCTGGAGCTATTGCGCCAGCAGCGGCAGTTGGTGGCGCGTTACTGGCACGACGTGAATGTCCAGGTACAGGACTTCACCAGCGAAGGTCTGGCTGCTTCAAGTACCTGGCCGTTCCAGGTCAATACGCTGAAGGGCAATAAACAGCCCATGGCGAGTGTTATTCCCAGGGAAGGCGCGACGGGCTGGGCGGATACGACAATGCTGCATGCCAATGCCAAGCATCCGAACTGCGCCTACAAGTGGTTCGAATGGTCGCTAAATCCGAAGGTCCAGGGTGACCTCGCTGCGTGGTTCGGCTCCGTGCCGGTCGTGGCAGCGGCCTGCAAGGGAAACAAGTTGCTCGGCGACAATGGTTGCAAGAACAACCAGGCCGATCAGGTATCACGCGTACGTTTTTGGAAGACCCCACAATCGAAATGCGCGACCCAGGGTAGCTGCGTTCCGTATAGCCGATGGACGACGGACTACATCGCCATCATGGGCGGCCGCTGACGATTTTCTGCGTAGGTTGCTCTGTGTTTTTGCCCGGGCTGCATCCCGGGCTTTTTTTCGCCCTGATCAGCGCAAGCCGTCGAGAAAATCGTAGAGTCGGGGACTGTCGCTGTAGCCGGCGTTAAAGCGCATCCAGGGGCTGGTCTGTCCTTCAGTCATGAACAGGTGGCCTGGGGCAAGGAGCAGGTCGGCCTCGATCGCTTCGGTGCATAGCACCGCCGAGTCCGGAAAGCTCGGGTGGCGGGCCCAGAGGAAGAGGCCGGCCTTGGGCGTATCAAAAAGCTCGAGCCCTGCCTGCTCGATGCGTTGCGCGGTTTGTTCCTGCGCCACGCCCAGGCGCTCGCGTAGGCCCCGGATATGTTTCCGGAAACGCCCTTCGGTCAGAATCTCGTAGGCCAGGCGCTCCGTGATTTCTGACGAGGTCAGCCCGGTCATCATCTTGATCTGAGTAATGTCCTCGATCGCGTCCTGGTGGGCGGCGATGAAGCCGACGCGCAAGCGGGGCGAAATCGATTTAGAGAAGCTTGTCAGGTAGATGACCCGGTGGAGCTGGTCTAGGCAAGCCAGGCTGCGCCGTGCGCTGGGATCAAGGTCGGCGCAGACGTCGTCTTCAACCACGACGAAGTCGTGGCGATCTGCCAGTTGCAGCACGCGATGGGCAGTAGCCGACGAGTAGCTGGCGCCGGTCGGGTTGTGCAGGCGTGAATTGGTGAAAAAGGCCCGGGGCCGATGCTCCGTGACCAGGCGCTCGAGGATGCCCACGTCCGGGCCCTGCGGCGTCCATGGCACGCCGATCAACCGGGCGCCTCGGGCCCGCAGGTTGGACATCATGACGCTGTAGCCCGGCTCATCGACCAGTACGGCATCCCCTGGGCGCAGCAAGTATTGGGAAACCAGTTCAATGGCGTGGCTGGCCCCCGTGGTAAGCAGTATCTGATCGGGCGCAGCAGCGATCTCCTGCTCCCCAAGCCAGTCGCAAATTTTTAGACGAAGGTTGGTCTGCCCGCGCGGGTTACCGTAGCCCACCATGTGAGGGAGCGGTTTGGTTGACAGGCTACGCAGGGCACGACGCACCGCTTCGTCATCGAGCCATGAATCCGGAACCCAGCCGAATCCTGGAGTGACTTCCGCCGAGCGGCTTTCCCAGGCGCGACGGACAAACCACAAAGGGTCAAAGCGGATATTGCGCAGGGACTGAGATTCCTCACGGTAGATGCCCTGTGAGGAGGCGCGAACATAGAAACCGGCGCTCTGCCGGGGCACCAGATGTCCATCGGCCACCAGACGATCATAGGCCTCGACCACTGTGGAAACACTGACGCCGTGGGCTTCGGCAAACTGCCTGATGGAGGGTATCTTGGCCCCCGGTCGTAGTTTGCGCTCGGCGATGAGGGCTTTTATCCCTTCGACGATCTGGAGGACGAGCGAAATCTGTGAAGTTGGGTCAAGGGTCAGCATCGAGTGTTTTATGACTGCAGTGGCAGGCGCCGCCCGCCATCGAGAGCTTGATTGTAACAAGCCGAAACGCCCGTGGTGCGGCGAAATTGTGCTGCTCAGGAGAGCAATACAGTATCCCGCGAAATTGCATTGGCTGTGTATGGGAGGAGAGTACGCAAGCGCCTAAAGTTCATCCACGGTCACTGCCCGGCATGGGCTCGGCAGCGGCACATGACACGCAACAATTTTACGAAAGGAAAGCTTGATGGCTTCGACTAACCAGACCAATGCTCAACTCATGGCGCGCCGCGTTGACGCGCTGCCCCGCGGGATCGGAAACGCTCACCCGATTTTTGCCAAGAAGGCCTTGAATAGCGAGATTTGGGATGTAGAGGGTAAGCGCTACATCGATTTCTGTGCCGGCATCGCTGTGGTCAATACCGGGCATTGCCATCCGAAGGTTGTCGCAGCGATCCAGGCCCAAGCTCCCCTGTATACGCACACCTGCTTCCAGGTCGTCGCCTACGAAGAGTACGTTGAACTGGCTGAGCGTCTATGCAAGCTGGCCCCAGGTTCTGCACCGAAGAAGGCCTTCTTCATGAGCACTGGTGCTGAAGCCGTCGAGAACGCTATCAAGGTCGCCCGCGCCTACACGAAGCGTTCGGGAATCATCGCATTCAACGGTGCCTTCCATGGCCGCACCATGTTCTCCTTGGCGTTGACCGGCAAGGTCGATCCGTACAAAACGTCTTTTGGTCCTTTCCCTGGGGAGGTTTTCCATGCTCCATTCCCGTCTGTAGTTAACGGGATATCCACCGATGACGCTATCGCCGGGCTCGAGAAGATTTTCAAGAACGACATTGAGGCATCCCGCGTGGCGGCAATTTTCGTCGAGCCCGTACAAGGCGAGGGGGGCTACATTCCGGCGCCGGCCGATTTCCTGCAACGCCTGCGTGCCCTCTGCGACCAGCACGGCATCCTGCTCGTCGCCGATGAAATCCAGACCGGCGTTGCCCGCACTGGCAAGATGTTCGCGATGGAGCATTCCGGTGTTGTGCCGGACATCATCACCATGGCCAAGGGGCTGGGTGGTGGTACCCCGATCGCAGCCGTCATCGGGCGCGCTGACATCATGGATGCCAGCAATCCCGGCGGCCTGGGCAGCACCTACGCCGGCAATCCGCTGGCCTGTGCAGCGGCCCACGCAGTACTCGACATCGTCGAGGAAGAAGGGTTGTGTCAGCGCAGTATGGTCATCGGCGAGCGCATCCGCAGTTTCTTTGCCGATTTGTCAAAGACGCATGCCTGCATCGGTGACGTCCGCGGCTTGGGTGCAATGACCGCCGTCGAGTTCTTCAAGGGCGGTGACAAGGCCAAGCCGGCGAGCGACATCGCCAACGAGCTGAAGGCCGAAGCCCTGAAGCGCGGGCTGCTGCTGCTCAATTGCGGCGTCAATGCCAACGTGTTGCGCATCATGGTGCCGCTGACCATCTCCGACCAGATCCTTGACGAGGGGCTGGCGATCATCGGCGGCATCCTCAGCGATCTGGCCGCAGCCGGCAAGGCCTGATCAGGTAATCATCCTACAAGGCGAGCGACCCCTAGGGTTCCTCGCCTGTTTCTTAACGTGCAACTGCAATCGTTACTCAAGGACATCATGGAAGCCTCTTTCAATTGGGAAGACCCCTTGCTGCTGGATCAACAACTCACCGAAGACGAGCGCATGATTCGCGACTCGGTTCGTGCTTACGCGGCAGATAAACTGGCCTCGCGCGTGCTCGAGGCTTTCCGTGATGAAAAAACGGACCCCGCCATCTTCCGGGAAATGGGCGAGCTCGGGCTGCTCGGACCGACCATCCCCGAGCAATACGGCGGGGCCGGCCTCAACTACGTTGCCTATGGCCTGATCGCCCGCGAGATCGAGCGGGTGGATTCCGGCTATCGCTCCATGATGAGCGTCCAGTCTTCCCTGGTCATGGTGCCGATCAACGAATTCGGCAGCGAGGAGCAAAAGCAGAAATACCTGCCCAAGCTGGCCACTGGCGAGTGGATCGGCTGCTTCGGCCTGACCGAGCCGAACCACGGTTCCGATCCCGGCAGCATGGTGACGCGCGCACGTTCTGTCGAGGGGGGGTATCGCCTGTCGGGTGCCAAGATGTGGATCACCAACAGCCCCATCGCCGATGTCTTCGTCGTCTGGGCCAAGACCGATGACGGGAAGATCCGTGGTTTCATCCTGGAAAAGGGCTGGAAGGGTCTGTCTGCGCCGGCTATTCACGGCAAGGTCGGCCTGCGCGCCTCGATTACCGGCGAAATCGTCATGGACGAAGTTTTCGTCCCGGCCGAGAACCTGATGCCGGGCGTCTCCGGGTTGCGCGGTCCCTTTACCTGCCTCAATTCCGCACGCTACGGCATCGCCTGGGGTGCGCTTGGTGCCGCAGAAGCCTGCTGGCACATGGCGCGGCAATACGTCCTCGACCGCAAACAGTTCGGTCGTCCCCTGGCCGCCAATCAGCTCATCCAGAAAAAGCTGGCCGATATGCAGACTGAAATCGTCCTCGGCCTGCAGGGCTGCCTGCGCCTCGGCCGCATGAAGGACGAGGGTACTGCCGCCGTCGAAATCACCTCGCTCATGAAGCGTAATTCCTGTGGAAAGGCCTTGGATATCGCCCGCGTGGCCCGTGACATGCTAGGTGGCAACGGCATCTCGGACGAGTTCGGCATCATCCGTCACATGGTCAACCTCGAGGTGGTCAACACTTACGAGGGAACCCACGACATCCATGCTCTGATACTTGGCCGCGCCCAGACGGGCATCCAGGCCTTTTCTGTCGGGCAGTGAGCGCTGTCATGGGCGGTGCGTTGTCGGGAGTTCGGGTGCTCGATCTCTCCCGGGTACTGGCCGGCCCCTGGGCCGGCCAGCTCCTGGCAGACCTCGGTGCGGAGGTGATCAAGGTGGAGCGTCCGGGGAGCGGGGACGATACCCGAGCCTGGGGCCCCCCCTACCTGAAGGATGCTGCCGGCGAGAATACGAGCGAGGCCGCCTATTACCTGTGCGCGAATCGCAACAAGGAATCTATCGCCATCGACATCACGCGGCCCGAAGGGCAGCGTCTGGTACGGGAACTGGCGGCGTTGTCGGATGTGGTCATCGAGAACTTCAAGGTCGGTGGCCTCAAGCAATACGGCCTCGACTACGACAGCCTGCGCCGGGTCAATCCCCGTCTCGTCTATTGCTCCATCACCGGCTTCGGCCAGGATGGGCCGTATGCCGCCCGCCCGGGCTACGATTTCCTGATTCAGGGCATGGGTGGCCTGATGAGCATCACTGGCCGCAAGGACGGCGAACCGGGCTCCGGCCCCCAGAAAGTCGGTGTCGCACTGACCGACGTGATGACCGGCCTTTACGCGACAGTCGCCATTCTGGCGGCACTGGCGCATTGCAACCGTACCGGGGAAGGCCAGTATATCGACCTCGCCCTGCTCGATGTCCAGATTGCATGCCTGGCCAACCAGGATCTGAACTTCCTGACCACGGGTATCGCACCTAGGCGGATGGGAAATGCGCACCCGAACATCGTTCCATATCAGGATTTTCCAACCGCGGATGGCGACATGATCGTTGCGGTCGGCAACGATAGCCAGTTCCGCAACCTGTGCCTGGCGCTGGGACATTCCGAGTGGGGCACGGACTCCCGTTTTGCCACGAACTCCAGCAGGGTTGCCAATCGCAGCGAATTGGTCGAGTTACTGCGCGCCGAAACCCAGCGGCGCACGACCGAGGAGTGGATCGCAGTCCTTGAAACCGCTGGTGTGCCCTGTGGCCCGATCAACGACCTGCAGGGCGTCTTTGCCGATCCGCAGGTAGTAGCGAGGGGGTTGCGCATCGATCTGCCCCATCCAGCGGCCGGTAGTGCGCCGGGCGTCGCCAACCCGATCCGCCTTTCCGCCAGCCCGGTGACCTACCGCTCCGCCCCCCCCTTATTGGGCCAGCATACCGACGACATCCTGCAGCGCCTGCTCGGCCTGTCGGTGCCGGAAATCGCTGAACTCAAGAATTCCATGGTGATTTAAGGAGTACCCATGCAAGCTAATTTCATCGATGGGAAGTTCGTGCCGGGCGTCAGCAGTCGCCCGAACGTCAATCCTTCTGACACCACCGACATTATTGCCGAGTACGCCCAGGCCGATGCGGCTCAGACCAGAGAGGCCATCGCTGCCGCCAGCCGGGCTTTCCCGGCCTGGAGCATCGGCAATATCCAGCTGCGCTCCGATTGCCTGGATCGCATCGGCACGGAAATCCTGGCCCGCAAGGATGAGCTGGGTCGCCTGCTTTCCCGCGAGGAGGGAAAGACTTTGCCCGAAGGGATCGGCGAAGCGGCGCGGGCCGGGCAGATATTCAAGTTCTTCGCTGCCGAGGTCCTGCGACAACGTGGCGATCGCCTCGCATCCGTGCGGCCGGGGGTGGATATCGAGATCACCCGCGAGCCGGTCGGCGTTATCGGCATCATCACGCCCTGGAATTTCCCCATCGCCATTCCTGCCTGGAAGATCGCGCCCGCCCTGGCCTACGGAAATACCGTGGTCTTCAAGCCGGCAGAGCTGGTTCCGGCGTCGGCCTGGGCCCTGGCCGAGATCATCAGTCGTTCTGGTATCCCGGAGGGTGTGTTCAACCTGGTGATGGGCCCCGGCAGCAAGGTCGGGCAAACCCTGATCGACGATCCGGCGGTGAACGCCCTTACCTTCACCGGCTCCGCAACCACCGGCCAGCGTGTGCTGGAAGGCGCTTCCCGCCGCCTGGCCAAGGTCCAGCTGGAGATGGGCGGCAAGAATCCACTGGTGATCCTCGATGATGCGGACCTGGAGGTGGCCGTCAATTGCGCCATTCAGGGATCCTATTATTCGACCGGCCAGCGCTGTACCGCTTCCAGCCGGTTCATCGTCCAAAAGGGAATCTATCCGGCTTTCGTCGCTGAAATGACGAGGCGACTTCAGGCACTGCGGGTGGACGATGCCCTGCAGGCGGGAACAGATATCGGACCTGTCGTAGATCAGAGCCAGCTTGATCAGAATCTCCGCTATGTTGCCATCGGTCAGGAAGAGGGGGCGAAATTAGCCTGTGGAGGCAGTCCGCTTGTAAGACCGAAGAAGGGTTTCTACATGGCCCCCGCCCTGTTCATCGATGCGAACAACGCTATGCGTATCGCCCGCGAGGAAATTTTCGGCCCGGTTGCCTGCGCGATTCCCGTTGAGTCCTACGAGGAAGCCCTTCAGGTCTCCAACGATACCGAGTTCGGCCTGTCTGCGGGAATCTGCACGACCTCCCTGAAGTATGCGACGCACTTCAAGCGGCACGCCCAAGCCGGCATGGTCATGGTGAATCTGGCGACGGCCGGGGTCGATTATCACGTGCCTTTCGGCGGGCGTAAAGGCTCGAGCCTCGGTTCCCGGGAGCAGGGCTGTTACGCCGCCGAATTCTTCACAACCGTCAAGACGGCGTACACCGCCGCCTGAAAAAACATCGAAATCACACCAAAGGAGATAGACCATGGTTGCAGAAGCAGCAATGGATTGCGAACGGCTGGAAATGACCGGGAATCCGGCGCCCGGTAGCGATAAGGATGGTGCCATCCTGGCCGCCCTGCCCGGCGTGGATGGCGTCGAAGTTCGGGTCGATACTTCGGCCATCCTGGCCGGCGGAGCGATTACGCTCAAGTTGTATTTCACGGGGCGGCGGGTCGCCTTGTCGGAGAGCCTGCCGGTAATCGAGCGCTTCGGCCTGAAGATTGCCGACTACCGTTCTGTTGCCTATCGCCGCTCGGATGACAGTCCGGCTTGGGTGCATCACTTCATCCTTGCCGCGGAGAGTCCTGATGTGACCCAGTCGGTACATGTCCAGCTGGAGGAGGCCTTGCGCAGCGTATGGTGTGGCGAATCCGAATCGGATGAGTTTTGCAGCATCACGACGAAGGCGGGGCTTTCGTGGCGGGCGGTCGTGGTCTTCAGGGCCTACAGCCGGTACCTGCGCCAGATTGGCTTCCCCCCGGCGGGAGACGCCATGGCTGCTGCCCTAGGGCGAAATATCGAGGTTACGGTTGGCCTGATGGAGTTGTTCGAGCTCCTTTTCGACCCCGGGTTCGAGGGCGCGCGTGACGAAAACGTGGCACGGCACAAGTCTAAGCTGCTGGATGCCCTGGCTACGGTCGACCTGGTGGAGGATGACCGCATCCTGCGCAAGTACCTGATGGTGATCGAAGCTACCTTGCGCACAAACTACTTCCAGCCGGCGCTCGATGGAACGCCCAAGAGTTATCTCTCTTTCAAACTGGATAGCCGTGCCATCGACGAGTTGCCCCTGCCGCGCCCCCTGGTCGAGGTCTTCGTCTATTCGCCACGGATGGAAGGCATTCACCTGCGGGGGGGCAAGGTGGCCCGCGGCGGTATCCGCTGGTCGGATCGGCATGCCGATTTTCGTACTGAGATACATGGTCTGCTGAAAGCGCAGATGGTTAAGAACGTAGTCATTGTGCCGGAGGGTTCAAAGGGCGGCTTCGTGGTCAAGCGGCCACCAGTCGATAACAATGGCGGAGAAGCGGCGCGCCGGGAGGCGATTGCGTGCTACCAGACGCTGATTCGGGGCATGCTCGATCTCACCGACAACATTGTCGATGACGCCATCGTGCCGCCGCTGCGCGTGGTCCGCCGTGATGGCGATGATCCCTACCTGGTCGTCGCAGCCGACAAGGGCACGGCCAGTTTTTCCGATGTGGCCAACGCGATTTCCGCCCAATACAGTTTCTGGCTTGGGGACGCCTTTGCATCTGGTGGTTCGGCCGGCTATGACCACAAAAAAATGGGTATCACCGCCCGTGGCGCCTGGGAATCCGTCCGTCGGCACTTCCGCGAGCTGGGGCGGGATATCCAGAACGAGGAATTCACGGTGGTCGGGGTGGGCGACATGTCTGGTGACGTCTTCGGCAATGGGATGCTGCTGTCGCCCAAAATTCGTCTGCTGGGTGCCTTCGATCACCGTCACATCTTCCTCGACCCGGAAGCCGATGCGGAGCGCGGCTACCAGGAGCGTCAGCGTCTGTTCGGCTTGCCCCGTTCTTCATGGGCTGACTATGCCGTCGGCGTGCTGGGTAAAGGGGGCGGCATCTTCGAACGCTCAGCCAAAACGATCACGATTAGCGAGGAGGCGCGACGCCTGCTTGATCTCCCCGGGGTGCAGACAACGCCCAACGCGGTGATCTCGGCCTTGCTTAAGTCGGCTACCGATCTCCTGTGGCTAGGGGGAATCGGTACTTACGTCAAGGCGTCGACCGAGAGTCATGGACAGGTTGGGGACCATGCCTGTGACGGGATTCGTGTCGACGCCGACCAACTGCGTTGCCGGGTTGTCGGCGAGGGAGCCAACCTCGGCTTTACCCAGCGAGCCCGCATCCAGTATGCGCTTGGCGGCGGCAGGATCAACACCGACGCCATCGACAACGCCGGTGGTGTCAATTGTTCCGACCACGAAGTCAACATCAAGATACTGCTGGCTAGGGCGATGAAGGCAGGGAAACTCGCGCTGGCAGAGCGCGACGCATTGCTGGAAAGCATGACCGACGAGGTCGCCGGCCTGGTGCTTCGTGACAATTACCTGCAGAGCCAGGCACTGTCGGTGGCTCTGGCCAATGCGCCCGAGATGCTCGATACCCATCAACGGCTCATGCAAAGTCTCGAGCGCAGTGTTCACCTCGACCGTAAAGTCGCCTGCTTGCCGGACGACGAGGAACTGAAGACCCGCCGTTCGGCAGGCCTGGGTCTGACGCGTCCTGAACTTGCGGTCCTGCTCGCCTATACGAAGATAGCGATCTACGTGGAAGTCATTCGCTCCCGCCTGCCGGACGACCAACTGTTCTCGCAAGATCTGCTCGCGTATTTTCCTAAACCGCTACAGGCGCGCTATGCGGCAGAAATTGACAGCCATCCTCTGCGGCGGGAGATCGTCGCCACGGTTGTCGTCAATGGCATGGTGAACCGGGTGGGCAGCGGCTTCGTCAACGATCTTCAGGAAAAAACGGGCTGCACCGACGATGAAGCAATGCGTGCGTATGCAGTAGTGCGCGATATCTTCGGTCTGGAGAAATACTGGGCAGCCGTTGAAGGGCTCGACGGCAAGGTGCCTGGTGCGACGCAGGTTGCCCTGTTGCTCGAGGCGCGCCGTCTCGTCGAGGTCGCAACGCTCTGGGTGTTGCGAAACGTGGCCGGCCCGATCGATGTATCCTCCGCTGCAAGGCGTTTCGGTCCCCGTGTCGAGAAACTGATCGAGCAAATTCCCTCTCTGGTCGGCAACGAACGCCGAGTGGATTACGAGGCCCGCCTTGCTGCGGACATGCTGCAGGGTATTCCGCTCGATTTAGCGCGTTACTACGCGGCAATGCGGGATCTCGAGTGCGCGCTGGACATTGCGCTGCTCGCCGAGTATTTCGACATGCCCATCGACAAGGTCGGCCGACTTTATTTCTCGATTTACGAAACACTCGGCTTGCCGCTGTTGAAGAACGCGGCGGCGGCCATCCCCTGTCGCAACGCCATGGAAGACCTGGCTGTGACCGGGTTGGTCGACCAAATCGGCGACTCCTTTTCCAGGCTGGTCGGTCGCATCACGGCCGAACCCGGATTGCAGGCAGGTGACGGAGGAGCTGTGCTCGATTCCTTCTTGGCCTCCAAAAGCTACCAGACCGGGCGGTTGCAGACCCTCATCGCCGAACTCCGGCGTGGCGAAAGCCCGAGCCTTGCCATGTTGGTGGTCGCGAACCACACCGTCGCATCGATCGCGGGCAATTGATCGCGTTGTGTAGGCAACACATTCAGCCAATCAGATTTTATGTTCGTTAACTAACTAAGCCAGAGCGAAAAAATGAAAATCAATGATCAAACCTTGCTGCGCCAGCAAGCCTATGTGAACGGCCAATGGATTGGAGCCGTGTCGGGTGAAACATTTCCTGTGACTAACCCGGCAACGAACTCGCTGATTTGTTCGGTTCCGGACATGACCGAGGTGGAGACCCGAACAGCTATCGAAGCGGCAGACAGGGCCTTGGCCTCCTGGCGGAAACGCTCGGCAAAAGAACGCTCTATCATTCTCCGCAAATGGTTTGATTTGATCACCGCGGCAACCGATGACATCGCAATGATCATGACCGCGGAACAGGGAAAGCCCTTGGCCGAGGCGCGGGGTGAAGTTACCTATGCCGCAAGTTTCGTCGAGTGGTTCGCTGAAGAGGCCAAACGCGTCTATGGCGACACCATTCCAGCTCCCACCAGCGACAAACGGATTATTGTCATCAAACAGCCCATCGGCGTCTGTGCCGCCATTACCCCATGGAATTTTCCGGCGGCCATGATTACCCGGAAGGTCGCCCCGGCCTTGGCGGCCGGTTGCACGGTTATCGTCAAGCCGGCTGAGCACACGCCCCTTACAGCCTTGGCGCTTGCCGAACTGGCTGATCGTGCTGGTATTCCGCCGGGCGTGTTCAACGTCGTGACCGGCAGCTCGGCTTCTGCACCGCGCATTGGCGGCGAACTGACGGCAAATCCGACGGTGCGCAAGCTTTCCTTTACGGGATCTACTGAAATTGGCCGCCTGTTAATGGCACAGAGTGCTCCGACATTGAAAAAACTCTCTCTGGAGCTGGGTGGCAATGCCCCCTTCATCGTTTTCAACGATGCTGACCTGGATATTGCCGTCGAAGGGGCTCTCGCGTCGAAATTCCGCAACACAGGTCAGACCTGCGTTTGCGCCAATCGACTTCTCGTGCAGAGCGGCGTGTATGACGCGTTTGCAAAGAAACTTGCGGAGAAGGTTGCAGCATTCAAGGTTGGCAGCGGTATCGAGGACGGCGTAAACCAAGGGCCGCTGATCGATTCGGATGCCCTGCGCAAGGTTGAGGAGCATGTCGCCGACGCCGTCGCCAAGGGAGGGCGGATTCTGACCGGTGGTAAGCGGCATCAGCGTGAGGGAACCTTCTATGAACCCACGGTGATCGCCGATGTGACCGAGGAAATGTTGTGCGCTCGCGAGGAGACCTTCGGCCCGGTTGCGCCGATTTTCCGCTTTGAGACTGACGAGGAAGCCATCGCCTTTGCGAATCGAACCGAGTTCGGTTTGGCGAGCTATTTCTTCAGCAACAACCTGAATCGGGTTTTGAAAGTTGCAGAAGAACTGGAGTACGGCATGGTCGGTATCAATACCGGCATGATTTCGAACGAAGTTTCACCCTTCGGCGGTATCAAGCAGTCCGGTTTCGGGCGTGAGGGCTCCAAGTACGGTATCGAGGAATACCTGGTGATCAAGCAGATGTGTATTGGTGGGCTTGCATAGCGTGTTTCATTCTTAATGCAGTGTCTTGCTTGAATGGATTGAATCTTCCCTGCGTGTCGTCTTTAAGGTCGCTTCGGCGACCTTTTTTTTGGCACAAAACACTACCGCTGCGAGCGACGAGAAGCGCGCAGCTGGATGGCATCAAGGCACCTTCAGAGGTGAGCACTGTATTCCGCTGAGCGAACAGATAAGGGGCGCCGAAGGATGTCGGCCGTTTGCTGCAAATGGCGCTGCAGATCTGCAGCGTATTCCCGCTTTTCCCGATCAAGTCTGGGGGAGTTAAAAACTATGACTTTGATTAATAATGAATAAATTATTCTGGCACGTTCCTTGTTAGTAGTTAGAACCAATTTGTTTGCCGGGGGGTAGGATGACTCAAACAATCGAAACTTTACGAGCAGTTCCGGGGCGTGTGGCTGTGTCTGATCAGGGTGCATACAAGCAGGCCCTAGCCAAGTTTCCGACAGGGGTAGCTGTGGTTACGGCACTCAACCGCGCCGGTAAACCGATCGGACTCACTGTGAATTCCTTTGTGTCGATTTCACTGGAGCCAGCAATCGTTTCTTGGAGTCTCCGGCTGAAATCGTCCTTGTATGAGCACTTCGCGGAAGCCGGCAGTTTTGTTGTCAATGTTCTGGCGGCTGATCAATCCGAGCTTGCCACGCAATTTGCGACTCGCGGAGAAGATCGTTTCGAGGGGGTTTGCTGGTCCTCTGGAGCTTGCGGCGACCCCGTGCTTGCGGGGGCGGTAGCCACATTCCAGTGTGAAGAAGTGTCTTCACAGCTAGTTGGGGACCACATGGTTTTCTTTGGCGGGGTGGTGGCGTTCTCGGGGTTTGCTGGTGAGCCCCTGTTCATGCATTCCGGCAAGGTTATCAACGGTAAAGGTAGTCATAAGCCCGCTAAGGAGGTTGCGACCAAGCCGGTCGCGGCACCCGAATTGCAGTCTCTTGATTTTGTGGAAAGAGGTATTGGCTGCGGTCTGATTTTTTAAGGAGGAGGGGAAAATGAAGAAAACTCTTATTTCGTTGTTGGTGGCGACACTTGGCATGACCGCAATGGCTGTCAATGCTGCGCCCAGTGCCGCTGAGCTGGACAAGCTGGGCAAGGATTTGACGCCGGTCGGTGCGGAGAAGGCTGGTAACAAGGACAACAGCATCCCGGCCTGGGGGGGGGCGACCGACAAGCCACAGGGCAATTGGACCTGGGGGCAGTATCGCGGTGATTTCTCGAAGCACAAGAACGAGAAGCCACTTTTTGTCATCGATGCATCCAACGTCGACAAGTACGCCGACAAGCTTAGCCCGGGCCAAATCGCGATGCTGAAGCAGATGAAGGGCTACCAGATGGCCGTCTATCCATCGCATCGCGATTGCTCCTACCCGGATTTTGTCCTGGCCAATACCAAGTCCGGTGCCGCCAAGTCAAAAATCGCTGCTGACGGTTGGTCGTTGGAAGATGCCAACCTCCCCGGCGTGCCATTCCCGGTTCCGCAGGCTGGTATCGAAGTAATCTGGAACTACCTGATGCGCTACCAAGGGGTCGGTGTTGAGTGGCAGAGCGCACGTACTACGGTTTCTCCGCGCCCGGGTTCAACTGGAGCAATCGCTGGACGCTTCGAACAGTCCACGTTCTACCCCTGGGGCAAGAAGGGGACCACGACACCATCTCAGGTTAAAGGTGTTCAGCAGGGTTTCTTCTACGGTTTCAAGGAGCCCACCGCGCTGGCTGGTCAAAACATGATCCAGACCTATTTCGTCAATAAGGATTCCGAAACCTTCGGCTACTTCACCGGCCAGCGGCGCGTCCGCCGCCTGCCGAACTATTCCTACGATACCCCGATCATCGGTTTCGAAAATCAGTTCCCGAATGACTCGATCCAGATGCTTTACGGTAACCCGGACCGCTTTAACTGGAAGATCGTTGGCAAGAAGGAAATGTTCATCCAGTACAACAACTTCGGTGTGGTCAAGGTTGATGCCCCTCTGCAGGGTACCGACAAGCCATTTATCGACAATGATCTGCGCCGTTATGAACTGCATCGCGTCTGGGTCGTTGAAGGAACCGTGAAGGATGGTGTCCGCCACAGTGCAGCCAAGAAGACCTTCTACTTTGACGAGGACTCCTGGCTAGTCGTGAACAGCGAAGATTACGACAACCAAGGCAAGCTCTGGCGGCACAAGGAAGCAGGCATCTATCCGGCCTGGGAAATCGGTGCTTGCAGCAATACCGGTACTTACGCCATGTATGACTTTGCCAGCGGGCGTTACGTAACCGACTCCAATGTGACGGGGGGGGGCAAGGATATCCGCTACTTCGTCGAAGCCGAGGGCAATCCGCGCATGAAGGAAGACTTCTACACGGCTGAGAACCTGCGCGCGATCAGCGATCGCTAATTGATGTTGAGACCGGAGCGATCTGGTCTCGCTTCCATCTGTACATTGGAGGATAAAGAATGTTCAAAAAAACTATCAATACGGCGCTGGCTGCGGCCATCGCCTCGATCGGCATGTTGCCAGCCAGCGGTCATGCATTTTCGCTGGATCTTGGCGAAAACATGGAGGGTTCTTTCAACTCGACGATCACCGCAGGGGTCGGTAAGCGGATGCAGTCTCAAAGCTGTTCACTGGTTGGGGACAAAAACTCATCTTGTGGAGCCAGTGCCAATGAAGCGCAATGGTCGGCAGGTGATAACGGTAACCTTAACTACAACAAGGGCGATTTCTTCACCACCTACATCAAGGGGACGCATGAGATCTTGGTGAGCAAGCCGGATGCTGGCGTCAAATTCATGGCGCGCGGTAGCTGGTTGAAGGATTTCAAGGCGGACGACACGCGGCGAACTGATCTTTCCGACGAGGCCAAGGATCAGATCGTGACCGATTTTCGCCTGCTCGATCTTTGGGTCAGCAAGGAGTTTTCCATGGCGGAAAACCGCGGGCGGGTTCGTCTAGGCAACCAGGTGATCAACTGGGGTGAGAGCCTCTTTGGCCTGGGGGGTATCAACGCGACCAATGCCCTCGACATGCAGCGCCTGATGGTACCGGGCACGCAGATCAAGGAAGCCGTTCTGCCCGCGCCAATGCTGAGTTTTGCGACCGGCCTCGGCAATGGCTTCAACGTCGAAGCCTACTACCAGTTCATGTGGAATAGAAACCGCCTGCCGCCGGTCGGCAGTTACTTTTCGGTGGCCGATTTCTATGACAAGGGGCGTGAACCGGTTCCTTTCAATGCAAACAATTTCAACCTGACGGGCCAGGATGCAGCCTCGTTGTCAGGGTCCCGTCGCTACAATCCCATGGCAGTTTATGGCGCAAATGCGACCACTACCGTCGGTGCCCCTGTGATGAATGATAGGGAACCCGGGAACGATGGGCAGTTCGGTATTTCCATGCACTATAAACCGGCCGGTGGTGATTTCGATTTCGGCTTTTATTTCGTGAACTATCACGACAAGTCGCCGGTTCTGAATCTGAATAATTCAGGTACTGAATACCAATGGGAGTTTCTCAAGAATCGCCAGTTGTACGGTATCAGTATGAACACACAGATCGGTAACTGGGCTATCGGTTCCGAATTGTCCTATCGCCCGAAAGATGCTGTTTCCCTGTCTGCCTGTTATGCCTCCGGGGGGGCGCTGGACTACCACAATAATGGTGCCTACATCGCCAACTGCCCTCAATACAAGGACAATGAGCGCTATCAGGCACACATCACTGCGATGCTGAACCTGATTCCAGGGGAGCATGGCTGGGCACTGGATCTGCTTGGCGCCGATGCTGCATTCCTGTCGGCTGAAGCGGTCTTCATCAATTTCCCGGGCGTGGACAAAAACAAGCGCATCACGCGAACCATTAATGGGCAGCAGGTGGACCAGGTACCAATGGCGGGCTACCTCATGTTCCTTGACCGTAACGCAGGGGGGGCTACCACACCTGTTGCTGCGGGTGGCGGCACATCGAAATCCTTTGGCTACGTTGTCGACTTCAACTGGACTTACGATGGCAAGTTGATCCCGGGTTGGCAGGTTACGCCGGGTATTACTTTCTCGCATTCCGTCAAGGGTGATACGCCAACGTTCACGGCCAATTACCTGGAAGGTGCGAAGGCAGCCAATTTCTACGTTCTGTTCAACCAGAACCCGGCAAACTGGCAAGCAGGTATCAATTACACCAATTACTTCGGCGGCAAGAACGATCCGGCCCGCCAGGTGTACAAGGACCGCGATTTCATTGGCGCATTTGTCTCACGTAACTTCTAACTGAGGTGACCGGGGGGCGAAAAGCCCCCCGGTCCTTTCTGAATAATGTTCCACGGAAGCTCGGATGGTCGATATCCTGCAGTGCTGATTCGACCACGCGAATGACGTTCCGGGAGGGGTAGGATCTTGGATAAGCTAGTTCATCGTCTTGAAGAGTTTTTTTTCCGCCGGAGGGTGGCGGTGCTCGGAGTTCTCGCAGCCCTGACTGCAGTTCTGGCGTTTTTTGGCTTGCAGTTGCGGATGGAGGCCGGCTTCGAGAAGCAAATGCCGCAGGGGCATGAGTACATCGAGACTTTCCTCAAATACAGCGATCAGCTGTTTGGCGCGAACCGGCTGACGGTCGTCGTCAAGGCGAAGAACGGGACGATCTGGACCAAGGAGGGCCTGGCGAAGCTTTATGAGGTGACGCAGGCCGTGATTTACCTGCCCAGTGTCGATCGCCTGGGTGTGCAGTCATTGTGGACGCCGAACAGTTTCGTCAATGAAATCACGGAAGAAGGGTTTCGCGCCCAGCCTGTCATACCTGGTACCGTCACCGTTGATGCCTTGACTTCTGAGGTTATTGAAAGCGTACGCAGCGCGACTGCGCAAGGTGGGTATATTGGCACCTTGGTCGGGCGCGATCAGACGAGCGCTATGATCACCGCCGAACTCGGCGAGCTGAATCCAGACGGCACGAAACTGGACTACATCGCTTACAACGATATTCTCGAGGGAAAAATTCGCCAGAAGTTCGAAGATGAAAACTTCGAGATCCAGATTATCGGCTTCGCGAAGCAGATCGGTGACATCGCGAATGGTGCCTCAGCCGTTCTGGAGTTTTGTACTGTGGCGCTGCTGCTGACTGCCCTGGCAGTTTACTGGTATTGCCATTCGATCAGGCTGACCATCCTGCCGGTTGCCTGCTCGCTGACTTCCCTGATCTGGCAGTTCGGTACCTTGCGCCTGATGGGCTACGGTCTCGACCCCCTCGCGGTGCTGGTACCCTTCCTGGTCTTTGCCATCGGTGTTTCGCATGGCGTACAGCAGATAAATTTCATCGTGCGCGAGATCGCCCACGGCAAGACGACCGAAGAAGCCGCACGTCACAGTTTTACCGGCCTCCTGATCCCGGGAACACTCGCGCTGGTCACGGCATTTGTTTCATTCATCACCTTGTTGTTGATTCCGATCCCGATGGTGAAGGAACTGGCGGTCATTTCCTCGATCGGTGTCGCCTACAAGATCGTAACTAATTTGGTGATGCTTCCGGTTGCAGCATCTTGCTTCAATTTCACCAAGGAGTATGCCGACAAGGCGATGATCAAGCGTGAACGCCGCTCGGAATGGTTGCGCGGCCTCGCTCGCGTTGCTGAACCACGCAACGCAGTGGTTGTGGCTACGATAACTGTAATTATTTTTGGTGTGTCAATGTGGCAAAGCCGGGACCGCGTTGTTGGTACGGTCCAGCCGGGGGCACCTGAACTTCGCCAGGATTCGCGCTTCAACCGCGATGCAGTCTCCATCGCGTCGTCTTACGACTTGGGTTTGGACTGGCTGACGGTGGTGTTTGAAGCCCCGGAAAACTCCTGCGAGAACGTGGCCATCGGCAAGTACCAGGATGATTTCATCGCATCACTAGAGTCGGTTCCCGGCATCCAGGCAATCAAATCCTACTCGAACCAGCTGCGGATTTTTAGCCAGGGGTACAACGAAGGAAACCCCAAGATGGCGGTTATCCCGATCGACCCGGCCGCCACGGCAACACTGGCGACAGAAATTGCCCGTACGCGTGGCTACGTCAACACCGACTGTAGCATGACGGCGGTTCACATGTACTTGGAGGATCACAAGGCGACGACCATCAACGGCGTCATCGCGGCCGTCAAGGAATTCCGCCAGGCCAATGTCGAGGAAGGCATCAAGGTTCGCCTGGCTTCCGGCAACGCCGGCGTGCTCGCTGCGATCAACGACGAGGTCGAGCACAGCGAACTTCACATGATGCTCTACGTTTACGGCGCCATTGCGGTACTCGTCATGCTGGCTTACCGGGATCTGCGGGCTGTTATCGCCTGCTGCCTACCGCTCACCATCGCGACTTTCATCGGCTACTGGTTCATGAAGGAATTCGAGATCGGGCTGACAGTGGCGACCCTGCCGGTCATGGTTCTGGCTGTCGGGGTCGGCGTGGACTACGCGTTCTACATTTACAACCGCCTGCAAAGCCATCTTGCTGCGGGCCACGATATTGTCAAGGCGCTGGAGTTCTCGATCCTGGAGGTCGGCATGGCGACGATTTTCACAGCTATCACGCTGGCCATCGGGGTGGCCACCTGGGCTTTCTCCGAGTTGAAGTTCCAGGCGGATATGGGGAAATTGCTGGCCTTCATGTTCATGGTTAACTTGGTGATGGCATTGACCGCATTGCCGGCCTTCGCGGTGCTGATGGAAAAAATATTCCCCCGACGCGGGCCGGTGAAAATGCCCGGAATCCTGAATCACTAGTGTGGAGAAAGACGTGATCAAGCATTTTGCAGTGGTTGCCTTGCTGGCCGTTTCGGCAGTCGTTTCGTTTTCGACGCATGCCGAATCTGGCAGCCAGCCGGGCAATGTCGTTCAGAAGCCCGCCGCCAGATTTGCGCTGCCCGAGCGCAACCAGATTCTGGCGGCAGCCCAGGCCGGGGGGCGCGTGGTGGCTGTCGGCGACCGGGGGATCATTCTGCTGTCCGATGATCAAGGGGCGACCTATCGGCAAGCCAAGCAGGTTCCTACACGAGCGACACTCACCTCGGTGAGCTTCGTGAATGACAAGACAGGTTGGGCGGTCGGCCATTGGGGCGTGATCCTGAATACCCAGGATGGCGGGGAGACATGGGGCCTGCAACGGGATGATCTCGCGGCAGATCAGCCGCTGTTTGCGGTCTGGTTCAAGGATGCCCGTAGCGGCGTCGCTGCCGGATTGTTTTCTCTGCTGCTGACGACCAGCGACGGCGGAAAGACCTGGAGTCCGGTCAAATTACCGTCTGCCGCAGGCAACAGGCCTGCCGACGTCAACTTGTTCAGCATTTTCCCGGATCGGCAAGGAAACGTTCTGCTGGCAGGCGAGCAAGGCATGGTTTATCGCTCGACGGATGGCGGTAATTCCTGGGAGGCGATGCCGACCGGATCTAAAGGGACCTTTTGGGCCGGTCTGGTTCTGGATGACGGAACGATCGTCGTGGCGGGGCTGCGCGGCAATATCTACCGCAGCCAGGATGGCGGGGCGAACTGGGCGCGAATCGAGGCGTCCAGTAACAGTTCCGTAACCAGCATGGCCCAGTTGCCCAACGCCGATCTTGTACTGGTCGGCATGGACGGGCTTACCTTGATCAGTAAGGATCGCGGCGCTACTTTCACGGCACAGAATCGTGCTGACCAGGCCTCCTTGACAGCCGTGGTTTCGAACGCCAGTGGCGTTCCGCTGTTCTTCGCCCAGACCGGTGTCGTAAAAAGCAAATGATGGTTTGAAGGGTTGTTTCCAGGATATTTGAATCTCGAGGTGGTGGTATGTTGAAGCTTGTACTTGCATATGATGGATCGGCCCAGGCGAAGAAAGCGGTCGATCATCTCTCCTGGTGGCCGGCCAGTGACCTGGATGTGGTTGTGGTGACCGCCTTGCGCGGAGGCCCCGCTTTGAACGATGTTGGCGATGCTGTTGAAGTCGATCCGACAGAAAAAGCGAGGGCTGAGCAGGCATTAAGTGTGTTGACGGCAGACCTGAAAAAAATCGGGATCGCTGCGGTTGGTCGGGTGGTAGTGGGAGATCCGCGCGACGCCGTTGTCGAGGTCGCCATCCGGGAGTCGGCTGATTTGATCGTCACGGGTAGCAGAGGCCTGAATCTGGCCAAGCGTATGCTGCTGGGGTCGGTGAGTACCGATATTCTTCATAACGCGCCATGCCCAGTGCTTCTCGTGCGCTAGAGGCTCGTCACGTGCCGTAATAAGGTGGCCTGCGAGTAGGTCAATGCGGCGTGATTGCGATCCGCAGTGGGATTGCTTCAAGGGTTGTCTCTCCTCTGCTTACTATAGCCGATGTCTTCAGCTCAGTTCTGGTGCATCAGGCAGTAAGAGGTTTGGCCCGCTCCGGCGGGCCTTTTTTTAGATTCGAGCTGCGAGGGCCTGACTCGACAATGGACAAAATCTCGGAAAGGCTGAACATGCAGATTGGTAATTTGAGCAATGACGACTTTTGCGATGCGCGGCACGTCGCGAAGGCCAAGTTGCCTACCCCGTGGGGGATATTTGACATTCATGGTTTCGTGATTGCCGATCAGGAGCATTTGGTCATCCAGTATGGCGAGTCCCTCGATCCGGAGAACTGTCTGCTCAGGGTTCATTCGGAATGTCTGACCGGCGATGCCTTGTTTAGCCAGCGATGTGACTGCGGCGCTCAGTTAAAAGCGGCACTGGAGGCAATCGCAATTCGTGGTTCCGGGCTGGTGCTCTATCTCCGTCAGGAAGGGCGAGGAATTGGCCTGATCAACAAACTGCGTGCCTATGAGTTGCAAGATCAGGGATTGGATACGGTAGATGCCAATTTGCGCTTAGGCTTCCCCGCAGATGCGCGTGATTACCGAGTTTGCAAGCCGCTACTGGATTTCTTCGGAATACGAGGAATACAACTAATGACGAATAATCCGCGGAAAGTCGATGCAGTAGCTAATCTGGGTTTCGAGATAGTGCAGCGAGTTCCGATCACTGTGGGTGCAGTCGAACATAACCATGCTTATCTGGCTACCAAAGCTAGTCGTTTCGGACACATGTTTAATTGATTTTTACTCTCTGAAAAATGAGCCAATCGTTCACATGTGCAGTCATTAAGGAACCCAAAATTGAATTACGAAATTAGCCCGATCAGCGAAATTGTTGAAGAAATGGCTGCTGGTAGGATGGCTATCCTGGTCGATGAACCTGAGCGGGAAAATGAAGGAGACTTATTGATTGCAGCGGATTTAATTACTCCCGAGGCAATCAATTTTATGGCTCGCCATGGTAGAGGGCTAATTTGTCTCACATTGACTGAAGCGAAGTGCCAAGCTTTGAACCTACCGTTGATGGTCGCGAGCAATAAATCCCCGTACCAAACTAACTTTACGGTTTCCATCGAGGCTGCTCGTGGCGTAACCACCGGTATCTCTGCTGCTGATCGTGCCAAGACGGTGCAAGCTGCGGTTAATTCTGCTGCAACACCAGAGGATATTGTTCAGCCAGGCCATATCTTCCCGCTTAGGGCACACCCTGGAGGGGTACTCGCTCGTGCCGGGCATACTGAAGCCGGTTGCGATCTGGCGAAAATAGCTGGATTGACGCCCGCAGCTGTTATCTGTGAGGTACTGAACGAAGATGGCTCAATGGCTCGTATGCCTGACTTGGTTAAATTTGCCAAAGAACATGGAATAAAAATCGGGTCGATTGTTGACCTTATTCACTATCGTAGCCAAAAGGAATCATTGATCTCGCGGGTCGGAGAGCGACATATTTCGACTGTGCATGGTGATTTTAGGCTATTGGCCTTTACAGATCTGGTATCTCATTCACTCCATCTCGCTTTGGTGTGCGGCAATGTGAATGATCAGGGCTCGATTTTGGTTCGAGTTCATGAGCCGGCTACGCCACTCGATTTTCTTGATAATAAGACAAGTGATCATTCGTGGAGCCTTCACCACGCCTTGTCGTATATTTCAAATGCAGGTTGCGGAGTTGTCGTTTTGCTGAATTGCAGCATGGGAATCGACACGTTTAATAAAAATCCGAGCAGTGATAGGTCGACTACTTCCACCATCCTTCGTGACTACGGGTTTGGTGCACAGATTCTCCGCGAATTAGGTGTGCGAAAAATGCGTCTAATGGGGCATGAGCGAAAGATGCCAAGTATGTCTGGTTACGATCTTGAGGTAATCGAATTTATCCTTCCGGGTGATGATGTGCGAGAAGAGGTCGGAGGCTAGGGTTCGATATGGAAAAACATGGTAAAAGATCTTTTGATTTTGACGAACTAAGCCGGTTCGCTAGAACGGATCCGTCTAAATTTGTTGAAACCCGAGAGGCCCTTATCAGTGAATTCATTAATGAATTAAAACCATCAAAGGATTTGGTCGAACTTCAGAATTATATAGATGCCGAGCGATATAGGGTTGGCATTGGTATGCCATCTTGTTGCAGCCATTTGGCCTCGATTCAAAACGGAATCGAGCAACTGAAGTTGCTTATGCAACAACTTGAAAAGCAGATTCAGCTTGCAACGCGCTAGAGGGACGGAAGTCGCGATGACAAGCCAAAATAAAATCCCGCTTACAATTATTTCTGGAGATGGAATCGGCCCTGAAATAACTGCTGCGCTCGTTGAGGTATTTGATGCTCTAGGAAGTCCATTTGCCTTGGAATATTCAGCAATGGGTATGGCTGCCTACCATGAGCATGGGGATCCTCTTCCTATGGTGACACAGGAAAGCTTAAGCCGAACAAGGCTCGCGATAAAGGGCCCTGTGCAAACTCCCATCATCAATGGATTTGCCTCTCCCTTGGTGCGGCTACGCAATCAGTTTAAATTGTTTGCCAACATTCGGCCTACTCGAACTTTGGTCCCGGAAATTGGCCGGGGGTTAGTCGATATGGTGATAATTAGAGAAAATACCGAGGGCCTATATGCTGCAGCTGAATGCTATTTTCCCGTGGGAGGGGATCCTCGGGGAAAAGCAGTTGCAACGGCCTCTAATAGTCGGAGCAGTTGTATCCGGATTCTGCGCTATGCATTCGAGCATGCGATTAGATATAAACGCCGAAAGGTAACCGTCGTACACAAAGCCAATGTCTTAAAGATACTGTCTGGGATTTTTCTTGAGGCTGCGAAAGAGTTATACCAGAATGGTTACAGTGGTCAGTTCGAATTGGAAGAAATGATTGTCGACGCATGTGCCATGAAAATGGTAATGACTCCAAATCACTTCGATGTCATCGTCACTACCAATATGTTTGGCGATATTCTTTCTGATCTGGCAGCTGGACTGGTAGGCGGCCTAGGCTTGGCGCCGGGAGCGAACATTGGCGATGATGCCGCTCTGTTCGAAGCCATCCATGGATCGGCACCAGATATAGCCGGAAAGGGAATTGCTAATCCTTTGGCATTGATGCTTTCCGGTGCAATGTTGTTGGATTTCGTCAATAAGCCCGAATTGGCATTCCGGTTGAGATCGGCAATTGACAAAACCCTTAATCACGATTGCATTCGTACGCCAGACATAGGTGGGTCAGCAACTTGCAATCGACTTACCTCAGCTATTGTTAAACATATACTCTCGCCCGTTTGAGGTTGATGTATTGAATGTTGCCCAGCTAATTTTAATGGTGAGCCAGAGAATCGTCTGTTGAAAATGGTTGGTATATCGCGCTAAGCCCTGAAAGTCTCAACTGATTTTTAGGGTGAGGAGCAAGAAATGGCTACTGCCCCTAGAAAACTAAATCTCTCTTCGATGTGGTGTAAATGTTAGTTAATACATAGCTGTTGCATATCATAGGGTTATCAAATGACCGCTGAAGTTTCTGACAATCCAATCCGCTCAACCACGTCTATTACGCGTAAAGGCCGAAACTGGGCCGAGTGGCTGTTCTTGTTCGCCGCCCTGCTCACGTTGGGAAGCTATATCGGTTATTCGCAAAGCAAGGAGTGCCGCCGGATTGAAACCCAGCAAAGAGCGCGGTTGGCCAACCAGGCTGAACTTATCGAAAAAAATCTGGTGCCACAGCTACTCTCGGCAAAGCGGGCGATGGACGGAAAAGCAAGTCATTGAACCGGTCAATCCGCGACTCAAGCTGATTTCCGAAACCCAGGTTGGTGTCACCGTCCTGCTGATTGCCAACACAGATGGCAAGATCGTCGCTTCCAGCCTGGAAGGCCTCGTTGGCTTTGATATTTCCGGGCGTGATTACTTTCAGGTAGCACGCCAGCAGAAAAATAGGCAAACCCTCTACATCACCGCGCCGTTCATCAACGCGCTGGGCGAGATCTCCGTTTCGTTGGTACGCACCATCATCGGTCCGCAGGGAGCATTCGAAGGGGTCGTGGTGGCCGGTCTCGACACCCGGTCCTTTGGCGTTCTGCTGGATTCCGTTCGTTATGCGAGCGATGCGCGGACCTTCCTCGCCAATGCCGATGGAAAGGTTTTGATGATTGCCCCCGAAATGAGGGAACTGATTGGTCGCGACATAAAGATTCCCGATGGTTTATTTGAGCGACATCTCGACAGCGGCGAGTTGTCTAGTGTCTTTAAGAGGTGGTTCCGCGAATCCGGACATCGAGTTAAGTGAAATCTCTGCTTCAATGGGCGATGGAAATCGCCTGCCTAGGAGCAGAAGCAATGAGAAGACCCCGCCATAACCACACAGCCGCCTTCAAGGCCAAAGTGGCGATTGCCGCCCTCAAGGGCGATGAGACGCTGGCTGCGTTAGCAGAGAAGTTTGACGTTCATCCGAATCAGATTACGCAATGGAAGACACAATTGCTCGAGAACGCCTCGGGTGTCTTTGCGACGGCTGCCGAGAAGCAGGCGGCCACGCCGGACCTGAAGGATTTGCATGCAAAGATAGGCCAGCAGGCGTTGGAGATTGATTTTTTGGCCGTCGCGCTCGGTCGCATCGGCGATGCGAGCGCAAAACGATGATCGACAAGGCCCACGATCTGCCTGTCGTCAGGCAAGTCCAGTTACTTGAGCTTTCGCGTTCTTCTGTCTATTACCAGCCGCAGCCCACATCCGAAATCGATTTGATGCTGATGCGGCGGATTGATGAACTGCACCTGGAGCATCCCTTTGCCGGTGCGCGGATGTTGCGCGATATGCTCAAGCTCGAAGGCCATGAAATCGGTCGCAAACATGTCGGTACGCTGATGAAGAAGCTCGATATCCAGGCCATCTACCGCAAGGCCAACACCAGTCGGCGCAACCAGGCACACCGCATCTATCCCTACCTGCTGCGCGGCCTTGCCATCGAGCGTCCGAATCAGGTCTGGGCCATGGATACGACCTACATCCCGATGCGCCGGGGCTTCGTCTATCTGAGCGCGGTGCTTGATTGGGCAACCCGTCGGGTGCTGAGTTGGCGCCTGTCGAACAGCCTGACGGCTGATCCCTGCGTCGATGCTCTGGAAGAGGCCATCATGAAGTATGGCCGACCGGAAATCATGAACACAGACCAGGGCAGCCAATTCACCAGTTCGGCCTTCATTGGCTTGCTTCAGGAGCACAGCATTCAGGTCAGCATGGATGGCAAGGGCTGCTGGCGCGATAACGTATTCGTCGAACGCCTCTGGAAATCGGTCAAGTACGAGGAGATTTACCTGCACGGCTACGACACCGTTTCCGAGGTCCGACAGGCGCTGGCCCGCTACTTCGATTTTTACAATCGTCGTCGCCCGCACTCAACGCTTGACGGGCAAACCCCGGATACGGCTTACTTCAACCAGCCGCTGCTCGCCGCAGCGGCTTAACCCGCAGAGAACTCACTTAAGAAAACCAAATTTCTGTCCAACTGCGCGGGGCCACCTCTTTACGGGGGCCGGCTTGATTACCGCTGATGCGCGGATGATCGCCTTTCGAACCATCCAGCCTGCAGTTTTGTCGATGGACAAGCCGTTGGTGGTGAGCTTTTCCCGTGATCTTTCGACCGTCTTCGCCCCGTGGTACCGGGAGTCGACATTCGTTGGCGGTATGTTTGCTGGCTTATCTCTGATCGCCGTCCTTGGCCTTTATCTGTTCCAGCGGCGTCAGCGCGTCCACTATCGATTGGTGGACAAGCAGGATCAGGCGCTTCGCAACAGCGAAGCCCGCCTCCATTCCTTTTTTGATGCCACGCCGGATGCCTTGCTGATCAGTGATGCACAGGGCACCATCACCATGGCCAACCAGCAAGTCGAGAAATTGCTTGGTTATGCGGTTTCAGAACTGCTCGGCAAGTCGATCGAAGACTTGGTGCCGACCCGTTTCAGGGCCAGCCATCCGGCACTGCGCGCTGAATACACCGCTTCCCCCCGGGCTCGTCGCATGGGCAGTGGCCTGCCAGTCAAGGCCCTCCGAAAGGATGGCAGCGAATGCGATGTCGAAGTCAGCCTGAGCCGGATTGAGACGGACGAGGGCATATTTTTCGCTAGCGCATTGCGTGACATCAGTGAGCGCAAGATGAAGGAAGAAGAGCTCAGGCGGCAGAATAGCGTGCTCTCCACTATCTTCCAGAACTTCCCCGGCGGTATCACGCTGTTCGATGCAGACTTGCGTCTGGTGGCGTACAACGCGCAGTTCAAAGAATTGCTGGATTTGCCGGATTCGCTCTTCGCGAAGCCGGAGCCTGATTTTGAAGACTTCATACGCTACAACGCCCAGCGCGGCGAATATGGTCTGGGCGACCCCGAGCAACAGGTCGCCGCCATCATCGCGAGAACCCGACAATTTGTGCCGCACAAAATAGAGCGGGTACGCCCCGATGGAACCTCGCTGTCGATTCGCGGCGTGCCGCTCGCCAGTGGTGGTTTTCTCTCCATCTACACGGATGTCACCGATCGCAAACAATCCGAAGAGCAATTGCGCATTGCCGCAGCCGCGTTCGAATCCCAAACCTGCATGATCATCACCGATGCCAACAAGGTGATCCAGCGGGTTAACCGGGCCTTCATCGATACCACCGGTTATTCCGCGGAGGAAGCCGTCGGCCAGACCCCGCGCCTGCTCCAGTCGGGGCGTCACGGTGCCGATTTTTATCGTGAGATGTGGGACTCCATTGACTGCACGGGCACATGGCAAGGCGAAGTCTGGGGCCGGCGCAAGAACGGCGAGGTCTATCCGAAATGGCTGTCCATCTCGGCGGTCGTCGGGGCCGATGGCAAGGTCAGCCATTACATCGGCACCCATAATGACATCACGGAACGCAAGAAGGCTGAAGAAAGAATCAACGCATTGGCCTTCTTTGATCAACTGACCGGCCTGCCCAACAGGACGCTGTTGCTGGACCGCTTGAAACAAATGCTACTGAGCAGCAGCCGCAACGATAGTCATGGCGCCCTGCTGTTCATCGACCTCGACAACTTCAAAACGCTCAATGACACACTTGGCCACGATGTGGGCGACCAACTGCTCAAGGAAGTAGCTTTGCGCCTGACCCACTGCGTGCGCGATGGCGATACGGTCGCCCGACTGGGCGGTGATGAGTTCGTGGTAGTTCTCGCCAACTTGAACACCAACGACAAAGAGGCAGCACAAGATACCGAAACCGTGGCTGAGAAAATTCTCACCGCGCTCAACAAGCCTTACCACCTCGGCCAAGTGACCCACCACACCAGTGCCAGCATCGGCGCCACCTTGTTCAAGGGGGCGCGGACCCCCATCGATGATCTGATGAAACAGGCCGATCTCAGCATGTACAAGGCCAAGGCGGCAGGGCGCAATGCGGTTCGCTTCTTCGACCCTTCGATGGAAATCGCAGTCAAGGTACGGGCGGCGATGGAAGACGATCTGCTGCGCGCCTTGGCGGAGAACCAGTTCCTGCTCCACTACCAGGCCCAGATGATGGGCGAGCGCCTGATAGGCGCCGAAGTGCTCGTCCGCTGGCAACATCCCCAACGTGGCGTGGTCTCACCGGCCGAGTTCATCCCCCTGGCGGAGGAAACCGGCTTGATCTTGGACCTCGGCCACTGGGTTTTGGAAAGCGCTTGCTGCCAGCTGGCGCAATGGGCGGACCGGCCTGAAGTGGCCCATCTCACTCTGGCAGTGAATGTCAGTGCCCATCAGTTTCGTCAGCCCGACTTCGTGGATCAGGTTCTCGGCATCCTCGAAAAGACGGGCGCCAAACCGCAACGCCTCAAACTAGAGCTGACCGAAAGCATGCTTGTGGAAAACGTCGAGGACATCATCGACAAGATGGTCGTACTCAAGAGGTACGGTGTGGGCTTCTCGCTCGATGATTTCGGCACTGGTTATTCGTCGCTGTCGTATTTGAAGCGGTTGCCACTGGACCAATTGAAGATTGACCAGTCCTTTGTTCGTGACGTGCTGACCGATAGCAACGATGCCTCGATCGCCCGAACCATCGTCACGCTGGCCAACAGCCTCGGCCTGGGGGTGATCGCGGAAGGGGTTGAAACCGAAGCCCAGCGCGACTTCTTGTCCGCTTCCGGGTGCCATGCCTATCAGGGCTATTACTTTAGTCGGCCATTGCCGATCGATGGCTTCGAGGCCTTCTCGTTGGCGGCAATTTGTAGCCACTGTCCGGAGAGAGCTGATCCCAAAACCTGCGGATGCCAGACATTCGTTTCACTCATGTCCCAACTGAAGTCCGAGCACATCAACAATGAAATCTAACCTTCCTGTCACCAACGTTGAAACGCATTTGCCGGATGGCGAGTTCATCTATTCGAGTACTGATCTTCGGGGAAACATTGTCGAGGCCAACGAAGCTTTCGCCACGATCAGCAACTACAGTCGCGAGGAAATGATCGGCCAGCCCCATAACATGGTGCGCCATCCCGACATGCCGGCAGAAGCTTTTGCCGATATGTGGCGAGACCTCAAGGCTGGCCGCCCATGGCGCGGCGTGGTCAAGAACCGGCGCAAGGATGGCGGATTCTACTGGGTCGTCGCCAACGCCTCACCGGTGCGGGAGCATGGGCAAGTGGTCGGCTACCAGTCAGTCCGCGTCCGGCCAAGCCGCGAGGAAATTGCCGCGGCAGAAGCCGCCTACAAGCGCATCCGGGAGGGCGATAAATCACTCGCTATCGAACAGGGGCGAGTGATCAAGCGCCGTCCGGCATGGTTGTCACAACTACTTTCGCTGCGCTCTCAAATGACCCTGGCCGGTATTGCGGCGCTTCTGCCGGCGATCGAAATGGTTAGTCGCCACACAGGTGGCCCCGCGCTGCCCGATAACGTGGCGCTGTTGGTGGCGGCCATCACCGTGCTCTACACCCTCTATTTTCTTTTCCTCTACGTCCCGCTAACCAGCCGTGATCTCAATATCACCTCAGAGTGGTTGGAGCGGGTGTTATCGAGTGGTGACCTGACGCAGCGCCTCGAGCTGGATCGTCGCGATGTGATCGGCGGCATTGCCCGCAAGGCCGACAAATTTGCCTCGTCAATCCGGGCAACCATCCAGGGCATCGCCGATGTCGCGCAGCAGGTTTCTTTTGCGGCGACCGAAGTCAATGCCGGGATGAGAAGTTCGCAGACCTCTGCGGAAACGCAAAGCGAGGCCACCTCGTCGGCAGCTGCCTCCATCGAGCAGGTCACCGTGTCGATCGGCGAGGTGGTCGCCCATGCCCAGTCGACCGTGGAGACGGCAATTCAGACTGGAGAAATATCCCGCCGTGGTGCCGTTGTTACGCAAAACGCCTGCCAGAAAATCGAGTCACTGGCCGACACGGTTCGCCGCTCGGCCGAGCAAGTCGAAAACCTCGGGCAGCGTTCCGAAGAGATCACGCGCGTCACTGACGTCATCAAGGAAATTGCCGACCAGACTAATCTGCTGGCCCTCAATGCCGCGATCGAGGCGGCCCGCGCTGGTGAGCAAGGGCGTGGCTTTGCCGTGGTGGCCGATGAAGTGCGCAAATTGGCTGAACGCACCGCCAAGGCGACTCAGGAAATCGGCAGCATGACGCAGAGTATCCAGAGTGAAACGCAGATTGCGGTGGAGGGCATGCGGTCGGGGGCACAGCAGGTTGCCGAGGGGGTTCAGCTGGTTAATGCAACCGAGGAGTCGCTGCGCCAGATCAATGAGGAAATGAGCCGGACCACCGAAATGGTCGGTGAAATTTCACATGCCGCGACCGAGCAAAAAGTGGCGATGACTGAATTGGCGCAAAGCGTCGAACGCGTCGCCAGCATGACCGAGCAGAATGTGGCCGTGGTCAACCAGACCAGTGCGACCGTGGATTATCTGAATGCCGTGGTCGGGCGCATGCGGAAGGCGGTTACCCAGTATGGCATCTGATCGCTGGTGAAAGAAATAGCAGGTGTTTGGCCTGCACGTCGGCCAAGTATCGGTTGCACACTGGTTGCCGGGTAATCACTGCCACGGCGCGCGTGATCAGTTCGTGAATTTTTGGTTCCAGCTTGTCGGTCTTGGTGGCGCTGCTTTCGATTGCTGACTGTTGTGTGTTCAGATAATTCACCCTGAGCCATTGCTGTTTTAGATATGAGACTTCCTTCTCGGTCGTCGGTGAAATATGCACTTTCATCGTCAGCAGGAGAATCGAATGCCTAAGAAGGAAAATATCCTATGTGAATTGGTAATCACGGAGGCAGTCAGTGGCTTCATGCATCATGAAGAGCTAGTCGGGCAACTGGACGCGCTTGAGTGGAGCGAAGTGACTGCCATAGCGGAAGTGATGGCAAACGTTTTTGAAAGGCAGTTAGAAGTCGAGCCAGGATCGATCACGATTGAGAAAGTCATATCTGCAGGAACCGAAGGGTTAACACAACGGATCCGCATTGTCCATCATGGCGATGCCGACGGATCCCGCGAAATTCTGGGCGGCTTGGTAACAAAAGTGGCACTGGCTTTGCGCGGAAATGGCGACGGGAGACAAAGATCTCTCAAGGACCCCCAGAACGGAGATGAGAGTATTTTAGGAGCCGAAGAGGTTTTGGACTTCTTGATGAAAAAGGGCGGTCGGCCCATCCGTCATCCCATCCAAATAATCGTAGGTGATCGTCCGAAGGCGGAGCTCTCCGGACGGTTCGGGGCCCAGCCGGTGGTTGATCTTGTGGATGACTCCCTACAAGAGGCAGAAGTTGTAGTCGACGAAATTGGCTTTACAAACCGCAGAGTTAAAGTCTTCGCGGTCGTCAATTTTTGCCGAACAACAGAGTCCTTGGTTCTGCAATATGGCGAGGCAGCCCTGCCAGAACTCGCGGCGGCAATGGTTTCTCAGCGCGCGACAAAAATCGGCTATGCAGAGAGATTGGACGCGAAAGGAAAAAAATTTGTCGAGCTGCTCGAAGTCAGCCAAGTTGCCGAGGGCGAATACTCTCTAAGTTGACGTCAAAGCGAGGACCAGCGAGGCCATAAGGAGAGCAAGCTGGTGACGATTTCGGATAGGCGTGCTGGCATCCTCCTCAAATACAAGGGCCACACGCGAGCCCACAAAATCCAAATTCGGTTCGGCGAAACCACTGTCAATTTGGAGAAGAGCTGCCGGGCGGCCTGCCTTTGCCTTGGCCCGTGGTCGCTCCGAAAGTTCAAAACCGTACTGTAGGCAAAGCGCTACAGTCGATGAGTTGGCTCTGGCCACAGCAAACACTTGAAACTGCTCTTTGGATATGCCGAAATAATCTATAGCAGAGCGTAGGGCTTCAAAATGGGCTTCCCGCCAAGCCAATAACTGCTTCGTTACCCCCAGCATCTCTCTCAGATCCCCTACGCTAAGGACTGCTGCCGGCTGCTTGTTAGTCGGCGGTAGCGATCGCGTCCATTCAATCAATCTGTCCCATGTTGAATCTGCTAGATCAGCGACAATTTGACCATACCCGGTTTGCTTCCCTTCGCGCGAAAGTAATGTAAGCCATTCATTAACACCCCGCTCCTCAATGCCGAGAGCGGCGCCGATGGTGCGAGCCTGAAACTGGCGGGCGTGCAGACGAAAAGCCTGCAGTATCGTGCTCACAGTAATTGGTTTGGTAGGCGGTGTGGGCTTGAGGGCAACTACTACTGGGGACGCATCCGGGAGAGTGTCCAGTCGGCGAATTTTGTCAAGCGTGGCCACCGTTGAACTAGCGATTGGCACGATGTCGGTCAAGCTGCCCGCCCAGTCAAATATGAAGTGCAGGTAGCTTCTGACAGTCGTGGTTGGTGAGCCGTGACCAAGGAAGCGAGCGATGGCCCAGCTAGTCCGTCGGCTGATAGAGCTGACATTTCCGAGCAAGCAAGTTTTGGCGTCGGATTCCATTTTCTGCGCTTGCCAAGCACCCGGCGCGATGTCAAGGGTGTTTAGTGCGACAAAATTTGCCGCACTATGTCGTGCGTGGTGAAGCGTGATGCCCGCATTGCCGGTTGCCTGCTTCAACGCAGAGGAGACGGCTGAAATTGCTTGAAAATGTTCGCCTACTGAGAACAGTAGCTGAGTACCGTCATCCCCTCGCCGCGAATCATAGAGAAGTAACGCCTTTGCGATGAGCGCTTTTTCGTGGTCGTTAAGGCTAAACACCAGCGGTACCTGGCGTCGGGAGGAGATCGTTTTTAGCTGGCGCCAGCGATTGTTCTTGATGGTCACAACAAGTCGGTCACCGTACGTTTGTATGTCCTCTCGGGTAAGGAACAGAGCCTCGTTTTTCCGTAACCCGAAGCGGTAAGCCAGTAGCAATACCATCGCTGCGGTTATCTGTTGCGACGGGGGTAGTGTTGGAGATGTCAGCAAGGTTTCAATTGCGCCCTGGTATTCCGTCGGGCGTATCAAGCCCGGCGAAATGCCAAGGTAGGGGCAAGCCACTGGTAGTTCGCTCCAGTCAGGCTCCGCAATGTCGTAGTTGTTTCGCAGCCATTGATGAAAGGCCGCTAGCCGAAGTAACTCGTATTCACCGGCCGGCTTTTCGTCCGAGAGTAGTAACCGTGTATAGGCCTCCGTTAAGTCTTCGTCGTCGGCTCTTAGTAGGTCGAGTTGTGAAAGTTCGGCGCTAACTCGCCAAGCGAGTGCTACAAAATAGCGTTGAAGTGTTCGGGTCTTCAGGGCTTGGCCTTGGCTGCGCCGTGCCAGTGTCAGCAACCATTGGCATAGCAACAGTGAAGTTTGGGAGGCCCCTGTCCGCAGTCCCTCTTGAATCGCTCGCTCTATATGTTGGCACAGCGTGCGACGCCGATTCGGGGTGCCCGGCATTGCGGATGCATCGTTCCGAAGGGCTTTTCGGATGCCGGAGAGAAGCTTACGGTTGCTTTGTGCCATCACGTCGGCGGCAACGTGGGATGTATTGATTTTTAATCGACTGGATAATTCTTCACCTTCTGTTTGAAGTGAATTTTCAGTACCCAGTTCGATCCGCCGTCCGTATTGCAGCCGCACGATGTCATGCCAGCCCAAGGCAGCGGTTTCGATTGTGCCCGCAAGCGCGCTACCGACCACAGCGGGAAGTGTCAGTGCATTGACTTGGCTGATGAGACGGGTCAATGCTGAGATATAGGTAGAACTGCTTGTAGGCTTCCCCGGTAGCAATTCGGCAATGCCAACTAGGCACCCGGGAAGCGCTCCCTCGCCCGAGTGAGAACGGGCCTTACTCGTGCGCTGCAGTAGAAAGGCACATTCTTGCGAAATTTTGTATCGTCGACCAGGGAAAAGTCCTTTGTTGATCTGCGCCCCAAACTCGAGAAATAGATTGTCTCCAATCCTCACGAGTCGATAGTCCCTATTGGCTGCGACGCCACTTAGTACGTTGATGTCCGCAATTCGCGATTCGAGTGCGAGATGCGTCACGGCAAGGAGCCGTTCTCCTCCCCTTGCTTTGTTGCCTGCGACGGGAAGCAGTCTCCGAAGCGTCTGTGCCAAAGTGATCGCGCCCGCGCAGTCCTCGGAGAAGATCGAGGGGGTGTCAGTGACAATGAGCCGTTCTCTGGTAGGGCGGGAGGTACGGCAGCCTTTACGCTCTGATCGCTGTAGTTGTCGGTAGAGGAAGGCTAGACGAATGCCTCCTGTGGCGATTGGGCCACCGGCGCCTTGCGTCAAAAGCTCCGCAAGTCTGTCTATTTCTAACGAGTCGAGAGCATCTAGCTGCCTGCCTTGGAGAAATTCCTGAATTGCGAGCTTAGTGTCACGGATGATGGATACAAATCTTCTACGCCGTTCCTGCTCCCGGTACATCGAACCGAACAACGGTGCGCGAGGGAGCGTCCCTAGCTTGCTCGGTGGCGGGATATTGGCTGGAACTCGAGTGCTAAGGCCTCGCAAGGGTCGAAAACGAAGGGATCTCAAGGCACGACTCAATGCTGGTCGAGCTTCTGCAGCGTCGTTCTGCCAGCATCGAAACGAATGGCGCCCCCAAGTCTCGTTTCCCCATTCGGCATGACCTAAAAGGCCATCGATTATTTCTGGGTCTAGTTGCTCTGTGCGCAGGCGATTGGCCAGACGGTGCCGGAACAGGTTTGCGGGAAGGGGCCAATCAAGTGCTGCTGTCTGAAATAGGGTCATTGGCGTGACTTCGTTCCAGGAGAGGGATTCTCGATCAAGGAAGAAGAACAGCGGAAGGCGGCCGCTTGGTCGCCCCGCAGAGGATAGAGCAATCTCGTCTGCTAATTCAGGGACCAGCGGTTTTATCGTGGCGGCTAGCGCTTGGAGATGGGGTAGATAGCGATTGCGTATGAATGAGCTGAGCAACGAAGGAATCGGTATAGGTCTTCCCGAACGTTCCTGAATACCTCCGTGCTTGTCATCCACGAATACGAAATGTGAATCGAAATCGAAGTGCTGAATCGATTGAAACGGCGATCGGATGGCGCGTCCGCCGGTCGCTGCGAGCAACGCGGCGACCGCATAGGCGGTATAGGCGTTGTGGAAACGCACGGCATCTCCACTGTCTCTTGCATGCAGAACGGCATGAGTGGCCTGATTGACAGCAGTGCGCAGAAGCTTTTCAACGAGAGCCAATCGACTGCCCAGGGCGATTAATTGCGCTTCATCCGAGTGTCGTGGAGGCTTCCCGTTTAATAACTCTGTCACGGTGCTTAAGGTCCACTGTGCGTATGAGTGAGCTCCCGAAAGTGCCGTTTGTGGGTGACTTGCAAGCAGGCGGGCGAGGACTGCATCACGAGTCAGCTCGAAAATTCTTTGCGGAAGTAATTGATCCAGCATCGATGGCTGAAGGCGAGGGGCAATTTCCTTGAGCGCCGTCCGAATCCACAACTCCGGATTGCCTGCCTCGCCGGCCAGCCGCAGATCACCAAGGTGCAGGGCCATAGGGTTGTTCTGACAGGCTAGTCGCAGAATTTTTGCTACTTGGTTAGGCGGCGAAAGTCTAATCATTTCAGCCGACTGGTAAATCCATTTGGAGGACTCGGCATTTGGTAGCCAGCCTGGCTTGCGCATCGGAGGAATTCTGATGAAGTCTCCGGTGAGTGAGTCAAATGACCATTCGTCACCTGCGGAGGACTCGATCGGGATGGCAAGTACGAGCGATGCCCGCCTTCCAAGTGACAGCGCAGACCATAAAAGTGCTGCGCTCAACGCCAAACGGGAGTTTGGAGCGGCTTCTGATATCGATCGAAGAACCCACCTCTCGATCAGTAGGGCTTCGGTGGGATTTGGGCGTCCCCAGCTCCATGGCAAAAACTGCTGAGCTTCAGTATTGGCAAGCAGTACGGTTTTAGGTGAGATACGCCGGACACCGGGAGTGCTCCCTGGTTCGGGGGTGGTAATAATGCATTCGACATTGTCGTGAGTTGAGAAATTGATTTCGGCATGGATATCGTCGATTTCAATTTTCTGATCAAGAACGATGTGATGAGTTGCACAGTCAATTCTACTTCCTACGTGAAGCAGGTCAGGCAACCCAAACTCTTTGCTTATCTTGTCACGATGGTTAGCAACATCCTGGAGTGCGCGGCAGGCGTACCAAAATTTTCGATTGGGTTCGGTATTGGATATTTCTTTTGCGGCGCGCCGGGCGATGCCTGCATTAAATTGGCGAAACGTTTCAATTTGTTGGTTCGACTGCAAGCGGGCAAAGAAAAGCTGCCACTCTGACGCCCGTGCGGATCCCATTCGCAGGTAGCGAGAAAGAGCGGACAAATTGTCGTCAAGGCGAACCCCCCTTTTGCTGCGACTGTAGGCGTGTAGCAGAAGCCAAATTCGGAGTCTATGTTGCCATCCGGTGGGGTCATCAGTTTCCCTCGGCAACTGTTCCGTCAGCAAGGCAAGCAAATAGCAAGAATCAAGGTGTGTCCGGAAATGTTCTCGTGCGCTCAGGGCAGGGGATAGGGCAATGGCGTCCGGATTACGCCGGCAGCTGCCAAGGGATTTGCTGAGACTGAAAAGCTCCGCAGCCTCTTGGTAATGCTCGGCCCACGCGTCAAGAATTGTCAGGGTTATGTGGCTGGTCAAGAACTGCACCAGTGTCTCAATGATTGCAGCGCCGCGTTGCGGCAATAATGAGATCAAGGTTGTGTCGGCCAGTAGAACAAGAGTCTGGGTGTCTTGAGGAGACTCTGTTAACTGCGCTTCGTAATACGCAATGGCCTTGGTGAGGGCAGTGGTCGGATCGCGAGCGCTTACAAACGCAGCAGATTTTTCGGGAAGCATCGGTTTTGGACGTTGTAAATCGATACCTGGTAGCTGCGCGACTGGGCTGTTAAGCGGCCAGATTTCCGCAAATTAGAACAAATAAACACATATTAAATCATAAGATATGATTTAAAAATCGTTCACTCCGAAGGAACTATCTCAGCATTGAACATCCCGTATTCGTCCATCGTTTTTGACCTTCACCAAGTCACCGAGATCCAGGCTGAACTCCTCGGCGGCAATGGCATCGCCACTGAACAAATCAAGCATGCCAACTTGGTCAGCTTTACCTGCCTGAAGTCATTCGCGTTCGATCAGCGCTTCGAACGTAAGGACGCGCATGACCTGATCTATTGCATTGAGTATGCGCCCGAGGAAGCGGAAGCCGTCGCCGAGGCCTTCCGCAAGGAGCTGGCAGGCAAGCACGGCGACGTGGTCAAGGCTTCTCTGTCAATCCTGCGCGACCGTTTCGCCCAGGATGAAAAGATCGAGGGCTATCGCAAGGATGGCCCTGTGTCAGTCGCCAAGTTCGAATTTGGCGAGGGCGATGAACCCGAACTGCGCGAGGCGAGGGTGTTGAGACAGCGCCAAGCGAGTGATGTCATTGAGCGGCTTCTTGGCCTGATTGGCTGATGAGAGTGAATGAAATGGCTTTCCCTGCCGACATTAAAGGCTGCATGAAGGACTGCATCTTGTCTCTGTTCTGGCCGCGCAAGGACATCGTTGGCTTCTTTGAGAAGCACGGATGCACGAAGGCTGAATTGAGTGGCTTGCAGATCGAAGGCGAGAGTGGCCTCAAGCGACACGAGGTCGTCGATGTGCTCTTTGGCAAGCTAGGCGCGAGACCTGACAACGGGCTTGGCCCGTTTCGCGCCATGCTGCAGTCGCTGTTGGCGTGGTCACACTTCGACCCGTACTACTTCGACAAGCTGCGCAAGCTGGATCGCGCGGCAGCGACTAGAAATCTAGAGCACCTGAAGCAATTGCAGGAAATCCGTGATGCCAGGATCAAGTCGGATCGAGAGCGGCGAGCGACCCACGAGACAGCGCGCCAACAGCCGACAGTTACCTTGGAAGTCCTGCGTGCTGAGTACTTGGACCTATTGGCCAACAAGACATCAAGACAGCAACGTGGCTACGCATTGGAACGCATCCTGACCGAACTTGCCAGGCTTTCAAGCCTAGAGGCCACGGAAGCATTTCGCGTCCACGGCGAGCAGATCGATGGTGCGGTGAAGTTCGACGGAGAGCACTACCTGATCGAGGCTAAATGGCAGGAGAAATCGGCAAGCAATGAGCCGGTCTACCAATTCGCTGGCAAGGTGGCCGGCAAGCTCTACGGACGCGGCCTGTTCATCTCGGTCAACGGTTTCAGCGTCGAAGTAGTCCGGAGCCTGGTCATGGACAAGGAAATTCAGACGCTTTTCGTTGACGGCGAAGATCTGATTCTCGTGCTCGAAGGGCATCTGAACTTGCGCGAAATGATCGACCACAAGGATAAGGCAGCACAAACGAAGGGGCTCATCTACGTGCACCCAATCTCCTGCGCGGAGAAGAAGACTTAAAGCCAAAAGAACGGAAGATGCCTATGCGACTGAGCCGGATTGTTATCAAGAATTTCCGCAACTTCAAGTTGCTGGATGTTCGCCTGGGCGAACATGCCGTCGTCCTCGGAGAAAACAAAGTTGGCAAGACCAACCTGTTGTTTGCGTTGCGACTGATCCTCGATCCCTCACTTCCCGACTCGTTGCGCAAGCTGCGCCTTGATGATTTCTGGGATGGGCTGGCGCGGCCGCTGAAGGCGGAGGACGTGATTGAGGTGTCGGTCGAGTTTCGAGGTTTCGAAGATGATGAAAATCTGCTGGCGGTATTGGCGGATCATCTCGTACGGCCGGACCCGATGGTGGCGCGAATCACATATCGCTACCAGCCCATGCCGGGGCTTGCAGGTGCGCCGCGCAGCGAGGCTGACTACGAATTCATTGTGTTCGGCGGAGACCGCCCCGACAACGCGGTCGGCTACGATCTGAGGCGCTGGATGCCGCTGGATCTATTTCCGGCACTGCGCGATGCCGAATCGGACCTCGCGCGCTGGGCTCGCTCTCCACTGCGCCCCCTCCTTGACCGTGCTGCGAAGACGGTAGATGCAAAAGCACTCAGCACGATCGCCGGTGAGGTTCACAAAACAACGTCCAAAATTGCTGCATTACCTGAACTTGCAGACGTTGTGGGCCAAGTCAATGATCAGCTCACCGCCATGGTGGGAGACAAGCATGCCGTTGAAACGGCACTGGGTTTTGCGCCGATGGAGCCTGACCGATTGATACGCGCGCTGCAAATGATGATCGACGGCGGCAAGCGCGGTGTGGCAGAGGCCAGTCTCGGTTCCGCCAATGTACTTTACCTCGCACTGAAGCATCTGGAACATCAATACTTGGTGGACGAGGGGGAACGTCAACATACGTTTCTGGCGATAGAGGAACCCGAGGCCCATCTCCATCCTCATCTTCAGCGGCTCATCTATCGGAATTACCTACAAACGCGGGACGACGCGCAAGCCGGACCCGGGCCGCGCAGCATTCTGCTCACTACGCATTCGCCGAATGTGGCCAGTGTGGCGCCGCTAGCCAATGTGGTTGTCCTGCGGCAGATCGCTGACGAGGGGCATACCGTCGGGCGCTCTCTCAAAGGCATCAAACTCGATACCAGCGACCGCGAGGATCTGGAGCGCTACATCGACGTCACGCGCGGCGAACTGTTTTTCTCGAAGGGCGTAATCCTAGTGGAAGGCGATGCGGAAAAGTTTCTGTTGCCGACGCTGGCTAAGCTGTATGACGAGAGTCTTGATTTTGATGCGATGGGCATCACAGTCTGCTCCATCGCCGGCACCAACTTCGCTCCTTACGTCCAATTGCTGGGGCCAAAGGGGCTCGATATCCCATTCGTGGTACTGACGGATTTCGATCCAAAGAAGGAAGATGCGAGTCAGGAGGATGCGGATCCGGATGACGCAGGTGTTACGGACAGCTATGGTAAGAATCGTGTCGTCAACCAGATCATGCAGCACTTGCTAGATGAAGAAGTTTGGGAAGAGACCAACTATGCTGAGGTGCTGAAGCTCGCACCGCACTACGGTGTCTTCCTGAACGAATTCACGTTTGAGATCGATGTTTTCAAGGCAGGGGCAGAAGACCATTTCCTGGCAGCCATCAAGGGACTCACCACCAACAAGAAGATGCACGCGCGCTTCGCGAGCCTCGCGACCGATCCTGATTCACTCGATCCCTCGCAATTCCTCAAGGACATCGACTCCATCGGCAAGGGCCGTATGGCGCAACGGTTGGCGGCGGTGCTCATGAAAGAGGATGTCGACGTATGTCCTGAGTACATCGAATCTGCGCTGAACTATTTGAAGGCCAAGCTGGGATGACATCCATCGCACCCCCGTATCTCAAAGCCGCGGAAGATTTGCGTGGGAACGAGGATCAATGGCGTGCATACCAATCGACAGGGAACTGCGTCATCCTGGCCGGGCCCGGCAGCGGCAAGACCAAGACGATCACCGTCAAGATCGCCCGCCTGCTTGCTGAGGACGTACACCGCCCCCGCCGACTGGCGTGCATCACCTATAGCAATGCTTGTGTCGGCGAGTTGCGATCAAGACTGACCAAGCTCGGTGCGGACGACGGTGATCGTCTCCTGCTCTCCACAGTGCACTCCTTTTGCCTTACGGAACTAGTGTCGCCCTACGCCGCACTGGCAGGTCTCGATGTACCGGATCCGCTGGTCGTTGCGTCACCCGCGCAGGCGCGAAAACTCTTTGCCGATGCTTATCGCGAGCAACTGGGGGGCAATGCGCCAAGTTGGTTTCGCATGGCCTGCGACAAGCTGCGGCGCACCATCCCGGACAAGGATAGTGACGAGTGGCGCGCATGGTCAGCCCGCGAGACAGCGGTGGTTGGGGCCTACGAAGTATTGCTTCTACAGAATGGCCTGATCGACTTCGATGGTCTGGTCCTTGCTGGCCTGCAACTTGTCGAGAAACATGAGTGGGTTAGACGTGCCATTCAGGCCAAGTATTCGGTGATCGTGATCGACGAATATCAGGACCTTGGTCTTCCCCTGCACCGCATCGTGTTGGCTTTGCTTCGCGCGAAGACCCGGTTAGTTGCAGTGGGCGACCCGGACCAGTCCATTTATGGATTCACCGGTGCCAAGCCGAGCTTGTTGCGAGTGTTGGCCCGTCTCCCGCAGATGGAATCCATCAGGCTCAAGCTGAACTACCGTTGCGCGGACCGCATCATCGCTGCTTCCATGGCGCTATTGCCGGAACCCGCTGAGTTTCGTTCTCATGATGGGCGAGCCGGCGAAATCCTTATCCACCGTCTGGAGTGCAACATCCGCGAACAGGCAGACTACGCGCTTGGGACGCTGGTGCCGGCGCTCCTCGCGGCAAATCCGTCATGGAACCAGGGGGACATTGCGCTGCTGTACCGGACGCTCAACGAGGGGACGCCGATTGCGCAGGCGGCGGATGCTCTCGGCTTGCGGTACTTCCGACTTGACAACGGATCGCCGATAAAGCGTACCCGCCTGACCGAGTGGCTCACAGATGTCGCGCGATGGTGTGCGGGCGGCTGGCAGACAGGTTCGGTGCCTCTTTCGCAGTTGCTCAAAGCTTGGCGACGGCTGCGGCGCTCTGTCACGCGTGAATCCGAACTGCTGGCCGCACGCAAGCAGTTGATCGCGGCCCTGTTCTCACTACGGGATGGTGCGCAGCCTTTGCATCGATGGCTTTCAGTATTGCGTCGCGACGTGCTGGATGACCTGCTCCAGCAGGAGCCTGGTCTCGCCGATGAGAAAGATAACCTGGATGAGCTGATAAGGGCCGCTGCAGTGGGCGGTCCATTGCAGACATTCACGGTAGAGATATTCGGGAATCAGGGCAAGAGTCCGGACCAGATCAATCTGATGACATTACACAGCTCGAAAGGGCTGGAGTTCCAGGCGGTCATCATGGTCGGGCTGGAAAACGGCGTGTTCCCCAGCGGCTACGACAAGACCGAAGAGCAACTGGAAGAAGCAACTCGACTTTTCTATGTGGGTGTGACGCGCGCCAAGACACAGATTCATCTGACCTACGACGAAGACGAGTCGCCGCTGATCACGTCCATTCGGGAGGCGGGCTAGATGCGTGGGCTGCCACAAACCGTCCATGCGCTGCCGACCGATGGCGAGCGGGTCTTCAACGACCCGCCAATAGCCGCGTCAATCGATCACACGGGGGCACGCTGATGGCGGACTACTTCAGCGACCGGGAGAACGGTCCAAAAGCGCGAACCGAGCAGGTGATCTCACCAACAGTTTGGGCCGGCGTGGTCGCCTCAGTGCAGGCGCTGATCAACAGTGGTGCCTTCGGACTGCGATTCCCTGAGCGTTGCCCAGATGGGCAGGCTATTTGCGGTTGCGATTCCGACTCACTGGCTGCGGGAGTGGTTGCAGAGATGCCCGGTCTGGCGTGGCCGCTTGAAACCACTCATGCAGTGGAGGAGGGCTTTTTCTCTGAACGCGAGCCGATTGCGCCGGAAACGTTGTTGGCCTTGGACTTCATCGAATTCGTCCATGACGCCGTGGCGAAGCCAATCCCTGGCAAATACCATGACTTCTTCGGTCACCACCATCTGAGTTTCGATCCGCAAGCGGGGCAGGACGAGTTTCGAGCGACCGTCAACCGCATTTTCTCGCGCAATGGCGTTGCCTTCGAGATGCTCTCGACGGGGCGCATTGTTCGAGTGCTGCCGCTGGTGTTGGGTGATGAACTGAGGCGAACGGCCTTCAATACCGGGGACCGCACGCTTGATAACATGCTGGATGAGTGTCGGGCGAAGTTTTCCGACCGCAATCCCCTTGTTCGACGAGAAGCGCTGGAACGGTTGTGGGATGCATGGGAGAGGCTCAAATCGCTCGCAGACCCTCGCGACAAGAAGAGATCTATCACGATCATCTTAGATGCCACCGCAACGGAGCCGTTGTTGCGAACCAGGTTGGAAGCTGAGGCGCAGGAATTGAACTCGATTGGCAATAGCCATTTGATCCGCCATTCCGAGGTGAGCCAAGTGCCGGTGATCGATGTGGACCATGTCGATTACCTCTTTCATCGTCTGTTCGCGATGATCCAACTGATGCTGAATAAAAAATAGGAGAGGGCATGGGACGACATCTGCAGCTCAATTTTACGCCGTTGCTCGTGCATGGCGATGCCATCCGACTGCAGACCCTGCCATTCAAAGACTCGCAGCAATTGCGTGACCTTCGTAGCCAGTACCGAACGCAGTTTGCGGTAACCCGTCGGGCAGACCAGATTGTGGCGTTACCACTTGCGCCCGACGCGACGCCCATCGGCAAGGAAAAACAGGTCTCGGCGGTCGAGCACGCCTCGCTGATCCGGCCGTTGCTTGAACAACGTTTGGTGTCGTTGCTGAGTGCAAACAGGCGGCCAGTGGCCCGCTACAACCCGATCACGACAGTGGGACGCACATTGCCGACGGGATTTTTGGACGCTGATAAGCATGTTCACCTGCAGTCGCGCGTCTTGATCTCCATCCGATCCTTGAAGTTACCGGGTTCCAATTTGTTAGGACTGCTGTGGGATATCGAAATCCAGAAAACATGTGCGACTAGCCTGGCGGTGTTGAGTGAGCACGGCGTTCGCCTGGATGGCTTGGTGGTCGAGCGTGAGACGCCGGTGGAAGATGCGCGCATGCTGCCCCAGCGCAGGCTTGTCGGGCGCGTTGGAAGCATCGCAGACGGCAAGGCACGGCTGTCTGAGCGGTTCATGAATGTCGAGGAGCTGCTGCCCCTGGACGAGTTGTATCTGGAGGCCTCGCCCGAGAACACTCGGCACTTGTTGCAGCACTTCACGCGAAACGCCTCCGGAAGGGCGCAGGGCAAGATCGATGAGATCGTGTTCGAGAACAGCAGGGGACGCTCCCGGATGGAGCACATCGCCCGGATTTCGGACTGGGTGCGGGGCTTGGGTGGCATCGAATTGCAAGAAGGGCTGAGTGTCAGTATCGGTAGCCTGATCAACGAGAAAGATAGCTCGACTTTTCCACGTTTCGCGGAAGGCAGCACACCGACCTACGTGTTCGATGCCGGCACGCTCAAGTCAGAGACGCGCGCGGCGGTAGGATTGACGAAGTTCGGCCCTTACAGCAGGCATGTGTTCACGCCGACGCGGCCGAACGTTTGTGTGGTCTGTGATCGGGCGCGACGCGGGCAATTCGAACTATTCCTCAGGAAGTTCCGGGACGGGGTGACGGTCGACGGCAAGTCGCTGCCATTCGGCAGAGGATTTCTCGGAATCTACGGTCTGCAGGACATCACGCTGACATTCGTGGAGGCTGACAGCTTCACAGCAGACGCGTACCACACGGCTGCTTCCAAGGCCGTGCGTATGGGTGCCGAGGGGACGCCCTGGCACTTGGCGTTGGTGCAGACCGAGAGAGATTCGCGACAGCTACCACCGCAACGCAACCCCTATTTGGTGGCCAAGGCGGCGTTTCTCTCCAACCAGATTCCCACGCAGTTCATCGCCTTCGAGACGTTCGCGATGGCACCCGGCAATCTGGCATACACACTGAGCAATCTCGCACTCGCCGTCTATGCCAAGCTCGGCGGCATTCCCTGGTTGATCAAATCGGACAAAGGGATCGCGCACGAAGTGGTCATTGGCCTGGGTAGCGCGGCGATAGGCGAGTCACGGTTCTCAAAGAAGGAGAGGATCGTCGGTATCACCAGCGTCTTCCGCGGTGATGGCGGCTATCTGCTCTCCAACCTGTCGAATGCCGTGCCGATGGCGAAGTACGGTGAGGCGCTGACCGATTCGTTGCAGGCAACGCTCCAGCGTGTGCGCAGCGAAATGAACTGGATCAAGGGTGATTCTGTTCGGGTGATCGTGCACGCATTCAAACCCATGCGCAACACGGAGATTGAGTCTGTCAAGGCCGCACTCAAAGAATTCTCGGAATTCGATCTGCAGTTCGCGTTCCTGCATGTCAAGCAAGACCACCCCTACCTCTTGTTCGACGACGATTCTGTCGGAACAAAAGGACGGGGAGAGAAAACCCCGATACGAGGCCTCTATGCGGAGGTTGGCGACAATGAAACTTTGTTGACCCTAACTGGGCCTCAACAACTCAAGCGACCGACGGACGGGTTGCCCAAGCCATTGCTGTTAACTCTGCATCGTGATTCGACGTTCACGGACATCATCTATCTTACGAAGCAGGTCTACTGGTTTTCGAACCATTCCTGGCGCAGCTTCCTGCCGGCGGCGATGCCTGTCACCATCTACTACTCCGACCTCGTCGCGGGCCTCTTAGGTCGGCTGGATCGCTTGGGTAGCCGGTGGAGTCCTAGCGTGATGCTTGGCAAGATCGGGACAACGAGGTGGTTTCTGTGACCGGCGGCAATCCGATCCTGCGCGAGGCGCTGCAGGCCGTAGCTGGCCAGGCCCAAACATTGACCAGTGCAGGCCCGCTTTCGATCGCTTTCTATCACTGGGTGCTCGCCGAGGAGTTTCCCGCCGAACAATGCGCGCCGATGGCGCGGGAGCTTTGCGAGGAGATCGCGGGCGGCGGCCGGTCAATTCATGCCGTTGCGGCCTTGGGATTCTTGTTGGGTATCGATCCGACCTTGAGCGCAGCATGCCGAGAATCTTTTGCGCAAGGAGTGGATTGGCTGATGGGGCGTAGCGGCGGTTCGCAGACGGCCCTGGTCAGTCTGATGCAACCATTGGCGCACACCGGCGTCCTGGTCGGTTTGGTGGCGATTACCGATAGCGCGCGGTGGCAGAAGTTTGGAACATGGTTCGCATCGCTGCTTGCTAGGTTGCAGCCGCTCTTGCCTGCGGAAATTGGATGGCGCCAAGAACTGTTGTCCATGATCAAGATGCGATCCGAGTTGGGATTGGACGACGAGTTGCAAGTGACGCCCGCCAGCGCGTGTGCGGTTATCTACGTGGCACGTCGATTGGCGAGATCTTCGTCGGCAAGCGGCAACGACTTTGAGTCGAAGTTGCTTGGCCGTATCAAGTTGGTTGTCTACGACGATCCTGAGCAGGCGACCTTGGACTTGGCGGCCTTTCGTTTCCTCGCGCAGGGGGCGTCTCAGGTAGATTTACGTGCGCCGAGTCTGGAAGATGTAGGCCTCCTCCTTCGCCGGCTTCCATCCGGATTGCGCCGATGGACCTGGGAAGATCAGAAGAAGACGCCGAACTCGACAGCACAGAAGTGGGCTGTCGAAAACGAATACCACTTCCAGAATCTTCTGTGCGCAGTTCTCGCCCCGGTGCTTCCTGATCTGCGCGACGAAGAGTGGCTCGCTTCGGTGGGGCAGAAGAAACCTCGGGCTGATCTGGTGATCCCGTCGCTTCAGTTAGTGATAGAGGTAAAATATTGGCGAGAGAAGAGCACCCCACAGGACCTTATCTCGCAGATTGGTGAAGATGTCAGCCTCTACCTGAAACGCGGTAGCCCATACAACAAAGTGCTGCCGATCATATGGGATCAAGGGCGAAGGACGGAGCAGTACGATTTGCTCATTACAGGACTATGCGAAATCCGCGATGTGGTGAGCCCGGTCGTTATCGCTCAGCCTGCTTTTATGGTTTAGATCGATGCAGAACGGGTAAAGTCCCAGGCTAGGAATGCTGACCAAATTGACCAGGAACGCTAGCTGAATGTGGACTTGATGCTTTACGCGCAAGCAGTTGCATGGTGTCAACGAGATCGCGGGCGTGCTGTGGCCTCCGAAACCAGTGTATGTCTTGTGTTTTGACGGTAAAAGTGACGGTAGACGCTGTTATGCGAGGACGGAAAGCTAGGTTTTATGCAGGTTTACAGGTGCGGGAAATAATTGAGTGGGAGTGAATTTACGTCCTTCGAGGACTATCGCCAGCTATCGAAAAACCGACGTAACGTGTTGATCTAGAAAGAAATGCGTCACGGCAGCTATCGGTGGCTATCGCCGGCCAGCGGAAAAAGTTGACGGTAGGGCTGACGGTAAAAATCGAGGCCGGATTAAGACACTCTCGTTCACTATTCAGACTTTTACCGTCTTTGACGGTAAAAGCCTTCTCGGGAAAGCT
>Ga0209573_1000541_pt1 | contig 78262 bp, 77 predicted proteins | sample TNRBio252014_DNA_FD_185870 | JGI IMG/M metagenome (GOLD analysis project Ga0209573, IMG submission 185870) | Wastewater treatment Type I Accumulibacter community from EBPR Bioreactor in Madison, WI, USA - TNR Reactor_6/25/2014_ DNA (SPAdes)... | ecosystem: Engineered > Bioreactor > EBPR >... | reverse complement strand
ACCCGAATAGCCGGAATCGTAGCCGCTCAATCGGCAATGTTATGCCGCGCCACCATGCCCAGGTGTCCCAAATTCCAAGGGAGTCAGCTTCTGGCGCGGCATAATCCTGGCATCGGCATTATGCACCTTATGCCGATATCGGCATAAGACGCACTGGACGCGGCACCCGAAGCGCCTCGACCGCGACCTCGGCCGGAAAGCACGGGGCGACGAAGGCTACGCCCGCGAGGAACTTGTCGCCGAACTCGGTGCCGCCTTCCTGTCGGCCGACCTCGGCATCACCCCGGACGTCCGGGAGGATCACGCCGCCTACATCGGCCACTGGCTCAAGGTGCTGAAGGACGACAAGCGGTTCATCTTCAGCGCCGCCGGCCACGCGCAGCGGGCCGCCGACTACCTGCACAGCCTTCAGCCCAAGACCGACGGGGCGCACCAGGCGGCCGCATAGGCCGCCTCCCCCCCCCTGCTCTCTCATTTCCCAGCGCTGCAGCATCCCCGCTGCAAGGAGCACGGTCATGGATCAACGTCCTCCGTCCCTGCAAGAGATCGCTCCCATCCTTCGACGCGCCATCTCGGCGTCGAAGCGCCGCAAGCGCCAGGTCTGGCTGGTCTGGACCGGCCGGAGAATTGTCCTGCGCACCACCTATCGACGCCGGCGCGGACTCCTGATCGCACGCGTCATCGGCGAGGAGATCTTCCCTTCTGACATCCAAACCTATGAAGGTAAGCAGGTTTAAGGTTTTAAAGTGTCACAGTGCCTTGTGTTCTTAGGCAATGACCTTCATAGTCTCTTATCTCTGATGGTTCGGAGGAAAGCAGGTGCATATCTATGCGCTGATCAGCCAGAAAGGCGGCACCGGCAAAAGCACCCTGGCTCGCCAGTTCGCCGTGCTCGCCGGCGAGGCGGAACCAAGCCTGCTGATCGACCGCGATCCGCAGCGGACGACGACCAAGTGGTGGGCGCGCCGACAGGACCTCGCGCCCGTGCCGGAGCGGCCGGACCTGATCGACGTGGACGGTACGTCCCTGACCGCCGCCGCTACTGCGCTCCGGCGGAAGTCCGCCGGAACACTGATTATCGACACGCGTCCGGCCGTCGAGGAGCCCGAGGCGGAGGCGGCGCGCGTGGCCGACCTCGTCATCGTGCCCGTCCGGCCGTCTCCCGACGACCTGGAGGCCGTTGGCGAAACCCTGAAAATCCTGCGGCGTCTCGACAAACGCGCGGTGCTGATCGTGAATGCGGCGAAGACCGCCGGCCGGGCGACGAGCGCGCGGGCGGCACTCTCGCGCTACCCCGTGCCGGTTTGCCCGATCCACGTCGCCGACCGTACGGTCTACCTTGATGCGTCGCTGGAAGGACGCGGCGTCGGCGAGATGCGGGGCGCTGCGGCCCGCGAGGCACTGGACGAGCTCCGCCAGGTCTGGACCTGGATCCAGGAGATGAAGCATGACCAGTAAACGAGGCCGTGCTCTCGCCGACGTCATGGCGTCGATCGACGACGAACCGCAAGCGGCTTCCGATGCCGTCCCGCAGACTGCCGACCGGACAGCGAATGCCGGGGCGGGGCAGGGCGGTCCGGCGATCGTGCCGGTCAACATCCTGGTCACCCCGCGCGACCGCAAGCGGCTCCGCCAACTCAGTCTGGATACCGGGCTCAGCGTCCAGAAGCTCGGGCACGAGGCGTGGAATCGCCTCCTGGAGTCGCGTGGACTCGAACCCCTCGAACCGGTCACCGCCAACGTTCCGAGCGGCCGAGCACGCCGCGGCTGAGCCTTCGTTCCTTATTTACTGCCAACCTACAACCCTCATAACCTAATAAGGTCAACCAAGGCAGAGTGAGGAAGAGACCGGCGGCGGCTTTGCGGGATCGATTGCCCTCGGCAAGGGCATCCGGGGCCTGGAGTCGGCGACAAGGCCTTGCGAGCGGACCCCCAAGGCCTTGTCTGGTGAACATCACCGTGCACGGTCATCGCCGTCCCCGGCTGTACCGTGCCAGGATTCTACCCTCAGCATCAGCGTGCTGCAAATATCCTAGCGGGGAGTGACGAGGGGGCGGCAGTGAGCCCCCTCGTCGGGATGACGCGTGAGCGCAGCGAACGCCGTGTCAGGGAAGGGAGGGGGACGACTCGGGCGCCGGGCTACTCAAGCGCGATTCCGTGCGACTCCAGGAACGCCAGCAGCGCCGTTCGAACGACGGCGGCGCTGGGGACGTCATACCGGGCGGCGACGTCCTGGACCTGCGTCCACAGGGCGGGCTCCAGCCGCACCGTCTTTTGTTCCTTGCGTCTCACGGGGGTGGCGACGAAGACCACCTTCTCGCCGCGGGCCAGGCGATCGAGAAGCGCGCGAATCGCTTCTTCGTACAGGTCCTGCGCCCAGACACGACGGCGCCGGCATTTCGGATCGCGTTCGGCGGTACGGTCGAGCGCCAGGCGCTTGAATGCCTCCGCCACCCCCTGTGGCTGGCTGACGCCGACGGCCCCGTCCATGCGTTTGTAGCCCATTGGGAGCCGGAAGATATTGAGGAAGCGCTGCTTTATCATTACGGGGGTGGAGCGGCAACGAGAACAACGGCCGAGCGGGCGGCCATATCGCCGCTGCCGTCGGAAGTGACTCCGACCTTTTGCCAATACGGGTGAACGCCGTCCGGCCGCATTGCTGCCTGTTTTGGTGAAGAACGTTTCAGCTTCAACCCGCCGCAGAGTCTGACCCGAACAGACCGGCGGTTGCTGACCGCCCTCGATACGGGCGCTGCCGAAGCAACGCTTGCGTGCAGTTTCCCTCAAGACGACCCCGTTCACGGCTCAGGGGTGAGCAGTCGGTGTGCCTGAAAAAGTGGCAAAATAGTTTGGACACTTTTTTCTGGACATTCCCTGAACGGGCGGTAATGTCTCCGCATCGCGATCCGTGTGCCCGCCCGTCTTCTTCCATCCCGCGTGCACAGGCTCACGATAGTGATCATGAGTTGCAACAAGACAGGGTGATGAGATGTCCACTCTCGCTCAGCGTTCCCGCTCGCCCGCTCCCTCGGGTACGCCTTTCCTCACCGCGGCTCTTCGCGTCGGCGCCCTGGCAGCGCTCGGCGCGGTCGTTCTGTTTGCGCCCGACGCGCTCGCCGCCGGCGGCGGCACGCCGATCGACGAGGCGGCGACCAACGCCGTCGATATCGCCCAGGGGCTGGGCGTGGCGGCCTGCACGGCCGGCGTCATCGGTACCTGCGCCGGTGCGATTATGCGCTCCGGCGCGATGATGGCCGGCGCCGGGGTTACGGCGGTCGGCGGGGGCGCTTGGGCAGGAGCGCCCGATGTCGTCAATGCGGTGATCGGCGGTGGCGCCGGCGCCGCCCTGTCCGACCTCGCCACCCTTCACCCGGCCGCGACCGACGCCTTGGGCGTGCTCGCTTCCCTCGTCACCAGCCTCTTCGGCTGAAGGAAGGAAAGGCCTGCCGGCTGTGCCGCCGCGCATGAGGCGCGGGGTGCAGCCGGCCGGAGGAGGGGAGCCATGTCCGACCTGCCGCGAGACTGGTCCATTCCGACGTTCCGGGGGATTTCCGAGCCGGTGACGCTGCTGGGGCTGCCGCCGGAGCAGGCAGCGCTCGCGGTGTTTCTCGGTGCCGGCACGGCCGTGCTGCTGCTCGTCTTCGCCGGGCTGATCCCGGCGGTCATCGCGGCGGTGATCCTGATCCCCGCCGTCTTCTTCGTGTTTCGCCGGCTCTACGACAGCGACCCGTACTGGGGCGAACACCTGACGACGCACCGGTGGCCGACCACCACCTGGCTCGGGAAGTGATCGATGCAGATCCTCGTCCACTCACCGCGGATGCGCGGCCTGTCCGACGCGCTCGCCTGGGGCGCGATGCTCGCCCCCGACCTGATCGCCACCAAGCAGGCCGAGTTCATGACGGTGCTGCGCTACCGGCCGCGCGACCTGGCAAGCTCCTCTCCCGAGCAGCTCGTTTCTGCGCGGCAGCAGCTGAATGCCGCCATCCGCCGCTTCGGCCGGGGCTGGGCCCTATGGTTCGAGTGTCAGCGCAACGAGACGCGGGCGTATCCGTCTGCGACGTGGCCGGACCCGATCGGCCGGCTCATCGATGAGCAGCGCCGTGCGCTGTTCACCCGGCCGGGAACGCAGTTCACCAGCGACTGGTACGTCACCCTGCTGTACGCGCCGGCGACCGACGGCGTCGGCAAGCTCGCCGCGCACTTCGAAGAAAATCTCGCCGAGCGGCGGACGGCGGATCAGCGCTACCGCGCCGAGCTTGACACCTTCCGCCGGGGTGTCGATGCGTTCGAGCAGCACCTCGCCAGCGTGATGCCGGAGATCACGGCGCTCGCCGGCGACGACCTGGTGACCTACCTGCACAGCACCATCTCGCCCCGCTGCCACTGGGTCAGGATGCCGCCGCTGCCGTGCTTTCTCGCCGAGTACCTGGCGAGCGACGACTACGTCAGCGGCTACGCGCCGATGCTGGGCGACCATCATATCCGGACCATCCGGATCAAGGGTCAGCCGGACTCGACGGTTCCGGGCATCTTCGATGCGCTGAACTACCTCGAATTCCCGTACCGCAACGTTGCCCGGTGGCTGCCTTACTCCCGCGAGGAGGCCGAGCGCGAGCTCGCCTTGCGCAAGCGGATGTGGGCGGACCGGCGCAAGACGATTGCGACGAAGATCCTGGCGCGGTTCGTCGGCGACGACGGCAGCCGCGACAACATCGATGCGGCGCGGCGCATGGAGGAGGCCGACGCGGCGCTGCTGGCGCTCGCCAGCGGCGACTTCAGCTTCGGCCTGTGGTCGCACACGATCACGCTTAGCGATCCGAACCTCGACGTGCTCGAGGAGCGCTGCAAGGCGGTGCAGCAGGTGCTGGGCGCGGCCGGGTTCATCAGCCAGGTCGCACGGCACGACGCCATGTCGGCCTGGATCGGCAGCCTTCCGGGTCACCCGCAGGGTGACCTCGGCCGCTTCCTGGCTTGCTCGCTGACCTTCGCCGAGGTGCTGCCGGCAACGGCGGTGTGGACCGGGCCCGACCGCGACGAGCACCGCGGCGGCGCGGCGCTGCTGCGCTGCCTGTCCGACGGCGGCACGGAATTTCGGTTCTGTTTGCACCAGCCGGGCTCCGACGTGGGGATGGCGGCGGTGATCGGGCAGACCGGCGCCGGCAAGAGCGTGCTGCTGGGCGCGATGATCGCAGGGCACCAGAAGTATCCCGGCTCGCGGGTGATCGTCATCGATCGGGGGGCTTCAGCCAAGGGAATCACGCTGGCACTGGGCGGCACCTTCCACGAGCTCGCCGGCGATGACGCTGCAGTGAGCCTGCAGCCGCTGGCGTTCGTCGACGAGGCGGCCGAGCTGGCGTGGTCGTTCGAGTTCGTTCTCGGCTGCCTGGTGCAGGAAGGCGTCAGCGCCAGTCCCCGGCAGAAGGAGGAGATCACGTCTGCGCTGCAGACGTTGGCGACTCGGCCGCAGAAGCACCGGACGCTGACGATGCTCCGCGCGCTCATTCAGGACGACGCCGTCAAGGCGGCGCTCGGGCCGTTCTGCATTGGCGGCGCCTGCGGGAGTCTGCTCGACAACGACGAGCACCGGCTGGGGGCCGGCGCCGACGTCGTGTGTTACGAGACCGCGGCGCTGCTGGAGCGGCCGACGGCGGCCGGGCCGGTGCTGGCGACCGTGTTCCGGGCGATCGAGCGCGGCTTTGACGGCCGGCCGACGCTGCTGGTCATCGACGAAGCATGGGCGGTGCTGGATCATCCGCTGCTTGCCGCGAAGCTGCGCGAGTGGCTGAAAACCGCGCGCAAGGCGAACGTCGCGGTGATCATCGCCACGCAGTCGCTGGTCGACATCGCGTCGAGCAGCATCCGCGAGGTGCTGTCGGAAAGCTGCCCGACCCGCATCTACACCGCCAACTCGCGCGCCCTGGAGCGCGCCACGGCAGCAACCTACGCCAGCTTCGGACTGACCCCCGAGCAGGTCGCGATCATCTCCGAGCTCCGGCCGAAGGCCGAGTACGTCGTCACCGTCCCCGGCGGCTGGCGGCGCATCGAGCTCGGGCTCAGCCCGGTCGAGCTCGCCTTCCTCGGCCGCAACCGCCCCGAGGACCGGGCAGCCATGGACCGCCTGCTCGCCGCCGGACCGCGCGAGGAATACCCCTGGCGCTGGCTGGCGCACTGCGGGTTCAGCGCCGAGGAGATCGCCAGCTGGCGCGCCCGCAGCGGCGCCGGCGGGCCGACCGCAACCCTGCAGGCAGCGGAGTAGGCGATGAGACGATTGCAGATCCTGGCGACGGTTTCATTGCTGGCGCTGACGCCCTGTCCGGTACTCGCACAGATCCCGGTGACCGATGCGGCTGCCAACGCCAGTCTGATCACTCAGATCGCGCAGGGAGCCAAGGAACTCGGCAACTGGGCGCAGCAGATCAACCAGATGGTCGAGCTGGTGACGCTGCAGAACATCGCGGGAGAGGTGCTCGGCGACGCGGTTGGAGGCGAGTTCACCCAGCTCGTGAACTCGGCGACCGACCTCTACAACGATGCCAACGACCTCTACGGCTCGGTGACGACGAAGGTCGCGCAGTGGGAACGGGAGATCGGCCTGTTCATGCCGCCTCCCGGCGGCTACGGCGAGATGAGCACCTGGGAGCTCGTCAACAAGGCGCGACAGATGCAGCGGTTCCTGTCGCATGGCACCGCCCAGGCCCAGCTTGCGCAATCGAAGCTGATCGACCGCCAGGCCGCACTGATGAAGGAGGCCATGGCCGGCGGTGCACAGGCCGACCGGGCGCGCAGCGCCGTCGCCGCAACCCAGGCGGCGGCGCACATCCTCACCGCCCAGGCGGCGCAGCTGCAGGCGCTCAATCACACGCTCGGCACGATGGCGACGACCATCGAGGCGAAGATCCTTGCGGACGAGGAACGGCAGCAGGGCGCCCTCGAAATGCAGCGCAACGACGTCGAGGCCATGCGCGCAAGGGCCGGCGCCGGGCCAAGTGCAATGCGTCAGAGCCCCCTAACTTGGGGAAGGTAACGACTGACGAGCAGGGAGAATAGGCCATGAAGATACTGGCATATGTTTTGGGAACATTGGCCATTGGAGCGATCGCGGTCACGGTAGCCATCAATGTCCACACATCAATGCCTGATAATACTAACGCAAAAGAAATGCAGAAGCGGGATGTTGATGCTATGCGTGAGCGCATATCGTCCAGTCAAGGACAGATGCAGCAATCTCCGCAGCAGTGGGGTGGCCAAGGCTCCAAGGAGTAAATCGGTGGATACTTTCGCACAGTATGGTGACGCATTCGGCGTCGTCATCTCGCATGGGTTCGACCGTCTGATGCCGATCGCCCGTTTCCTCGCGATCAGCATGATGGCCTTGGCTCTGATGCTTGTTTGCGTCGGACTGATACTCCGGCGCAGCAACATCATGAGCGCTGGGTTCATGCTTGCCGTGACAGGCGGCTTCTACATCCTCGTCATCGAAGGTGTCATGCCGATCGGCGAGGGGATCATGGAGAGCGCGGTCCGTTATGGGCTCATAGCTGGCGGAAGCGGGATGAATGCAGACGCGTTTCTTCGATCGCCCGATGCGATTTTCACCATCGGTTATGCCAAGGCAGCCGATCTTTTCGAGCTGGCAGGTCTTGCGTGCGAGGCCTCCGCTTTTGGTTGTCTTGGTGCGATCGGCACCTGGCTGCCGACGCACGTGGCGGCATGGGTCGTCTTCGTGGCGTTCGCGATCGCCGGTTTCCTCGTGCTGGCAACAGCAATGCTGTTCAAACTGGCACTTCTAGCGGGTGTTTTGTTGCTGCCGCTTGCTGTCTTTCCGCCGACGGCCTCGTTCGGCTTTATGCCTGTAAGGGCAATCATTCACTTCGCTGTCCAACTTATGGTGCTGTCGATTGTTATCGCATTCAACAGCCTTGTATTCACCAAACTTACTGTGGGTGCGCAACCTGGTATCGACTCAGTGATGCCGGTCATGCTCGGTTCGCTTGTTCTGCTTGGCATGGTATTGGGCTCATCAAAGCTCGCTTACTCCCTCACTTCGGGCGCGATGCTGCAGGCCGGCGCGCTGTTCGGTGCACCCGCCGGCATGGCGGTGACGGCCGGCCGGAGTGCCGCCGGCCACCTTGACGGGCCGGCGACGGCAGCTGCCTCGAAAGGCTGGCAGGCGATGCAGGCCGCCGCCGCACGGCTGCCCAACGCCGCCGGCGCGGCTGGCCGGGCACTCGGGGCTGTGCGCCGGAGGGCGAACCCATGAGCGGCCCGGACCTGCTGCGCACCGGCGCCGACCTCGCCAAGTCGGCGCTGCACCGGGCGAAGCGGGCGGGCGGCGGTGCGCCTCCCGCCTGGGAGGAAGACACCAAGGTCTATCCACCACTGGAACCGGACACGGCATTTGCCGCCGCTGCGTCCATCGTCGATCGCCGCGACGGCTACGCGATGCGCCTGGCGCGTACCTGGCAGGCCGTCAGCATCGTCGCGGTGATCGCCGCGGCGGCACTCGGTGCCGGGTGGTATCAGCAGGCGCAGAAGTCGAGCGTCGAGCGGTTCTTCGTGCCGGTTGACCGCTTCGGCGATGCCGCCGAGGTGCATGTCGCCGGACAGCTGACGCCGACGACGACGATGATGATCGCCACCGTCGAGCAGTTCGTGACGTGCGCGTTCGCACTGTCGAGCGACGAGAACGTCAACGCCGAGCGCTATCAGTGCCTGAAGTCGATGATCGATGGCCCGGCGAAGCAGCGCTGGGGTGACTGGTACCACCAGGCCAAGGACACGGCGACCGAGCGCCTGGTCCGGATCGTCACCATCAAGCAGACCGCCAATCCGGCGATCTTCAACGTCATCTGGAACGAGCAGGACTGGAAAGACGGCGTCGCCCGCCCGTGGCGACGGATGAACGGCGACTTCACCCTCGAATATCGGGAGCCGCGCAACGCCCGGGACATCTTCGCCAACAAGCGCGGGCTCTTCATCGTCAACATGCTCTTCGCTGCCGAAGAGCGTCCGGAGCGAAACTGATGCGCTGCATCCGCCTGCTGCTCACCCCCTTGGTGCTGGCCGCGGTCGGCTGCGCCGCTGTCGAGCAGCCCACCAGCTTGGCCGTGCCGCCGGAGCTGACGGCACCCGCGGCGGTGCCGGTCGCCGTGTCACCGGCTCCGCCGCCTTCCGAGGCGCGCGTGCTGGTGCCGGGCAGGCCGAACGGCGTGCGCAATGGCCGCACGATCCGGCCCAGCACGGTCGATGCCGTGACGGTGTTCCCCTACGTCGATGGCAAGGTCTTTCCGGTGGCGGTCTCGCCCAGCTACCTGACGACGCTGCTGCTGGAGCCGGGCGAGCAGATGCCGGGCAAGGCGGCGATCGGCGATCCCGACCCGGCGCGGTGGCTGGTGGAGAAGACCGTTGCCGGCAGTGAGAAGGGACCCGTCATAGCGCTGCTGATCAAGCCCGGCATGCCGGGGATCAGCACCAACGTCTTCATCCCGACCAGCCGCCGGACCTATCAGCTGGACATTACCAGCTACAAGAAGCGGGCGATGGACATGGTCCGCTGGACCTATCCGGAGCGCAATCCGGCGGTCCCGGATAGCTTCATGGTCCGTGACGCGGCGTTCGATCCGGCAACGCTCAACCGCGACTACCGGATCGACGTCGTCGGTGGCGAGCGGCCGCGGTGGACGCCGGTCGCCGCCTTCGACCTTGGCCAACGCTCGTACGTCGAGTTTCCCGCCAACATCGGCCAGGTGAGCGCGCCGGCGCTGTTCGTTGTCGAAGAGGGCGGCCTGGCGTCGCCGGCGCCGTTCCGGCCGCGCGGACGCTTCTACGAGATCGATCGCACCTTCTCCGTCGCCGAGCTGCGCCAGGGCGAGACCGTCGTGCGCATCACCCGCGGAGGGTCCAGCGGATGACGACGCCGCTCGCCCCGCCGCGCCCGGTCGGCCGCAACTGGCGTTCGATCGGCATCGCCGCCGGCGTCGCCGGCATGTGCACCGCCGCCTTCGCATGGTACTCGATCGCCGGAAAGGACGAGAAGCCGGCGTCGCGCGCCGAGCGATCCGACTTCACCCACACCCAGACCGAACTGCCGGCGCGCAGCTTCGATGTCGGCTATCGGCTGCCGGAGCCACCGCCGCCACCCGTCGCGGCGCCAGTTCCGGCGAAACCGGTGCCGGAGCAGGCGCCGTTGCCGCCGGCTCCGAAGTCGGCTGACGCCAAGCCGCCGAAGCCGATGCTGTCGATGTTCGCAACGGCGGCCGACCCGACGGCGTTTGCGCCGACCGACGAGGCCGGTGGCGCTGCTGCGCCGGCGCGGCAGGGCGGCGAGCATCGGCCGGGCATGAGCGACGGGGTGGACCGGCTCGATCCCGACCAGCGGCAGGGTCAGTCGGCGCAGAAGAACCGGTGGCTGGCCAACGCCGGCACCGGCGGCGACGACACCGTAACGCAACCGTTCGCGCCGCCGATCAGCCGCTACATGCTGCAGGCGAGCACGATCATTCGCGCTGTCACGCTCAACGAGGTCAACTCCGACCTGCCGGGTGACTTTGCGGCGATCATCTCCGAGGACGTCCGCGACACGCCGACCGGCGATCACGTACTGATCCCGGCGGCGGCCAAGCTCTACGGCCGCTACAACGACCAGCTCAGCTACGGCCAGCGACGGGCGCAGATCAGTTGGATGCGGATTCTGTTTCCCGACGGCAGCAGCCAGAACATCGGCAGCATGGCCGGCACCGACGGCAGTGGCGCCGCCGGCATCGAGGGCGAGGTTGACCGGCACTGGGGTGCGATGGCCGGAGCGGTTGGCGGCACCGCGCTGTTTACCGTGCTCGGCCAGGCCGGAGCGATCCTGCGCGGCGACGGCGGCAACACCAACATCGGCGTGGTCGGCGCCGGTGCCGCCGGTGACGCCGCGTCGCAGGTCGGCAGCCAGCTGATCACCCGCGAGCTGAACCGACCGAACACGCTGATCATCCCGCAGGGCTCGCCGGTGGCGGTAATGCTCAGCAAGGATCTGGCACTGCCGCCCTACGCGGTGCACACCTGGGTGCGGCGATGACCGCCCGGCGGATCGCAGGCCACGTCGCCCTCGCCGGCGGTGGCCTGGTCGCCGCGGTCACGCTGCTCGGCGTCAGCGGCCTGGAGCCGCTGAAGCTGAACACGACCGCCTCACTGCCCAAAGGCCTCTACGTCCGCTCCTTCGAGACGCCGCGGGTTGGGTCGATCGTCTGGTTTCCGCTGCCGGCAGCGCTGCAGGTCTATGTCGCCGGCATCCCGGGTGCGGCCCAGTGGTTCGCCCAGCCCGCGAACGGGCTGCTCAAGCCGGTGGTCGGCGGAGCAGGCGATACCATCTGCCGCGGTGCCGATCGCACGTTTAGCGTCAACGGGCGGGCGCTTGGGCAGGTGCCCGCCGCCGGCCCTGGCGGCCGGCCGCTGCCCGCCTGGCAGGGCTGCCGGAAGCTCCAGGAGGGCGAGCTCGCGGTGTTCGCCCCGCTGCTGCCCGACAGCCTCGACAGCCGACTGTATGGCCCCGTGGCGGCCGTGACCGCCCGTGTCTACCGGCCGCTATGGACGGCCGCGCCATGAGCCGGCGAGCGGCTGCGGCTGCCCTCATGCTGCTGACACTGCCCGTGCCGGCGGGGGCGATCGGACTTTCGGAGACCGACATCGAGGCGATCGGCCGGGTCGTCTACGCCGAGGCGGCGCACGAGCTTGCTGCCGGCAAGGTTGCAGTGATCGACACCATCCTGAACCGGCTCGGCAGCGGCCGGTTCGGATCATCCGTGCAATCGGTGATTGACCAGCCGAACGCCTTCGAGCCGGTGACCAAGGTCGGTGGCTGGCGCCGGCTGCCGCCGTTGACGGCGACGCAGCGTGCCGAGCTGACGACGATCATCAGCCTCAAGGCCAGCGGCCATCTCGGCGATATTTCCAGCGGCGCGTTGTACTTCCAGAACGCGAAGATCGTCGCGGCGCGGGCGGCGGCCAGCATCGTTGCGCCGTCGCTCGTCCACTTCGGGGGCATGCCGCCGACGGCGGTGATCGGCCGACACACCTTCTACCGGCCTGCCGCCGCGACCTCCGTCAAGGCAGCGGGCAGTACGACCCCGGGGCGTCCGGCGCTGCGCAGCAGCTTTGTCGGCGGTGATCCCGCGACCGAGAGCGCGACACCCGAGGCCGGCCAGGGCGAGACCGTGCTGGTTCTTCCGGATGCCGCATCGGTTGCAGAGGTTGCGAGGGCGCCATGACACAGCCTGAGGTTCGTCGTGGTTGGATTGCCGCCCGTGCTTCCCTGGACAGGCCGTTGTCCAGCCCTGTCCAGGATTCGGCTAAGTGCCTGAGTCCAAACTTGTCCAGCCGGTCGTCGTCGCTGTCCAGATTTGCCAACTCATTGGAAACAAAGGAAGCTTACTGCGCACTTAGTACCCCGGCGGGGTGCCGCACCGTGACCGGCCCGGCAGTATACAAGCTTAACGGGAACAGGTGAGTCGTGGCGATCTATCATCTGCGGCTCACTCCGGTGAAGAAGGCGGGCACGACGATCGCGCGCAGCGCCCACCACGGAGGCCACCGGCTGACGACGCGCGGTGCCGTCGGCAAGGCGGCCTATCTTGCCGGCGAGCGGCTGCACGGGCACGACGGGCAGACGGTCGATTACCGGTCGAAGGCGGACGGCGTCGAGCACAGCCAGCTGATCCTGCCGGGCGGCGGAACCGCGGACCGGGAGCGGCTGTGGAGCGCGATCGACGCGCACCCGACGCAGCGGCCGACGGCGACCATCGCCCGCGACATGATCATCGCCTTTCCGCATGAGCTCGGCTTCGAGGAGCGGAAGGCCGCGGCGATTGCGCTCGGTACCTGGATCGCCGAGCGCTACGGCGTCGCCGTCGATCTCGGCATGCACAAGCCGGACATCCATGCCGGCACCGACGAGCGCAATTTTCACGCGCACTACCTCATCTCCGAACGGCGTGTCTCGGCGACCGGCGAGATCAGCCTGGTCAACCGCGAGCTCAACCAGATGGTGTGCACACGGCGCGACGCGAACCGCGGCCGGGCGCAGCGGCAGCAGACGGCGGCGGCGGAAATCCGCGCAGCCTGGCAAGGCATCGCCAATGCCGCGCTCGCCGCCGGCGGGCACAAGGAGCGCATCGACGCCCGCACGCTGAAGGCGCAGGGCATCGACCGCGAGGCGACCCGGCACCGCGGCTCGACGGCGACGAAACGGTTGCGCGAGGAGGAGCAAGCGCGCGGGGCAACGCAGGCGCGGGGAGGGGACCGGTCGAGTGTCCGTTCGCCGGAGCGCAGCGCCCGTCCGGCGCCGGCCGCGGCAGCCACCCGCACGGTGGCGGAGCTGCGCGCCGAGCTGGCCGGCGCCACGCGCAAGCTTGCGGCGCGGGGCCGGGCTGCGAGCGACCGGATCGCGGCGATCCAGGAGCAGCGCCGGAAGGCGACCATGGGACCGGTGATCACCGCCGAGATCGGCAGCGTGCAGAGCTGGCTGCACGACCCGGCGCAGCAGTTCATCCGCGCCTGGGAAGCGGCGGACCGGGCGAGCGCGCTGCGGCGCCGGGTCCGTGAGGCACAGCGGGCGCGGGGGGCGCTGCGTGCGCCGACGGCGGAGGAGGCGGCCCTGCTGCGGGCCGCCGGCCGGGAGCGGGCGCGCGCGGACAAACTGTGCGAGCGGCTCGAGAAACTGCTCGACCAGGCGGCCCGGCTTGATCCCGCCGAGCGGCTGACGGTTCCGGCAGCGTCCGTGAGCAGCCGACAGCTCGACGCGATCGAACGTGAGCTTGCGCGCCACGTCCGCAAGGCGCGCGAGCATCCGACGGCAATGGAGCTTCGATGATCAGCCGGCGCCGTGTCCTGGAAGCCTGCACCGCGCTGACGGCGGCGGGGGTCGTGGGCCTCGGTCTCGGCACGCAGTACGTCGCCTGGCGGCTCGGCTATCAGCCGGCGCTGGGCGCGCCGCTCACGCTTGTCGGCACCCTGCCGCTCTACGCGCCCTGGCGGCTGGTCGAGTGGCTGCCCTGGCGCCACGCCGTCCCGGACATCAAGGTCGGGATGGCGATTGCCGCGGCGTGCGTCCTGGTGCCGGCCTGGGCGGGCGTCGCGCGCCTCGCGCTGGCACCGCGGCGGCCGGTGTTCGGAGCGGGTGCCTGGGGAACACGGCGCGAGGCGCAACGCGCCGGTCTGCTCGCGCACCGGCCGGCGGGGACGGTGCTGGGCCAGTGGCCCGACGGCCGGCTGATCACCTACTGCGGTGACGAGCACCAGCTCGTGGCCGGTGCGGCCGGATCGGGCAAGACGACCGGGCCGGTCATCAGCTCGCTGCTGAGCTGGCCGGCATCGGTGCTGGTCTACGACCCGAAGCGCGAGCTGTATGCGCAGACGGCAGCGCATCGGGCGCGGTTCAGCGGAACGTTCTACGTTGACCCGACCTGCCCGCAGTCGGCCCGCTTCAACCCGCTGTGGGAAATCCGTGCGGGCAGCGTGCACGAGACCGGCGACGTGCAGAACGTCGTCTCGATCCTGATCGACCCGTCCGGGACGAAGAACAGCTACGAGTACTGGGACTCGGACGCGGCGAAGATGCTGACGGGTCTGATCCTCTACGCGCTGCACGAGCTGCCGCGCGAGCGGCAGAACCTGGCGACGGTCAACGACATGCTGCTGGGCATCCAGGAGACCCTGCAGGCGATGGCCGCATGCCGGCATCCCCGCATCAAGGCGATCGCCGAGTATCTGCTGGGCTTGCCGGACAAGCAGTTCGGCGGCGTGCACGGCTCGGCGAGCACCGCGCTGATCCTCTACGACGATCCGATCGTCGCCCGGAACACCCAGTGCAGCGACTTCCGCATCTCCGACCTAGTGTGCAGCGATCATCCGGTGACCTGCTACCTGCAGGTCCGGCCGACCGACGCGGTGCGGCTGCGCCCGTTGACCCGGCTGATCCTCACACAGGTGGCGCAGGCGCTGATGTACGACACCGGCGCCGCCACCGACGGCCGGGCGAAACAGCACCGGCTGCTCTACCTGCTGGAGGAGTTCCCGAGCCTCGGCCGGCTGGATTTCTTCAGCAGCCAGATGCGGGTGATGCGCGGCTACGGCATCACCGCGCTGCTGATCGTGCAGTCGTTCAAGGACATCATCAGCACCTACGGCCGCGACCAGACGATCGTCGACAATTGCCGGATCGTCGTCTGCTTCGCGGCGGCCGATCCCGACACGCAGAAGATGATCTCGACGATGCTGGGTTCGGCAACCGAGACGAAACAGAGCGAGACGCGCCCGCGCGGCGGGCTGGCGTGGCTCAAGGGCTCCACCAGCATCTCCGAGCAGCGCCGGCCGCTGCTCGACGCCGGCGAGGTCCGCCAGCTCGCCTACGACGAGCAGCTCGTGCTGGTCACCGGCGAGAAGCCGTTCCGCACCCGCAAAGTGCAGTGGTTCCGCCACCGGCTGCTGCGCCGGCTCGGCACCAACCTGCGACGCGGCGGCGCAGGGCCGGGCCAGAACGCCGAGATCCTCAGGATGGCGCGTTCGCACCCGCCGGCCGCCGCCGGCCAGCCGTCAACCGGGCAGCAATCTCCTCCGGCCGCGGCAGAGGCGCCGCTCGCCCGCCAGGTGCCGACGCAGGGCCTGCGGGAGGGAAGCTCGAAGACGTCGGATTCATTGCAGGGCGTGCTCGCTCAGATCGCGGCGCAGCTCGGCTGGAGCAACAGCATGGCTGCGAAGACGCTCTTCCCGGAGAACGTGGAGATGGCACGCAAGTGGATCAGCGGCGCGCGCGCTCTCCCGTCGGCTCACGTGCCGTTCGTCGCGCGCCTCGCCGCGGTTCTGGAGGACTGCGCCGGCAACGCCGACCAGCTGCGGGCACGTCTCACGCCGGACGCCATCGAGCAGATGCGCAGCGGCGAGGTGGCTGCGGAGCGCATCGCATGAACAGCGTTGTCGAACTGCGCCTGGAGGACGCGCTGCGGCACGCGCTCGGCGCGCATGTCGCACGGCTGCTCGACGAACCGCCGGTGACCGATCTTCTGCTCAACGGCGACGGCCGGCTGTGGGTTGACCGCACCGGCCGCGGCCGCGAGGACACCGGGTGCACGATGACCGCCGCCGACGCGGACGCGGCGCTGCGGCTGATCGCCCACCATTGTGGGGTGCCGCTGACGCGGACGGCTCCGGTGCTGTCGGCGACGCTGCCGCGCACCGGTGAGCGCATCGCCGCAACCATGGCGCCGATCACCGGTCGGCCGACGTTCGCCGTGCGCAAGCCGCCGGCCGTGACCTTCGAGCTGGCGGCGTTCGCTCCGAAAGGAGCCGCAGGCTGCTGCCGGGCTCCGTCCGTAGATCGGCGTCCGCAGGCCGCTGCCGGAAACGGCCTGTTCGCGGCGCTTCATGCGGCCGTCGAGGCGCGCCGCAACATCCTGATCGCCGGCAGCACCGGCTCGGGCAAGACCTCGCTGCTGTCGAGCCTGCTGGCGCTGCCGAGCGTCCAGGGCGACCGCTGCCTGGTTCTGGAGGACACCCAGGAGATCCGCATCGAGGCGGCGGATCACGTCCGCATGCTGACTTCGGCCGAGGTCAACATGCGCGCGCTCGTGCAGCTATCGCTGCGCTACCGGCCGGATCGGATCGTCCTCGGGGAGGTCCGCAGCGGCGACGCGGCGATGGAGCTGATCCACGCGATGAACACCGGCCACAGCGGCAGCTTCTGCACGGTGCACGCCAACAGCGCACAGGACGCGCTCGGCCGGCTGGAGGACCTGTGCGCCGAAGTCTGCCCGCAGCCGCCCAGCCGGTCGATCGCAACGGCGATCGGCTGCATCGTCTTCGTGCAGCGCACTGCGAGCGGACGCGAGATCAGGGAGGTTATTTTCGTCAATGGCTGGAGAGCCGGCAGTTACGTCACTGAAGCATGCGGCGCGCCCGCTTGACGCGGGTTACGCCTTCAGCTTGGCGCTCGCAATGCCCGTTGGCAGCTTCGGGCAGCCGGCGCGCGGCGACCACTAGCAATGGGAGCCTGCAATGAACCGGCAAAGAACACCGTTTGTCGAGCGACGTGTTTTGAGCTCCTTCGAAACGGCTGCTTACCTGGGCCGCTCGAAAACATGGTTCACCGATCACGCCAATCGTCTCTACGAGACTGGATTTCCGCAACCGCTTCCGATCGTCGGCGGCTATGATAAACAAGCGATCGATGATTGGCTCGATCGCCTCGGGCGCGGCAGTGAGCCATTTGACTTTGACGCTGCATGGACAAAGGCAGCCAATGGGTAAGATCCGTGTCCGCCATCTGGTGAGCAAGTCGCGAAAGGATGGCGTGCACTACTATTGGGAACCATCGCGCGGTCTGCGCAAAGCGGGGTTCACGACTCGACGTCTATCTTGCACGCTCACAGTGGCAATTGCGGAAGCTGAAGACCTTAACAGGAGAGCCGACGCTTGGCGGACCGGCACCGAGCGCGTTCCCGCGAAGCCTGAGACTTTGCCATGGCTGATGCGCCTCTACCAAAGTGATGAGCGCTTTCGAAGGCTTGAAGAAACAACGCGGCGCGGATACGAGCAGGCGATAAAGAAGATCGAGGCATGGTCGAAGCGCGCAGAAGATCCGCCGCTTAAGACACTGCAACGCAAGCATGTCAAGCAGTTCTATCGCTCAATGTCTGAAACGCCCGGAGCTGCCAATTCCACCCTGCGCGTTCTGAGGATTGTTCTGCAGTTTGCAGTCGATGAAGGATTTATACAACAGAATCCAGCGTCCCGACCTCGACTGCACTCCCGTCCGCCTCGCCAAGCCGTCTGGAGCGATGAAGATGTGCAGGCGTTCGTATCGGCCGCCCGTGCTGCTGACCGGCACTCCATGGCACTTGCAGTGCTTTTGGGGGTCAGTATTGGCCAGAGGCAAGGTGACCTGCTTCGCCTGAACTGGTCTCAGTACGACGGCTCGGTGATCACGTTACGTCAGAGAAAGACCGGGGTCCTGTTGACTGTGCCAGTTACTGCGGAGTTGATGGCGCTTCTGAATATCACGAACAGGCTTTCGCCGATTATGCTGATCGCAGAGGCCACCGGCAGACCTTATCAGCGATACTACTTCACCCACGAATTCCGGCGAATCGCAAACCGCGCAAATCTTGGTCACCTCCAGTTTCTTGATCTGAGGCGGTCGGCCGTGGTGCGTTTGGCCGAGGCTGGGTGTACCGTTCCGGAGATCGCCGCCATCACCGGCCATCAGCTGGACCGGACGGCGCGGATCCTGGAGACGTATTTGCCACGGACTGCGCCCATGGCGCGCGCCGCGATACGCAAGCTTGAGTTGCACAAAAGGAGAACTGAGTCGGACGCTGAGTCGGATTTTGCCATCACGAGTCGGACAGGCCCTCGCTAAGTGATTGAAAACTGGTGCGCCCGGCGGGATTCGAACCCACGACCCCAGGATTAGGAATCCTGTGCTCTATCCTCTGAGCTACGGGCGCCCACGGCTTCCTCGACGATCCGGCAACTCGACCATCCGAGCCTGTGAAGCGTAACCCGGCGGGCCCCGACGGCGCAATCGGGCGCTTCTCACGTCAGGGCGCCGCGGCACTTTCCTCGAGGCCGGCGGGGTTGCCGGCACTCTGTCCTTGCCGTACCCCGCGCCCGTCCAAGCCGACACGGCGAGGCAGGTCTGCGCCATACGCATACTCCGGCGCGCGTGCGGCATGGTACGCTGCCGCGCCGACAGGTAGAGGACCGTGATGATGGATACGCGCCAGGAGACGCAGGACGTCGCGACGAGCATGTGGCGGTACACCATGTCGCTGTGGCGGGCGCTGGATCGTGAGCGCCTGGAATTCTTCGACCCGTTCCGCATCGCAGCGCAGATCGGCGTTCGTGCCGCCCGCCACCATCCGCCCAGCGGGCAGGCTGCCTTGCAGTTGATGCAGTACAACGCCGGCCTGTTGAACAAGGCCTGGTGGGCAAATCAGCAAGCGCTCGGCAGCTATCTGGGCGACGAAGGCGAGAAGTATCTCAGCGCATGGCTCAACACCGCCTTGGGTCTGCCGGGGGAAACGCTCGGGGAGTTCGCCAGTCGACAGGCGGACGTCATGGAAGGCGTGTCCAACTTCAACGAGCAGATCGATCGGGTGCGGGACGAATTCGGCTTCCAGTTCAAGACGAACGAGTACAGGCTCGTCCATGAGACCGACTGCTTCTCGATGTATCAGGTGCTTCCGCTGGAGAAGTCGGTGCTGGTGCGCCGGGATTTGAAGCCGATGCTCCTGGTGCCGCCATACATGCTGGGCGTGCACATCCTCGCGTTCCTGCCCCACGAGAACAAGAGTTACGCACACGCCTTCGCCAATGCCGGCATTCCGACTTACGTTCGCGTCGTCAAGGACATCTGGGAGACCGAGAAAGTCCAGACGATGACGTCGGAGGACGATTGCCTGCAGACCCGCGAGTTGTGCGCCCAGCTCGTGGCGAAGCACGGGCAGAAGGTGACGCTCAACGGCACGTGCCAGGGTGGCTACATCTCGCTGATGAACATCCTCTCCGGCCGCCTCGAAGACGTCTGCGACTGCCTCGTCACCAACGTCGCGCCGATCGATGGAACCTTCAGCCCGGCGATCAACAACATGCCGCGGATGCGCCAGGACTTCGTCATGTCGAAGATGCCGAACGGCAACTTCGTCGCCAATGGCTACTTGTTGAGCCTGGGCATGCGGCTGGTCGCGATCGACAAGGAGACGCCGCTGGTCCAGGTGCTCAATCAGGCGCGCATCGAAGAGACGAGCGGGCTGCGGCGCGCCAAGACCGTGGCGGCGCTGTTCCGCTGGCTGCGCAAAGACCGGGTGCACCTGCCGCCGGCGATCGCCCGGATGAGCACGATCACGTTCGAGCAGCCGATCGCCGCCGACGGGACGCTGCCGGTCCGGCTGTTCGGCGAGCCGCTGCGCATCGGCGACCTCGCGGCGCTGGGGATTCGCTGGTATCAGACCTATGCGCTCAAGGACGATCTGGTGACACCCGCCTGTGCGACAGCCGGCAACCGCTTCGTCGCCTGCTCCGGGCTGCTGGAATCGGTTCCCTTCGCCGGCGGGCACGTGGGGTTGCTGACCAGTCCCTACGCCAAGCAGTGGCCGGTGAACGGCCGCTTCCCCGCGCCGGACGGAACGATGTGCCGCGGGCCGGTGCTGTTCCAGCTGGAGGCCTCGAAGCCGGCGGCACCCGCGATGGCCCAGGCGCAGGCGGAGCGCTGGCGCGTGCCGGCGATGGCGTGACCGGGCGCCGGCAGCCGTCGGCGCGAAGCCTGGACTCGGGCGAGAACTGAACTCGGACAGCCCGCTTTACGCCCGACGTGCGCCTGCAGGGCCGCCGTGCCCCCTCGGGGGAGTGCGAGAGCCACGGGCCGGCCGAGGCCGATCCATCGGCGACAGCCGGTGGCGGCGACGGCCTTAGCGTGGTCCGACTTCCTCTGTCCTGCACCACCACCCCCTTACCACCCACCGGAGAACAGGAATCATCCGCAACGAAGCGGGTGACTGCGACACGGCAGGAATGGCATGATCGGGGCGGAGACTGCCGATCGCGGATCGCGGATGGCGGATCGACCAACGATTTGTCGAAGAGGCTGTGATCATGCAAGAGACAGCGGGACGCCACGACCCCGAAGCCGTTGCCAAGGCGATCGCGGACAGCCACGCCGCGGCCGTAGAGTTTCCGACCATGCTGATGGAACAGGACCCGCCCGTCGGACGGATCGCCCAGCGAATGCTGGACGGACAGTTCGACAAGCCGTACCTGCTGGCCGAGATCGAGCGTTTCACCGGCGTGACCGCCGACATTCCGGCCGCGCCGGGGAAGATCCTGGCCGTCATGCCGCAGCACGGCTACTGGTGCTCCGAACTGACCCTGCCCGATCAGGTGTTCCGCGCCGCCGGATACGAGGTGGACTACGTCACCCCGCGCGGGGAGCGGCCGTTCGCGTTCGGCGTGAGCCTGGACACCAGCTTCCGTGATCAGGCATGGAGTGCCCTCCAGGTATCGCCCGGCGAAGCGGCGCTGGGCGCGCGTTACAACGACCGGACGACGACCGAGGGGCAACGTCTGAACGCGCCGCGCAACCTGCACGAATGGCTGCCGCCGACACCGCGGCCGCAGCACGGGGAGCCGTCCCGCGAGCCGTTCCGGCGCGCACTGTCCGAGGGCCTGCGAGACGCGGGCCAGTACGCGGGCATGTTCATCGTCGGCGGTTCCGGCGCCTATATGGACCTCGGCGGCAACACCTCGGTCCGTCCGCTGATCGCCATGTTCGCCGGCCTGGGGCGTCCGATCGCGGCGATCTGCTATGGCGTGCAGGTCCTCATCCAGGCGACGGAAGCCAGGACGAAGGTGCCGCTCGTCTGGGGCCGTTTGGCGACGGGTCATTCCGAGCAGGACGACTACACCGACGGGACCACGGATGTTCCGGTCGAGGGCGGCTACGGTCCCAACTACGGCTCCGCTCCGATCACCCTCGAACAGATGATCAAGCAGTATACCGGGCCGCAGGGAGGCTTCATCTCGAGGAACGGCAGCCCGTACATGGCGGTGGCGGACGGTCCCTTCATCACCGCGCGCACCACGCCCGACGGTTACCCGGCAGCCCTGCTCACCCTGGCGCAGCTCCATGGGGGAGGCCGGCTGCCGGCGAAGTACGTCATCGACGGGGACGACCGCGGTCACGTACCGACCAGTGAGGAGGTCCGCCGCATCGGCGTGTGATCGAGGTGGAGCGCGGGCGGTTCCGGATCTGCGCTGCCCGAGTGGCGGACAGGAGCCGGGACGCCCGGACCACCTTCGGCCCGGCTTCCATGGGCATTTCGGGCACGATGTGGGGGGCGATTTCGCGGGAGCGATGCCGCGGATCGGAAAATCTGCGCCTGCTTCTCCTGCGAGGTCGGCGTTGCCTGCCCGACACATGGCGGCGGAGTTTACGCTGCGTCGGAACTCGTCAGTCCGGGCCGAGTCTTCCTGTCGTATTCCGACGCTCGCAGAATATATGCTGATGTAACACGTCTAGCGGGCGTGCCGACCGGATGCTCTTATGCTGGCGGCGGCTGTGGAATACGCCCTAAACGTGGGATTCGTCATGATCCGAGCGCTTCTGTTGCTCCAAATCGTTCTTCTCGCCATCGTTTTCGCCGATCGCGTGCTCATCGACCCGACACGAATCGACGCGTCGGCCGAATCGCAAAGTCCCGCCGACGCCCGCGAGCGTAGTTCTGCGGTGAGCCATGCGGCGAGCGACGTGGCGCGAGACGAGGCGACGCGCAACTCGGTACGGCTGCCCTTCCGGTCGATATCGATTTGGTGACGACGCCACTTGCGGTTGTGATTGGTCGGTGAAGCCCCGGCTCTCGACCGCAGGCCGGCTCGAAAGCACACGTTGCCCGGCACCTCTGCATCTGCAGCAACCGCCCAGGGTCAGCGAGCCTGCCCGAAGCTTTCCAGGTTGATCGCCAGTTCGGTGGTCGCTTCGCCGTGGTTCACCGTCTCGCGGAAGGTCCCCTTGATGAAGCCGACGCCCGGCGCGTACCACTCCTCGCCGCGCACCTCGATGATCGTCTGCCCCTTCGGCAGCCCGAGTTCGTTCTTGCCGGCGATGCGGATGCGGAGGCAATCGGCGAATGTCCCCGCCGGGACGATCACCGTTTCGCGAATCGTCGAGATCGCCTTCACCGTCGGAAAGTCGACCGGTGTTCCGCCGGTGGTGCTCTGCCAACTCGAGGACCAGCTCGTCCCCGGGACGATCGGGATCTTGAGCACGTAGTCGGGGCGGTCTTTCGCGACGGGTGCGGTGTCGCCGGACTGCTGCGCATATTCGACGATCCCATCCGACCTTTCCGCGAGGTAACGGACGACGGTCTGGCCGAACAGCTCGGACCGCTGCGGAACTCCCGTACGGCCCAAGACGTCCGCCGTCGCCAGATTGGCCACCACGGCGTTGGCGCTGACGCTCTCACCATCCTGGCTCACCGAAACCCGATAATTCCAGGTTCGGCCCTCGTCCATCGGGTAATACGTCGTCAGGTCGTCGTCACACCCGGCGCCCGCGAACAGCAGCAGTGCTGCGAGGGCGGTGATCCGGTAAGACAGCGGCGAGGTCGTGCCATCGCGCATGCTGCGATCTTCTCTTTGCGACCGGCCCCCCCCCCGGATGGCAAAAGTGGCGCTGCACCGCTGCCCGAGTAAAGACATTTTCTGCGGTTGGCTCAATTTGGGGGTAATAGAGGAGGTAAAGCATTGTTGCGGCTCGGCTTGACATCGGCGATCGTTTTGACCGCGGCGCTGCTGATGGCGCCGGCGGACGGCCGAAGCGACGGTCTCCCCGATTGGCGCGAGGTGACGTCACCCGGAGCCGGAACCGCGCCGCAGGTGTTCGGAGGGCACGCCCGCGGCTGCCTCGACGGTGCCGTGCCACTGCCGCTGGGCGGCGTCGGCTACCAGGTGATGCGGCCGCAGCGCAACCGCTTCTGGGGCCATCCGGCGCTGATCGACTACATCGAGCGGTTGGCGGCGGCACTTGCCGTCCAGGGCTGGCCGGGCCTGCTGATCGGCGACCTGTCGCAGCCGCGCGGCGGGCCGATGCCGGGCGGGCACCGCAGCCACCAGACCGGCCTCGACGTCGACATCTGGTTCGCCTCCGCGCCGCCCGTCCCGCTCACCGACGAGGAGCGGGAGCGGCTCGCCGCCGTGAGCGTGGTGGCGGCCGGAGGCGACGAGGTCGGCGCCGCCTGGACCGAGGAACTCGCCACCGTGCTGCGGACGGCGGCCGGGTTCGCGGAGGTGGACCGCATTTTCGTCAACGCCACGATCAAGCGCGAGCTGTGCCGGACGACCGGCGACGACCGGGAGTGGCTCTCCCGGCTCCGGCCATGGTGGGGCCACGACGACCATTTCCACGTCGGCCTGCGCTGCCCCATGGACGACGCCGCCTGCCTCGATCGGCAGCCCCCGGTGCCCGCCGGCGACGGTTGCGGCAGCGAACTCGACTGGTGGTTCTCGGCGGAGGCCCGCGGCGAGACCGGAGCGAAGCCGTCGCCGCCGCCCAAGCGTCCGACGCTGGAGGATCTGCCGCCCGCCTGCCGGATCGTCCTGATGCAGCCGTGAGGCCGGCTGCGGACATTCCGTGCGAGCGGCTTTCGCACAGGCGAAGAATTGTCCATGATCGCGCCCGCGGAGAATTTCCGCGCGTCCGCGGGGCGCGACGGCAAAGGAGCGGGACATGGCGGGCGAGCAGCGGAGTTTCGAAGGCGTGAGTGCCGCCACGTGGCAGCGCGTGCGTGAGGTCGGTTGCCGCAACCACGGCACCGTGTTCGACCAGGGCGACGCGGCCAGAGGCACGGCGACGACGCCGACGCCGGTGGGTTCGATCGTCCTCGACTTCGAGTTCGACGCCGAGGCGGAGCGGATCACCTACACCATCGTCCGCAAGCCGATGCTGGCGGCCAGCGCGCTGATCTGGGGTGGCATCGCCGCCACGATCGAGCGCCTTCGGCAGGGCTGAGCCGCCGCAATCCGACGATTCTCCTCCCTGGCGAGCCCCGCCAGCGGCGTGTGCGAATGCGACACAGTTCCCGCTGGTTGACCGCGGTGCCTTCGCCATCGCGCGACAGTGTTGCGGGCGGGCGACGAAGCGGCTACGTGTGGGGGTAGCGCAGGCGACCGCCGAGGCGGTTCCGGGCGCTGATCGCGTCGGGCCGGACCGCAGGGGCCGCGGGCCGGGCGCCGACTGAAAGCAGGCCCCGAAGGGACACTGATATGGCCGTTGCTCCGGAGACACCGACTTCGCCGATGGATGTGCGCAAGCTGATGGGCGACCTCGACCCGACGAAGATGATGAGCGAGATGCAGGCGATGCTGAAGCAGTACAAGCTGCCCGGCGTCGACATGGACGCGCTGGTCGCCTCGCAGAAGAAGAACATCGAGGCGGTGACCGCCGCCAACCGCACCGCCGTCGAGGGATTCCAGGCGATGGCCAGGCGCCAGGCCGAGATTCTGCAGGAGACGATGCGCGAGGCGGCGCAGGCGATGACCTCGATGACCAAGATCTCTTCGCCCGGTGATCTCGTCGCCAAGCAGGCGGAATTCGCGCGCAGTGCGTTCGAGAAGGGTGTGGCGACGATGCACGAGATGGCGGAGATCGTCAGCAAGTCCAACAAGGAGGCGACGGCGACGATCAACGCCCGTGTCGCCGCGACGTTGGAAGAGATCCGCAACCTCGCGCTGACCAAGAAGTAGCCACCGACGAGGATCACGGCCGCCCGCCCGGGCGGCCGTTCGCCACCGCCCGCGCCCCTTGCCCCCGCCCGCCCGCGCGCGCTATAAGTCGAAACGTTCCATCGGAGTGTAGCTCAGCCTGGTAGAGCACTGTCTTCGGGAGGCAGGGGCCGGAGGTTCGAATCCTCTCACTCCGACCAGTTTTTCAAACGCCCGCGGCCGACCGTCACCGACCGGTCGAAGCCGGTCGGCGCAGCATCCGCCGGCTCGGGCGACAGGAGCCTGCGAAGCGGGCTCAGCGTACGGTGCGGAACCGAACCGCCTGCGCGGCGACGATGGCCAGCGGTGCGGCGGGATCGCGTCGGACGGTGAGGTCGGCGAGCCCGTCCGCCCCGAGCCGGCAAGCCTGCACCTTCATGTCCGGAAGGACGAAACCCAGGTCGCCTCCCGGCGGCTGCGGTCCTTCGATGCGCGCCGTGAGCCTCCCCACCCGGACGAACGGGCCGCCCGGTTCACCTGCGCGATAGACGACGATCGGGCAGTCGTCCGGCTTCGGCGGATATTCGGCATCCACCACCGACTGCACCTTCGAGGCGCCGGAGGGGCTCTCGCAGGCGGCCACCGCCAGCAAGAGCGCCAGCGTGACGGTCACTCGCCGCAGCACCACCGCGCCCGGTCCGCCCAATTTTTTCATCGAACCTCGCATCCCGTCTCTGCCTACACCCTAACCGAATCCGGCCCACGCGGCCAATCGGAGCATCGGCGGACAGGGCTGTGATCGCGCTGCACACCCTCGTCCGCAGTCGATGATGAATGCGGTGCTGCTCCCGCTCTCCGCGACAGTGCGGTGCGCGCGGTTTCGATCCGAAGCTGCAACGATCGACGGACGCGCATCGATCCCGGCGACGACGGATCCACAGACCGGCGCGGGAGCGATCGATCGATCCGACGCTGAAGACGGCGGCTTCGGGCGGCAACGGAACCCGGGTTCCGGCGTTGGTCTATGTCGGGCGCGCCGTTCCCGCAACTCACCACGCAGCGGTGCACGGGGGCGCCGTGTTTCATCGAGGACCAGCGACATGAGCACGCAACCCTACTCGTCACCCGGCGAGCGATCCTCGGACTCCCGGCACGATCCGGACCTGAAGCCGGTCCCGGGCGATGCGGCGGACCAGCTGAGCAACAGCCCGTCCCCTTCGACGGAGGCGCAGAAGGATGCGCGCCAACAGGACGCGGACGATCCCCGGACCCGGGCGGAAGGACACGCGCAGCGATCCCCGGGCGAAGTCCCCGATCCCGGAGGCGACGAAGCACCGCGTGAGCGCGACGAGGAGGAGGCGGAGCTCGACGACGCGGTCGACGACAGCTTCCCGGCGAGCGACCCGGTGTCGCCCGCGTCCACGCCGAAGAAGCGGTGACGAAGGCTGGTCTCGGGCCTGGCCGCGACGAAGATCGGCGTCTTCGTCGCGGGCGCCGCCGTCACGGCCATTCCGGCGATCCTGTCGTTGCTGCCGGAACGCAGCATTCCAATGTAGCGCTGATAGTCGAGTTGGCCGGGGCGGGCGAGAGCGATGGCGATCAAGGGCGTCTTGCTGGACATCGCGGGCGTCCTCTACCAAGGCAAATCCGCCATCCCCGGCGCGATCGAGGCGGTCCGGGCTCTCCGAGCGGCCGGGCTACCATTGCGGTTGGTGACGAATACCTCGCGGCAGCCGAAACGATCGGTGCTGGCGCAACTCCACGGCCTCGGCTTCGAGATATCGGCGGCCGAGGTGTTCACGGCCCCTGAAGCCGTCGCGGCACACCTCGTTCGCAACGATCTCCGGCCGTACCTGCTGATCCATGCCGATCTCGACGAGGAGTTCGCGGCCCTCGATGGCCGGCGGCCCAACGCGGTGGTCCTGGGCGATGCCGCCGATCGCTTCACCTACGACCGGCTGAACGCCGCGTTCCGGCTGCTGATCGAGGGCGCGCCGCTGCTGGCGATCGCCGGCAACCGCTATTTCCGCGAGGCCGACGGCCTCAGCCTCGACGCCGGGCCCTTCGTCGCCGCGCTGGAGCACGCGGCGCAGGTTCAGGCGACGATATTCGGCAAACCGGCGCCCGCCTTCTTCCAGGCCGCCCTCGCCGATCTCGGCACGCAGGCCGCGGAGACGCTGATGATCGGCGACGATGTCGAAGCGGACGTCAACGGCGCGCTCGCGCTCGGCCTGCACGCGACGTTGGTGCGGACGGGGAAATTTCGGCCGGGGGACGAGGGGCGGATCGGCGGGGGCGGGGGATGCGCCGCGGACGTGGGCGAGGCCGTCGCGGGCGTGCTGGGCAGCGGAGACCGAGCCTGCGCCGAGTCCAGGTCGACCTGAATGGCGAAGGGGTACCCGGCACCGGCGACCTCGCGATCCCGGCGCTCGCTGGCGACGCTGACACCCGGACGTTTTGTTCCTATAGCCGGAGTGGCGGGTCGGGGCGCTGCACAGTCCCGCGGCGTTGCAAATCACACCTTTGCAGCGATTTCATGGCTATTCTTTTCCTCTTATGCGAGCAAGTCTTAATCTCGGTATCGCCGGTTGCGGCGGCGATGCGCTCCGCGGCCTGGTTGGGGACAGATCATCGACCTTTCGACACTTTCACCGACGCAAGGCTTCGTCATCCAGGGTGACGCGGGGGACGACCTTGACGGCTACATCGTCTCGGACGCGGGGACGTCAACGGTGACGGCTTCGACGACCTGATCGTCGGCGCGCCCTTGGGCGACGACGGAGACAATTCCGCCGGCGAGGCGTACGTGCTGTTCGGCGGCGCCGGCGGCGCCGGCGGCTTCGGCACGTCGGTTGGCGGCCGGCAGGTGGTGGACCTGACGACGTTGAACACCGCCCAGGGCTTCGTCATTCGCATCGACAGCGGTGCCACCGGCCAGACCATCTTCGGCGCGCAGGGCGACGACACGCTGTTCGGCAACGGCGACGACACGCTCGCCGGGCGGGATGGCAATGGCCGGCTGGAGGGCGAGGCGAACGAGGACCGGCTGGCGGGCGACGCCGGCGACGACAGCCTCGACGGTGGCCAGGGCCTGCGCCGGCACGACGTTGGCGACGCTGACGGCCGACGCCCTGCTGTTCGTCTGAGCCTGAAGAGCCTGCGCCCCTCCCTCTTCCCGCGCGGGAGAGGGAGGGCATCGACGGCCGCCGCGCCGCCTCGCCGCGAACGAGGTTGTCTCCACGGCCGGGCTCGGGCATCATAGCGGCGCGGAACAATGAGAGAACATAGCGGTGCCGCGCCGGCCCGCTGCGTTCGTCAACGCCCGAGGCTCGCATGGTTCAGGTGGCGCCCGTCTCGCAGCAGATTTGGGACATGAAGTACCGGCTGAAGGCGCACGGCGGCGCGCCGGTCGACAAGACCATCGCCGACACGTGGCGGCGGGTCGCCCGCGAACTGGCCTCGCCGGAGGCCGATCCGGCGCTGTGGGAGGAGCGGTTCTTCCAGGCGATGGAGGACTTCAAGTTCCTGCCGGCGGGCCGCATCGTCTCCGGCGCGGGCTCGGGCCGCCGGGTGACGCTGTTCAACTGCTTCGTCATGGGCGACATCCCCGACGATCTCTCGGGGATCTTCGAGCACCTACGCCAGGCGGCGCTGACGATGCAGCAGGGGGGCGGCATCGGCTACGACTTCTCCTCGCTGCGGCCGAAGGGGGCGCCGGTCAAGGGCGTCGGCGCCGATGCCTCCGGGCCGCTGTCGTTCATGGACGTGTGGGATGCGATGTGCCGGACGATCATGAGCGCCGGAGCCCGCCGCGGCGCGATGATGGCGGTGATGCGCTGCGATCATCCGGACATCGAGGCGTTCGTCGAGGCGAAGCGCGAGGCCGGCCGGCTGCGCATGTTCAACCTCTCGGTGCTGATCACCGACACCTTCATGCAGGCGGTGAAGGAGGACGCGCCGTGGGAGCTGACCTTCGGCGGCACCGCCTGGAAGAGCCTGCGCGCCCGTGACCTGTGGGACGCGATCATGCGCGCGACCTACGCGTTTGCCGAGCCGGGCGTGGTGTTCATCGATCGGATCAACCAGCGCAACAACTTGTGGTATTGCGAGACCATTCACGGCACCAACCCTTGCGGTGAACAGCCGCTCCCGCCGTACGGCACCTGCCTGCTCGGCTCGCTGAACCTCGCGAGCCTGGTCGAGGCGCCGTTCGAGCCGGACGCGCGGATCGACCAGACGCGGCTGGCCGAACTCACCGCCACCGCCGTCCGCATGATGGACAACGTCATCGAGGTCTCACGCTATCCGCTTCCCGAGCACGAGACGGAAGCGCGGGCGAAACGCCGCATCGGCCTCGGCGTCACCGGGCTGGCCGATGCGCTGATCCTGTGCGGCGCGCGCTACGGCGGCAGCCAGGCGGTGAAGCTGACCGAGGCGTGGATGACGACGATCCGCCGCGCCGCCTATCTCGCCTCGGTCGAACTCGCCCGCGAGAAAGGGGCGTTCCCGCTGTTCGACCGGGAGAAGTTTCTGGCCGGCGAGACGGTGGCGAGCCTGGAGGAGGACGTGCGCGCCGCCATCGCCGAACACGGCGTCCGCAACGCGCTGCTGACGTCGGTGGCACCCACCGGCACCATCTCGCTGTTCGCCGACAACGTGTCGTCCGGCCTGGAGCCGGTGTTCAGCTTCCGCTACGTCCGTCACGTGCTGATGCCGGACGGCAGTCGGCGCGAGGAAGAGGTGAGCGACCACGCCTATCGGCTGTTCCGCAGGCTCAAGGGCGAAACGGCGCGGCTGCCGGAGTATTTCGTCGATGCGCAGGGGCTGTCGCCGCACGACCATCTGGTGATGCAGGCCGCGGTGCAGCGGCACGTCGACAGCTCGATCTCCAAGACGATCAACTGCCCGGAGAGCATCGGCTTCGGCGAGTTCAAGGACATCTACCTGCAGGCCTACGAGCTCGGCTGCAAGGGCTGCACCACCTACCGGCCGAACGAGATCACCGGCGCGGTGCTGGAGGTGCGGGAGAAGCCGCAGGCCAAGGACGCCGAAAGGCAGCCGGAGCTGCCGCTGCAGGCGCCGGTCTCGGGAGCCAAGCCGCACGACCTGGGCGACTCCGGGGCGATTGTGCAGATGTTCCGGCCGCTGGACCGGCCGGAGGCGCTACCGGGCAAAACCTACAAGGTGCGCTGGCCGGAGAGCGACCATGCCATCTACATCACGCTCAACGACATTGTCCAGGACGGGCGGCGCCGGCCGTTCGAGGTGTTCATCAACTCCAAGAACATGGAGCACTTCGCCTGGACGGTGGCGCTCACGCGGATGATCTCCGCCGTGTTCCGCCGCGGCGGCGACGTCTCGTTCGTCGTCGAAGAGCTGAAGGCGGTGTTCGATCCGCGCGGCGGTCAGTGGATGCGCGGCCGCTACGTCCCGTCGCTGCTGGCGGCGATCGGCGAGGTGATCGAAACGCACATGATCGACATCGGCTTCATCTCGGCGCAGGGCGACGAGCGAGGCCGGACACCCACGGCCGAACCGGCCCGCCGGGCGATCGGCGACGACCTCGGCCTCGGTCTCGGACACGACGCCCGCTTTCGCCAGTGCCCGAAGTGCGGCTCGCCGTCGCTGATCCGCCAGGAGGACTGTGACAGCTGTTCGAGTTGCGGGTATTCGAAGTGCGGGTGACCAACACGTCCTCCCGCTCACAGATCGAGAGCTGTAGGGTGTGGTGCGCGAAGCGAACCGCACCACGATCGACCACGCGCCGAGACCGGCTTCGACGGCGGAATTGGTGGGGTTTGCTCCGCTCACCCCACCATACGGTCCTCCCCGCACCCTCACGGGTTGAGCACGATCACCATCAGCTCCTTCGGGCCGTGCACGCCGTAGGCCAGGGTCTGTTCGATGTCGGCGGTTTTGCTGGGGCCGGAGATGAGCAGCGCGTTGGTCGGCATCCCCGCCGCCCAGTTGCCGGCCATCATCACTTCGGTCAGCGTGCCGTAGATCATATCCGCCTCGATCAACGCCACATGCACCGGCGGCAACAGAGACATCAGCCGCGGCTCGGCGATCGTTGGCCACAGGACCAGCGTGCCGGTATCGGCGATGCCGGCCACCGTGCCGGTGACGGCCGCCTCGGCCCCGTGCACCAGCATCTCCTTCAGGGTTTCCACCGGCTGGTCGTAAGGCACCAGCTTGAACTCGGATTGTTCCGCCCACGCCTCGGCCAGTCGATCGCCGTGCGGCGTACCGGGTGCGTACAGCACCGACGCGGCCCCGCCATCCGCGGTGCGCATGTTGGCGCGCGCGCGCAATCGTTCCGCCAGCAGAGCCGGCCATTGGTCGGTCGTGCTGGTCAGCACCTCGGCATGGCTTGCCTCCAGCCGCTCGCAGAACCGGTCGAGCCGTTCCTCTGGCGGAACCGTCACCGACCAGTCGGGGAGGACCGGCGGTGCCGGCCGGTCGACCGCGCGCAGGCGGGCGAAGATCGAGGCGCGTGCGTCACTCATGGTCGAAACCCCTGGCACGGACGAGTTGGTTGAGCGGCTTGGGCGCGAACCTGGGCTTGGCGCGCACGCTGGTCCAGGCCGAGAGCGGCGGCACCGAGCCCGGAATGCGATTGCCGACCAAGCTCAGCATGCGGGTGCCGAGCCGGTAGAACAGCGGATTCGCGTGCATCAGCCGCCAGCCGCGCCACACCATGTCCTCGACGACGCTGTGCTTCGCGCCGGCGCCGGCGACGCTCGATTTGGCATTGCGATGCGCCGCCTCGCCGCGCAGGCGGACCAGCAGGTCGGGGATCGGGATCGCCACCGGGCAGACTTCCCCGCAGGCGCCGCACAGGCTGGACGCGTGCGTGAGGTCGCCGGCGGCGGCGAGGCCGTCGATCTGCGGCGTCAGGATCTTGCCGATCGGCCCCGGATAGACCGCGTCATAGGCGTGCCCGCCGACCCGCGTGTAGACCGGGCAGTGGTTCATGCAGGCGCCGCAGCGGATGCAGGCCAGCGTCTCGCGCAACTGCTCGTCCGCGTAGATCCGCGAGCGGCCGTTGTCGAGCAGCACCAGATGCACCTCGCGCGGCCCGTCACGCTCGCCTTCGCGCCTGGGGCCGGAGATGAAGTTGACATAGGTGGTGATGTTCTGGCCGGTGGCGGAGCGGGTCAGCAGCGACAGCAGCGGCGGCACGTCGTCCAGCCGCTCGATCACCTTCTCGATGCCCATGATCGCCACGTGCAGCGGCGGCAGCGTGGTGGACAACCGGCCGTTGCCCTCGTTCTCGACGAGGCACAGCGTGCCGGTCTCGGCGATCGCGAAGTTGACGCCTGACAGCCCGGCATCCGCCGCGGCGAACTGCTCGCGCAGCACGCGGCGTGCCGTCGCGGTCAGCGCATCCACGTCGTCGGTATAGGCCTGGCCCTCGATGTGCTGGGAGAACAGGGTCGCCACATCCTCCCGGCTCTTGTGGATGCACGGCATGATGATGTGCGAGGGCGTCTCCTTGGCGAGCTGGATGACGAACTCGCCCAGGTCGGACTCGATGGCGCGGATGTCGTGATGCTCGAGGAAGTGATTGAGGTGGATCTCCTCGCTCGCCATCGACTTGCCTTTGATCAGCGTTCGCACGCCGGTGCTGGCGAGGATGTCCTCGATGATCCGGTCGGCGTCGGCGCTGGTCTCGGCCCAGTGCACGCGGATGCCGTTCGCCTTGCAGTTGGTCTCCAGCTGCTCCAGCAGTTCCGGCAGGCGGGCCAAAGCGCGGCGGCGGATGGCGGCGCCACGCGCCCGCAGCACGGTCCAAGCGTCCTTGTCCTCGAACTGCGCGGCGCGCTTGGCCATCAGGCCGTCCATCGCCCGGCGGAACTTGCGACGGAGACCGTCGTCGGCGAGCGCCACACCGGCGCGGGCGGCGAAGCTATTTCCCGTCATGGCAACGCTCCAGCAGGAATTCGGCGATATGGCGAGACCGCACGTTGGTGCCGGCCTTGGCCATGGCGCCCGAGATGTTGAGCAGGCAGCCGCAATCCCCTGAGAGGACTTCGTCCGCTCCGGTGCCGGCGATGTCGGCGACCTTGTCGGCCACCATCGCCGCCGAGATCTCCGGCAGGCGAACCGAGAAGGTGCCGCCGAAGCCGCAGCATTCGGTCGGACGCTGCAGGTCCACCAGCGTCACGTTGGCGAGGTCGTTCAGCAGCTTCCGCGGCTCCTCGCGGACCCCCATCTCCCGCTGGCTGTGGCAGGAGCCGTGGAAGGTGACACGCACCGGCTCACCCTTGTCGGTCGGCGCGAAACCACAGACGTGCACCAGGAACCAGGTCAGTTCGTAGACCCGCGACGAGAAGGCACGCGCCTCCGCCTCGTCGGGCTGGCCGGCGAACAGCTCCGGATAGTGCTCGCGCATCATCCCGGCACAACTGCCGGACGGCACGACGATGGGGTAGGGCTTGGGGAAGCTGCGGAGCTGCTGCCGCGCCACCGCTCGCGCCTCGTCGGCGAAGCCGCAGTTCCGCGCCGGCTGGCCGCAGCAGCTCTGGCCGGGCGGGAAGATCACGCGGATGCCCTGGCGGCGCAGCAGCTCCATCCCGGCGAGCCCGGCGTCCGGATAGAACAGGTCGATGAGGCAGGTGCCGAAGAAATAGACGGCTTGCGGCTTCTCGGGGACCGGAATCATCGCCGCGACCTCCTTCCGCCCCACAATGCGAAGGATCGGCGCGACACGCGGGTTTGGCGGGCGCCGCCGGAGCGGCACGCTGGTTTCATCCTCACGACGGTTACTCCCGTTGGCGACGAGGCTTGCCGAGGCTGCCCCGCATCATCAATGAAATTTATATTGGCACTGTATGCGTCCATGGCCAGTTGGTCAAATAATTTTTCCACGAGGCATAGCGGCCAAAAACTTGGGCCAAGAAAAATCGTCAACGGGGCGTGGGCTCCAGTCCGTCCGCGGTCAAGGTGTTTTGCCAAATCCATGATAGGGTCCAAGTATGCACAGCGGCGGCGGCGAAGCTTCGAACGAAAGGTCCACGGACGAAACGAGATGAGCGAGACGATCAAGCCGGTGCGGATCGCGGATACGATCGCCGACCACCTGGAGCGGCTCATCTTCGAGGGCGTGCTTCGGCCGAGCGAGCGGCTGTTGCCGGAGCGGGAGTTGGCGCAGAGGCTGAGCGTATCCCGGCCGTCGCTGCGCGATGCCCTGGTCCTCCTGGAACAACGCGGGCTGGTCAAGACCGACAGGCAGGGCTCCCGCGTCGCCGAATTCCTGCGGCCGTTGACCCAGCCGCTGGAGTTGCTGATCCAGAGCAACGCCCGCGCGCCCTTCGACTATATGGAGTTCCGCGGCGTGATCGAGAGCGCCGCCGCGGCCTTCGCCGCGGAGCGCGCGACCGAGATCGATCGGGAGACCATCACCGGCATCCTGGATCGTATGGAAGCGGCGCACGGCCAGACCGATCCGGCGGAGGAGGCCGAAGCCGACGCCGACCTGCACCTCGCCACCTACGAGGCGGCGCACAACGTGGTGATCCTACATTTGATGCGGGCGTTCTCGGAGATGCTGCGCCGTGACGTGTTCTACAGCCGGGCGCGACTCTACGGCCTGCCCGGCGTGCGCGACGCCCTGCTGGCGCAGCACAAACTGATCGGCGAGGCGATCGTCCGCGGCGACGCCGAAGCGGCACGGGCGGCGGCGGCGGCGCACATCGCCTTTACGCGCAAGACGCTGGAAGAGGCTCAGCAGGCCGACGTTCGCCTCGCGGTCTCGCTCCGTCGCATCGGCCGCGTCGACCTGATCGCCCCGGAGCGCCCCGGCGGCTGACCGATACCGCCTCCTTCGCCGTCTCCTCCGGTCGCGCGCGGAGGGCGTCCGCGACGAGTCGACGAGGATTGACGATGGGCGATCACATGGAGTCGATACCGTCATTGCGAACCCGCGAAGCGGGTGAAGCAATCCACCACGGCCGATGCGCGACGGGGAGGTGGATTGCTTCGTTTCCTCGCAATGACGAAGTCCAGTTCGTGCAGCGGATGTAGGCTACGCCGCCTCTTTCGTCGTCTCCTCCACCACCGTCAGGATGTCGGCCATGATGGCGTTCAGGTCGAAGTCCTTGGGCGTGTAGACGCGGGCGACGCCGGCTTTGATCAGTTGTGCGGCGTCTTCCGGCGGGATGATGCCGCCGACGACGACCGGGACATCGTCCAGATCCGCCGCCTTCATCCGCTCCATGATTTCGGCGACCAGCGGCAGGTGCGAGCCCGAGAGGATCGACAGGCCGACCACGTGCACGCCCTCCTCCAGCGCCGCGGAGACGATCTGTTCGGGCGTCAGCCGGATGCCCTCGTAGACCACCTCGAAGCCGGCGTCCCGCGCGCGCAGCGCGATCTGCTCGGCGCCGTTGGAGTGGCCGTCGAGGCCCGGCTTGCCCACCAGCATCTTGATCCGCCGGCCGAGCTTGTCGGTCAGCGTCTCGAGGCGGGTGCGCACCGTCTTCAGCCCGCCCATGTCGGCGGAGACCACCGCCTGGCTGACGCCGGTCGGCGCCCGGAACTCGCCGAAGATCTCGCGCAGCATGCCGGACCACTCGCCGGTGGTGACGCCGGCGTGCGCACACGCGATCGACGGCTCCATGACGTTGCGGCCTTCCTTGACCGCCGCGGCGAGAGCCGCCAGCGCCGCCTTCGCCTTCGCCTCGTCGCGGCTCGCCCGCCACGCCTGCAGCGAAGCGATCTGCTCGGCTTCGGCGCGCGGATCGACGGTGATGATGCTCTCCTCGCCGGTCGCCAGCGGCGACGGCTCGGCCTCGGTGAACCGGTTGACGCCGACGACGGTCTGCTCGCCGCTCTCGATCGCCGCTAGCCGGTTGGCGTTGGACTCGACGAGGCGGCGCTTCATGTAGCTCTGCTCGATGGCGACGACGGCGCCGCCGAGATCGTCGATGCGGGCGAGTTCCTCACGCGCCTGGAAGGCCAGTTGCTCGACCTTCTCGGCGATCGCCCGCGAGCCGTCGAAGATGTCGCCGAAGTCGAGAAGATCCGTCTCGAAGGCGACGATCTGCTGCAGCCGCAGCGACCATTGCTGGTCCCACGGGCGCGGAAGTCCCAGCGCCTCGTTCCACGCCGGCAACTGCACGGCGCGGGCGCGCGCGTCCTTGGACAGGACCACCGCCAGCATCTCCAGCAGGATGCGGTAGACGTTGTTCTCCGGTTGTTGTTCGGTCAGGCCCAGCGAGTTGACCTGCACGCCGTAGCGGAAGCGGCGCAGCTTCGGGTCCTGGACGCCGTAGCGCTGCAGGCAGATCTCGTCCCACAGCTCGCCGAACGCGCGCATCTTGCACAGCTCGGTGATGAAGCGGATGCCGGCGTTGCAGAAGAAGCTGATGCGGCCCACCACCTGCGGAAAGTCGTCGGCAGGCACCTGGCCCGAGGCGCGCACGGCGTCGAGGACGGCGATGGCGTTGGCCAGGGCGAAGGCCAGTTCCTGCTCCGGCGTCGCACCCGCTTCCTGCAGGTGGTAGGAGCAGACGTTGATCGGGTTCCACTTGGGAACCTCTTTATAGGTGAAGGAGACGACGTCGGCGATCAGCCGCATCGACGGCGCCGGCGGGAAGATGTAGGTCCCGCGCGACAGATACTCCTTGATGATGTCGTTCTGCGTCGTGCCGGAGAGGTCCGACCGGGCGACGCCCTGCCGCTCGGCCGCGGCGATGTAGAGGGACAGCAGCCACGCCGCCGGCGCGTTGATCGTCATCGACGTGTTCATCTTGTCGAGCGGGATGCCGTCCAGCAGCGTCGTCATGTCGCCGACGTGGCAAACGGGGACGCCGACCTTGCCGACCTCGCCCTTCGCCAGCACGTGGTCGCTGTCGTAGCCGGTCTGCGTCGGCAGGTCGAAGGCGATCGACAGGCCGGTCTGGCCGCGCGCCAGATTCTTGCGGTAGAGGGCGTTGCTCTCCTTCGCCGAAGCATACCCCGAATAGGTACGTATAAGCCACGGAGCCTCCCGCTTGGCGGGTTTTACCGTGTTTTTTGCACTTGCTAACTGATCGGCCATGTCGTCCCTCCCCGGGTCCCGAGCGGAGTCACCGCGATGTTGCGATTTGCTTGAATTCGAAGCGCCCGTACAGGGCGAAACAATAACCAGCGTAGCAAATTGTGCGTTGCGAAGAAAGCCGCTACGGGATAGAACAAATGTTCATCCGTCAACGAGGCGCGTCACTGGTGACGCCGGGCCAGCCACGGTTGTGCGCGTGGCGCGGGGCTCCGATGCGAGGCGGAAACGGTATTCGGTTTGCGTTTTAATGCAAACGATTAAACGTTCGGAGGGACGAAAAATGGTGACGACCTTGACGAAGGACCTCTACGCGATCGCCGAACAACCTCCCGTCGGGGAAGTTCCGGCCAACATGAACGCCTGGCTGATCCGGGAAAGCCGGTTCGGCCAGCCGATGACGTCCTTCCAGAAGGAGGTCGTCCCCGTCCCCGAGATCAAGGACGACGACGTCCTCGTCTACGTCATGGCCGCCGGCGTCAACTACAACAACGTCTGGGCCGCGCTCGGCATTCCGGTCAACGTCATCAAGGCGCGCCAGAAGGGCGGCGAAAAGGAAGATTTCCACATCGGCGGCTCGGACGCGTCCGGCATCGTCTACAAAGTCGGCAAGGACGTGAAAAACGTCAAAGTCGGTGACGAGGTCGTCGTCCACTGCGCCACGTGGGATCGCAACGATCCGTGGGTCACGGCCGGCGAAGACCCGATGTATGCCGCTTCCTTCAAGATCTGGGGCTACGAGACCAACTACGGCAGCTTCGCGCAGTTCACCAAGGTGCAGGCGCACCAGTGCATGCCGAAGCCGAAGCACATGACCTGGGAGGAGGCCGCGTCCTACGTCCTGGTCGCCGCCACTGCGTGGCGGATGCTGCACGGCTGGCCGGAGCATGCGATGCGCCCGAACGACCCGGTGCTGATCTGGGGCGGCGCCGGCGGTCTCGGCTCGATGGCCATCCAGATCGCCAAGGCGGCGGGCGCCATTCCGATCGCCGTCGTCTCTGGTGACGACAAGATCGATTACTGCGTGAAGCTCGGCGCCAAGGGCTGCATCGACCGCCGCAAGTTCGACCACTGGGGCATGCTGCCGCACTGGAAGGACACGGTCGGCTACAACAACTGGCTGAAGGGCGTCCGTTCCTTCGGCGCCGCAATCTGGGAAGTGCTCGGCGAGAAGCGCAGCCCGAAGGTCATCTTCGAGCATCCGGGCGAGTCCACCATCCCGACGTCGATGTTCGTCTGCGACACCGGCGGTCAGATCGTCATCTGCGCCGGCACCACCGGCTACAACGCGACGATCGATCTCCGCTATCTCTGGATGCGACAGAAGCGCTTCCAGGGTTCGCACTTCGCCAACGACGAGCAGTGCTATGCGATGAACGAGCTGGCCCTGGCCGGCAAGCTCAACCCCTGCATGTCGCGCGCCTTCACCTACGAGGAACTGCCGCTGGCGCACCAGTTGATGAACGACAACCAGCACCCGCACGGCAACATGTCCGTGCTGATCGGCGCGCCCGACTTCGGCCTCGGCAAGACGGCCGCCGCCCCGGTCGCCGTCCCCGTCGTGACGTTGCCGAAGGGCGACCTGCACGATCCGAAGGTGCGGAGCCCGTATCCGGTCTCGGCGCCGCTGCCGGACGTGGCGACGGCGTTCGAAGTGCCGGAGATCCACGACGACGGCACGATGGTCCGCGACCGGATGCATGCCGGCATCATCTCCTGCGCTCGCACCGATACGGTCGCGGCCGCCGGCAAGGTGATGATCGACAACGACATCCACGCACTGGTGGTGATCGAGGGCGACCGTGCGATCGGCGTTCTGTCGCAGACCGACATCGTCCTCGCCCGTCAGGGTCGGACGATGGAGGAAGCCCGCGCGTTGACCGTGGGTGCGGTGATGACCGACGGGTGCGCCACCATCGATGCCGGCGAGAAGCTGTCTTCGGCGATCACGGAAATGATGAAGCGACGCATCCATCGCCTCGTCGTCTGCGAACAAGAGAAGCCGATCGGCGTGCTGTCGATGACCGACATCGTCCGCAAGCTGATCGATTGAACAGCACAAGGCGCGGCTAGCAGGGTTCGGCCGAAAGGCCAGCTTATCGGGGAGGGGTGCCGACCGCGCGCGGCGCCCCTTTTCCCAAAGCCCCGAACGGGCGCGTGAGCGAGGCGGCCGGCCAGCCATGCGCCGATGATGGAGATGTCGCATGGATGCCGCCCTCGCCGAGACCAAGAGCCCGCTGCTCGACGAACTCATACCCTCCTGCCTCGAAGCGTTCAGGTCCGCCCAACACCTGCTGGTCGAGGTGCGCCAAGGCGTCTCGCTGATGGTGGTTCGCGGCGGTCGCCTGGACGGAACTCTCCTGGACGAACACCAATTCGCCGCACACGGCTATGCCTGGCTCGCCACATACGTCGCCGGCCTGCAGCAGATGCTGGCCTGGGCGGAACGGCTGGAGACCGAAGGCAGGCTCAGCGAGCTGGAAAGCCTGATGCTGCAGGCGGCCTTCGGCGAATACCTATCGCAGATCGCCGGCGGCATCCCGATGACGCAGGTCGAGTGCGTCCGCCCGCGTGACATGGGCGTCTCGGACGACGCGATACACGCTTTCTACTCCCCCGCCGTCTCCCGCCTGATCCGCAACGGCAACACCGACGCGGTTCGCATGCGCATCGCCCTGTTGATCGCCGACGGCAACTTCGGCGATCCCGGCACCGACGAGACGCTGGGCATGATCCGCGACCAGTTCCGCCGCTTCAGCGAGGAGAAGGTGATCCCCTTCGCGCACGGCTGGCACGAGCGCGACGAGCTGATCCCGATGGAAATCATCGACGAGATGGCCGAACTCGGCGTCTTCGGCCTGACCATTCCCGAGCAGTACGGCGGCCTCGGCATGGAAAAGATGGCGATGTGCGTCGTCACCGAGGAGCTGTCGCGTGGCTACATCGGCGTCGGCTCGCTCGGCACGCGGTCGGAGATCGCTGCCGAACTGATCCGGCTGGGCGGCACCGACGAGCAGAAGGAATACTGGCTGCCGAAGCTGGCGTCCGCCGAGATCCTGCCGACGGCGGTGTTCACCGAGCCCAACACCGGCTCCGACCTCGGCAGCCTGCGGACCCGCGCGGTGAAGACCGGCGACGTCTACAAGGTGATGGGCAACAAGACCTGGATCACGCACGCCGCGCGCACCGACCTGATGACGCTGCTCGCACGCACCGATCCGGGCAGCAAGGACTGGAAGGGCCTGTCGATGTTCCTCGCGGAGAAGCCGCGCGGCACCGTCGAGGATCCGTTCCCGGCCGAGGGCATGAGCGGTGGCGAGATCGAAGTGCTCGGCTACCGCGGCATGAAGGAATACGAGCTCGGCTTCGACGACTTCACCGTACCGGCGAAAAACCTGCTCGGCCAGCAGGAAGGCCAGGGCTTCAAGCAGCTGATGGCGACCTTCGAGAGCGCACGCATCCAGACGGCGGCGCGTGCCGTCGGCGTGGCGCAGAACGCGATGGAGCTCGGCATGAAGTACGCGCAGGAGCGCGTACAGTTCGGCCGGCCGATCTTCGAGTTCCCCCGCGTCGCCGGCAAGATCGCCTGGATGGCGGTGGAGACGATGATCGCCCGCCAGCTCACCTACGACAGCGCCCGGCAGAAGGACAGCGACCGCCGCTGCGATATCGAGGCCGGCATGGCCAAGCTGCTCGGCGCACGGGTGGCGTGGTCGAACGCCGACAACGCCATGCAGATCCACGGCGGCAACGGCTACGCGCTCGAGTACCCGATCTCCCGCGTGCTGTGCGACGCGCGCATCCTCAACGTCTTCGAGGGTGCCGCCGAGATCCAGGCGCAGGTCATCGCTCGCGGGCTGCTCTCCGCGCGGAGCTGATCTCCCGGCCCGAGGCATCCCGTCCGCACCCGGCGGCGCGGAAAGGGTACAGATTTCCCTGAAGTCGCCGCCCCGCTCGCCCCTCCACCCCTCTCCCGCATGGCGGGAGAGGGAGGGGCCCGCGAAGCGGGAGGGTGAGGGCGCTTGCCCCGGACTTCGCCCCTCAGCGATCCGCCTGCGCCGCGGCGCGCGCCAGATTGAGGTCCAGCAGGCGTTTCAGGATCTCGTCGTCGGCGAGGTCGGCGGGCCAGCCGTAGGCGGCGGCCACCGCCGCGTCCAGCTCGCGGTGGGTGTTGTCCAGCCACGCCGGGCGCTCGTTGTAGAGGTTGGTCAGCGTCCGCTTCTTCAGGATCCGCGCCGCCTTCTCGCTCACCGGCAGAATGCGGTCGGGATAGCCCGGCGCCACCTCCGGCTCGCGACGCACCAGATCGGCCGGGTTCAGCCAGTTCTCGCGCAGCGCGTTCAGCCGCCGCGCCACCTCGGCGATGCGGATGGCGCGCGGGTCGGCGGCGTAGTCGGCGGCGGGGATGTTCGGCGTCAGACCTTCGGGAAAGGGGAAGGTTTCGAAGGTTGTGGTGGGGGTGTAGCGCGGACGGTCTTCGAGGCTGGTGCCGAGCCGGAGCGACCACAGCTCGTGAAAGCGCGAGTGCAGGATGCCGAACGTCGTGTCGTCATCCCGGGCGATTACGATGAGCTGGTGGTCAGGTAATATCCCGCTGGACAGCCAAGCGAACAGGCGGTGTTTTGCAACCGTGGGTGTCGCGATATAGCGAGCCGAGTTCACGAGAGCTCGATGCATCCCTTGGCGGGGTTCGACGTGTCGCCACCAGAACAATGCATAGGCAACTCGCCTGTTCTTGAGACGCTCGGGCATCACGAACTTGCGGGCGTGGCCGAAAGGCATTTCATACAAAGCAACCTCGGCCTCTGTCATCTTCCAGCCGAAGTCTATGATCCAATTGTCGGCGGGACGGCGGGTGATATCGAGGCCGTTGACCCAGGGGCGCAGCACGTCGGCGTTTGCCCGACCGTTGGGATTGAGCGGCTGCTGCAGCCACTCACGGGCGAGCGTGCCGGGGATATCGAACGCTCCGCCCTTGGTGTCGCCCATGAAGGACACGCCGGCATTACACGCGAGCCGTCTTGCCTGCGTGGTATTGACGCCTACGGACCCGACGCCCGCCGTCAGGTCGGCGTGTACCGCAGCGACAGGCACTCCGTTCAGGTGGATTTCCGCCGCCGCGCCGGCCGGAGCGATGCAGACGAGGGAGACACGAACCGCCGCGCCGTCGATCGTCCACGCCTCATCGTCATGCGCGTCGTAAATGACGAACGCGGCGCAGAGCCGATCCAGGACGCGCCGATTGGCCCCGCCGCGTACCGAGTTGGTGGCGACCAGACCGAACCGCTGGCTGCGCCCGCTGGCAAGCATGTCGCCGCCTTTGGCAAACCAGTAGCAGACGAAGATCCGCCTCCGCAGGCACCCGCTCCCGATATGTCGAGAACAACTTGCCGACGTACGCTTCGCCCAATCCGGTCAGCAGCCGTTTGCCGCCCAGGAACGGCGGGTTGCCGACAATCGCCTCCGCCGCCGGCCACTCGGCTTCGCTCCCGTCCGGGTTCAGCAGTGCGTCGCGGCATTCGATGCCGGGCAGCGAATCCAGGATCGGGGCGCGGTGGAAGCCGAAGCCGTTGCGCAGTTGCCGTTGCAGCTCGGCGATCCAGATGGTCACGCCCGCCAGTTCCGCGGCGTAGGGGTTGATCTCGATGCCGAACAGCGCTTGCGGCGTCACCCGCTGGTCGTCCAACGGCAGGCCGAGGTCCTGCGCCTCGCGGGTCACCTACAGGTCGAAGTCCTTGAGGTGCGTCAGCGAAAGATAGAGGAAGTTGCCGGAGCCGCAGGCAGGATCGAGCACGCGGAACCGGCCGAGGCGGTCGCGAAAAGCCCGGTAGGCATCACGCGCCGCCCCCTCGTGCCGCGTCCGCGCGCCGTCGCTCGTCGCCGCTTCCGCCTTCGCCGTTCGGCGGCGACGGCGGCTTTCACCCCCTCCCACTCGCGGCGCAACGGCCGCAGCACCACCGGCTCGATGATCTTCATGATCGTCGCCGCATCCGTGTAGTGGATGCCGACGCCCCTGTCGGTCTTCGCCGCCGGGGTTGCAGCGAGTGGAACCGTGGGGTCGAACAGGCTCGCCATCTGCTTGCGCTTCTCGGGGTCCAGCCCGCGCTCGAACAGCGTGCCGAAGATCGAGGGTTCGATGGCGCTCCAGTCCAGCCGCGCCGCCACCACCACGTCCTTGATGTCGAACAGGTGCAGCGGCAGCACGTCGTCATCGTCGAACAGGTCGCCGTTGAACCACGGAATGCGGGTCGCGCCGAAGCGGCCGTTGCGCTCGCGCATGGCGCGGAACAGGTCGGCCAGCATCGGCGCGAACAGGCCGTCCTCCTTCAGCGATTCGTCGAGGATCTGGCTGAAGACCCGCTCCGGCAGCAGCTCGATGTCCTGCGCGAACAGGCAGAACACGAGCTTGTTGAGGAAGTGGGCGACGCGCCTTCGCTCGTATCCCTGGCCGATCAGCTTGCGGGCGATGCCGCCGAACGCGGTGGCCGCCGCGGCCGTCACCTTTTCGCGCGTGATCGTCGGGCGCAGGCGCTCGGGTTCGGTGAACGCCCACTTCAGCTTCTGCCACTTCGCCTTGAAGATCTCCGGTGTCATCCGCCCGGCTCCAGCCCCATCGCCCAGAAGTTCGTCTCCAGGCGCGTCGCCTGGCGGAAGGTCTGCGTGAGCGCGGGTGACCGGGCGTCGCCGCCGCGGCTGGCGGCGAGTGCGTCCATGTGGCGGCAGTGATCGGCGGCGAGCTGTTGGTAGTCGGCGGCGGCGTAGGTGTCGATCCAGGCGCGGTAGGGGTTGCCTTCCAGCCGGGTGGCCGGATCTGCGGCGAGGGTGCGGCCGATGTCGGCGTAGCCGACGATGCAAGGTGCGAGCGCCACCTGCAGGTCGAGAAGGTCGCCGGCGAGTCCTCTCTCCAGGACGAAGCGGGTGTAGGCGATGGTCGCGTCGTGCTCGGGGGTGGCGGCCATCGCCGCTTCGTCGAGGCCCCAGCCGGCGCTGTACGCCACATGCAGTTGCATCTCGTGTTCGACGATCGCCGAGAGGCCCGCCGCCGCGGCGCGGATATCGGCCAGCGTCTCGCTCTTGAACGCCGCGAGCCCGTAGGCGCGGGCGAAGTGGATGAGGAACAGATAGTCCTGCGCCAGATACGCGCGGAAACACGCCTCCGGTAGCGTGCCCGACGCGAGGCCGCGGACGAAGGCGTGGGTCGTGTAATCCGTCCACTCCGCCGCACACGAAGCGCGGAGGCGGTCGATCAGCGGCACGGCCGGCCCTCAGTCGCGTTCGTCGAGCCAGGCCATCTGAATGGCTTCGAGGACCTTCTCGTTGGAGCGCGTCGGCTCGTCGTCGAAGCCGGGCAGGTTTTGCACCCACGTCCACAGGTCGGTGAAGCGCAGGTTCACTACGTCGGCGTCCGGATGCGCTTCCTCCAGGGCGATGGCGATATCGGTCACGTCGTTCCAGCGCAATCGTCGCATGGCCTACCCCTCCCTGTGCCGGCGTCGCAGACTACTTGTCGACCATCATGTTGCGGGTGGCGGATGGCAGCGTGACGACGAGGCCGTCGAGTTCCTCGCTCATCTTGATCTGGCAGCCCAGGCGCGAGGTGTGCGTCAGGCCGAAGGCGAGGTCGAGCATGTCCTCTTCCTCCTCGCTCGGCTCGTCGAGCTGCTCGAACCACTCGGAATCGACGATCACGTGGCAGGTGGAGCAGGCGAGCGAGCCCTCGCACGCACCCTCCAAGTCGATGTCGTTGCGGTGGGCGATTTCCAGGACCGACAGGCCGAGCGGCGCTTCGACTTCCTTGCGCAGCGAGCCGTCGGCCGAAACAAACGTCATTTTCGGCATTTTCTTCTTTCCCTCGATCGAGACCCTCGGGGCTAGGGGCCGATCTCGCGGTCGCCCTCGGCAGCCCCCTCGAATTCCCGGACATCCCGCCCGCCGAGTGCGGCGCGAATGCCCCGGTCCATGCGCCGCTCGGCGAACGGCCGGGACAGCGCTTCCAGCGTTTCGGCCGCGGCGGTGATCGCGTCCCGGTCTTCGCCGGCGATCGCACCACGCACCGCCGCCATCTGCCCTTCGATCGCGCGTCGCTCGTCGTCTGTCAACAGATCCCCGTCGGCGACCAGCGCCGACGCCAATGCGCCGACCACCCGGCCGGCTTCGACCCGCGCTTCCGCCAGCACCCGCAACTGCATGTCCCGGGCGCCGTGCTCCAGCGCCTCGTACAGCATCCGCGCCATGTCGTCCTCGGCGAGGCCGTAGGACGGCTTGACCGCGACGGTCTGCTCGGTGCCGGTCGTCTGCTCGCGGGCGGAGACGGTGAGCAGCCCGTCGGCGTCGACGGCGAACATCACCTGGATGCGTGCCGCACCGGCGGTCATCGGCGGGATGCCGCGCAGTTCGAACTGCGCCAGCGACCGGCAATCGGCGACCAGCTCGCGCTCGCCCTGCACCACCTGGATCGACATGGCCCGCTGGCCATCCTGGTAGGTGGTGAACTCCTGCGCCTTGGCCACTGGGATCGGCGTGTTGCGCGGGATGATCTTCTCGACGATGCCGCCCATCGTCTCGATTCCGAGCGACAGCGGCGTCACGTCCAGCAGCAGCGTATCCGAGCCGCGCGTCAGCGCCTCGGCCTGCAGCGCCGCACCGACCGCCACCACCTCGTCCGGGTTGATGTCGGAGAGCGGCTCGCGCCCGAACAGCTCTGCCACGCGCTTGCGCACCAGCGGCACGCGGGTCGAGCCGCCGACCAGGACGACGCCGCGAACGTCGGCGGGATCGATGCCGGCGTCGTCCAGCACGCCGGCGCAGATGTCGATCGTGCGCTCGACCAGCGGTGTCAGCAGCGCTTCCAGCTCCGGCCGCTCCAGCCGGTGCAGGCTGTGCCGCCCATCGACCTCCAGCGACCACTCGCCCCACTTTTGCGAACTCAGGCACTCCTTGGCGATGCGGCCGGTCATCAGCGCCATCTTCACCGCGGTGCTGTCCAGCACCTCCTCGCCATACTTGGCCTTGCGCCCCGCCAGGAAATGCTCGGCCACCGCGTGGTCGAAGTCGTCGCCGCCGAGGGACGCGTCGCCGCCGGTCGCCAGCACCTGGAACACGCCCTTCTGCATGTTCAACAGCGACACGTCGAAGGTGCCGCCGCCGAGGTCGTAGACGGCGTAGATGCCCTCGGCGCCGTCGTCGAGGCCGTAGGCCAGAGCTGCGGCGGTGGGCTCGTTGACCAGGCGCAGCACGTCGAGGCCGGCCAGACGCGCTGCGTCGCGGGTGGCGGTGCGCGCGGCGTCGTCGAAGTAGGCCGGCACGGTGACGACGGCGCGCTCGATGCGCCGGCCGAGCACCGTTTCCGCCCGATCGCGCAGTGCGCGCAAGATGTCGGCGGAAATCTCGACAGGCGACAGCGTGTGCCCGCCGACGACGACGCGGACCATGCCGCCTGCCGTGTCCGTGTCGGCAGGGGCGGCGAGTTCGTAGGGCAGGGTGCCGGCCAGCGTCTTCAGGTCGGCGGAGCCGCGGCCCATCAGCCGCTTGATCGAGCTGACGACGACTTCCGGCCGGTCCAGCAGCAGTTGGCGGGCGAGTTCACCGACGATCGCCGAGCCGTCCGCCGCGTACGCCACGACCGAGGGCACGAGACCCATGCCGTCCTCGTCGCGCAACACCTCGGCGCTGCCGCCGCGGCCGACGGCGACGACCGAGTTGGTGGTGCCGAGGTCGATGCCGATGGCGAGCGGAGCGCCGCCGCTATCGGGCTCCGGCGTGGCGCCCGGCTCGTGGATCTGCAGGAGAGGCGGCATGGCTACACGGACAGTTGCAGGCGGCGGGTGCGGCAGTCGTCGGCGAGCTTGCGCAGATACTTCAGCCGCGTCGTCAACCGGGAGGCGACGTCCAGATCCCCGGCGGCGAAGGCGTCGCTCAGCCCGCTGGTGCAGCGGCGGATGTCATCGGCGGCGCGTGCGGCGAGCACGCGAACCTCGGCCGGCGAGCCGGCCTCGGCCAGAGCCTCGCGAAGCTCCATCGCCTCGGTCAACAATTCCATATCGTTGACGAGGTTGCAGCCTTCCGGCGTGGCGGCGTCGCGGCTCAGGTGCAGCAGGTAATCCGCCCGGCGCAGCGGGTCCTTCAGCGTTTCATACGCTTCGTTGAGCGCCGTCGCCTGGCTCTGTGAGAGGGCGCGTTCGCGCGGCGTGCGGGTGGCGAAACGATCGGGATGAAGTTGGCGCTGATGCTGGAAGTAGACGCGGTCCAGATCGGCCGCGTCCACGTCGTAGCCCAGGTCGAGCCCGAGGCGCGAGAAATGATCGGCCTGTCCCGGCGGCTGCACCGCCGTACAGGTCTGGCAAAACAGGATCGCCGGTCGCACGGGACCGAAACACGACCAGCACGCGGCCAGCGCGGCTTCGCCGTGCGCGGTCGCGATCGGCGCGGGTTCAAAGCCGTGCCCCATCCTCTCTCTTCGTTCCGAGCCGTCCATCGTTCTCTCGTTCCCGCGATCTGCCGCCCGCCGCGCTCTGCCGGTCAGACGTGGAAAGACTCGCCGCAGCCGCAGCGGCCCTTCTCGTTGGGATTGCGGAAGACGAAACCGGATTCCAGTTTGTCCTCCATGAAGTCCATTTCGGTCCCGAGGATGAACATCGTCGCCTTGGGATCGATCAGGATCGTCACCCCTTGCGTTTCAACGACCTCGTCGAACGCTGTTCGCTCGTCGGCGAACTCGAGGGTGTAGGACATCCCCGAGCAGCCGCGGGCACGGATACCGATCCGCACGCCTGCGGACGGTTTGCCGCGGCTGTCCAGCAGCGTCTTGACGCGCTCGAGAGCCGCGGGCGTGACGGTCAGCGCCTGCGGGCGTGCAGGCTTGGTCGTTGCAACATCCTTCACGGTGTCCGTCTCCAGGGTCCTGCTCAGGCGACTTTGTCCGCATCGGCCGGCGCGGCCTCTTGCGCGGCGTGCTTACGGCGGTAGTCGGTGATCGCCGCCTTGATCGCATCCTCGGCCAGCACCGAGCAGTGGATCTTCACCGGAGGCAACGCCAGATGCTCGGCGATATGCGTGTTGCGGATGGTTTGCGCCTCGTCCAGCGACTTGCCCTTGACCCACTCGGTCACCAGCGACGACGACGCGATCGCCGAGCCGCAGCCGAAGGTCTTGAACTTCGCGTCCTCGATGATGCCGTCGGCGCTCACCTTGATCTGCAGCTTCATCACATCGCCGCACGCGGGCGCGCCGACCAATCCGGTGCCGACCGTCCCGTCGTTCTTGTCCAGGGCACCGACGTTCCGCGGGTTCTCGTAGTGATCCACGACCTTGTTGCTGTATGCCATTGCTGCTCTCCTCGTCGCCTGAGCGCGCTCGTCTTAGTCTCTTCGGACCGCCGCGTCAGTGATCGGCCCATTTGATTGATTTAATGTCGATTCCTTCCTGCGCCATCTCCCACAGCGGACTCATGCTGCGCAGGCGCCGCACTTCGCCGACGATGCGATCGACCGCATAGTCGATCTCGCCCTCCGTGGTGAAGCGGCCGATGCCGATGCGCAGGCTGGTGTGCGCCAGTTCCTCCTCGACGCCCAGGGCGCGGAGCACATAGGAGGGCTCCAGCGAAGCCGAGGTGCACGCCGAGCCGGAGGAGACCGCGAGGTCCTTGATCCCCATCATCAGCCCCTCGCCCTCGACATAGGCGAAGCTGATATTCAGGTTTCCGGGGATGCGCTGATCGAGGTCGCCGTTGACGTAGACCTCGGACAACTGCTCGGTGATCCTGCTGAGGAACCGGGCGCGCAGCGTGTGCAGCCGCAGGGCTTCGGCCTCCATCTCCGCCTCGGCGATGCGGCAGGCTTCGCCCAGGCCGACGCAGAGTGGCGTGGGCAGAGTGCCCGAGCGCATGCCGCGCTCCTGGCCGCCGCCACTGATCATCGCCTCCAGGCGGACGCGCGGCCGGCGGCGCACGTAGAGCGCGCCGATGCCTTTCGGCCCGTACAACTTGTGGCCGGAGATGCTCATCAGGTCGATCTGCATCGCCTCCACGTCGAGCGGGATCTTGCCGACCGCCTGCGCCGCGTCGGTGTGGAAGTACACCTTCTTCTCGCGGCACATCCGGCCGATCTCGGCCAACGGCTGAATGACGCCGATCTCGTTGTTCACCGCCATGATCGAGACCATCACCGTGTCGTCGGCGATGGAGGCGCGTAGCAGATCGAGATCGATCAGGCCGTTCTGCTGCACCGGCAGGTAGGTCACGCGGAAGCCTTCCAGCTCCAGGTGCCGGCAGCTGTCCAGCACGCACTTATGCTCGGTGACACAGGTGATCACGTGGCGCTTTTTGTCTTTGTGGAAGCGCGCGACGCCCTTGATCGCCAGGTTGTTCGACTCGGTGGCGCCGGAGGTGAAGATGATCTCCTTCTCGGTGGCGCCGATGATGTGCGCGATCTGCGCTCGCGCCTTCTCGATGCCTTCCTCGGCGTCCCAGCCGTAGCGGTGATTGCGCGAATGCGGGTTGCCGAAAAGCTCGGTGAAGTAGGGGAGCATCGCCTCGACGACCCGCGGGTCGGTCGGCGTCGTCGCCTGATAATCGAGATAGATCGGCCGATTGGTGTTCGAGCCACGGGCCTTGTTCGTCGTGAAACCGGCGAAATCGTTCATTCTGTTACCTTTCCGACACGGCCTTAGACGAGGGCGCCGACGCGCGAGGTCTGCGCCCATACCGGCCCGCGGCTACTCGCTCGCTGGTAAATCCCCGTCCACACTGCCAAAAACCGATTCACGTCCGCCTCGTCCGTCGTCCAGCCCAGGCTCACCCGGATGGCGGTGCGTGCAATATCCTCGCCAACTCCCATCGCCTGCAGCACGGCGCTGCGCGACACCTTGCCGGACGAGCACGCGGCGCCGGCGCTGACGCCAACTCCCTCGAGGTCGAAGGCGATGACCTGAACCTCGCTGTCGACACCCGGCATTGCGACGCAGGTGGTATTGGGCAGGCGCGGGACATCCCCGCCGAAGATGGTCGCCTCGGGGCACCGGGCGCGAAGGTCGCGCTCCAGGCCGTCGCGCAAACGGGCGATCCGATCCGGTCTGGCCGAGAGTACTGTCTGCGCCGCGGCGCCAAATCCGGCGATGCCGATCACGTTCTCGGTGCCGGCCCGCCGTCCGCGCTCCTGGCCTCCGCCCCGCGACAACGGCCGCAGCGTTACGTCCGGGGAGACCACCAATGCGCCGATCCCGGCCGGTCCCCCCAGCTTGTGCGCCGAGAGAGACAGCAGGTGGACGCCCAGGGCTCGCACGTCGATCCCGATCCGGCCGGGGGCCTGCACCGCGTCGCAGTGCACCCACGCCCCGTACGCGCGTGCCAGCGCCGACACCTCCGCCACCGGCTGCAGGACGCCCGTCTCGTTGTTGGCGAGCATCACCGAGACCAGCGCCGGCTCGCCGGACGCCGCCAGCATCGCCTCCAGCGCGTCCAGCCGCACGACCCCGTGCGTGTCCACCGGGACCACCTCGGGCGCATCGATGGCGCGTATCACCGAAGGATGCTCGACGGCGGAGACCAGTACCCGCGATCGCCCGCAGCCGGCCAGCGCCATCACGTTGGCTTCCGTCCCACCGCTGGTGAAGACGACGTCGGCAGAGTCCGCACCCACCACCCGCGCCACCTGCTCGCGTGCGTCCTCGACGAGGCGCCGCGCGTGGCGCCCGGCCGAATGAACGGAGGAGGGGTTTCCACACCGCTCCATCGCCCCACGCATCGCCACCATCGCCTCCGGCACCAGCGGTGTCGTCGCGTTGTGATCGAGGTAGCAGGTGGGGCGCATCGGCATGTCCGCTCCGCCTATCGCGCCGCAGCCGCCAGTTCGGGCCGCGCGCCGCTGAAAACCGCGCGGCTGCTGCCCAGCAACCGCCGCTCGCACACATCGGCCAGCGTCACCGAACTGAGGTAGAGATAAATCTGGTTGCCCAGTTCCTCCCAGAGGTCGTGCGTCAGGCAGCGACCCTTGTGGGAATGACAGCCCGTCGGCGAGCCGGGGGTACAGCGGGTCGCCTTGATCGGCTCGTCGACGGCGAGAATGATGTCGGCAATGCGCAACTCGGCAGGTTGGCGGGCCAGCATGTAGCCGCCGCCGGGCCCGCGCACGCTGCTGACCAGGCCGCCCCGACGCAGGCGCCCGAACAGCTGCTCCAGGTAGGACAGCGAAATCTCCTGCCGCTCCGCCACGTCGGCGAGTGGCACCGGCCGGCCGTTGCTACGATGCGCGAGGTCGGCCATCGCCATCACCGCGTACCGACCCTTCGTGCTCAGTTTCACCGCCTGCCTCCTGCCCTGTTGACCGCCCTCAATGTCGCGTTCCACCGTCTCCATGGGCGGGGGGCACCGAAGCCTCCGTCTCCGCCACGCGAATACCGCTGTCGGTCCGATGACCGTCCGCCGCCTGCACGCCGTCGACCGCGATCCCGTCGACCGGCATCCCATCCATCGACGAGCCGTTCCGCAACGCGACAAGCTCCGCCTGCATCGCGTTCATGCGATCCGCCAGGTCGCCGATCCGATCGCGCAGCCCCTCGATCGACGCCAGCAACGGGTCCGGACAACCGCCCGCGGGCGTGCCGTACGCCGAAAAGCCATCCCTCGGCCCGCAATCCCGCGCGGTGATCACATGCGCCGGAATTCCCGTGGCCGTAACGCCCGGCGCCACGTCGCGCGTCACCACCGAGTTCGCGCCGACCCGGGCCTGTTCGCCGATGACGATGGGCCCGAGGATTTGTGCGCCCGCACCGATGATCACGCCGGACTTCAGCGTCGGATGCCGCTTCACGTCCACCTGCGCCCGGGAATCGACGGCCGGCGCGATGCCGCCCAGCGTCACGTCATGATAGAGCGTGACGTCGTCGGCGATTTCCGCCGTCTCACCGATCACCACGCCCGCTCCGTGGTCGATCACGAACCGTCGACCGATGCGCGCACCCGGATGAATTTCAATCGCTGTCATCAGACGCCCGATTTGCGATACGATGCGTGCCACCAGGAAGGCACGACGGCGCCACAGCGCGTTGCTCAGGCGGTGGAAGAGCAAGGCGTGAAATCCGGGATAGCACAGCACGATTTCCAACCGGGACCGTGCGGCCGGGTCGCGTGCCATGAAAGCCTCGATATCTTCTTGAAGCCTCTTGAAAAGCATGGGTCCTTCGATATTTTCTCGGTCTTTCCCCGGCCCCGATCCGGCGGTACTGCAGCCGGAGGCCACCTGCTGTGCGTTCCTCGGTATATAGGATGACCTAGTAGCGCGATCAAGAATTTCCGGACGGTGGCCGGTCGTGCGCACGGTCGCGCCTCCAGTTCGACCGATCGGGATAGTCCGTAGCGGCGGAAGCAACAGCAAGTGAAAAACTTATGCCGGAAGTAATCTTCAATGGTACGGAAGGGCGGCTTGAAGGTCGCTATCATCATTCGAAGCGGCAGAGCGCGCCGATCGCCTTGATGCTTCATCCTCATCCGTTACACGGCGGAACGATGAACAATCGCATTGTCTTTGCGTTGTTCCAAGCGTTCCAAAAACGCGGGTTCTCTGTGCTGCGGTTCAATTTTCGCGGAGTGGGCCGCTCGCAAGGCCGCTTCGACAACGGACCGGGCGAACTGGGGGACGCCGCCGCCGCGCTGGACTGGATGCAGACGGTCAATCCGAACGCGTCCGGCTGCTGGATCGGCGGCTACTCATTCGGCTCGTGGATCGGCATGCAGCTGCTGATGCGCCGCCCGGAGATCGACGGGTTCATCACCATCGCCCCGCCGGCCGGCACGCTGGACTTCTCGTTTCTCGCTCCGTGCCCCGCATCGGGCCTGATCGTCCACGGCTCACGCGACGACGTGATTCCGCCCGACGCCGCCGAGAAGCTCGCCAAGAAGCTGGCGCACCAGCGCACCGTCGTCGTCGATTTCAAGCTGATCCCCGGCGCCGACCACGTCTTCGCCCAGCACATGAAAGAGGTCGCCGCCGCCGTCGACGATTACCTCGACCGCGTCCTGGCCGCTTCCGCCTGACGAGACGGCCACCGTTGACGGAAGCGGGAGTTCTTCGATGATCGACCTCTACACCTGGACCACGCCGAACGGCTTCAAGGTCTCCATCATGCTGGAGGAGACGGGGCTGCCCTACCGCGTACATCCGATCGACATCGGCCGCGGCGACCAGTTGCGCGAGGACTACCTCCGCATCAACCCCAACAACAAAATCCCGGCGATCGTCGACGAGGACGGGCCGGGCGGCGGCCCGTTCACCGTGTTCGAGTCCGGGGCCATCCTGCTGTGGCTCGCCGAGAAGGCGGGGTGCCTGATGCCCACGGAGACGCGCGCCCGCTACGCGGCCCTGCAGTGGCTGATGTTCCAGATGGGTGGAGTGGGGCCGATGCTGGGCCAGGCACATCACTTCCGCCGCTACGCCCCCGAGAAGCTCCCCTACGCCATCGATCGCTACACCAGCGAGGCGGCGCGACTCTACCGCGTGCTCGACCGCAGGCTGGGCGAAAGCGCCTATCTCGCAGGCGAGGACTACACGATCGCCGACATCGCCTGCTGGCCGTGGATTCGCTCGCACGAGATGCAGGGCCAGGACCTCGCCGACTTCGTCAACGTGCGTCGCTGGTTCGAGACGATCGGCGAGCGGCCGGCGGTGCAACGCGGCCTCGAGGTGCCGAAGAGATCATAGGCAGCGGGTCACGCCGCCACCTCAGCGCAGGCCGGGCTCGCTTGGATCGTCCTCGGCGTCGTCGGACTCGTCGTCCGGGTCGGGCGCGTCCTCGGCCGGAATGCGGTAGACCTCGCCGAACCAGCGGCCGAGATCGATATCGGCGCACCGCTTCGAGCAGAACGGGCGAAACGGCGCCAGCGCCCGCTCGCGATCGACCGGCCGCCTGCAGATCGGGCAGGGGCGCTTCGGTGGTCGCTTCGTATCCGGTGTCACGGGCATCTATGCATCCGGCCGTCGTGGTGCCGACGGCTGCAGGAGGAAATCGACGCCGGGCGCTCCCGTCCCTTCGGTCAGCTCCAGGCGGCATCCCAGTTTCGCTTCGACGGCGGCGCGGGCGGCGGCCAGCGGCCCGGCCAGCGCCGCGAGGATCGACGGGCTCGCCGCCAGCCGGGGGACCGCACCCGGCGTCTGCCGGCTCGCGGCGAGAACCGCGCGCAGCGCTTCGCCGGCCGTCCACCATGCGGCGGGGGATCGTCCGTCTCCCGCGCAGGCGGTGCATCCGGCCGAGAGCCGATGGGAGAGCGATGGCCCGTGGCGCTGCCGGGTGAGCTCCAGCAGGCCCAGCCGGGTCCAGCCGGCGATGCGAACCGCGCGATCGTCTTCGGACAACGCCGCCTGCAGGGCGCTCTGCACGCGGCCCCGCTCGCCCGGCCGGCGCACCGGCACGAAATCGATGACGATCAGGCCGGCGAGGTCGCGCAGGACGATCTGCCGGCCGATCACCTCGGCGGCCTCCAGGTCGCAGGCCAGAGCGGCTGCCTTGGCGGAGGCGCCGAAACCGGCCGCCGCGCCGAGATCGACATCGATCGCCGTCACCGCGGCGGTGTGCTCGAACGTCACCCTGCCGCCGGACGGCAGCGGCACCTCCGAGGCCAGCGCCGTGGCGATGTCGTCGTCCAGTCCCCGGCTTGCGAACAACGCGTGCGGTTCCTGCCAGAGCTGCAGTCGGGAGGCCACCTCCGGCACCGCGACGCGCAATGCGGCCAACGTCTGGGCGTCGTCCACCACCACGCGCTGCAACGACGGCCCGGCTGCGAGGCGGATCAGCACCGCGATCGGATCAGCCCCTGCTGCGATGCGCCACGGCGGCGAAGGGTGCGTGCACTCGGCCGCTTGCGCCAGCGCGCGCTCGTCCGGCTGCAGGCGTGCGTCCAGTTTCGGCCCCTTCCGGCCTTCGGCCTCGCGGGTGACCCGCACGAGGATGCGTGCACCCTCGGAGAGCGGGCGGCCGGCGGGGGCGTCAGAGCGCATCAGGATGCCGGGGTGCTCGCCACCCAGGTCGACGAAGGCCGCGTCCATCGACGGTGCCAGTCGAAGGACCCGCCCCAGGTGAAGCTCGCCCAGCCGTGGGCCGGAAGCGCCTCCGTCCACCGCGAGGCGGACCAGCACGCCGCGGTCGCGGGCGGCGGCGCGCCGATCTCCCGGCAGCGCCGAGACGAGAACCTCATCGATCGGCATCCGACGGCTCCGGCGATACGGAACAGGCCACGCCCAGCCCGCGCAGCAAGCCGCAGGTTTCGAACAGGGGAAGCCCGACGATATTGGTGTACGAGCCGGAGATTTCGCGGACGAATTCCGCCGCCCGGCCCTGGATCGCGTAACCGCCGGCCTTGTCCTGCCACTCGCCCGCGGCGAGATAGCGCCCGATCTCGCCGCCGTCGAGGCGCTTGAAGACGACGGCGGTGACGACGACGCGGACGACGACGGTGCCGCCCGGCGCGACCACCGCGACGCCGCCGAAGACACGGTGCCGGGCACCGGACAGCAACGTCAGGCAACGGCGCGCTTCATCGATGTCGGCGGGCTTCGGCAGGATGCGCCTGCCGCGGGCGACGACGGTATCCGCACCCAGCACGATGCAATCCGGAAAGCGGCCGGCCACGACCGAGGCCTTCGCCAGGGCGAGCCGCCGGGCCAGTTGGCGCGGCTGTTCACCCGTCTCCGGCGTCTCGTCGACGTCCGCAGCGACGACCGCCGACGGCGCCAAGCCCACCTGCGTCAGCAGGTCGAGGCGTCTGGCGGATGCGGACGCGAGAACCAGGGGGTGAGGAGAGCGCCGGGCTCGGGCAGGGACGTCGGGCCGAAGATAGTCGTCCTCCGGCACCGTCACTTGTAGCGGAATGTGATCCGGCCCTTGCTCAGGTCGTACGGCGTCATCTCGACACTGACCTTGTCGCCGGCGAGCACACGAATACGATTCTTGCGCATCTTGCCGGCAGTGTGGGCGAGGATCTCGTGATTGTTCTCCAACTTGACTCGGAACATCGCGTTGGGAAGAAGTTCCGTTACGACGCCGGTGAACTCGAGAACTTCTTCCTTGGCCATGCCGTCTCCTCGGATGTTACGAACCGGGAGTAGATGTACGGCAATTTCGGAACGGTCAAGCGGTTTCGCCACCTGCGCGCAACTGCGGCGCAGCCGGCGGTTGCGCCGTGCCGCTCTCGGCGGCTGCGCCGGCACCGGTCGGAGGCTATGCCGCCGGCAAGGCGCCGGCGGCGGTGGCGAACACCGGCTCGACCTCGTCCAGGCCGGGTCCGTGCTCCAGCGCATCGACGTACGCTCCCATCGGCAACACCTGGAACGCGCGCGCATACGCGCCGAGAAATCCATCCAGCCATGCGAGCTTGGTCGCGACCGGGATGTTCATGCCGGGGAAGAATTTCATCGGCTCGATGCCGTCGTCGGCGCCGAGGAAGTCCAGCGGATGCAGCAGCAGCGCCGGCTGCACACCGGTCGCCCGGCACAGCAACAGCGCGATCGCGAAGTAGGCACGCGCCACCGCGGGGGAATAGCCCGCGAGGTAGTTCAGGTAGCTGAGGTGGAACGGCAGCCGGAAGATCGGCATGGTCGTCACCGGAAGCTCCAGCAGGGAGCCCCCCTCCAGCCGCCAGCGGTATGGACGGAGCGGGCGGAGACCTTCGCGCAGGCCACCGAACAGCGCTTTCCGCTTCTCGCGTTCTTCCTTGCCGAAGCCTGCGGTGAAGAAGTAGTAGGCGCGCGCCAGCGGGCCGAGGAAGGTCGGGAACGTCGACGTGTCATAGCGGTAGCCGCGCCGACGCAACGTCGACAGCACGGTGGTCGAGACGCTGAACCCAGGGCCGCGGAAGCCGGTCGGGCGCTTGCCGGTCGCCTCGACGATCGCGGCTTCGGCGCGGGCGATCTCGTCCTCGATCTCTTCGGGCGAGTAGAGATGCAGCCACGGTTGGTGCTGGTGGGAGTGATTGCCGATTTCGTGTCCTGCGGCCGCGATCGCCGCCAGCGCCGCCCGATTCTCCGGCCGTTCCGCATCCTGGCCGACGACGAAGACCGTGACCTTCAGCCGACGCTCCTCCAGAAACCGAAGAATCCGCGGCACCACCAAGTCGAGGTACGAGGGGTAGTCCGCCCATGCCGGATCGCCATGCGTCTGCATGTACGACCACTGATTGTCCAGGTCGAGGGACAGGCTGGCCAGCGGTTTGCGGTCGGCTTGCATCGGGACGGCTCCTCGCCTGAACGTTACGAGCGCGACGCCTTCGGCTCCGCTCACCTCGCACCGACACGGGTTTTACAATGAAAGCGGTCGCGGGAGAGTGAGCGGCGTCACAACACCGGCATGGACAGTGCCGACGGCCTCGCCGCGACCTTCGGCGAACAACCGCCGCCGGTTCGGCCGTCGCCTCGCGGCTGAGTCTCGGCGGAGGCGGCCGAAACCTAGCGAACCCGGCCGGGCGCGGTCCCGGGGTCGAACCGATGGCGCACCACCGACGTCACCCTGCCGGCGAAACGACCGGGACACTCGCGGCAGCGCACGATGAACATCCTCCATGCCGCTTGTCGCGCGCATCGGCTTTCCGCGGCGCACGAGAGATCGACGCGGGAGATTTCGAGTATCGAACGAGCCAGTACGAGTTGACCGATCATTTCCAGCCCCCTGCTCGCGCTCTGCAGCGCGGATCGCGTCTCGTTGGACGCTGCTCTATTTGCGATTATATTGCGCACAATGTGCGCCGAAGTCAACGAAATTAAGCGCACGGGGTGCGTAAAAACTTTGGTAGGGTGGCGACCGGCGAGGCGACCCCCGAGCCGCCCCGAAGTCGCCCCCATTCACCGAGGAGAGCCGGTCGTGCGCCCGTCGGATTTCAAGCGCTGGAGGAAGTCGCTGAAGCTGTCGCAGAAACAGGCGGCAGAGGCCCTCGGACTGAAACGCCGCATGGTGCAATACTATGAGAAGGGCGAACGCGACGGCGAGAGGGTCGCGGTGCCGAAGGCCGTCCGCCTCGCGTGTTACGCTCTCGTCGCCGGAGTGAACGACTACCACGGACCCGACGGTCGTGAAGACAGCCTCCGCGACGACGCGGAGCCGCCAATTTCCTGACGCCACGACGGTCGCGCCCGTTGGCGGGGATCGCGGCGCTCGTCGCGCGTCTGCGGCAACTCGGTTTCACCGTCGATAGGCAGCCAGCGCCTGAACGCCCGGATGTTTCTTGTTGGCATCAGGCTTGGTGGAGGCGAGACGGTGTGGTCGAGGTTTCCCCAGTTCTCGGCGAGACGATGACGGCGGCCCAGACCGCCTAGCGCAGCTTGTCACGGTTGCAGCTCGCGTCGGTGCCCACGCAGGGAATCACGACAGACTCAGCGCGAGAGTGTGACTGTACCGGGCCGGGGCCCACTCACATCTCCAGTCAGCCTGTTTCCGGAGGCGTTCAGAGTCATGTTGTATTCAAACCCGTTGCTCGTCAGCCAAGTTACGCGATTGCCTTTTACTGTTCCAGTGACAGTCGCCTTTGTGTCGCTCGGGAATGTTCCTGTGCCGCTTATATTGCCATCGGTTGCGTCCAAATTGAAGCTGATCAGGTACTCATTGCCGCGAAAACTGGTGAACGTGCCGCTCCAGCTTCCTGTGATGTCACCCTGCGCTGTCCCCGTCAAATCAGCAGACTCGGCTGGCTCCGGTGTATTCGTGGCTTTACAGGCGGACAAGCCGCTTAGAAAAATCGCCCCGACGAAAATTGCACGACGGGGGAGTGCGCCGATATCACACATTGCAACCTCATTAACTGTGTATTACTTCAAATAGAACCACTCCGTTCCCAATTCAGCGTGATCACCTGCCGAGACGCGGGGATACGCGCGTCGATGCCGCGAATTACTTCCTTGGTATCCCCAAATGTAGCATCTTGCTGAAGCGGAGGCAAGTGCGTTGCGTTTGCAACTTTATCCAATCCGAGTTGTAACTTCGTCAAGTTGCACGCGATCGATCCGCTCCGTTGGCGGACAAGACCCGGTACAGCGGAGATCAGCGAGAGATTGCAAACGCTGTGACCGGCGGCAGCGAGACGAGAGTTTCACCGAGGCGGCAACGGACTCCGCCGCAGATCGACACGCATGATGAAACACTGTAACGTTGCACCATCCGTCGGGCGCAATGGCGACGGCACAGGGCGGAGGCCGGGACGGTGCACGAGACTACCCACGAACACCTTCGCCGAGAGGCGGGCGCACCTTCGGCGCCGCGAGCGTCGGGGACCGTGACGAAGAGCGCCGCGTCTCCCTTGCGGCTCGGGCTCGGCGCGCGGCTCGGGGGCGCTGCTGTGGCGGCGGGGCTGCTGTGGCTGGCGACGCTCTGGGCGCTGTCGTGAGAGACGGCGGCACGCAACCGATCTCCACCCGCGCCGTCGTGCGACTGCTCGACCTGACGCTCGGCTACAACCGGCACCCCGCCGTGCATCACCTTCACGGCGACGTGGCGGAAGGCTCGCTCACCGCGGTGATCGGCCCCAACGGCGCCGGCAAGTCGACGCTGCTGAAGGGGATCATCGGCGCGTTGCGGCCACTCGGCGGCGAGATCCGGCTGGCGGGAGTCGAGCGCCGCGCGATCGCCTACCTGCCGCAGCAGGCGGACATCGACCGCAGCTTTCCGATCACCGTGCTCGATACGCTCTGCCTCGGCCTGTGGGGCGAGATCGGCCTGTTTCGCGCGGTCGGCCGCGCTCGCCTGCAGCGCACCGAGGCGGCGCTGTCGGCGGTGGGGCTGGACGGGCTGGAAGGTCGGTCGATCGGCTCGCTGTCCGGCGGGCAGTTGCAACGCACGCTGTTCGCCCGCCTGCTGCTGCAGGATGCGCGGCTGATCCTGCTGGACGAGCCGTTCGCGGCGATCGACATGCGGACGACGGCCGACCTGATGCGGCTGGTCCGGGTTTGGCACGGCGAAGGGCGGACGATCCTCGCGGTCCTGCACGATCTCCGCCTCGTCGAGGAGAACTTCCCCCGCGCTCTGCTGCTGGCGCGCGAGGCGGTCGCCTGGGGGGAGACCGCGGGCGTTCTGACCGCCGCCAACCTGGAGCGGGCGCGGCGGCTGTGCCAGTCGTGGGACGAGGCGGCGCCGCTGTGTGAGAGGGACGGGCGATGATGCTCGCAGACGCGATCCTCGGCCCCTTCCTGGAGTTCGCCTTCATGCGTCGCGCCCTGGTCGGCTGCCTCGCCCTGGCGACGGGGGCGGCGCCGGTCGGCGTTTTCCTGATGCTGCGGCGGATGAGCCTGATGGGCGACGTCATGGCACATGCGATCCTGCCCGGCGCGGCCGTCGGATTTCTACTGGCCGGGCTGTCGCTGGGGGCGATGACGGCGGGGGGGCTGGTCGCCGGCCTGCTGGTGGCGGTGCTGGCCGGGCTGGTGTCGCGGCTGACCACGCTGCGCGAGGACGCGAGCTTCGCCGCTTTTTATCTCGTTTCGCTGGCGGCCGGCGTGTTGATCGTCTCGGTCCGCGGCAGCAGTGTCGACCTGATGCACATCCTCTTCGGCTCGGTGTTGGCCTTGGACGACGCGGCGCTCTACCTCGTCTCGACGGTGGCGACGATCAGCCTGCTGGTGATGGCGGTGATCTGGCGCGGGCTGGTCGCCGAGTGCTTCGATCCCGGGTTCCTGCGCTCGGTCAGCCGCGCCGGCCCGGCGGTGCACCTGATCTTTCTCGGCCTCGTCGTTCTCAACCTCGTCGGCGGCTTCCACGCGCTGGGCACGCTGATGGTCGTCGGCATGATGATGCTGCCGGCGATCGCGGCGCGGTTCTGGGTGGGGCAGGCGGCCTCGATGATCGGTGTCGCCTTCGTCGCCGCCGTCGGCGCCAGCATCGGCGGGCTCCTGCTCTCCTACCACGTGAATCTGCCGCCGGGGCCGGCGATCATCCTGATGGCCGGTGCGTTCTGCGTGTTCTCCATGCTCGCCGGCGCCCGCAGCGGCGCGCTCGCACGGCTGTGGCGGCACGGGCACCTGCAATCCTGAGCCGACCAGCCGCTGTTCTTGCGAAAGGGACGACCAAGCCATGTTCAACCGGAAGCGAAACTCCGTCCCCTCGTCATTGCGAACCCGCGAAGCGGGTGAAGCAATCCATCGCGCTCGACGCCTTGCGACGGATGGATCGCTTCGCTGCGCTCGCGATGACGGGTTTTTCCGGATCTTCACGCGCCGATCACTCATCCGGTTGCTGACCGCGACCGCGGTACTTGCGGGGACGAACCTGTTGCAACCGCCACTGCTGGCCGCCGATCCACCGATGGATGTCGTCGCCAGCTTCAGCATCCTGGGCGACATGGTGCGGACGGTCGGTGGCGACCGGGTGCGGGTGACGACCCTGGTCGGCCCCGACGCCGACGCCCACGTGTTCGAGCCGACGCCCGCCGACGTTCGGGCGATCGCCGCGAGCCGGGTGGTGTTCGTCAACGGCCTCGGCTTCGAGGCGGGCTGGATGCCTCGCCTGGCCGAGGCGGCCGGCTTCAAGGGGACGGTGGTCGTCGTCTCCGAGGGAATTCGGCCGCTGACGATGGAAGAGGAGGAGGAGGAGGAGCACGGCCACGGCGGCGCGCATCACGCTGAAACGCCGCACGACGCGGACGACCCGCACGCCTGGCAGAACCTCGCGAACGGCAAGATCTACGCGCAGAACATCGCGAGCGCGCTCGCCGCGGCCGATCCCGGCGGAGCCGCGGTGTACCGGCGGAACGCCGACGCGTACATCGAAGAGATGACCGCACTGGACGCCCAAGTGCGGGCGCAGATCGCCGCCATCCCGGTGGCGCGGCGCAAGATCGTCACCAGCCACGACGCTTTCCAGTACTTCGGGCAGGCCTACGGGCTGCAACTGTTGGCGCCGGAGGGTGTGAGCACCGAGGCGGAAGCCTCGGCGGCGGACGTGGCACGGCTGATCCGCCAGATCCGCAGCGAGAAGATCACCGCGGTGTTCGTCGAGAATCTGTCCGACAACCGGCTGTTGGATCGGATCGCCAAGGAGACGGGTGCCAGGATCGGCGGAACGGTCTACTCCGATTCGCTCTCTCCCGAGGGCGGCCCGGCTCCGACCTATCTGGCGATGTTCCGGCACAACATGGCCGAGTTCACCCGCGCACTCGCCGGATCCTGACACCCCGGTCGAGAGTTCCTGTATACGTGCGCTCCGGGCGGCCTTCGCCGCCCGGAGACCGACAGGAGACGTCGACCCCATGCCCCAGGCGCGCCGACCCGGTCGGCCTTCCTTTCCAATTGCAGCCTGGCGCGCGCTGCGGCGGCGATGTCCCAACTGCGGGCGGGCACCGCTGTTCGCCTCGTACCTGCGCCAGGTCGACCACTGTGCCGCCTGTGGCGAGGCTTATGGGCATATCCGCGCCGACGACGCGCCACCCTGGCTGACGATCCTGATCGTCGGCCACGTGGTTCTGCCGCTGGCCCTGGCGATGGGATTCCTGCTGACGTGGCCGGCGTGGATCGGCGTCGTCCTCTGGTCGACGGTGGCAGTGGGGCTGTCGGCGGTCGTGCTGCCGCGTGCGAAAGGCCTCTTCCTGGCGGCGATTTGGCACCTGCGCTCGCCCGGATCGGAGGCGTAGCCTCAGATCAGCAGCCCGCTCTGCTCCGGCAGCGGGACGGGGGCGATCAACTCTGGCGAATCGTTGCGGACGTTGCCGACGGCGCGGCTCACCGGCCAGAGGCGCATGTCCTCCCCCCCGGAGCCGGCCAGCACCGCCGCCAGTTCCCCCGGCGTCGCCGGCTCCTCGCCCAACCAGCGCGGCCACGCCTCGGGGCGGAGGACCGCCGGCATCCGGTGGTGGAGTTGCGCCACGACGCCCCGGGCGGCGGTGGTGATCACCGTGAAGCTGCGGATCGTCTCTCCCTCGGGCGAGCGCCACGTCTCCCATAGCCCGGCGACCCCCATCACCTCGCCCGACGCCAGCGCCACCGCATACGGCTGCTTGTCCCGGCCGTTGGTTCTCCATTCGTAGAAGCTGTCGAAGGGGACGAGGCAGCGACGGCGGGCGAAGGCGTCGCGGAACGCCGGCCGCGTGGCGATACCGTCGGCCTTGGCGTTGAAGGTGGCGTAGGGGAGTTTCGGCTCCTTCGCCCAGGACGGCAGCAGGCTCCAGCGGGCGACGTCGAACATGCGCCGCCCAGCTTCGTTCAGATGGACGATGACCGAGTCCTGCATCGGCGCGAGGTTCCATCGCGCAGGCAGGTTCGGCGCCGGCTGCTCGGGCGGAATGGCGAAGCGGATGCGGAGTTCGGCGAAATCGGTGGAGAGGCGGGCGCGACCACACATGGAGGGGATGTGTGCGGCGCCGGCCCGGGCCGCAAGCGGGGCCGCGGCGTCCGGTCGAGCCCTCGGCGCCCCCTCCCGTTGGGAAGGGGCGCCCTGCCTGCTCGGCAGAAGAGGGTGGCTCGCGACTATTCGAACTCGAGGATGATCTGGCCGACCGCCAGGGTGTCACCCGCCTTGGCGTGCAGCTTGGTCACCTTGCCCGCCTGGGCGGCGCGCAGGATGTTCTCCATCTTCATCGCCTGGACGATGGCGAGTTCGTCGCCCGAGTCCACGCGCTCGCCGGCTTCGACCGCCAGCGATTGCAAAAGGCCCGGCATCGGCGAGACGAGGAAGCGAGACATGTCGGGCGGCTTGCGCTCGGGCATCATCTTCGCGAGGCGTGCCACTTCTTCGGTGTAGACCAGCACGTCGACCTCGGCGCCGAGGTGGTACAGGCGGTAGCCGATGCCGATCCGCTCGACCTTGAACGAGTGCGGCACGGCGTTGATCGTACAGCGGAGCACCGGGTCGCCCACCACCCAGTCACTGCGGATCGACAGCGTGTGGCCGTCGCGGTTGATGTCGAAGCCTTCTTCGGAGCCGCGGCCGGCGTGCTCCTCGACCGAGACGGGGAAGTAGGTCTTGGCGATGCACGCCACCCAGTCCGGGTGCAGCTTGCGGCCGTAGCCGGGCATCTGGCCGCTGACGTTCTTCGCCCGGTACATGTAGCGCAGGTGCATCAGAACCGCGACGGCGATGATGCTGTCGAGATCCTGCGGTTCCAGCTGCGCCGGGGCGAAGCCGTCCGGATACTCCTCGGCGATGAACGCGGTCGTCAGCCGGCCCTGCAGGAAGCGGGGATTGGCCATCAGCGCCGTCAGGAAGGCGATGTTGTGGTGCACGCCCTTGATGTAGAACTCGTCGAGCGCACGCCGCATCAGCGCGATGGCGCTGTCCCGATCGCGTCCCCAAGTGGTGACCTTGGAGATCATCGGGTCGTAGAACATGCTGATCTCGCCGCCTTCGTAGACGCCGGAGTCGATCCGCACCTCGTCGCTCTCGATCGGCTCGCGGTAGCGAACCAGACGGCCGGTCGACGGCATGAACTTGCGGTTCGGGTCCTCGGCGTAGACGCGGGCTTCGACCGACCAGCCGTGCGGCTGCACGTCCTCCTGGCGGATGGTCAGTTCCTCTCCGGCGGAAATGCGGATCATCCACTCGACGAGGTCGATCGAGTGGGTGAATTCGGTCACCGAGTGCTCGACCTGGAGGCGGGTATTCATCTCCAGGAAGAAGAAGTTCCGCCGCTGGTCGACGATGAACTCCACGGTGCCGGCGGAGTCGTAACCGCAGGCCTTGGCGAGCCCGACCGCCCGCATCCCCATTTCGCGCCGCGTGGCGCTGTCGATGAACGGCGAGGGAGCCTCTTCGATCACCTTCTGGTGGCGGCGTTGGATCGAGCATTCCCGCTCGTCCAGGTGGATGACGTTGCCGTGCTTGTCGCCCAGCACCTGGATTTCGATGTGCCGCGGCTGGACGATGAACTTCTCGATGAACACCCGGTCGTCACCGAAAGCCGAGCGGGCCTCGCTCGTGGCCATCCGGAAGGCGTCCTTCAGTTCGGCCTCGTCGTTGGCGATGCGAATCCCCTTGCCGCCGCCGCCGGCCGCCGCCTTCATCATGATCGGGAAGCCGATGCCCTGAGCGATCTCGACACAGGCCTCGGCTGTCGGGATCTGGTCCCAATGGCCGGGCACGGTCGGCACGCCCGCTTCCTTCGCCGCGCGGTTGGCGAGGATTTTGTCGCCCATCAGCCGGATGACTTCCGGATTGGGCCCAATGAAGGCGATGCCTTCGTCGGACAAGGCCTTGGCGAACGCCGTCCGCTCCGAGAGAAAGCCGTAGCCGGGGTGCACCGCATCCGCGCCCGTCCGCCGGCAGGCGGAGACGAGCTTGTCGATGACCAGATAGCTTTCGGCGGCCGGCGACGGGCCGATGTAGACGGCTTCGTCGCAGGCTTTGACGTGGCGTCCGTACTTGTCGGCGTCGGAATAGACCGCGACCGTCTTGATGCCCATTTTCCGCGCCGATTGCGCGATGCGGCAGGCGATTTCGCCGCGGTTGGCGATGAGTATTTTCTTGAACATTGACTTCCGTTCCCCTCAGAGGGCTGGCGTCGGGTACATGACGGTGGAGGCGCTCACAGCGGCAGGTTCGGATGCTTTCGCTTGGGCACCTCGACCTCCTTGTTACGGAGCATCGCCAGCGCCTTGCAAATGCGGCGGCGGGTCGAATGCGGGTGGATGACATCGTCGATGAAGCCGCGGCGTCCGGCGGCGAACGGGTTGGCGAACTTCGCCTTGTAGTCTTCGGTGCGATCGGCGATGCCCTTGGCGTCGCCCAACTCGGCGCGGAAGATGATCTCCACCGCTCCCTTTGCGCCCATCACCGCCACCTCGGCCGTTGGCCAGGCGAAGTTGATGTCGGCGCGCAGATGCTTCGAGCCCATGACGTCGTAAGCGCCGCCGTAGGCCTTCCGCGTGATCAGCGTGATCTTCGGCACGCTGGCTTCGGCATACGCGAACAAAAGCTTGGCGCCGTGACGAATGATGCCGCTGTGCTCCTGGTTGACGCCCGGCAGGAAACCCGGGACGTCGACGAAGGTGAGGATCGGGATGTTGAAGCAGTCGCAGAAGCGGACGAAGCGCGCGCCCTTGATCGAGGCGTCGATGTCCAGGCAGCCGGCCAGCACCATCGGCTGGTTGGCGACGACCCCGACTGTCTGGCCGTTGATGCGCCCGAAACCCGTGAGGATGTTGCCGGCGAAGTCCGGCTTGATCTCGAAGAACAGCCCCTCGTCGACGACCTTCAGGATCAATTCCTTCATGTCGTAAGGCGCGTTCGGGTTCTCCGGGATCAGCGTGTCCAGCGACGGCTCGACCCGGTCGAGGGAATCGAAGCTCGGGCGGATCGGCGGAGCGACCCGGTTGGAGGAGGGGAGGAAGTTCAGCAGGCGGCGAGTATACAGCAGAGCCTCGACGTCGTTGTCGAAGGAGAGGTCGGCCACGCCCGACTTGGTCGTGTGCACCGAAGCACCGCCCAGGCCTTCCTGGTCGATCTCCTCGTGCGTCACCGTCTTCACCACGTCCGGTCCGGTGACGAACATGTGGCTCTCGTCCTTCACCATGATGATGAAGTCGGTGAGTGCCGGCGAATAGACGGCGCCACCGGCGCACGGCCCCATGATCAGCGAGACCTGCGGAACCACGCCGGAGGCGTCGACGTTGCGGACGAAGACGTCGGCATAACCGGCCAGCGAGGCGACGCCTTCCTGAATGCGCGCGCCACCCGAGTCGTTGATGCCGACGACGGGTGCGCCGACCTTCACGGCCGCGTCCATGATCTTGCAGATCTTCTCGGCGTGCGCCTCGGACAGGCTGCCGCCGAAGACGGTGAAGTCTTGGCTGAACACGAACACCGGCCGGCCGTTGACCGTGCCGTAGCCGGTCACGACGCCATCCCCGGGGATCTGCGTCTTCTCCATGCCGAAGTCGATGCAGCGATGCTCGACGAACATGTCCCATTCTTCGAACGATCCGGGATCGAACAGCACCTCGATGCGTTCGCGTGCCGTCAGCTTGCCGCGTTTGTGCTGCGCGTCGATCCGGTGCTGGCCACCGCCGAGACGGGCTAGCGCACGCTTTTCTTCAAGGGCTTCAACGATTCTACGCATGACCCGATCTCCCTTATTTCGCAAACGCAGCATTCTAGGGAGCGTGGCGGAAACTTCAACTTCCTAGAATATGCGTTGTGACAAAAAGTGCGCAGAGGGGGTATGCGCGGGCGCGATGGCGCCTTCGCGGAGCTTAGGTTGCGGGAAACTCCCTGTTCGCCGCAGGGAGGAAGGATATATTACACTCTTCTACTGTAGCGCCCGCCGCTTGATTGCTCCGCGCCGTTCGACGAAGCTGCGCCGGCGGCGGCCGGCGAGTCCCGGGGCGGGAGTGCCGTTCGGACCGCCTGCGGACGAGAACGGGCAGGGCAGGGGCGATGACTTGGACGCGACGACAAAGCCTCCGGGCGCTGCTGACCGCAGCCCTGCTGCTCGCCCCGTCGTTGCCGCAGCCGGCAGGGGCCGCGGAAGAACTCGCGTTTCCCGTCTCACCGCTGACGGTGGAGACGATGCGCGGGCGGTTTCAGTTCATCGTCGAGATCGCCGAGACGCCTTCGACCTGGCGGCAGGGGCTGCAGAAGCGCGAGCACCTAGCCCCGGACGCCGGCATGCTGTTCAATTACCGTGATCCACGCGTCGTCACGATGTGGATGAAAGACACGTTGATCTCCCTCGACATGATCTTCATCGACCCGCGCGGCGCGGTCATCAACGTCGTCGAGAATACCGTGCCGCTGTCGCTGACGCCGATCGCCTCCGACGGCCCGGCCCTCGCCGTCCTGGAGGTGGGCGCCGGCACCGCCGCGCGCCTCGGCATCCGGCCCGGCGACCGCGTCTACCACGCCATCTTCGCCGCACAGCCGGTGCCGGCGCAGCCTTGATCCGTGTGCATGGTCCAGGCGCGCCCGCCCGGCGCCGCCTCGGCTACAGGCGCTTGCGGAAGTTGGCCCACACCGTCCGCGCCGCCGCCGTCAGCTCCGCCATGCGCGCGGCTGTCGCCGCCTCCAGCCGGGCCTGACCGTCCGCACCCATGACGCGTTCCAGGGCGGTGGCATAGGCGCCGATCCGCCCCCATTTGGGGACCGTCTCGGGCGTCACCTCCACATGGAACTGGATGCCCCAGGCCGCGTCGCCGACGCGCATCGCCTGGACCCGGCATGCGGCGTTGCCGGCGGTGACGACCGCACCCGGCGGCGGCGCCGCCACTTCCGCGCCGTGCCACTGCAGGCATTCGAGAGGCGAGGCGAGGCCGGCGAACAGGGGATCGGCCGCATCCTCGATCGCCACCCGGCAGAGGCCGACCTCGGGGGCCGCCATCCGCCCGACCCGGCCGCCCAACGCCGCGCCCAGCAGCTGATGGCCGAGGCAGACGCCGAGAAACGGCTTGCGCTCGTCCTGCACCCAGCTACGGATCGCCGCCTTCTCCGCCGCGAGCCAGGGGTGCCGATCGTCTTCCCACACGTCCATCGGCCCGCCCATCACCAGCAGGGCCGCGTAACCGTCGAACGCGGGGATCGGTGCGCCGGCGTCGAGTTCGACCGTGTCCCAAGTGATCCCGTCCTCGGCCATGAACTGGCGGAAGCTGCCGGGATGCTCGGCGTCGATATGCTGAAAGACCAGTACCCGCATGCGTTCGCGCCCTGTCACGGTCTGTCGGGGGTGGTGTGTGGCTGCCGCGCGCTCAGGCCCGCGGCAGGCGGCCGCGCAGCGTGGCCGCCTCGTCCGCCGGGACGATCATCCGGCCGATCGGCCAGAGCGACAGACCTGCCAGCTTCAGGTGCGCCCAGGCGAACGGAATCCCGATCAGCGTCAGCGCCAAGCCGATGGCGGTCAACAGATGCCCAAGCGCCAGCCACCAGCCCGCCAGCAGCAGCCAGAGAATATTGCCGAGGAGACCGAGCGGCCCGGTGCCGATGTCCTGATGGCCCTGCACCTCGTCACGACGCAGCGCCACCTGGCCGAACGGCAGCAGAGTATACGCGGCGATGTTGATGGCCGCTCGCGTCCACGGCAAGCCGATGATCGTGATCGCCATCAGCACTGCGGCCAGCAGCCACGCCAGCGCCATCCAGATGCCTCCGGTGACGATCCAGAGGACGTTCAGCAGCACGCTCAACAGCGACATGATGGCTCCTCCTCGGCTGGATGGCGCAGTATCCTACACGGAACCGGCGTCGGCCGGGAGGAGGACGGCTGCTCGGGCGGGGCGGGCGGGGTCAGGTCCTCCGGACGGTTCTCAAGTCACCCCGGACAGCGGGGGACGCTTCGCTCTCGACCCGCCCTGCGCTGCCTGGACGACCGGGGGGAGAAGACCGCGGCCGCGCTCTCCCCGGGAACCCGCGCTCCCCCCTCAGACCCCCTGCTGCCGTCGCCAGTCGTTGAACAGGCGCTGCTCTTCGATCTGGCGCTGGGTCTCGGCCTGTTGCAGGGCGCGCTGGCGCTCGAAGTCCAGTTGCCGCTGCATGGCCATGTCCCTGGAGGCCTCGACCTGTTGCGCCTGTCGGTCCTGGGCCTGCCGGTCGATGGTCGCGTTGCCGATCATACCGCCGGCAGCACCACCGATGAGCATGGCCGAGGTGCTGTTGCCGAAGATCGCCCGGCCCGCGCCTGCGCCCAGCGCGGCGCCGCCCACCGTGCCGGCCCCGGGGCCGCCGCTGCCCGCTTCGCAACCGACGACGGCCAGTGCCAAGACCGCCACTGCCAGCGTCCTGCGGCCCGCGGTCATGATATCTCTCGACGTGTGCATTACTTGCTCCCCACTTCGGCAGCCACGGAACTGACCATTTCGTCGAACGAGAGCGCGCCGTCGCCGTTCTTGTCGGCTGACCTGAACGCAGTCATCTTGAACTTCATCACTTCGCGGAAGGTCAGGTAGCCGTCGCCGTCGGCATCGACCTTGGCAAACGACCGGGCGTCGTGCGGACCGAGTTCGTCCGGCGTCAGCTTGTCGTCGCGGTCGCGATCCAGGCCGCTGAACGCGGCGGCGGCGTCGCGCACGAATTCGGCCTCGCTCACCAGATTGTCATCGTTGGTGTCGGCCGCCTCGAACGCCAACTGCTCGTAGGCCTTGCCGAAGTCCATCGGGTTCGGCAACACCTGAGCCCATGCGCCGCTCACGGCCAAGCTCGCCGCCACGATCGTCAGGCAGCTCGTCGACAGAATGCGATCCCGTCTCGTCATGACACACCGTACTCCGCACCTGCGATAGGTATTCGGTGCGGTGACAGCCACACGACAACTCTGCCCGCCGCATCGTTGCTTTGGCGCATGACTACAGGTTGCGGCTCTGAATGTAAAGTGACCGGAACGTCATGATTCATCTAATCATCTTCTACCTTGTGGCTATTCGTCACGCACCTCCGCCGGTGGACGCAGCGGAGAGATTGACAGCGGCTGGTGGAGCGGCACAGTACGGCCCCGGACACGGCGAGCGGGGGCGGCCACCGGCATGAGCAGCGGGGGGCAGACGGCCGACCGCAGGTCGCTTCGAACGCGTCGCCGATGGTGCGGTGGTTCTCGAAGTCCGATGGCTGGAGCGCGGCCGACGCCCGGCTGAGCCGGAAGGTTGTGGCCAATTTGCAGGCATCGCCGCCCCGGGGGGCTGCGACTGCGGAGATCCAGAAGGAGAGAGCGATGGCAACAAAGAAGGTCGCGGTCGCCTGCCAAGGTGGCGGAACGCACGCGGCGTTCACCTGGGGCGTTCTGACGGAAATTCTCCGGACGAAGCAGCAGTGGGACGCGAACCCGGCGACGGCGGAGGGGGATACGTTCGATCTTCTGGGCATCAGCGGGACCTCGGCCGGAGCGCTCTGCGCATTGGCGACGTGGTACGGCATGGCCCCCAACACCGCCGATTCGGATTGCGGCAGCATCGACAAGGCGATCGAGCGGCTCGACTTCCTGTGGACGACGTTCGCCGCGATCACCCCCATCGAAACTCTGCACAACCGCTCGACGCAGGCACTGTTGCACCTGGAGGAGAAAGGGCTGCCGTTCCCGGCCTCGAACCCCTACGACGTCGGCGGATCGATCGCCTTGGCCAGCCTTTCGATATTGGGCGCGCGGCCACCGTACCTGAGCTTCCCGGCACTGCTCGACGCCCTGTGCCCGCACTTCCAGTCTATCGACTGGCCGAAAATCCCCGACATCCGTTTCAGAATCCTCGTCGGCGCGATCGAGGTCCTCAGCGGGAACCTGGAAGTTTTCGATTCCGAGAAATCCCTCGTGGAGAAGGGTTTGCCCTCCATCTGCAAGCATATCGATCAGTACAGCGCCACGCGCTGGAGCATGTGCCGCGCCCTGTCGTTGCAAGGCGTTGCCGCATCTGGAACTCTACCGGAAATCCTGCGAGCCCAGAAGATCGAGAACACCATATTCCCGACGAGTCAGCCCGGCGTGACCGTCCGTCGCGATGCGTATTACTGGGACGGGCTCTACTCGCAGAATCCCCCGGTGCGGGATTTCTTCCGCGTCGCCGACCGGGAAAACAAACCGGACGAGATTTGGGTGATCCGGATCAATCCGCAAGAATACGAGGCGGATATCGACAATATGGCGCTGGCCGACATTCGTGACAGAGAGAATGATCTGGCAGGCAATCTCTCCTTGCACCAGGAGCTGGATCATATCGTCTCGCTGAACGAGTGGATTTCGGCCTACGGCACCGACAGGCCTCCACTGAGCAATTGCAAGCCGGTCACCGTGCGCACGATCAAGATGAACTCGCCGACCACGAGAAACTTGCGGCACACGACCAAGTTCGACCGCAGCGTCGCCCATCTGTCCGCTCTGAACGAAGAGGGTCAGGCGGTCGCCCGGCAGTGGCTGGCCGATTGGCGGACGCTGGGCAGCGCGTTTCCCTGCTACCCCAACGACGCCCGCTACCCGGAGACGGACTGACCGGACCCGCCCGGACGCTGCTCCGGGGCGATCGTCCCGAACCCGCACAAGCCAGGCTCAACGCACGGAGTTGCCGACATGCTCGACATTGTCGCGATCCTCGTCGCCCTCGGGCTGCTCATGTACCTCGCGTTCCGCGGGATCACGCTGATCCTGCTCGCTCCCGGCGCTGCGCTGTTGGCCGTGGGGCTGACCGGCGACCTGCCGGTCCTGGCGGCGTATACGCAGATTTTCATGGGCAACACCGGCCAATTCATCGTCTCCTTTTTCCCCCTGTTCCTGCTGGGCGCCATCTTCGGCAAGCTGATGGACGACACCGGCTCGGCCCGGTCGATCGCGCGTTCGGTGAGCGGATGGTTGGGGGCGGAGCGCGCCATCGTCTCGGTCGTGGTGTGCTGCGCGGTGCTGACCTACGGCGGCGTCTCCGCGTTCGTCGTCGCCTTCGCCATCTTTCCTGTCGCAGCGGCGCTGTTCCGCGACGCGAGTATTCCGAAGCGGCTCATTCCAGGCGCGCTGGCGCTGGGCGCGTTCTCGTTCACCATGTCGGCGATGCCGGGGACGCCCGCCATCCAGAACGCGATCCCGATGCCGTTCTTCGGCACCACCGCGTTCGCCGCTCCCGGTCTGGGCATCATCGCCAGCGCCATCATGTTCGCCGTGGGCATCGCGTGGCTGAACCGCCGTGCGGCGAGTGCGCGGGCCGCCGGCGAGGGCTACGGTGCCCATGCCGACACGCTGCCGGAGCCCGATGTCGTGATGCGGGAGCATTCGCAAGGCCGCGGCTTCGATATCGCGGAATTGGAAACGCCCGACCCGGCTGAAACTTTGCCGCCGTTCTGGCTGGCGCTGATGCCGGTGGTCGTCGTCATCGTCTCCAACTTCGTCTTCATCCAGCTCGTCCTGCCGGGAATGGACACCTCGTTTCTCGCCGAGCCGCTGTTCGGCGAAGTGACGATCGAGAGCGTTCGCGGCGTCTGGGCGGTGATCATCGGCCTGTTCCTGGCGATCGTCTTGCTGATCGCCGGCAATTGGCGGCGATTGACCGATCTCCGGGCGAGCCTGGACAAGGGCGCCGACGCGTCGGTGCTGCCGATCTTCAATACCGCCAGCCTCGTCGGCTTCGGTGCGGTCATCGCCGCCCTGCCGGTGTTCAGCCTGATCAGCGGGGCGGTGGTCGACCTCGGCGGCGGCAACGCGCTGGTGTCGATTGCCGGATCGGTGGCGCTGTTGTCGGCGATGACCGGCTCGGCCTCGGGCGGCATGAGCATCGCCCTCGATGTTCTCGGCCCGACTTTCGTCGATCTCGCCAACACCACCGGCGTCTCGCTGGAGGCGATGCACCGGGTCACCGCGGTGGCCTCGGGGGCACTGGATGCGTTGCCGCACAACGGCGCCGTCATCACGCTGCTCACCGTCTGCAAGCTCAGCCACGGCGATTGCTACTTCGATGTGTTCATGACCTCGATCGTCGGGCCGATGATCGCGCTCGTCGTCGTGATCGTTCTGGCCAGCGTCTTCGGCTCGTTCTGACCGCACGCCCGAGCGGCTGGCGCTACGCCCCGTCCCTATCCTCCGGCGGGGTCCGGCGCAGCGTGCGGCTGGACGCTGGCCGATCCCGAGGGTGCCGGCGCGCGGAACAGCAGGCTGTACATCACCGGTACGACGCCCAGCGTCAGCACCGTCCCGACCAGCAGGCCGGCGGCGATGACGATGGCCAGGCTGTAGAACAGCGGGTCCTGCCAGATGATCAGCGGCATCAGGCCCGGAATGGTGGTGACCGTCATCAGCACGATGGGCCGCAACCGCGAGACCGTCGCCGTGACGATGGCCGCGTACGTATCGGTGCCCTCCGCACGCTTTCGCTCGATGCTGTCGATCAGGACGATGCCGTTGTTGGTGATGATCCCCGCCAGGCTGAGCAGCCCGAGGAGCGACATGAAGCCGAACGGTGCTCCGACCACCAGCAGCCCGACGAAAGCGCCGGCAAAAGCCAGCGGGATGGAAAACAGAATGATGCCGGCACGCCGAAACGAGTTGAACTGCCATACCAGCAGAAGAACGATCAGAAAGCCGGCGAGGGGGAAGTTGGCGAACAGATGTCCGCGGGCTTGTGCCGCGTTCTCCAGTTCTCCGCCCATCTCCCAGTGGTAGCCTGCCGGCAGATCCAGCGTCGACAGTGCCGGCTGAACGGCATCGACGAGTTGATCGGCCTTCAGCCGCGGGTGTTTGGCACTGACGGTGATCGTCCGCTGCAAGTCCCGGCGGTTGATCCGGTAGGGGCTCCAGACGCCGTCGATATCGGCGACCTGTGACAATGGCACGTTCTCCCCGGTCGCCTGCGAGTAGATGCTGAGCCCGGAGAGCGCGGCCAGCTGGTTGCGTTCGTCGCTCCGGCCACGGAGCACGATCGGGATGACGTCGTCACCCTCGCGATAGTCGGTGACCCTGCCGCCGCTGACGAACGCATTGAGCGAGCCGGCGATGTCGGCGGACGTGACGCCGGCGCGCCGCGCCCGGGCCTGATCGACCGCCACCTCGACCTGGAGCGTCCGGTTTTCCCAGTCCTGCTCGATGTCGATGGTGCCGGGGACGGCGCGGAACCCGGCCAACAGGTGCTCGGCCTTCGCCATCAGCACATTCTCGTCCGGCCCGCTGATACGGAACTCCACCAGCCCGGTCTCGGTCGGGCCGAGCCACATGGCGCTGACCCTGCCGCGGACTTCCGGGAAGTTCTCCGTGATGTACTGCCGTGTCCGCTCGACGGACCCGGCCACCTGGTCGTTCGACTGCGTCTCGACGAGCATGAACGCGACATGCGGATCGGGATTGATCGGCGACAGCGACAGGAAAAAGCGGGGGCCACCGCTGCCGGCGTAGGCGACGGTTCGGGTCACCTCGGGGTTGGCGGCCGGGTCGCGGAGCCAAGTGTCGAGAGCCTGTACCACCCGCGCGGTCTCGTCGATGTGCGCGCCCGCCTCCAGGTTCAGGTAGACGAGATACTGATTGCGATCGTTGGCCGGGAAGAACTCGTTGGCGACGAATCGCGCGGCGAACACCGCGCCTGCGAGAAGCGCGAGAACGACCGCAAGGCACATCAGGCGATGGCGCAGGATCGTCTCGAGAAATCGGCGGTACGGGCGGTCGAGCGCGAATCTGGGGGGCGGTGCCGGCTGTCCGCCGGCGCCGCTCGCGGGTTTTACCTTGAGAAACCAATAGCTCATGGTCGGCGTCATGTAGAGGGACATGAACCACGAGCCCAGCAGCACCAGGATCACCACCTGTCCCAGCGAGAGCGTGTATTCGCCGGCCGAGCCCTCGGCCAATGCGATCGGCATGAACGCGAGGATCGTCGTCAGGGTCGAGGTCAGCAGCGGCAGCCCGAGTTCCTGTGCGGTGGCGATGCAGGCGCCCCGGCGATCCTCTCCCAGTTCGAGGCGGTTGCGGATGCTCTCGGCCATGACGATGGCGTTGTCGACCATCATGCCGAGCGCGATGATCATCGTCGCGATCGACATCCGCTGCAGCTCGACACCCCACATCGACATGCCGACGAGCGCCAGCAACATCGTCATCGGAATGAAGGACCCGACGATCAGGCCGGTGCGGACGCCGAGGAACAGGATCACCACCAGCAGGACGATGACCAGCGTCTGTCCCAGGTTGCTGATCGCGCCGTTGATCGCGCGCTCCACCAGGGCCGGCTGGAAGGTGGCGTACTCGAGAAAGAAACCGATCGGCAGCGTCTGCTCGATCTCCTTCAGCCGGCGGGTCAAACGTTGACCGAACTCGACCGAATTGACCCCGTCGAGGATGGAGACGCTGATGACGATGGCCTGGCGCCCGTTGTAGAAGACCGGCCGTTCCGCCGGATCGACATAGTCCCGGCTGACCGTGGCGATATCCTTCAGCGGAATCGTCTTGTTCGAGCCGGGGATCGGGATGAGCACCGCCTCGATATCGGCCACGTCACGGAACGTGCCGGACGGCTGGATGATGACGCTTCGCCCTTCGGCGTTGATCCGTCCGCCCGGCAGGACGATGTTCTGCGCGCGCAGCGTATCGACGATCACGTTCGGCGGAATGCCGAGGCTCGTCAGTCTCGCGTTCGAGACATCCAGGAAGATGCGTTCCTGCTGGATGCCGAACAGCTCGATCGTCTCGACGCCATTCAGCGTATCCAGCTGCCGGCGAACATCGCGGGCGACCCTGCGCATTTCATCCAGGGAAAAGCCGTCGCTCCACACCGCGATCGTCGCCAGCGCCGTCAGGCCGAACCTGTCGTTGACCATCGGACCGACCGTGCCGGCCGGCAGCTCCGGTGCCACGTCGCTCATCTTGTTGCGCAGCGTCTGCCAGACGGACGGGATATCCTCCCCCTTCACCCAATCGCCCACCTCGACGTGGATGATCGTGCTGCCATCGCGGGACGAGGACCACAGGTCGTCCACCTCGCCGATTTCGCGAATTTTCTCCTCCAGCCGCCGCGTGATCAATTCTTCGACCCGGTAGACATCCATGCCGGGGAGGGCGGCGGTGACGACCGCCTGACGGATCTGGATCGACGGGTCTTCCTGGCGGGGGTAATCGAGGAAGATGAGCAGGCCCATCAGCGGAATCCCGATCAGGACCATGATCGTGATCCGGTTGAACCTGATCGCGAATTCGGTGATTTTGCCGAACATGGGCCTGACCTTTATTTCGACGTCTGGCTGCCGGCCGCGGCGCTGGCAGGCACGATCAGTGGGTCGATCAGCCTGACCTTCTGGCCGTCGATCAGGAAATTCACGCCGGCGGAGGCGACGACGTCGCCGACGGCGACGCCGGTGACCGCGACCATGTTGCTCGTCAAGGTGCCCGACGCCGAGACCGGCGTGCGGCGCACCGTCGAGGTGCCGGGGTCGTAGATGAACACGAAGCCCTCGCCGGTACGGTCGCCCGGCGCGATCGCCGACAGCGGGAGGAGCGTGCTGTCGTCCTGGTTCGCCTGCGGCAGCGTCAAGGTGACCTCCGCCGTCATCCCCGGCCTGACCGCGGCCGGCGGCTGAATCAGCACGACATTGACCGGAAACGTATTGCCGGCGGCGGCCGAGCTGCCGATTTCGCTGACGCGCGCTTGCACCGGCTGCGCGAGGTTCGGCACGGTCAGTGTCGCCGGCATGCCGAGCGTGACCTGGGAGATGCTCGTCTCCGGCACGCCGATACGCGCCTGCCTGCCGCCGGCGGCGTCGAGCCGAAACGCGGCCTGCGCAGGAGCGACGTCGACGAACGGATCGATCAGCCTGGCCGCGACGGAACCGGCGAACGGCGCGGTCAGTGACGTGTTTCGGAGATCCCGCCGTGCCAGATCGAGCCTGGCGGTCGCGAAGTCGACCTGGCTGAGCGAGGACTGATAGTTGCGCTGGGCGACCTCGAACTGCACCTGCGAGACGGCACGCTGCGCCAGCAGCCGCTGGTGGCGCTCGAAGTCCGACCGCGCCTGCGCCCGAAAGGCCCGCTCCCGTTGCAGCTCGGCTTCCGCCGCCTGGACGCCCAGTTGAAAGGGTTCACGGTCCAGCGTCGCCAGGACCTGGCCGGCCTGCACCGAGTCGCCCTGGTTGACCCGGACTTCGCGGACGTTGCCGCCGACCTGGAAGCTCAGTGTCGACGAGTCGACGGCCTCGATCAGGCCGGAAAACCGACGCTGCTGTCCGCTCGCCAGTTCGGTGACCTTGAAAGCCCGGATCGGGCGGACTTGCGGCGGCGCCTCGAACGGCTCTTGCTCACAGCCGGCGAGGACCGCACCCAACGTGAGACCGAGTAGAGCCCGAATGGCATATGACCGCATGGCACTATCCTTCCGGAGAGCGTCGCCGGTTCGATTGGCGAGGCCGCGGGTTGAGATACCGGCCGATATTATTCTCGATCGACCGTGCCCGGCCGCGCCTTCGGCCGGACGACGGAACCGCGCCCGCAGTGGATTTCGATCGACGAGCGCCACGATCTTACAGCGCGGCGAACAAGGCAATGGACAATGAGTTGATGATGTCGATGAAGATCCCGCACGCGAGCGGGACGATGACGAACGCCTTGTGGGCCCGGCCATATTGCTTGGCGACAGCGCTCATGATCGCCATCGTCGTCGCCGTGGAGCCGAGCGCAAT
>Ga0209573_1000540_pt1 | contig 78283 bp, 78 predicted proteins | sample TNRBio252014_DNA_FD_185870 | JGI IMG/M metagenome (GOLD analysis project Ga0209573, IMG submission 185870) | Wastewater treatment Type I Accumulibacter community from EBPR Bioreactor in Madison, WI, USA - TNR Reactor_6/25/2014_ DNA (SPAdes)... | ecosystem: Engineered > Bioreactor > EBPR >... | reverse complement strand
AACCCTCTACACCAGAGGCTTCAGCCGCTTCGTTACCTCCACGACTGCTCCAGTTGCTACCGGCCGGAGCGAAAGTTGCCGGGCGGGATTCGCACCCGCTGAAAGACAGCGCATTGGCACGGCGCACAAAACATCCGGCATAATGTCTGCTGCGGGGGGCACTTTCAGTGCGTCGCTCAACACTAATCATTAGATTTCTAAGGACTTGCGATGACGACTGAGACCGAAAACCTTTGCCCGATTTGTGCATTCGGCCCCCTGCGCGTTGGGACTTCAGACCATGGTGAGCGTTTAAACTTGACGTGCCCTCGTTGCGGCAAGTTCACAATTACGCAGACAGTGGCACGCACCTTGGACGAGCGTCAGCTGGCGACGAAATTGAGTGCCTGGATTCGTAATCGTAACGAGCAAGGCGCCAAAATTCCGGAGATATCCACAGCCACTATTAAAAATATTATCGATTGCTTCCCCACTCTGTCAGTAATTGACAAGCAGGCGATATTATTAGAAATTTTTGGCCGGCGGAGTAAATATCCCGGTTCTAGCGTGTCATTTGACTCAAACTTGGACTTTCCACTAATTTGGGGTGAGAACGCAAATGAACTAGACTTCCACCTACGCACCTTGATGGCAAGGTCTTTGATACAGGCAGGCGATCAACTAAAGGCAGCAGCCGGTCAAGGCCCGCCAGAATACATGCTGACCGCGGCTGGTTGGAGTCATTTGGACGAGGTCAATCGGCCGCGTTCAATTAGCACGCAAGCCTTTGTCGCGATGTCATTCGACACTACACTTAGGTCTGCTTGGCGAAAAGGCATCGAACCTGCGATTATTCGATCGGGCTACAGGCCATTTCGAACGGATGCACAACCATCGCTAGATCGCATCGACGTGCAAATCATGGCTGAAATAAAGCGCTCTCACCTCGTCGTCGCCGACGTTACGCTTCAGCGTCCTGGGGTTTACTTCGAGGCCGGTTACGCAATCGGGCTGGGAATTCCCGTCTACTGGTGTGTACGAAAAGATGACCTCCAAAATGTCCACTTTGATACTCGCCAATATAATCATATCGTATGGGAAAACCCTGACGATCTCTGTGTTCAGCTCCATGATTTTATTTATGCAGTTTCGGGGCCTTCCACGGCAATCTAACCTTCAGTTAGACCGGACTTCATTCCGCACGGGCCACGCGCTCGACTTGACGTTGAGGCCGTGGAAGCAACAGACCTCCGCTGACGGGGTCACGCTGAAGGGGTCAGGTCTTGACTCTTGCCCAAGGCACGGGGAAAGACTTTACTCCAAGAAGCCCAAGAAGTGCTCGGGCTGCTGCGCTTGGCGTTAGAAGTCATTTGCCATGGTCGACACGCTATCCGTAAAGTTCGATATTACGTTCCACCACCGAGTCACCGCATATGCGCTCCAGATGGGTGGCTGGCTGCCGTTGGCATTTTGCTCTGCACCGATGCTGTTAGTGGACCGCAACGTCACTGGTATGTTGACGGCGATTGATCGGGGTGAAGTCAGAGGTGATATTGAAGCAAACGAGTGGTGGCTTGAGTTTCTGAATTCGCAAAGCTTCTTCGTCAACCCGCTCCTGTGCGCAATTGAGGGGAAGACCCGGTCCTCACCCTCATACGAAGAGTTCTGCTCGGCCTTTGTGGAAGCACGGGCGGTATTGCAAAAAAGCCTACCCAAAGCTCGAATCATCGACTACGAAGAGAAGCACTACCGTGCCGCTTATGAAATCGTGAAGGGCTTCACTCTTCGATACGAGGCGGAGGTCCGCTTCCTTGCATGCGTCGCGCCGATGATTGCGGAACGTCATCGAGATAACGTCCTACCTCGAGTCGAACAGAAAATATGCGAACTTGCAGTCTCATCTGGTTTGCCCTTACGATCTTTCCCTTTGATTACAGCCCTTTCGTGCCTTTACGAACCTCGTGACGGCACTGAACCGCGTATTGGAAGAGGCGTCATCAAACCAAGCCGAATCTATTCCGAAGAGCAGGCGCACAACGCTATTGCTGACCTCCGAGCATTGGAGACACTGGTGGCTGTCAATTCGCTAGGTGGTCCGAGCGCTGCCTTCTGTACTCGGGACAAGTATCTTGCCGCGCTCTGGTGCGGGATGCAGATTACCGATCTAGGATGGCGAGGCGGAGTTATGACTTTCAGTACTACACCGATCCAGCAATTATTTCCGAGGCTCAATCTTGGACAGCACAACGCTCTGCTGAAACGTTTGTGGTCTAATGATGACGTTTAACTTTTCCTTTCAGACGTTGAACGTCAGCTTTCTAAATCGGGCGACTTCCGCTCTGGGTCGTTTGCCGTCGCCAGGATTTGTCGAAAGCTGCCCATGACCAGCATTCGGCGATGGCAGGCCGGAGTCGGCCGGTAGCGACCGCCAAAATCGCGAAGAGTGGTCGGCGACCTGGTGACGGTAAGCCATCCGCGCATCTCCTGCCCTTGAGTTCTTGTTGGCGTAGGGCAACAAACGACCCAAACTCGACGCACGGAATCCGAACAAGCAGCCGTTTGACGTGAAGCAATCGAGCAGACCTGGTGTTCCCAGGCCTGCTATCAGCCTTAATGTGAAAGTCGCGTATGCGACTCACGAAGCGCCCTTCTCCCCTCGCGGGAGAAGGGCCGGTGGAAGAGGGAAACGGTCATGACTTTCATGATTCGGGGTATCTCGACATGTCATGACCGTTAGCCGAACTGGAAGAAAGCGATCTTGTTGCCGTCCGCATCGCGGATATAGGCGCCGTAGAACACATCGGGAACACGCTGACCAGGCTCGCCTTCGGAACTGGCACCCAGAGCGATTGCCTTGCGGTACAGCTCATCGACTTTTTCCTTGGAGCCGGGATTGATGGCGACCATGTTGCCGTTGCCGGGGCTGGGGTCGTTTTTATCGTAGGGGACGCAGATGCTGAGCATCGGGGCGTCCATACTGCTGCCGAGAAAGGCGATGCGACCCATGTCCATCAACACCTTGGCGCCCAGGTCAGCGAGCAGTTCGCTGTAAAACGCCTTGGCCTTGTCCATGTCTCTTACACCGATGGTTACGTATCCGATCACGTTTGTAACTCCTTGCTGGGGTGGGTTTTGCGAGCTGAGCACAGTAGCGGAAAATGCCCGGCGGTGAAAGCAGGAATCGCCGCCGGTCGGCCCGTCCCGTGTGCCGGGGGCTGCCCCGCACAACAGGCACTTTCCACGCTCCCCACAATTCCCACGATTCCTTTCCCGAGCCGATTTATACTGCCTTCCCGAGCCGAAGTTCCGGCGAGAAAGCCACCGCCTGACTCCCTGCGCGTTGCCTGAGAGGATCCCTTCAAGCTGAGCGCTTCACCGCAACCAGCCACGCCCAGCCGCTACCGATGCCCGTCGATCACTACGAAAACTTCCCCGTCGCTTCGCTGCTGCTGCCGCGGCGCCTGCGTCGACCGATAGAGGCCATCTATCGTTTTGCGCGCGGCGCCGACGACATTGCCGACGAAGGCGACGCCAGTGACGCGGCACGTTTGCAAGCGCTCGCCGACTATGGCGAAGAAATCGGACGCATCGAACGCGGCGCAGCACCTCTCCGGCCAGCGTTCAACGAACTGGCCGAGGTCATCGCCGAATGGCAGCTGCCGACGCCCTTGTTTCGCGACCTGCTGGATGCTTTTGCGCAGGATGTGGTCACCAAGCGCTACGCCGATTACGCGCAGCTGCTCGACTACTGTCGGCGCTCGGCGAATCCCGTCGGCCGCCTGCTGGTGCATCTCGTCGGGCGCGCCAGCGAAGAGAATCTGCACCGCTCGGACTGTATCTGCACGGCGCTGCAGTTGATCAATTTCTGGCAGGACGTGGCAATCGACTGGCAGAAGGGCCGCGTCTACCTGCCGCAGAGCGACCTCGAACGCTTCGGCGTCGGCGAAACGCAGATCGCCGCCGGACGCTGCAGCGCCGAATGGACAGCGCTGCTCGCCTTCGAGATTGCGCGCACACGCGACTTGATGAACGCCGGCGCAGCGCTGGTCCGCCAGTTGCCGGGGCGCATGGGCTGGGAAATACGCTTGACCGTGCAAGGCGGCCTGCGCATCCTGGAAAGGATAGAGCAGACCCACGGCGACGTTTGCCAGCAGCGTCCACAGCTGGGTGCGAGCGATTACCTGTTCATCGCCAGCCGCGCACTGGTCATGTAAGTGCTACAAGCCGGGCAAGTCATGTGAGAATTGCGACCCTGTGCACCTCCAGAGATTGCGAATGACCCCCGACGAATACTGCCAAGAGAAAGCCGCCCGCAGCGGTTCCAGCTTCTACTACAGTTTTCTCTTCCTGCCGCCGAACCAGCGCCGCGCGATTACCGCGCTCTATGCCTTCTGCCGCGAAGTCGACGATGTCGTCGACGAGTGCCAGGACGCGCAGATCGCGGCCACCAAACTGGCCTGGTGGCGGCAGGAGTTGAGCAGCGTCTACGGCGGCAAACCACAGCATCCGGCAACCCAGGCGCTGCAGGCAGCCTGTGCCGAATTCAATCTTCCGGAAGAGCAACTGCAGGAAATCATCGACGGCATGGAGATGGATCTGCAGCAATCGCGCTACCTCGACTTCAAGGCGCTGTCGCTTTATTGCTACCGCGTCGCCAGCGTCGTCGGCCTGCTGGCGGCCGAAATCTTCGGCTACCGGGACCGCAAGACGCAGAAGTACGCGCACGATCTCGGCCTCGCTTTCCAGCTCACCAACATCATTCGCGACGTTGGCGAAGACGCGCGCATGGGACGCATCTACCTGCCGATCGACGAGTTGCAGCGCTTCGAAGTGACCGCCGCCGACATCCTCAACGCGCGCCACAGCGACAATTTCCAGCGCTTGATGGCCTTCCAGGTCGAGCGTGCCGAGAGCTACTACGCGCAAGCCATCGACGCCCTGCCGGCCAGCGATCGCCGCACGCAACGCCCCGGCCTGGTGATGGCGGCGATCTACCGTACCCTGCTCGACGAGATCAGGCGCGACGGCTATCAAGTCCTCAGCCAGCGCACTTCGCTGACCCCGATACGCAAGCTGTGGATCGCCTGGCGGACCTGGGTGCGGGGATGAGAGCGGCGATCGTCGGCGGTGGTTGGGCAGGTCTCGCCGCCGCCGTCGAACTGGCCCGGTCAGGGGCGCAGGTAACGCTCTTCGAGGCCGCCAGACAACTCGGTGGCCGGGCACGCAGCGTCGAGACGCACGGCCAGCGTCTGGACAACGGCCAACATCTTCTGATCGGCGCGTATCGGGAAACGCTAGGCCTGATGAAGGAGGTCGGCGCGGACCCCGAGCGACTGCTCAAGCGCCTGCCACTCGAACTGAATTTCCCGGCTGGCAGGGACAGCCACTTCCGGATGCGCTTGCCGCGGCTGCCAGCCCCCTGGCACCTCGCGGCAGGCCTGCTCGGCGCGCGCGGCGTCGGCTTCGCCGAGAAAATCGGCGCGGTACGCTTCATGCGTTTTCTGCAGGGCGTGCGCTACCGCCTGGACGCCGACTGCACGGTCAGCGCACTGCTCGATCGCCATCACCAGCACGGCCCGCTGCGCAGGTATCTGTGGGAGGCGCTTTGCCTGGCCGCGCTGAACACCGCGCCGGAGCAGGCATCGGCGCAGATTTTCGTCAATACGCTGCGCGACACCCTCGGCGGAGGCCGCGCGGCCACCGACCTGCTGCTGCCGGCAACCGACCTCGAGCAGGTATTCCCGGCCGCTGCCGCCCGCTGCATCGTTGCGCACGGCGGGAAAATCCGCCTGGCGACGCGTATCGAGAGCATTGCGAGCATTGACCACCATTTCGAGCTCGCTGGCGAGCGCTTCGATTGCGTAGTCGTCGCCGTCGGTCCGCAGCACGCGGCGCCCTTGCTCGCCGGCCAGCCGGCGACGGCCGAGAGCGCACGGCTGCTGGCCGGCTATCGCTTCGAGCCGATCGCCACCGTCTACTGCGGCTATCCTCCGCAGCTGCGCCTGCCTTTCCCGATGCTCGGCCTGACAGCGCAGAACAGCGGCCAGATCGGGCAGTGGGTTTTCGATCGCGGCATGCTATGCGGCACGCCAGGGGTGATCGCCTTCGTGCTCAGTGGCCATGGCGCCTGGGAGAAACTCGACAAGCCAACGCTGGTTGCGCAGCTCGACAGCGAACTCTCGGCAGCGCTGTGCACCCGCCTACCGGCGATCGAATGGCAACAGGTGATCCGCGAACAGCGCGCGACCTTCTCGTGCCGCCCCGGCCTGCATCGCCCAGCCACACGCACCGCACGCAGCGGTTTGTGGCTGGCCGGCGACTATGTCTGCGCCGACTATCCGGCGACGCTCGAAGCAGCGGTGCGCAGCGGCCTGGCCGCTGCCCGCGGCATGCTGCTCGAAAGCCGCGCCTGAGCGCGCGCTCAGGCGGGTGCTCAGGCGGGTGCTTTCCAGCTATCGAGGCGCGTCCGCGAGCAGTCAACGGTCGCCGCAGCGAAGAGATCGGGGTGACGGAGGACGACTTCCTCGAAAGCGTAGTCCTCGAGACCCAGTTCGAGCAGCGCCGGATAGCTGCCGACATCGACGTCACGATTCACGGCGCGCTCGACGGCGCCGATGATGCCATAGCGTTTGATCAGCTGCCAGGTACGCAGGTCGCGCGTAGCCTTGCCATTCCTGGCCGAGAGCACGCTTTCGTAGGCATAAACCGCCTCCAGGCCCTGCCGTTCTGGCTCGCTGTTCGCTCCGTATTTCTCGGCACGCAATTCGAGCGCACGCTTGCGCGCCGCCACCGCCAGATCGGGGCGCCCGCGTTCGAGAACGTTCTTCTCGAACATGGTGCACTCTTCCGGCGTCTTGAGGTTTGCTACTCGTTCGACCATCAGCGACATAAGATTCCTAAGCTATTGAACTACAGTGGTTACTACCAGCGCGGAAGGAAATGGAACATCTCCTCCCTCGGCGCCTCGTTTCTCGCCCAGCCTGCTACGACTTCTCCAGCGCCTCGGCGCTGACTTCTTCCAGTTTTCCGGCTTCCATGCGCAGACGACGACGGCAACGCGCGGCGATCTCTTCGTCATGGGTGACCAGAATCAGGGTCGTCGCACTTTCAGCGTTGATCGCAAACATCAGGTCGATCACCTGATGCCCGGTCACCGCGTCAAGGTTGCCCGTCGGCTCATCGGCCAGCACCAGTCCTGGCTGCGGTGCAAAGGCACGGGCCAGAGCGACGCGTTGCTGCTCCCCACCCGAGAGATGCTTCGGATAATGCTTCAGACGGTGCTCCAGCCCGACCCGCTGCAACCAGCGCTCAGCCTCGCCGCGGGCGTTGGGCACAGCCGCCAGCTCCAGCGGCAACATGACGTTTTCGAGCGCTGTCAGCGATGGCAGCAACTGAAAAGTCTGAAAGACAAAACCCAACATCCGACCACGCAATACGGCGCGCGCATCCTCATCCAGCGTCCCCAGGTTCTCGCCCGCCAGGACCACCGAGCCCTCGCTCGGCTGGTCGAGGCCAGCCATCAGACCAAGCAGGGTAGACTTGCCGGAACCCGAGGCGCCAACAATGGCCACTGTCTCGCCCGCCGCGACGGCGAACGAAATCTCGTGCAGAATGGTCAACGGCTGGCCGCCGCTATCCACCCGTTTGGCGAGATCGCGAACCTCTATCACCATTGCTGCTGCATCTCCTACCACGCTACCATGCTCCGTTTCCTGATATTGCGCTCTCTGCTGCTCGCCGGATTGCTGCTGCTTGCCCCCGCTGCACAGGCGGCGCGTACCATACTGGTCTTTGGCGATTCGCTTTCGGCGGGCTACGGCATCCGCGAGCAGGCGTCCTGGCCAGCCTTGCTAAGCCGACGCTTGCAGGAGAAGAAGCTCGATTATAACGTCGTCAATGCCAGCATCTCGGGAGAAACATCCGCCGGAGGCCGTACGCGCATCGCGGCGGCACTGCGAAAACACTCCCCACAGATCGTAATCGTGGCCCTTGGCGCCAACGACGGCTTGCGTGGCCTGCCGCTGGCGCAGCTGCGCGAGAACCTCAGCGCCATCGTCACCAGCGCCCAGGATAGCAAGGCGCAGGTGCTCCTGGTCGGGCAGCGCATCCCGCCCAACTATGGTGCCTATGCGAGCGAATTCCACGAAACTTTCGGCGCCGTGGCCGAGGCTCGCAAGGCCGCACTGGTGAACTTCCTGCTCGCCGGCGTGGCGACCACGCCACAACTCTTTCAGGCCGACAACCTGCATCCGACAGCTGCCGCCCAACCCCAGCTGCTCGATAACGTCTGGCAAGGGCTGGCGCCGCTGCTAAAATAGCAGGCTGCCAACCAAAGAACTTGCCGAGCAGGCAGGCAGCCGTATGAAACGCGATATCGCGACCCTCGAACAACTCAGCGAACTATCTTCCTTTGACCAGGTCATCGACGTTCGCTCGCCCGGCGAGTTTGCCGAGGACCATATCCCGGGCTCGATCAACTGTCCGGTGCTCGACAACCAGCAACGTATCGAAGTCGGTACGCTCTACAAACAGGTATCGCCCTTCGCGGCCAAAAAGCTTGGCGCAGCCTACGTGTCCGCCAACATTGCCAAGCATCTGCAGACACAGTTCTTTGACCGCGCGAAGAGCTGGCGCCCGCTGATTGTCTGCTGGCGTGGTGGCCAGCGCAGCGGCGCCATGACCTACGTTTTCCGGCGTGTCGGCTGGGACGCGCTACAGTTGGAAGGCGGCTACAAGGCTTACCGCCGCCTGGTCGTCGAAGACCTCGCCGAGCTGCCGCGGAAACTGCAGTTCAAGGTCCTCTGCGGCGCTACTGGCAGCGCCAAGAGCCGCATTCTGCAGGCCATTGGCCGGCGCGGCGAGCAAGTCCTCGATCTCGAGGAACTCGCCTGCCACAAGGGTTCGGTGCTGGGCGTCCTGCCCGACTCGGCGCAGCCGTCACAGAAAATGTTCGAGTCGCAATTGCTCACCGCGCTGCGCGCACTGGACCCGAATCGCCCGATCTATGTCGAAGCCGAAAGCCGCAAGATCGGTTCGCTGCAAGTGCCGGCAGCACTTATCGAGACGATGCGTGGCGGCGAATGCTTCACTATCGAAGCGTCTTTCGCCGCGCGGGTCGATTTTCTCTTGCGCGACTACGATTATTTCCTGCTTGCCCCCGCCCGACTGAAGGCCTGCCTGCACCCCTTGCGCACGCTGCAGAGCGCGGAAACCCTCCTGCGCTGGCAGGACTACGTGCGCGACGCGCAGTGGCGAGAACTGGTCAGCGAACTGCTCGAACTGCACTACGACCCGCTCTACAGTCGCTCGCAAACGCGAAACTACGGCGGATTCGCAGCGCCCGCACGCTTTACCAGCGACGACCTGACCCCGGTCGGCGTCGAAGCCCTGGCACTGAAAATCTGCGGCGGATAGTTGCGGAGTCGAGTAGTCGGATCAGCAGTGGGAGTCACCGTCAGAGCCGGGCCGCGATCGCCCCGCGCGTGGCGCACAGGCGTTGCACCATTGCCGGCTTCGGCGCATCGACCTGACCTTCCTCGAAAGCCACGACCTGCCAGCCGCGCTCGCGCACCCAGCCGAGCATCTCCTGCGAGCGCAGCAGAAAGTCCGGATTCGACGGTTTGCCGTAGCGCTCATTGCCGACCATGAAGGTTTCGTAGAGCAGGACCCCCGGTTCGGCGAGACAGGCCAGGAGTTCGTCGATGCGCGGACGAAACAGGTAATTGGTGACCACGATCCCCGCGAACAGGCGACCATGGTATGGCCAACTGCCGTCTTCCAGGTCGGCCTGGCGCGGCACCACGCGCGCCAGACCCTGCAGCGAAGCAAGCGCCAATGGACTGCGATCGACCGCTTCGACGCGGTAACCAAGCCCCGCCAGCAAACGCGCATGGCGGCCACTCCCACAGGCCAGATCGAGCACCTCGCCATGCTCGGGGATCAGGCGCGCAAAACGGCGCACCCAGGGCGAGGGGGTGGATGGGGGCGATGGGGGCGATTCATCAGGAGAAGCTGCCATGCGCGACCTTCCTTCCTTTATCATTAGCCAACCTTTTCGGAGAGCACAGCATGGCACAAGAAAAAGCGCCCGTGGTCGTTAGCGAAAACGGTCGGGGACCCTACCAACAGACGGTGCGCCTCGGCAGGCACACGCTGATTGCCGATGAACCTCTGGCCATGGGCGGCGAAGACGCGGGCCCTGAACCCATGGACTTCCTGCTCGCCGGGCTCGGCGCCTGCACTTCGATCACTCTGCGCATGTATGCCAAACGCAAAAATTGGCCGCTGACCGGAGTCAGCGTCGCGCTGACACACGACAAGCTCAAGCTTGACAACGGCCGCGGCACGGTCGAGCGCATCGCCCGCGTGATCACTCTGGAAGGCGAGCTGACGCCGGAGCAACAGCAGCGCCTGCTGGCCATCGCCAACAAGTGCCCAATGCACCGTACCCTGCAATCCGACACGCGCATCGACAGTCGGCTCAGCAAGCGTGGCGGGGCAGCAGCAGCCTAAGCCGAGTTCCTGGGCACTGGGAAGCAGCCCCGTCGGGCGGCGAGCACCGTGACTCGAAGCGTAGCAGCGCTCCACTGCCTGCTCGAGGCGTGACAAATGTCGCAGGTGGTGGTCAGCGCGACCGCCATATTTCGAGACTCGACGGGCCATCTGTGGTAAATTGATGCGGTGCAACATCAACCTGTACCGCGCCTCACAAACACGAGGTGAAAGTCCCCAATGCTAGAACACCACTACCTCACTACGCTGTTTGAACCGAAGTCTGTCGCGGTAATCGGCGCCTCCGACCGAGCGAACTCGGTCGGCAACGTGCTCTTCAAGAACATCCTCGATTCTGGCTACAAAGGTCGCCTGTATCCGATCAACACGAAGCACGACACGGTCCAGGGCGTGCCTGCGTACAGGTCCATCGAAGAGATCAGCGCCCGCGTCGAGCTTGCGGTCATCGTCACCCGACCGCAGACAGTACCGAGAATCGTCGAGCAATGCGGTCGCAGCGGCGTCAAGAACGCCATCGTCATCTCATCCGGCTTTGCCGAAGCGGGGCACTCGGGGGCTGCACTCGAACGCAAGATGATGGAAATCGCCCGCAGCTACGGAGTCCGCCTGCTCGGCCCGAACTGCCTGGGGATCATTCGTCCAGACCTTGGCCTGAATGCCACTTTTGCCAGCGTACACGCGCACGTCGGCAATCTGGCCCTGGTTGCGCAGTCGGGCGCCATTTGCTCGGCCGTTCTCGACTGGGCCTCCAGCAACCGCATCGGCTTTTCCAGCGTCATCTCGCTGGGGGGCACTGCCGACGTCGATTTCGGCGAGATCCTCGACTACCTGATCTACGATAACCGCAGCCATTACATACTGCTCTACGTCGAAGGCATTCGCGACGCCCGCCGCTTCATGAGCGCGCTGCGCTCGGCAGCGCGCGTCAAGCCGATTGTCCTGCTCAAGGCCGGTCGCCACGCGGGCGGCCTGGCGGCCGTCGAAACGCACTCCCGCATGGCCGCCGGCTCGGATGTCGTTTTCGATGCCGCCGTGCGCCGTGCTGGCGTGGTGCGGGTGAAGAACATCGGGCAACTGTTCTACGCGGCCAAGGCTCTGGCCTCGAAATTCCGTCCGCAAGGAAAGCGTCTGGCGATCATCACCAACGGTGGCGGACCCGGAGCCATGGCCGCCGACCGTGCCGGCGACCTCGATATCCCGCTTGCCGAGTTGTCACCAAGCACCATGCAGACGCTCAACGCGAAAATGCCGGCGACCTGGTCGCAACGCAATCCGGTGGACATCGAAGGTGATGCCACAGCCCAGCGTTATCACGACGCGATTCTCGCCGTTGCCGAAGACAGCGAAGTCGACGGGGTTCTCGTCATGCTGTCACCGCAGGCAATGACCGACCCGATGGCAGTCGCCAAAGCCGTCATCGAAGTCGACCTGCTGACCGCCAAGCCGATTCTCACCTGCTGGATGGGCGAGGAACAGGTCGGGGAATCACGCGCCCTGCTCGAAGAAGCCGGTATCCCGTCTTTCCGCATGCCGGAAACCGCCGTCGAGCTCTACTACCATATCTCAACCTACTACTGGAACCAGAAGCTCCTTCTGCAGACTCCGGCCCCCTTGTCCAAGGACGCGCGCCCGGAAACCGAAGGCTCCAAGATGCTGATCGACGCGGTACTGCACGAGCGTCGCAAGATTCTCTCGGAAATGGAATCGAAAGCGATCCTGCGCGCCTTTCGCATTCCGGTCGCGCAGACCATGGTCGCGCACACGCCAACCGAATCGCTGCTGCTGGCCGAGCAGATCGGTTTCCCGATCGCCATGAAAATCGATTCGCCGGACATCGTCCACAAGAGCGAAATCGGCGGCGTGCGGCTGAACATCACCAATGCACCGGCCGTTCGCAACGCCTATCACGACATCATCGAGACGATCAAGAAACGGCACCCGACGGCGCGCGTCAATGGCGTCTCGATCGAACCCTATCTGGCGCGCCCGCACGGTCGCGAGCTGATGATCGGCGTGTCGCGCGATCCGATTTTTGGTCCGATCATCACGTTCGGCGCCGGCGGCACCGAGGTGGAGGTTTTCAGCGACCGGGCAGTCGCCCTGCCACCGCTCAACCGCTTCCTGGCGCGTGATCTGATTGCTTCGACGCGGGTGTCGAAACTGCTCGATGAGTTCCGCAACATGCCACCGGTCAACCTCGAAGCGCTGGAAGACGTCCTGCTGCACGTCTCGCAAATGATCTGCGAGCTGCCGTCCTTGCAGGAACTCGACCTCAACCCGCTGATCGTCGACGAGAACGGCGCCATCGCCGCCGACGCGCGCATCGTGATCGACTACGCAGCACCATCGGGCGACCGTTATTCGCATATGGCGATCCACCCCTACCCGGTGCATCTGATCCAGGACTGGGAATTGCCCGATGGCCGAGTGGTCACCATCCGCCCGATTCGCCCGGAAGACGCCGAGCGCGAAAAGCAGTTCGTCATCGCGATGTCCGAGGAAAGCAAGTACTACCGTTTCATGGACACCATCCGCGAGCTGACGCAGACCATGCTGGTACGCTTCACGCAGATCGACTACGACCGAGAAATGGCCTTGATTGCGACGATCCTCGACGGCGAAGGCAAGGAAGTGCAGATCGCCGTCGCCCGCTACGTGACCAACCCGGACGGCGAATCGGTCGAATTTGCCCTGGCCGTCGCCGATGACTGGCAAAAGCACGGCGTCGGCCGCAAGCTGATGAGCGCGCTGATCGCCTGCGCACGCGCCAAAGGCTACCGGACGGTCGTCGGCGACGTGCTGTCGATGAACACCAAGATGTTCAATCTGATGACCAAGCTCGGTTTCACGATCCACCCACACCCCGACGACCCGGCCGTCAAGCGCGTCATCAAACCCCTGAACACCTAAGGCGAGCTCTGTCCGATTCTCGGTAAGCGGGCAGCAGTGCCGTCTTGGCCCCACCGGTCAAGCCGGAGCAGCGCAAAAAGCGACCAGACCCTGTGCGGGCCTGGTCGCTTTTCTCCGCAAACTCCCGGCAGAAGCTTACTGCTGTTCGAAATTGACGTCGTAGGGATAGGGACGAGGCGGCTCGCTGGCTTCCCGGTAGGCTTTCTGCTCGTCGAGATCGGTCTTCCTGTCCCAGAAGATCGCCCGACCACGGCTTTGGTCTTCAAGCCACTCCGGGTGCCGGGCCAGCATCTCGCGCATGAACTTGGTGTGCTCGGATTCGTACAAGGCCATCTGCCCTACTCCCCATCAAAAAACAGCTTTAATCAGCGACATCGTCAAGTCAGGGATTATACGCTGGCTGCCGGTGGACTGTCAGCGACGCCCAGATGATCAGCGCCCGCCAAACGCTGCTGAGCGAAGGGGCGAACCCAGAACAGCTCATGGCGCCGAACGGCCTTGCGAAAGAACTCATTTTCCCCACTGGCCGGCCATTGACGAGCGGCAAGCAATTTCTGAATCGCCCGCCGCAAGCGTTTCTTGAACGGTAGCGGTCCTTGCAGGTCGTGCTGCATGGCCAGTGCCATGGCCTTGTCAAGTTGCGTGGTGGCGCTCAGGCAGGGGCTCCACAGGGCATCTGGCGGCAGCGGCGCCAGCACCGGCGGCAGGGCGATGCCCTGCCCCGCCGGACCCATTGGCCAGCGGTCGTTGTCGTGCAGGTGGTTGGCATAGAGGAGGCTTGTTGCGGGCTTCCAGGACGAGCGCTCGACCGCCAGCAGCAGCGCCTGCGCGCCGGCCACGTGATCGGCGTGCGGATCCAGCTCGGGGTGCGGCATGACGACGACTTCGGGGCGGAAGTGCTCGAGCAAGGCGACCAGATCGGCCAGCAGGTTGTTCCCGCACGGCACACCGTCGGCGTCGGCTGGCAGGGGAAGCGGATTATGCGCTCGCGCCGAGCGCAGATCGGCTTCCCCCGACTCGCGTGAAGCCCACGCGCGCTCGGGTTCGCCGAGCATCGCCGGCAGTTGCAGGCAGTAATAGCCCAACTGCACGCAAGAGCTCTGCGGGACACCTCCCCAGAGGGGCACGGCCAGGCTGTCCCAGGTACGCAAACGCCCTTTCAGGCGCGCCGCGGGGGCAGCTTCCAGGCCCAGGCAGCGATAGCGGTCGGCTTCTATCTCGCCCTGCGTCAGGGTCACAATGGTGAGTTCCGGGGCTTCGCCAGCCTGGGCAGCCCCGGCAGCACGGCTATAGAGGCCAAAAGCCGCCAGCTCGGCGTCGTCGGCGTGTGGCGCGATGATCATCATTCGCCGTTGGCCGTAGTCGGGGCTATCCAGCACGTAGAGGGTGGCGGTCACCGGCAGCCGGCAGAAATGACCGCTGATCGACAAGTCGCCCTTGGCCAATGCCGCCGCTTGCCCGGAGAGGTTCAGATAACGCCGCCCTCTGACAGCGCGCTCGAAATCCTGCCGGTCGTCACCGAGCACGACATGTGGGTCGAGAAAATGACCGAGCAGAGTGCTGCGCAAGTGCAGCTCGAGAAGCAGCGTCTCGCCAGCCGCCAGCGGCACACTCAACTGCACGTGCCCGTCGCTCAACGATACCGTCTGCTGCGCCGTTTCGGCCGGAAAACCATATTGGTAGTCGTCCTGCGGCGAATAGAACAGGTGGTCGGCGAACCAGGCTTCGTGCGCCACCCAGGCGCACAGCAAAAGGACTGGCAGCAGCCACCAGGCAAGGAAGAAGCCGAGGGCGACGAGCAATATCAGGGCTGCCAGCAGCAAGAGGCGCTTGCGCTGGCGATATCGCTTCAGCAGTTGCTGTTTTCTTGACGTCATGGGCCTGCGGCATCCTAGATTCGATAGGCCGGCACGCGGTGGCACCAGCGATCCTTGTACTCGCGATCGGCACGACCAAAGGAAAAGCGCAAGGGTTTGCCGAGCGCGCGCGCGTCTGCCCAGGCGTTCTGTGTATTGATGAAGCTGAGCACGCTTCCGGGACTGAAGTCACGCGTTTCGGGATCGACACCGCCATTGATGTATTCGAGCGAAATCCACGCCGGGGCTTCGACGCGATAGAGAATCTGCACGGCAATCGGCTGCTCCTGACGGAAAAGGATGGCCCCGGTCATGAATTCGCGCAGCAGCGCGAACACTTCAGCCAGATGCGCGTGCCCCCTGGCCGCGAAACCCCAGCGGCGCCGGAAGAGATCGGCATACATGCTGGCCTGCTCGCGCGGCGAAAAGTCGAGCATCTGGCGTACCTGCCCGCCGGCCTCTTCGAGCAGGCGCCGCTCGCGCCGCTGGTTGTAGCGAAACTTCTTCGAGTAGTCCTCGGGAGCACGCGCCAGCGCCAGGCCTTCCGGCTGCGCCTTGAGTTGGCTGATCCGTCCGGCGTTGAGCTCGGACAGATAACGCATGCGCTGGCGTACCGGCACACGGGCCTGCGCGTCGATCGGCAAGATCACTTCGGCATTACCCAGATCGAACAGCCCGCGCTGACCGCGTTTTTTCAGCACCTCCTTCGACAACGCGAGGTAGCGCCCCCAGCAGGGAATCGCCGCCAGCAACTGCTCGCCGGAGAAATAGCCGAGGTAGCGCACCGGGATTCCCGCCAGTGCCGAGAGTCGCTCGACGACCAGCGGATGGGTGAACACGCTGCCGCCGCAGCGCTGCCAGGCGGCGGCATAAGCGGCGGCATCGATTTCTGTCCAGCCGCGCTCGCGCCAGACGCGCAGGCGATTCAACATGCGCCGGCGGAGCGTGTGCAGAAGCGGGTCATGGCGGCCGGAGTCCTCGCGGTTCGCAGCGCCCGGAGGAATCTCCGAACGCTCGTGGTGGAGTGTCGTTGAGCTGTGCAAGCGAGCCACAGCCACGGCCGGAAGGATAAACCAATTACGACGCCCCATGCCCGGCGTTCGCGATAAGCGCAGGCTATGGCTGGCACGATATACTTGTCGGCCTGGAGCGCGCCCGAACTCGGCGGCAAGGAGCCGCTCGTGATCAACCTGGAGGACTACTGCGATGTCGGCTGAACCGCGCCACGTGCTGCAGCTTTGCCACAGCTATGGCGCGCCGTTCACGGATGTCACCTGCCAGTGGGCGAGGCTGTTCGCGGGCCGGGGCTGGCGAATGACGACCGTCTACCTCACCGGCGAAGCCGACGCCGAGGTCGTGCGCAGATCCGGCGGCGACGAGGTCCTCTTTCTCGGCTTCGACTCACGGCAGGTGCGCGGCCTGAAGCTGGCTGCCCTCTGGAAACTGCGCCAGCTGCAGCAAACACAGGGTTTCTCGCTGGCCATCGCCCATCGCTTCAAGCCGATCTACGCCTGCTGCCTGGCGCTGGCCATCCCGGTCATCGGCGTCCATCACGCCTATGGCGACTACCAGCGCCTGGGACGGCGCCTGTTTGCCGGAGCCTTCGCCACCCGACTGGCCTTGCTGGGAGTCTCCGATGCGGTGCGCGACGATCTTCGCTCCTGCCTGCCGCGCTGGCCGGCAGAGCGCATAGGGACGCAGTACAACCACGTCGAACGGGCTCCGCTACAGGCTCGGCAGCAGCCCCGGGACGAGGCGCGGCGCGCACTCGACCTGCCACACCACGCCTACGTTTTCGGCAATGTCGGCCGCCTGCACCCGGACAAGGATCAGGCAACGCTGATCCGCGCCTTCGCCGGCCTGCAACCCGCCGACGCGCTGCTGGCCATCGCCGGACACGGTCGCCTGGACGATTCGCTGAAGGCGCTGGCCGCCGAACTGGGCGTCGCCGACCGCGTGCGCTTTCTCGGCCAGGTGCCGGGCATGGACCGCTACTTCCGTGCCTTCGACAGCTTTGTCCTGAGCTCGGACCACGAGCCCTTCGGGATGGTGCTACTCGAGGCCATGGCCGCCGAGATTCCAGTCGTCGCCAGCGACTGTGGCGGCGCCCGTGAAGTGGTCGCTGCTGCCGAGTGGCGCTTTCCGCTCGGCGACACCGACACTCTGTGCTCCCGCATGCATGCCGTCCGTGCCTTGCACGATGGCGCCCGCACGGACCTCGTCAGGGCACAACTGGCGCACCTCGAAGCCCATTTCTCGCTGGCCGCGGCGCGGCGCCAGTTCTGGGAGCAAGCCTGCATGCAGCCCTGGAGCGAAGACGATGCCAGGCTCTGAAAGCCGGCGGCAAAGCAGCTCGGCAGCCAGTTTTCCGGCTGACCGAAGACGCCGCAGTCAGTCAACTGCCTGCCGCAGCTCACGTTGCCGAGCGTAGTCCAGAAAGGCCTCGATCTGCTCGCTACACAGCAAGCAGCTAAGGCTGCGTACTTCCTGCTCGGGCCAATCCCACCACGCGGCCGCCAGCAACGCCTGCCGCGTCGCCTCGGGAAAGCGCCAGCGAATCTGCCGCGCCGGGTTTCCCGCCACCACTGAATAGGGCGCCACGTCCTGGCTAACCACCGCACCAGCAGCGACCACCGCGCCATGGCCGATGGTGACCCCGGACAGGATGACGGCGTTACTGCACAACCAGACGTCGCTACCGATAAGCACATCGCCACGCGTTATCGCGTATCCGCGAATCCCGGCGGCCTCGGGGATCATCGCCGGAAACGGGTAGAGACTGACCCAGTCGGTACGATGATGGCCGCCCAGGAAGATTTCCACATTCTCGGCTATCGACGTGTAGCTGCCCAGCTTGAGCGTCGCGCCTTCTTGCCAGTCATGGACGATGGGAATACCGTAGGTTCCCAGACCAATCTGATACTGCGGATAGAGCGCCAGGAACTTCGCTGGTCCACGATAAAACTTGGCTAAGCGGCGTATCGGCTTGTTGGCGCGTCGCTTCAGGAATCTTGCCCAAAAGCCCATTTCGATTCAGCCCTTCTCCAATGGCAATAGGTAAAGTCTCATCAGGCCCCGCCAGGTTTTCTTCGACCAGCGCTTGAAGGGAATCTGCGCCAACAGTTCACGGGCCAAGCCACGATCACGATTGGAGCACTTGAGAAACATCGAGTTGAGGAAACGGTAGCGGACCCAATCGTATTGCGGATGCTCGCCAAAGACGGCATAGGTCTTGAGAATGCTATCGACCATGAAGCGATGATTCTTGTACGAGTTGCTGGCGTGCTTGCGATAACGCGCAAGCACTTCGCCCAGGCAATCAATGTAGTAGCCCGCATGGGTGATCTTCAACTCGATCAAGAGATCTTCCAGCCGAATTTCAGGGTCGAAACCTCCGACTTTCAGCAAGGCCTCCTTGCGGAACATCAAAGTAGGCGCTGGCGGGTAGGGTTTGCGCTCCATGAACACATCCTCGAAATCCAGCCGGCGAAAAGGCACGTCGCGACGCTGTCGCTTTTCCGGGAAAGCTCGCCCAGCGGCATCGATCAGTTCGATATTACCCGCACAGATCCCCACTTCCGGCTTGTCCCGCAAATAGGCGACCTGCTTGGCCAAGCGCTCGGCAAGCATGATGTCATCCGAACCGAAGGACACGATCAGACTGCCCTGGGCTTGCTTGATGGCCGCGTTGAGGGTGTGCGTCAAGCCCTGGTTCGCTTGCTCCATAAAGAAAAAGCCATGCTCAGCCTGCAAACGCCGGATGCGCTCGACACTATCATCAGTCGAGCCATCATCGATGACCAGTAGCTCCACGTAGGGATAGGTCTGTTCCAGCACGCTGCGGATGCTCGCCTCGATATAGGGCCCATGGTTATAGGAGGCGATGATGACGGTGACTAGTTCGTGATCTCTGTTCATGACGGACGGCTACGCTGGGCCAGCGACTCTTCGACGAGTCGCAGGTACTGTTGACGGAAGCTTTCGATATCGTGGCTGGCGCACAAATAGGCGTAGGCTCGCTCGCCCCTTTCCTGAAGCTCTTGATCGCTCAGCTGAAGGTAATCTGCCAATGCGGTGGTCAACGCATTGACGTCTCCTGGCGGCACGGCAAGACCACCTGCTCCCTGGATCAACGGCAGCATGGCAGGCACACTGGAGGCAATCACCGGCAGGTGCCCGCTCATGCCTTCGAGCAAGGCCAGCCCCAGGCCTTCGGCCAGGGAAGGCATCGTCCAGATATCGAAGGCACGAATATATTGCAAGGCATCGGCGCGAAAGCCGAGCAGGTGAACTCGCCCCTGCAAGCCGAGCCTGTCAACCTCTGCCAGCAATCGCGACTCTTCGCGCCCTCTTCCGATGATCGCGAGCTTCGCTCGCGGATAGGCATCCTTCAACCGGGCGAAAGCCTGGAGTAGGTAAACATGCCCCTTGACCGGCACCAGACGGCCGCAGGTACCCAGCAGACGCACTTGCAGATCGATCCCCAACAAGCGGCGCGCCTCATCGCGAGGAAGCTGCAGACCCTCTGCCTGCGCGATATCAATGGCATTAGTGATGGCCACAGTATTCTGCTGGGTAAAGCCGCATTTGCAGTCGAGCAGGTATTGCTTGACTGCCGGCGAGACGCCAACGAAGCGCCAGGCGTGGTCGATTAGACACTTGGCCTGCAGCCGCCGGTAGTAGCGCCCGTACTCGCCAAAGCCATGGGAAATTCCGATGCACAACGGCACTCGCAGCCAGCGGTTCAACTGCAAGAGCATATTGACCGGCTTGAAGCGGTTGCAGATCACCACATCGAAGCTTTCTGCCCGGCAGAAACGATAGAGCTGCCACATGGCCTGCAAGCGCAAGCCCTTCAGTTGTGCATCGGAAAACTCGAAATAGACCGAGCGATCTGCCCGACTCACTGGCTCGTCCTGCTGCGGCTTACCGCGGAGGAACGCGGCCACGATCTCGTAGCGCTCAGCCGGCAAGGCCTTGACGATCTGTTCGGCGAGGTCGGCGAAATCGTACGCCTTGACGTTGTAGTCGGGCTGCAGCTGCAAGACCTTGATTCGCCTATTTATCATTATTCACACTCGAAAGTTTGGTCACTGATTGCGCAAGCGGAGCTCCCGGCAAACCTGGTAGCTGCCTGCAGCCGATCGACCGGAAGCTTTTCCCATTAGGATGTCTTTCAGACCATAAAGTGGACATCTGCAAACTCGCAAACCGCAGTTTGGGGCCTCTCGGAGTCGCGTGCCTTGACTTCGTTCTTGAACGACCTCGGTGCGGCGATGATCGCCTCGTGCGCCATGGCGCTGGATCAAGCCGGTTCCAGACGTCGATTTCGTTGGCCCATACTCCTCCAGGAGAAAGCGGAACTGCCGAACCATTGCCATGCCGGGCGGCCGGCCAGCGCCTCATTTTCCTATTCGCAAGGAAGAGTACGATTCAATCACCGCGAACAGGTCCACCCACCGTATGATCCTTCACTCTCGGCAAGAAACCGCTTACCCCGTGTGCGCTTCTGCCTGCGTTCAAACCACAGCTGGAGAGCACTGACCTGCTTCATCGGGGCTCGCTCGATCTTGCCAGCCGAACTATACCATAGGTATATGTCGGGCTGGACCAGCGTTTCTCTGCCGCAGAGCCGCATTCGTGAAAAGCCTTCGAGCAGGCCTGCAAGCATCGCAAAACCCTGTCTGTGGCTGGAATTCATAACTTCCACGCGGCCTGCAACCGACACCAGCCGACTCATGGAAGAATTCAACCTAATCGGTGTTGAGGATATAGAAAGATGCCACCCTTGGTGCTGACACGCTCACAACAAGCCTTTTCTTTCATCTGCAATTGGCTGCTCCCCCTAGGTTACGTGACCTTGCTGGTCGGCTTGGTCGTGCTGCCGGATCGCAGCATCTACACCAAGTTTTTCTACGCCCTGATTGCAGCTCCCGCCGCGATAGCGATGCTCTTGCGACCCGCAACACTAAGGGTGTTGTTGCGCGAGCCCATCGTCATTCTTTTTCTGGCCTTCGCTACTTGGTCGCTGCTCAGCGGCAGCTGGTCAGACTCCGACACCTCTATCGGCAGCATGCTGAAAAAGCCTCTGTACGTCTTACTGCTATTTGCCGCTTGCTCATTGCTAAGCCTTCAAGCCAGTAAGCGGCTCGAACAGAGCACACTTGTCGGCGCCTTGCTGATGATTCCGCTGACGATGTACTCGCTGGGCACATTCGCCATTGCCTGGACCCCTGGCGAGAGACTCGTTGGTCCGGGCGCATTGGATAATCCCCTGCTTAGCTCTCATATTTTCGGTTTCTTTTGCACCCTTTGCCTTGCTGTGGGCATCACCTTGCCGCGACGCCAGGCCTGTATGGCATTCGCTCCGGCCGTGATTTTCGGAGGCGCTCTGCTAGCGACCGGCTCGCGCTCACCGCTCGTCGCTACGGCTTTGGTTTGCGTTTGGCTAGCCATCGCCTGCTGGAATAAACGTTCGATCATACTCGTCGCGGCGGGCATATCAGCCTTGCTGGCTTTGCTCCTGCTGCATCCCGATGCGCTCCTGGGTCGCGGCGATTCCTATCGCCTTGAAATCTGGCATCAGGCCCTGGCAAAGATCAGCCAGCACCCTTGGCTGGGCTTTGGGGTCGGAGCCTCCCTGGCCATTGACATCAAGGATTTCGCTGTGCCATTCAGCGAACCCCACAGTTTTGCCCTTGGCGTTCTGTACTACACGGGCATCATCGGTCTGTCTCTATGGCTGGCCCTCAATGCGGTGGCTCTCAGTCTTTGCTGGCGCCATAGGCACCGCCTGGGCTTCCTGGTTGGCGGCGCGCTGCTGATCTATGGTGCTGGCGCCGGACTGGCGGAAGGTGGCTGGATCCTGTCCAGGCCGCAAGAGCACTGGTTCCTGACGTGGATCCCGCTAGCGCTGATCGCAGCCTACAATATCGCCGCTCGCCAAGCCAAAGAGGCGCCGCGCTGATAGGGTGCAATAGTGCTCAAAAAGGGCCCTAAGCTGCAATCAAGAGTTCTGCGCTTGGGGAACACGGCCCCGACTAACGGTCATGACATGTCGAGATACCCCGAATCATGAAAGTCATGACCGTTTCCCTCTTCCCCAGACCCTTCTCCCGCGAGGGGAGAAGGGCGCTTCGTGAGTCGCTGGCGCGACTTTCACATTAACCGCCGACCGCTGACGCTCACGCCGCCGTAACAGCGGCAGCGTCGAGTGACGGGTAATCGATGTAGCCTTTCGCCCCTCCTTTGTAGATCGTCGTCGAGTTCCAGGGCGCCAGGGGCGCCCCGATGCGCAAACGCTGAACGAGATCCGGGTTGGCGATGAAATGCCTGCCGAAGGCGATCAGATCGCCACTCCCGGCACGCAGCGCCGCTTCTGCGTGTTCGCGATCGAAGCCTCCGCAGAGAATCATCGTGCCCGGAAAGCAGGCGCGAAGGTGCGGCAGAAGCTCGCCCTGACGATCGTGGATCCAGCTCCCTTCCTGGTCATAGACGTGCAGATGGCCGATCCGCAAGAGCTTCAGCCGCGTTGCGAGATAGCCATAGCTGACCAGGGGATCCGGATCTGGCTGCATCTCGTGCGCAGTACCCAGTGGCGAGATTCGCACACCGACGCGTGCGCTGCCGATCGCCGCCGCGACGGCGTGCACCGTTTCCAGCAAAAAGCGCCAGCGATTGGACAGTGAGCCACCGTACTCGTCGCCACGGTCGTTTACGTACGGGCAACGGAACTGGTCGAACAAATAGCCGTTCGCGGCGTGAATCTCGACGCCGTCGAAGCCCGCTGCGACGGCATTGTGGGCGGCGCGAACGAAATCGGCGATGATCAGCCGCACCTCCTCGGTCGCCAGTCCGCGCGGCGCCTCGCAGGGCACCATCACCGGCTCGGCGCCGCCGTTGAGAATCGGCACCCGGTCACTGTGCAGGCCGATTCCGGTCGGCCCAACAGGCGGAGAGCGGTCCGCGCGCAAGCTGCTGTGGCCAACGCGCCCGACGTGCCAGAGCTGCAGATAGATGCGGCCACCGGCATGATGCACCGCTTTGGTCACCTTGCGCCAACCGGCGACCTGCGCGCCGCTGTAGATTCCAGGCGTGCGGGCGCAACCACGAGCCTGCGGCGAAACCGGCGTGCCCTCGGCAATGATCAAGCCGGCCGAGGCGCGCTGCGCATAGTATCTGGCGGTCATCGCCGGCGGCGCGAGCTGCCAGTCGGTCGCACGGTTGCGGTTCATTGGCGCCATGACGACGCGGTTCGGCAGCAGCTGACCGCCGAGTGAGTGACGAGAAAACAGTTTTTTAAACATCGTTTGCCTACCTCCGTTGATGGCTGGGCATATCAGCAACAAAGCAATTCTCGTGCCGTCATCCATCATTTCTACTACACATTATATTCAGGGTGATGCGCCAGCAGAGCTGGTTCGCCGCTGCGGCGAGCACAGCATAGGGGCTACAGGTTTCGTATTTGTGGCAGCAGAACGACACGACCAAACTTCGAGAGCGCCCTGAGACACGCGGCCACGGAGAAAGTTTCGTGAACTCCGAGAACTTTTGACGCCGCTTCCGGCCGCGTGACGCTGCTGGCGACGCGGGCAGCCGGCTAGCTCCCCTCGCACTTCGGATCGCGGTTGAGCAGTTTGTCGACCGCCGATGCGGCCGATTCATCACGATAGAGGATGGCGTCGACTGCCTGCGTGATCGGCACATCTATCGCCAGTTGGCTGGCCAAGCGAGCCACTTCGCGCGTCGTGCTGACGCCCTCGGCAACGTGACCGAGGTCGCGGAGTATCTGCGACAGCGTCTTGCCGGCGGCGAGTTCCAGACCGACACGCCGATTACGCGACAAAGCGCCAGTACAGGTAAGGATCAGGTCACCCATCCCGGCCAGCCCCATGAAAGTCTGCGCCTGTCCGCCGAGAGCCACGCCAAAGCGCGCCATTTCCGCGAGTCCACGCGTAATCAGCGCCGCACGGGCATTGAGCCCGAGGCCGAGGCCATCGCAGACGCCGGTGGCAATGGCCATGATGTTTTTCACCGCTCCGCCGATTTCAACACCGGGCAAATCGTCGTTGGCATAGATGCGAAAGCGGGAGCTATGCAAGGCCAAAGCCGTCTGCTGGCCGAACACGATGTCGTTGGCCGCCAGGGTCACCGCCGTCGGCAGGCCGCGCACCACCTCGTCGGCAAAGCTCGGGCCCGACAAGGCTCCGCACAAGCGCTGCGCGCCGAGCACTTCGGCGACGATCTGGTGCGGAAGCAGGGCCGTTTCGGCCTCCAGGCCCTTGCACACCCAGATCAGCGGGCTCGCCACAGCGGCATCACGCAAGCGACAAAGCGTTGCTCGCAGACCAGCGATCGGCGTCGCAATCAACAACAAATCGGCATCGCCTACGGCCGTCTCGAAATCCTCACCAATACGCAAGGCGTTGGGAAAGCGGTGGCCCGGAAGATAGCGCGTGTTTTCCCGCTTGTCGCGCAGGCTGCGCCGCACTTCCAGCTCGCGCGCCCACAGCGTCACGGCATGCTGATCACTAAAAGCAGCAGCCAACGCGCTACCCCAGGCGCCAGCCCCCAGTACTGTCAACTTCATGTGTTCACAGACCCCAGATCTGATCGGCGCGGACGTAGCCCGACGCTCCATCGCGATGGCGAACCTTTACCCAGCCGCCAGCGACGCCTTCGAGGTAATCGAGGGCGACATTCTTCTCGGCTTCAAAGACCATGGCCGCGGCGTCGTCAGCGCTTTGTCGGATTTGCGCACGTGGCGCGGTTACGACCACCGAATGCCGCATCGCGAGGTACTTGCTCTCGATCCAGGCCATGCTGCCCTCCGAGTCGCGCACCTTCGCCCAGCCTTCGAGGTGGACGACCAGTTCGACCGGTGTATCGGGCTTGATGACGAAGAGCTTTTTGCCTCTTGGCGAAGGAGCGTCGTAGAGTACCGCGGCCGTGGCGACGGTGCGAAACTCGATCGCCAGGGCCGGCACGGCAAGGCCTGCCGCGAACAACACGGTCAGCGATCGCTTCATCGCCGAGGCCTTCCCGCTTCTGGCGACCGCTTCCCCTTACTGAATGGTCGCGTCGCCAGGCTCAGCCTGAGGCGCATTTTTCGCCGCCTCCTCCTGCTGGCTCTGGAGGCGAGACATGTAAAGCGCTTCGAAATTGACCGGCTGCAGCATGACCGGCGCAAAACCGGCGCGGGTCACAGCGTCGGAAACGACTTCGCGAGCATAGGGGTAGAGAATATTGGGGCAGGCAATCGACAGCAAGGGCTCCATATTTTCGCTCGGCACGTTCTGAACACGGAAGATTCCCGCCTGGCCGACTTCGACAAGGAAAACAGTCTTCTCGCCGATCTTGGACGTCACTGTAGCCGTCAAAGCGACCTCAAAGAGCCCTTCGCCGATACCCTGCGCCTTGGTCTGCAACTGGATGTTGATCGTCGGCGTCTCGCGGTCGAGATAGATCTGAGGCGCATTCGGCACTTCAACCGAGAGATCCTTGATGTAGATCTTCTCAATGGCAAAGACGGGGTTCGGGGTTTCTTGTTCGCTCATGGTTTTTTTTACGCCTATGGTTGGGGATTGAAAACAAACTGCGGGGAAGTTCGCGCTCACTCGGTTAATGTGAAAATCGCCTATGCGACTCACGAAACTCCCTTCTCCCCCCGCGGGAGAAGGGCCGGGGGAAGAGGGGGACGGTCATGACTTTCATCATTCGGGGTATCTCGACTGTCATGACCGTTAATGTGAAAATCGCCTATGCGACTCACGAAACTTCCTTCTCCCCTAGCGGGAGAAAGGTTGGGGAAGAGGGGCGTCCATGACTTTCATGATCCGGGGTGTTTCGACATGTCATGACCGCGAGCAGCTGTCAGGCAGCGTCACCCGCCAGCAAGGGTAACAACTTGCCCGCTCGATCGAAAGCAAGGAGATCGTCGAAACCGCCGACGTGCGTCTCACCGATGTAAATCTGCGGAACGGTACGCCTGGCGGTCCGCTCGAGCATTTCGCTACGGCGCTGGGGATCAAGATCGATGCGGATCTTGTCGATCGTGGCGACGCCTCTGGCGAGCAACAGTTGCTCGGCGCGAACACAAAAGGGGCAAACGCCCGTGGAATACATCAACACCCGCTGCACCCCGCTCACTTCCGCGAACCCTTTTTCAGCGGCAGGCCGGCCTCGGCCCACGCGGCAACACCCCCCTCCAGGGAATGCAACCTGGAGAAACCAAGCTTGGCCAGCTTGGCGCAGGCGGCAGACGAGCGGGCGCCAGATTGACAGATCAGAATCACCGGCGTGTCCTTGAACTGTGCCAGTTCCTCGACACGTTCATCGAGCGATCCGACAGGAATATTGCGCGCGTCGACCGGGTGTCCGGTAACGTATTCACTCGTTTCACGGATGTCCAGCAACTGCGCATTCTCGCGGTTGATCAACATCGTTGCCTGCGTTGTGGTCACCGATCGCGAGCCGCCGGGTCGATACACCGTAAGTACGAGTAGCAGCATGCCGCTGACCACAGCGACAGCCACCAGAAGAAGGTTCTGCTGAATGAATTCCAATCGAAACTCCAGAAATTGACGCGAAAAATGGCGAAAGACCCGACTACACCCGGAACGAGGCCCTAGCCCACCCACTCGCCAGGACCGACGCGCAGCGCGCACGCACCTTTAAGGCGCTTCCCAACGGTCATGACATGTCGAGACACCCCTGATCATGAAAGTCATGACCGCCCCCTCTTCCCCCGGCCCTTCTCCCGCAGGGGGAGAAGGGAGGTTCGTGAGTCGCTTGCGCGACTTTCACATTAATCGCCGCAGAACACCTCGCGCATCATGCCAATCAACTGCAGGGTGCGCGCGTCGCCAACGCGATAGTAAACGCGGTTGGCGTCCTTGCGCGCCAGCAGAACGCCCTTTTCGCGCAGAATGGCAAGATGCTGGGAAATGTTGCTTTGCGAAGTACCCACGGCGTCGACGATCTCTTGTACACAGGCATCCTGATCGCCGATCACACACAGGATCTTGAGGCGCAAGGGATGCGATATCGATTTGAGCGCACGTGCCGCCTGTTCGATATGCTCCTGCTTGTCGATGATGCTGGTCCGGATAGGCACGTTACGCCAGAGTCGCCTTTTATCATATAATCGGCGATTATAGAACAAAACCACCCGACAAGGGGTGCTCCGCACGCCTTGCACGTGAGCGTAGAATACCGTGCTTGCCGGCCTCTCGAAGTGCTGGTCCAGCGGTCTAGCGATCTCACCATCTCACCCTTCCAGCTCTCTCCAGCCAATCCACGTTTCTGCCAGGCGTGCGCCGTTCATTGACCGAAACCACCGCCATAACTTTCGACGCCGCAACGCCGGACCACACTGCGGCCAAGGCGTGCCTTGCCGTACTGCGGCTGGGGGAGCGTGCCCACACAGAGCTTCCGGCAGCAGCAGCTCGCGCGGCACGCGGGGAGTTCGGGCGCCGGCTGGCCATGGTTTTGCTCGCCAGCACACTGCTGGCAGCCACTTCCGCCGCCGCCAGCGACAAGGACGGGGTGGATTCCGATACGCCCTCAACAAGCGCCGTCGCCGAAAAACAGGGTGACCTGAAGTCCTTGCGCAGCCAGATCGAAGCCCTGCGCCGGGAGATGGTCGCTGCCGAAGGTTCACGCAAGGAATCGGCGGACCAGCTCAAGGACATCGAGCGGTCGATTTCATCGACCCAGCGCGATCTGCACCTGCTGAAGGAACAGATCGGCGCGCGGCAGAGCACCCTCAAGGACCTTGACGGACAGGCGAAAGCGCTCGAACAGGAACTCAGCCTGCAGCAGCAACAGCTCGAAAAGCTGCTCTACCGGCAGTATCTGCGTGGCAACCCGGATGCGCTGCAGCTGTTTCTCAATGGCGACGACCCCTATCAGCTGGCGCGCGATCTTTACTATCTGGAAGCGATTGGGCGAGCACGCAGCCAACTCCTGCTGGAGATCGAGTCCAACCTGCAACGTCAAAAAGCGCTCGCCACCGACACCCGGGAACAGGCAGCACAACTCGCCGCCGCGCAAGACAAACAGAGCGAAGAACACGCCAAACTGCTGGCGCAGCGGGCGCAACGCAAGGCGACGCTGGACGCACTGTCGGAACAGATCGCAACGCAGCGGCACGAAATTGGCAAGCTCCAGGGTGACGAGAAGGGCCTCACAAAGCTCATCGATCGCTTGTCGAAAATCATCGCCGCCAGAGCGGCCGAAGCGCGCCGGGAAGCGCAGCGCAGGGAAGAGCAACGCCGGCAAGCAGAGCGCCGCGACGCGGAAAGGCGAGAAGCCGAGCGCGAGGCAGTCGAACGACGCGCACGAGCCCTGGCGCAGCAAGAACTCGCCCGCCAGGAGGCGCAGCGCGCAGCCCGGCTGCAGCAGCCGCCGGCCCGGCCGGACGCTGGCGCAGACAAGGAACAAGGGGTGGCAAGCACACCGCCGCACCCGGAAACACCCCGCGAGAAGGCCTCGACGCCTCCTCCGACGGCTGCCCGGACAGCTCCCCCGCCAGCGCGCCAGCAGGCGCCACGCGAAGCCTCGCCGGCTGAAGCTTTCGTCGGCAACCTGGCACAAATGAAAGGCTCCCTGCACCTGCCAACCAGGGGCTCGGTGACCAATCGCTTTGGTAGCGCACGCCAGGAAGGCAGTACCTGGAAGGGATTGTTCATCCGTGCGGGGACCGGCAGCGAAGTGCGCAGCATCGCGACTGGCCGCGTCGTCTTTGCCGAATGGATGCGCGGTTTCGGCAATCTGCTGATCGTCGACCACGGCAGCGATTACCTGTCGGTCTACGCCAACAACGACTCCCTGCTGAAACAGGTCGGCGACGATGTCCGCGGTGGCGAAACCATCGCCACCGTCGGCAACACCGGTGGCAACCCGGAATCCGGTTTATACTTTGAAATCCGCCATGACGGGAAGCCGCTTGACCCGCTGGCATGGGTCAGGCGCAGATGAGGCCGCACGGAGTGAGAGAAATGAGTAAGTGGAAACAGGCCGGGCTGCTTTGCGCCGGAGTTCTTGGTGGCGTTCTGATCAGCCTGCAGTTTTCGGCGCTGGCCGAAAAGGAGACTCGCACGAGTCTGCCTGTGGAAGAGTTGCGCACTTTCGCGGAGGTCTTCAATGCCATCAAGAAGGGCTATGTCGAACCGGTCGGCGACAAGGCCCTGATCACGCACGCGATCAGCGGCATGCTCTCCAACCTGGACCCGCACTCGACTTACCTTGATGCCGACGCCTTCAAGGACTTGCAGGTCGGTACGCAAGGCGAGTTCGGCGGCATCGGTATCGAAGTCGGCATGGAAGACGGCCTGGTCAAGGTGGTGTCACCGATCGAGGACACTCCCGCAGATCGCGCCGGCGTGAAACCGGGAGATCTAATTTTCAAGATCGACGATACGCTGGTCAAGGGGCTGACCCTGACCGAAGCGGTCAAGCGCATGCGCGGCAAGCCGCAGTCGCAGATCAAACTATCGATCCTGCGCAAGGGTGAGAGCAAACCGATAGAAGTCGCGCTGACCCGCGAAGTGATCAAGGTGCAGAGCGTCAAGTCGAAACGGCTCGATGGCGGCTACGGCTATCTACGCGTCACATCTTTCCAGGAAAATACCGGTGCAGCGGTGGTCAAGCACCTCCAGGACCTGGCCAAACCGGGACCCCTGAACGGGCTGGTTCTCGACCTGCGCAACGATCCGGGCGGCCTGTTGAATAGTGCCGTGGGCGTCTCGGCGGCCTTTCTGCCGCCGGATTCCTTGATTACCTCGACCGATGGACGTGCCCCCGACGCCAAGCACGAGTTCCACGCTTCGCCGGCAGACTATCTGCGCGGCAGCCGCGACGATTACATCAAGCGGCTGCCTGCCGAGGCGCGCACGGTACCGATGGTGGTACTGGTCAATGGTGGCTCGGCTTCGGCGTCCGAAATCGTTGCCGGCGCGCTGCAGGATTACAAACGTGCCATCGTCATGGGTACGACAAGCTTCGGCAAGGGCTCGGTGCAGACCGTTCTGCCCCTGCCCGGAAACACCGCCATCAAGCTGACGACGGCACGCTACTTCACGCCGTTGGGGCGTTCGATCCAGGCCAAAGGCATCAGCCCCGACATTGTCGTTGAGGAAACGGCCAATGGCGGCTCGCGGCAGCGCTTGCGCGAAGCCAACCTTGATCACCACCTTGAAAACAACACCCAGCCGGCGACCGAGGCCGCAAAGCCGGAAGGGCCCGCCAAACCCTCAAGCAAGGCGCCGCTACCCGCGCAGCCGAAGCCCGACGACGCGAAGGACAGCGACCAGGACGAAGGCGACGAGACGGCCGAGCTACCGAACCGCGAGCTGGCTTCGAAAAAGGACTACCAGCTGACCCAGGCGCTGAATTTGCTCAAGGGCATGCAGATCATCCGCAGCAAACCCTGAACCTTTCTCTCGGGGGAAGGCACGTGAAACGACCGGCCGCGACGAGCTACAAGACAGCACCGATCCGCAAGGAACGCAATATCCTGTTTGCCAAGTTTCCCCCTGACCAGGTCCCTGAAGCCTCAGAATTCCTCGCCCAGATCGAGCAGCTGGAGGTCGAGCGACGTGAGCAGCAGCGCGCTGTCGGCGTCGCCTACGATCTTCACCAGCACTCCCTGGAAGAGCTCGAAGCCAGTCTTGAGGACAAGGGCTACCACCTCGACAATACCTTGATGAGCAAAATGATGCGGGCGCTGATCTACTACGTCGAGGAAACGCAGCTGCATAACCTCGAAGCACCTGAGCGACCACTGAAACGCTCGCAGTCGGAAGCCTACACGCACGCCTGGGAACGCCACCCGCATGGGGATCATGACGACACGCCGCCCGAGTGGCGCGAGTACAAGTAAGCGCCGCATTCCGAACGCTCAGAGCAGTCGGAACATGCGCCGCATCTGCAGGAAAAGGCCAGGGCCCGCCCGATGAACGACGAGCAGTTGCTTCGCTACAGCCGCCACATCCTGCTCGACGAGATCGGCATCGAAGGACAGCAACGCCTGGTCAACGCCAAGGTGCTGATTGTCGGTGCCGGCGGCCTGGGCTCGCCGGCCGCCCTCTATCTCGCCGCCGCCGGCCTGGGCCACATCACCCTCGCCGACGGCGATCAGGTTGACCTGACCAATCTGCAGCGCCAGATCCTGCATACGCAGGAGCGCATCGGTCAGCCCAAAGCCTGCTCGGGACAGGTCGCACTGGCGCACATCAATCCCGAAGTACAGGTCGAGGCGATCAACATCCGTCTCGCCGGCGAAGCACTGGCCGCGCGGGTCGCCGAGGCCGACGTGGTGCTCGATTGCTGCGACAACTTCTCCACCCGCCACGCCGTCAATCGGGAGTGCGTCCGACAGCGCACGCCACTGGTTTCCGGTGCGGCGATCCGTTTCGCCGGCCAGCTGGCGGTATTCGACAGTCGCCAAAAGGACACGCCCTGCTATAGCTGCCTGTTCCCGGAAGGCGACGACGTCGAGGAGGAGCGCTGCGCGGTGATGGGCGTATTCGCACCGCTCACCGGCATCATCGGGGCCATGCAGGCGGCCGAAGCACTGAAACTGATCGCCGGCGCCGGCGAAGTCGTCCTTGGCCGTCTGTGGCTGCTCGACGGCCTGTCAATGGAATGGCGCAGCGTGAACTTCAGCAAGGATCCCCAGTGTTCGGTCTGTGCGTAAAGGTCATGACCGTCCCCCTCTTCCCGGGCATCAGGCAAGGCGTGCCAGCAGGCGCAGGTCCGGGCCGACCAGGCGCAGGTCGCGAATGAGCAGTCTGCGCTTGCCGGCCAGAGACTCCAGCGCCGGCAGATCGAACATGCCACGCGCCGCGTCGCCGACCAGACACGGGGCCAGGTAGAGCAGTAGTTCATCGACCAAGCCGGCGCCGAGTAGCGAGCCGCTGAGGCGAAAACCCGCCTCGGCGTGCACTTCGTTGATGCCGCGGCGGGCAAGTTCAGTGAGCAAGGCGAGCAGATCGACCTGCCCGTCCGGCCCTGGCAGCAACAGCACCTCGGCACCGACTTGGCGGAGAGCGGCGATCCGCGCGACATCGCCAATGGCCGCAACGACCAGGACAGCACCACCGCGTAGCAGTCTGGCGTCAAGCGGCAGTTCAAGCCGGCTATCGACGACCACTTTCAGCGGCTGCCGTGAATCGCTGCGAAGCCCTTCCAGCCCACGCACATTGAGCTGCGGGTTGTCGTGACGGACCGTGCCGATGCCGGTCAGCATGGCGCAGGCGCGCGCGCGCCAGCGATGCCCGTCCTGACGGGCATCCGCACCGGTCAGCCACTGGCTGGCACCGTTGCGCAGTGCGGTCTTGCCGTCGAGACTGGCGGCGACCTTCATGCGCAGCCAGGGTCGCGCACGCGTCATGCGAGCGACGAAACCAATGTTGAGTTCCCGAGCTTCGGTCGCCAGCAAGCCCTCCTCGGCAAGTACCCCGGCAGCGCGCAGGCCAGCCAGGCCCTGTCCGGCGACCAGTGGATTGGGATCGGGCATGGCGGCAACGACGCGGCGCACACCCGCCGCCAACAGCGCGTCGGTGCACGGCGGCGTGCGGCCATGATGACTGCAGGGCTCAAGCGTCACGTAGACGGTCGCTCCGCGCGCACGTTCAGCTGCGGCGCACAGAGCATGCACTTCGGCGTGCTCGCCACCGGCACGCAGATGCCAGCCTTCGCCGACGATCTGGCCATTGTTGACGATGACGCAACCGACACGCGGATTGGGAGTGGTGGACTGCAGACCCAACTCGGCCAGGCGTAGCGCCCGCGCCATCATTTCGTGATCAGCGGCGCTGAAACCCTGCGCCATCAACGACCGATTTTCTGTGGCGAGCGAGAAACTTCGCGAATCAGCTTGGAGAACTCGTCGACGTCCTCGAAATTACGATAGACCGAAGCAAAGCGCACATAGGCCACCTTGTCGAGCTTCTTCAACTCGAGCATGACCATCTCGCCGACTTTTTCCGAAGCCAGTTCGCGCTCGCCGAGGGCCAGCAGTTTTCCTTCGATGCGGGCAATCGCCGCCTCAACCGCCTCGGTGCCGACCGGCCTCTTGCGCAAAGCCAGGCGGAGACTGGCGGCGAGCTTCTCGGGGTCGAAATTGACTCGCGAGCCATTCTTCTTGATCACCTGCGGCATGCGCAACTCGGCACGCTCGTAAGTCGTAAACCGCTTGTCGCATTTCAGACAACGCCGGCGGCGGCGGACGAGGTCACCATCGTCATTGATACGGGTATCAGCGACGGTTGTTTCGTCAGCGCCGCAGAACGGGCATTTCATCCGGCCGTTCCACCATAGACCGGGAACTTCTTGCACAGGGCCGCACCGTCGGCGCGCACTCTGGCCAGCACTTTTTCGTCACCAGGCGCATCGAGCACGTCGGCGATCATATGACCGACCAGTTCGGATTCGATCTCGGTGAAACCACGCGTGGTCATCGCCGGCGAACCGATGCGAACACCGGAAGTGACGAAAGGCTTCTGCGGATCGTTCGGGATGGCATTCTTGTTGACGGTGATGTGCGCCGCGCCCAAGGCTGCCTCGGCTTCCTTGCCGGTGATGTTCTTGGCTCGTAGGTCGACCAGGAAGACATGCGACTCGGTACGGCCCGAGACGATACGCATGCCGCGCTCTTCCGACAGTACCCGCGACAGAACACGGGCGTTGGCCAGCACCTGCTCCTGGTATTTGGCAAAGCTGGGCTTCAGCGCCTCTTTGAAAGCCACCGCCTTGGCAGCGATCACATGCATCAGCGGCCCGCCCTGCAAGCCCGGAAAGACTGCCGAGTTGATCGCTTTTTCGTGCTCGGCCTTCATCAGGATGACGCCGCCGCGCGGACCACGCAAGGTTTTGTGCGTCGTCGAAGTGACCACATCGGCGTGCGGAACCGGGTTCGGGTAGCAGTCGGCGGCAATCAGACCGGCGTAGTGCGCCATATCGACCATGAAGATGGCACCGATTTCCCTGGCTACACGGGCAAAGCGCTCGAAGTCGATGCGCAGCGAGTAGGCCGAAGCGCCGGCGATCAGAATCCGCGGCTTGTGCTCGCGGGCCAACGCTTCCATTTTCGCGTAATCAATGGCTTCATGCTTGTCGAGACCGTAGGCCACGACGTTGAACCACTTGCCGGACATGTTCAGCGGCATGCCGTGCGTCAGGTGGCCACCTTCGGCGAGGCTCATGCCCATGATCGTGTCGCCCGGCTTGGCGAAAGCCATCAGAACCGCCTGATTGGCCTGCGACCCGGAATTCGGCTGGACGTTCGCCGCTTCGGCCGAAAACAGCTTTTTCAGGCGCGCGATCGCCAGTTGCTCGGCGACATCGACATGCTCGCAGCCACCGTAGTAGCGCTTGCCCGGATAGCCTTCGGCGTATTTGTTGGTCAACTGCGAGCCCTGCGCGGCCATCACCGCGTGGCTGACATAGTTCTCCGAAGCGATCAGCTCGATATGCGCTTCCTGACGCCGATTCTCGTTTTCGATCGCCTGCCAGATCTCGGGATCCACTTTCGCCAGTGTGTCGTTAGCCGAAAACATCGTACGCCTCTCAAGCCTTGAAAAAGAAGGGGATTATAGCACGCACGCCAAGGCGACCCGCAGCCGGAAATCAGCCGCGGCGGGCAGGGAAAACGCGCTGGCGGTAGTTGATCGACAGCGCGCCGAGCAAGGGATGCTCGCGCAGACGCTCGGCGAACTCACGCTCCGCCGCGCTCACCACGGCCGCGTCGGCGAGCGCCTCGCAGGGCAGAAAGACCTCGGCTTCGACACGGCCATTGAGGTAGTGCAGGACCACGCGCTGCGGTTTCGGCAGGGTCGCCAGCACCGGCGCCAGGAAACCCATCAACTCGCTGCGGTCGGGCATGCGCTGGCTCTTGCCGTCGTGATCCTCGTCGTCTTCGACATCGACATGTACCAGCACATCGGAAACCGTGGGGTGGCTATCGAGCACCCGCTTGCGCGTCGCCTCGGCAATGCGATGCCCCTCCGAGACGCTGATCCTCGGACTCACGCAGACATGCGCATCGACCAGCGAGCGGTGCGCCATGCGCCGAGTACGCAATTCGTGCAGGCTGCCCACTCCCTGGGTATCGATGATCACCTGGCGAATACTGGCGACCTCCTCCACCGACAGCCCGGTGTCGATCAGTTCCTGCAGCGCCTCCCAGGAAAACACCACCCCCATGCGCACGATCATGAAACCGACGATCACCGCGGCCACGGAATCGGCAAACACGAAGCCCATCAGATTGCCGCCGATCCCCACCGCCACCACCAGCGAGGAGGCGGCGTCCGAACGCGCGTGCCAGGCGTTGGCGATCAGCATCGGCGAGCGCAGGCGTTGACCGACGTGCAACATGTAGCGAAACAGGCCTTCTTTGGCGACCAGGGCGAGAAGCGCCGTCCACAGCGCCAGCGGCGCCACCGGCGGCAGGCTGCCCAGGTCCTGCAACTTGACGCCGGCGCTCCAGATGATGGCGCCACCGGTGGCCGCGAGAATCGCCCCCAGGCCAAACGATGCCGCGGTCTCGATGCGCGCGTGACCGTAAGGGTGACTCTCGTCAGCCGGATCCTTGCTGTGATGGGCGGCAAAGAGCACCAGAAAGTCACAAACGAGATCGGACAGCGAATGCATGCCATCGGCGACCAGCGCTTGCGAGTTGGCGACGATACCGGCGACGACCTGCGCCGCCGTCAGCAGGACGTTTACCGCCACGCTGATCCACGTGCAGCGTTGGGTCAGCGCGTACCGTCCCGGGTCGTCGAAGGAAATTTCCGGGCTTGCCTTAGCGCTGCTCACGCTCTGGGTCACTCTGTAAAGATGGGTTTGTCATATTCTGTTGCCAGCGCCAGGAAAAGGAGCAGTCGGGAGGTCTGTGACGGTCGTCTGTACCCGGAAAAACAACCGTCAGCGCCTTGCCGCCAATCCGGCCAAGGGCCACGTCAGCTGCGTGGACAAAACCAGGGTGCCGGAACACACGGACGGGCACCATGCGGTGAAAGAGTATCCGGCGAGCAGCCCTGGCCCGCCCTGTCGACTGCGAGCCTGCGAGCCTGCGAGAACTGAGCCCGCTCAGCGCCCCAGCGAGTTCACCACTTGCGAAAAAGTGTGTGCGACTTCTTCCGTGGTCGACTCACCGCCCAGCTGACGCTCGATCTGAGGCAGGAAGAAGGCGCCGCAGAGGATGTGGTTGTCGCTTTCGTCGTGCTCGACAACCAAACAGCTGGATGCCCCCAGTTGCTTGAGCGTGGCCACGACATGACCGACCTTTGCCCCGTCGAGGTCCCGCAGATGCACGACCTCGGCGTCGTCGTGCTTGTTGATCATCACATTGCCGACGACCAGTTCGCCAGGGCGAATTCCCATCGCATGCGCTGTCGCCAGCGGCCGGTGTCCCTTGGTGCAGGCTTCGGTGACAATGCCGAGCAACTGCCGCTGCTCGTCGCCGACCAGCAAATAGTGCACGCCGCACAGCGTCATCAGCCGGTTGGCCTCGTCCAGTGCGGCGTCGCGCGCAATGGTGGCCGGCGCAAAGCGACGAAAATCGGTCATCACGGCCAGTGCCGGGGAATCCGCGCCAACCCGGGCACCCACGACAGCCTTCGGCAGGTAACACGGAACACCTCTCCTGAGCCGGGTCCAGGGTAGAGGCTTGAAGTGACTATCGGACATGTCGTGACTCCCATTGGGTGACGGTAGGAGAATTAAAGCACCTGGCATTCCTTTCTGGCAAGCGCAATTCGGCTGCCTCGGCCGCGGGCCGACATCGAGCGCCACGGCGGACGCAGCAGGGGCCGGCGCCAACGCTAGCGTCGGACGCCCCCCTCCCAATGACGTAACGGAGCGACGCCAGACGACAGCCAGAATTGCGTCCAGCGAGTCTTGAAGGTAGTATCCATGCCGCACGCCATATGCTTACCTTGGTCCTGTCAGCCCGATTTTTCGGCGCGGCAAGCCCGGTTGCTCCCGCCTGGATCTCCATCGCTCGCCATTTCTGGCGATGGCAATACACCGCCACCGCTGCCTGGCAGGGGTCCTTACACTAACTTCGCAGCTTCCTTTACCGTTCCCAGAATGATTCCCGGCCTACTCAAAAAGATTTTCGGCAGCCGCAACGATCGGCTGATAAAACAGTACTCGCGGGCTGTCCGCAAGATCAACGCGCTCGAGGAAGGGATCAGCGCGCTGTCCGATGAAGAGCTGCGCGGCAAGACGGTCGAATTCAAGGAACGTGTGGTCAAGGGCGAGACGCTGGACGCCCTCCTTCCGGAAGCCTTCGCGGTCGTGCGCGAAGCCGGCAAACGGGCCCTCGGCATGCGCCACTTCGACGTGCAACTGATCGGCGGCATGGTCCTGCACGACGGCAAGATTGCCGAAATGCGCACCGGCGAAGGCAAGACTCTGGTCGCCACGCTGGCCGCCTACCTGAATGCCCTGGCCGGCAAGGGCGTGCACATCGTGACCGTCAACGACTATCTGGCCAACCGCGACGCGGAATGGATGGGACGCCTGCATCGCTTTCTGGGTCTTTCGGTCGGCGTCAACCTGTCGCAAATGCAGCACGAAGACAAACAGGCCGCCTACGCTGCAGACATCACCTACGGCACCAACAACGAGTTCGGCTTCGACTACCTGCGCGACAACATGGTCTACACGACCGGCGAACGGGTACAGCGCAAGCTCAGCTTCGCGATTGTCGACGAAGTCGACTCGATCCTGATCGACGAAGCGCGCACGCCGCTGATCATCTCGGGACAAGCCGAAGACCACACCGATCTCTACGTGCGCATGAACGCGATCGCGCCGATGCTCGAGCGCTGCCAGGAAGAAAATGGTCCCGGCGACTACTGGGTCGACGAGAAAGGTCATCAGATCCTGATGACCGAGGCCGGTCACGAGCACGCCGAAGAAATGCTCGCTGCTGCCGGCCTGCTTCCCGACGGCGGCAGTCTCTACGACGCCAGCAATATCCTGATGATTCACCACCTCTACGCCGCCTTGCGCGCGCACAACCTGTTCCTCAAGGATCAGCAGTACGTGGTGCAGAACGGCGAGGTGATCATCGTCGACGAGTTCACCGGTCGCCTGATGTCCGGCCGCCGCTGGTCCGAAGGCCTGCACCAGGCGGTCGAGGCCAAGGAAGGCGTGAAGATCCAGAACGAGAATCAGACGCTGGCGTCGATTACCTTCCAGAACTACTTCCGCATGTACAGCAAGCTCTCGGGGATGACCGGCACAGCCGACACCGAGGCCTATGAGTTTCAGCAGATCTATGGCCTGGAAACGGTGGTCATTCCGCCCAACAAGCCAATGCGGCGGACCGACAACAACGATCAGGTCTTCCGCACCGCGCAGGAGAAACACGCGGCCATCGTCGCCGATATTCGCAGCTGTCGCGAGCGCGGACAGCCGGTACTGGTCGGCACGACGTCGATCGAGAATTCCGAGCTGCTCTCGGCGCTGCTCGACCACGAGAAGCTGCCGCACCAGGTACTCAACGCCAAGCAACACGCCCGTGAGGCCGAGATTGTCATCCAGGCCGGCCGCCCGGGCATCATCACCATCGCCACCAACATGGCTGGTCGCGGCACCGACATCGTTCTCGGTGGCAGCATCGAAAAGCAGATCAGCGAGATCCGCGACGGCGAAAACCTGGCTGCCGAGGAGCGCGATCAGCGCATCGCCGAAATCCGCAGCGAGTGGCAGGTGCTGCACGACCAGGTGGTGGCATCCGGAGGATTGCACATCATCGGCTCGGAACGACACGAGTCGCGCCGCATCGACAACCAGCTGCGCGGCCGTTCGGGCCGCCAGGGCGACCCGGGCTCCTCACGCTTTTACCTGGCGCTTGACGATTCCTTGCTGCGCATCTTTGCCGGTGATCGTCTGAAATCGATCATGGAGCGCCTGAAGATGCCCGAAGGCGAGCCGATCGAGCATCCGCTGGTCTCACGCTCACTGGAATCGGCACAACGCAAGGTCGAAGCGCGCAACTTCGACATTCGCAAACAGCTGCTCGAGTACGACGACGTCTCCAACGATCAGCGCAAGGTCATCTACGCGCAGCGCAACGACTTGCTCGAGAGCGAAGACATCTCGGAAACGGTCACCGCGATGCGCGCGGCGGTGTTGCAGGAGAATTTCCGACGGCACGTACCGACCGACAGCGTCGAAGAGCAATGGGACCTGCCAGGGCTGGAAAACACGCTCGCCGCCGACCTGCAGCTCCCGCTGCCGATTGTCGCCTGGTCAAGCGACGAGCCAAATTTGCGCGACGAAGAAATGCTCGAGCGGATGGTCGACGCGGCGACGGCCAGCTATTCCGCCAAGGTCGATCTGGTCGGCGCCGAGATGTTTCACCAGTTCGAACGCAACGTCATGCTGCAGAGCCTGGACACACACTGGCGCGAGCACCTGGCAGCACTTGATCACCTGCGCCAGGGAATTCATCTGCGTGGCTACGCACAGAAGAACCCCAAGCAGGAGTACAAGCGCGAAGCTTTCGAACTTTTCGAGAGCTTGCTCGACAGCGTACGCGCCGACGTGACACGAATCTTGATGACCGTTCAGATTCGCCCGCAGGATGTCGAGGAAAGCGCTCCGCATGCCGAAGTACAGAATGTCCAGTATCAGCACTTGGGCTACGACGAAGTGCTGGGGAGCGACGATCACGCACCTCCGGCGGAAGCCATGAAACCGCTGCACGCCGGGCCCAAAGTCGGCCGTAACGACCCCTGCCCCTGCGGCTCGGGCAAGAAGTACAAAGTCTGTCACGGCAAGTTGTCGTAAGCGCCGCTGCCACCACAGTACCCCGTGGCAGGGGGGTGAATAGCCACTTGCGCAGGCCCCCCGCTGCCGAAGCCGTAGCCTGCGCTTGCCGCCGCACTGCCGCTGCCCTACCCCGTTCGCGAGGTTGCAATGCCCGTCAATTATCGTACCCCCGCCGCCGCAGAGCTCTGGCCGGTTGCCGGCGTTCGTCTCGGCGTCGCCGCGGCGGCCATCCGCAAGTCTGATCGGCATGACCTGACCGTGCTGGCTCTCGACCCCGGCTGTCGCGTCGCCGGCGTGTTTACCAGCAACCGCTTTTGCGCCGCACCGGTGCACGTCTGCCGCCGCCATCTGGAACTCGGCAGCGACGCGCGCGCGCTGCTCATCAATACCGGCGTCGCCAACGCCGGCACCGGCGAGCAAGGCTTGCGGGCGGCGGCCGAAACCTGCGCCGCCCTCGGCCAACTGCTGGCTATCGATGACCGCCAGGTGCTGCCTTTCTCGACCGGCGTGATCCTCGAACCGCTACCGGTCGAGCGCCTGATCGCCGGCCTGCCAGCCTGTATCGCCGACCTGCGCGCCGACCACTGGCATGCTGCCGCGCACGCCATCATGACCACCGACACCGTCGCCAAAGCCGCCTCGCGGCGCTTCGCGATCGACGGCAAGCGCGTCACCATCACCGGCATCAGCAAGGGCGCCGGCATGATCCGGCCGAACATGGCGACCATGCTCGGCTTCATCGCCACCGATGCCGGCGTCGCCGTGCCGCTGCTCCAGCAACTGCTGCGCGAAGCGGCCGACGAGTCGTTCAACTGCATCAGCGTCGACGGCGACACCTCGACCAATGACTCCTTCATCCTGATCGCCACCGGCCAGAGCGGCATCGAAATCGCGGACGCGTCGACAAGGGCCTACGCGCAACTCCGCGAAGCGCTAATCGCCGTCGCCATGGAACTGGCGCAAGCGATCATTCGCGATGGCGAAGGGGCCAGCAAATTCATCACCGTCGCCGTCGAAAGTGGCCGCGACCGCCAGGAATGCAAGCGCGTCGGCTACGCCGTCGCCCATTCACCGCTGGTCAAGACGGCTTTCTTCGCTTCCGATCCCAATCTGGGGCGCATCCTGGCCGCTATCGGTTACGCCGAAATCGACGCGCTCGACCCGCTCGACGTCGATCGGATCAGGGTCTGGCTGGCGAGTGGCGGCAGCGAGATTCTGGTGGCCGAAAAAGGCGGCCGTGCCGCTTCGTATCGCGAAGAGGACGGTGCACGCATCATGGGCGAGACCGAAATCAGCGTCCGCGTCGACCTGGGACGCGGCAGCGCACGTGCCGCAGTGTATACCTGCGACCTTTCCTACGAATACGTGCGGATCAACGCCGACTACCGCAGTTAATCAGTGCAGAACGCGCGGCACGGCGAGGGTGAACTCGCGGATTTCCGCGTCGAACTGCGTGCCGTCTACGGCCGTCAACTGGTAACTGCCGCGCATCGTGCCGACAGGCGTTTCGAGTTGACAACCGCTGGTATATTCGAACTTCTCGCCCGGCTGCAGCAGCGGCTGCCGGCCGACGACGCCGAGGCCGCGCACCTCCTGCACCTCGCCGGCGGCATCGGTGATGATCCAGTGCCGCGAAATCAATTGCGCAGCCACGGTTCCGACGTTCTCGATGGTAATTGCGTAGGCAAAGACGTAGCTGTCGTTGGCGGGATCCGACTGCTCGGCGATATATTTCGGGACCGCGCTGACTGCGACCTCGTATTTCCTGCTTTCGGCCATGTTTGCTCAATGTTGGGACGATCAGAAGTGGCATTGCACACCAAAGTGCGCATGCTGACAAGCCCGGCGAGCAAGCGCAACAGCACGCGAGGCTGCAGGAAACCGTTTCGCGGTAAAATATGACCTCATCTTTCCCGCGGGTCTTTGTCCATGAACGTCATAGCGCCCAGCATTCTTTCCGCCGATTTCGCCAGGCTTGGCGAGGAAGTGGTCAACGTCCTTGCCGCCGGCGCCGACTGGATTCACTTCGATGTCATGGACAACCACTACGTACCCAACCTGACGATCGGCCCACTGGTCTGCGCGGCGATCCGCCCGCTGACCAAGGCACCCATTGACGTGCATCTGATGGTCAAACCCGTCGACCGCATCATTCCCGACTTTGCCAAGGCTGGCGCCAACCTCATCACTTTTCACCCTGAAGCCAGCGAGCATGTCGACCGCTCGCTGGCGCTGATTCGTGAATGCGGCTGCCAGGCCGGGCTGGTGTTCAATCCGGCGACGCCGCTGGAGGTCATGGACTACGTCATGGACAAGCTGGATATCGTCCTGCTGATGAGCGTCAACCCGGGCTTCGGCGGACAGCAGTTCATCCCCTCGACGCTGGCCAAGCTGCGTGCCGCACGCGCGCGCCTTGACGCCTACGAACGCGAAAGTGGGCGCCGCATCCGCCTCGAGGTCGATGGCGGGGTGAAGGTGGACAACATTGCCGAGATTGCCGCCGCCGGCGCCGACGCTTTCGTCGCCGGTTCGGCGGTCTTCAGCGCTGGCAGTGACAGCGACGCCAATCGGTACGACACGGTCATCGCGGCGCTGCGCGCGCAACTGGCGACCGCATGATCTCAGGACCACTCGCCGTGCGCGCCGTGCTCTTCGATCTGGACGGCACGCTGATCGATACCGTCCTCGACCTGCACGCCGCAGCCAACGCCATGCTCAGCGACCTCGGTCGCCCGGAAATTGCCGTGGCAGCGGTTCGCAGCTACGTCGGGCGCGGCATTCCCAATCTCGTCAAGCGCGTTCTCGCCGGCAGCATGCTTGCCGCCGACGACCCGACGCCACCGCCCAAGGCAGCGCTGGACCGCTTTCGGCACCACTACGCCATTGCCAACGGACGCCACGCGCTCCTTTTCCCGGGCGTCCGTGACGGCCTTGAAGCTTTCCAGGCCCTGGGCCTACCGCTCGGAGTGATCACCAACAAGGCCGAAGCTTTTTCCTTGCCGCTGCTCGAACAGCTCGGTCTGAGACGTTTTTTCCAGGTAGTCGTCAGCGGTGACGTACTGCCACGAGCGAAACCCGACCCGATGCCGGTGGTCTGGGCCAGCGGCCGCCTCGGCGCCTCACCCGCCGAGGTGTTGATGATCGGCGATTCGGTGCACGATTTTCACGCCGGACGCTCGGCTGGCTGCCACGTTTTTCTGGTGCCCTACGGCTACAACGAAGGGCACGGGGTCAGCGATCTCGCTTGCGATGCTATAGTCTCGACCCTCGCCGAAGCGGCCCAGCGCGTCAGTCACGCATGAACAGCCTCGACCACAAATTGCATTCGCCGCCTGCCAGCCGGGCAGAGGCCTGGCCCTGGCGCCCCTGGCGTCGGTAGGCAGGCCAGCAGCGTCGCCGCTGCCCCGCCGCGCGGCGTGCATCAAGCCTGGTGCACACCTCTTCCAGCAGTGTTTTCTTGTGGAGCTCCCATGACTGCAGCGTATTTCAATCGGCTGGCCGCCGAAGGCTACAACCGTATCCCGGTGACGCTGGAAACTTTTGCCGATCTCGACACCCCCTTGTCGATCTACCTCAAGCTGGCCAATCAGCCCTACACCTACCTGCTGGAATCGGTGCAAGGCGGCGAGCGCTTCGGCCGTTACTCGATCATCGGCCTGGCCAGTCCGACGCGAATCGTGGTCAACGCGCATCAGGTACTGGTGCTCAACGGCAATCGCATCGCCGAACGCGAAGACGACACCAACCCGCTCGACTTCATTGCCAAATACATGCAGCGCTTTCGCGCCGCACCGACCACCGGCCTGCCACGCTTCTGCGGGGGCCTGGTCGGTTGCTTCGGCTACGATACCGTGCGCTATATCGAGACGCGCCTGACGCGCTCGCAGAAGCCCGACGACCTCGGCATTCCCGACATCGTCCTCCTGCTCTCCGAAGAGATCGCCGTGGTCGACAACGTCTCGGGCAAGCTGACGCTGGTGGTCTACGCCGAACCGGGCGTTCCCGGCGCTTACCAGAAGGCCCAGGCAAGACTGCGAGAACTGCTGGCCAAGCTGCGCGAGCCGGTGCGCATTCCCGCTGAAAAGCCGCAGCCCTCGCAGCCAGCGACCTCGATGTTCGGTGAAACGCAGTTCAAGAAGGCGGTGCTCAAAGCCAAGCGCTATATCACCGAAGGCGACATCATGCAGGTCGTCCTCTCGCAACGCATGAGCAAACCGCTCACCGCCAGCCCGATGGCCCTGTATCGCTCGCTGCGCTCGCTCAATCCCTCGCCGTACATGTTCTATTTCGACTTCGAGGACTTCCACGTCGTTGGCGCCTCGCCGGAGATCCTGGTTCGCCTCGAGGGCGACACGGTAACCGTGCGGCCGATCGCCGGCACCCGTCGGCGCGGCGTTTCCTTCGCGGAAGATCAGGCCCTCGCCGACGAGTTGCTGGCCGACGAAAAGGAACGTGCCGAACACGTGCAGCTCCTCGACCTCGGCCGCAACGACGCCGGTCGCGTCGCCCGTGTCGGCAGCATCAAGCTCACCGAAAACATGATCGTCGAGCGCTACTCGCACGTGATGCATATCGTCTCGAATGTGGAAGCCAGACTGCGTCCCGAGCTGAACGCCTTTGATGTCCTCAAGGCCACTTTCCCGGCAGGAACCGTCTCCGGCGCGGCGAAAGTCAGAGCGATGGAAATCATCGACGAGCTGGAACCGGTCAAGCGCGGCATCTATGCCGGCGCCGTCGGGCACATGGGTTTCAACGGCGACATGGATCTGGCCATCGCCATCCGTACCGCCATCGTCAAGGACGGCCAGCTGCACGTGCAGGCCGGTGCCGGCATCGTCGCCGATTCCGACCCGGCTTCCGAATGGCAGGAAACCCAGAACAAGGCACAGGCCGTGCTGCGCGCCGCAGAACTCGCCGAACACGGCCTCGACACCCGCTTGTGAGTAAGGCGCATGCGCGCGCCAACAGGGCGCGAACGTGCGATTTACACCTGGATCGTTCCGCGGCTGGAGCACGCTCAACCCGACTTCAATCGTGCCGGCAGCAGCGGCACGCAGGAAAAATAGATGTGCGACAATTCCAACCGGCACAGGTCGGGCTCTTTTCAGCCCAGCACCAGAAAAAGCGGGTATCAAACGGCAGTTTTCGGCTCACCATCAATACACTCAAAAAGTTAGGCCTTCGATGCTCCTGATGATCGACAACTACGATTCCTTTACCTACAACCTCGTCCAGTATTTTGGCGAGTTGGGGCAGGAGGTCAGGGTGTTCCGAAACGATGCCATTTCAGTCCCCGAGATTGCCCGTCTCGACCCGGCGCTACTGGTCATTTCTCCCGGTCCGTGCACGCCAGCACAAGCCGGTATCTCGCTGGCGGCGATTCGCGAGTTTGCCGGCAGGATTCCGTTGCTCGGCGTATGCCTCGGTCACCAGGCGATCGGTGAAGCTTTCGGCGGTCGCGTGGTGCACGCGCACAAGTTGATGCATGGCAAGGTCTCGCCGGTCGAGCACACCAATCGGGGTGTATTTCGCGGGCTGCCGAACCCGCTGACCTGTACGCGCTACCACTCGCTGGCCGTCGAGCGCCACTCCCTGCCGGACTGCCTGGAGATTACCGCCTGGACCGATGACGGCGAGATCATGGGCTTGCGTCACCGTGGTCTGGCCGTCGAAGGCGTTCAGTTCCATCCGGAATCGATCCTGACCGAGCGCGGTCACGACCTGTTGAAAAACTTCCTCGAGGAGCACAGCAAATGAAAGCACAGGAAGCACTGGCGCGAGTCGTCGAACACCGCGAGATCTTTCACGACGAAATGGTCTCCCTGATGCGCCAGATCATGTGTGGCGAAGTGACGCCGGTAATGATCGCGGCGATCATTACCGGTCTGCGCGTCAAGAAGGAAACCATCGGCGAAATCTCGGCTGCGGCGCAGGTGATGCGGGAATTGTCGACCAAGGTCGTGCTCGGCAATCGCGCGCACCTGGTCGATACTTGCGGCACCGGCGGCGACGGCGCGCAGACTTTCAACATTTCGACGGCAGCGATGTTTGTCGCCGCAGCGGCCGGAGCCCGGGTCGCCAAGCACGGAGGGCGCTCCGTGTCTTCGCAGTCGGGCAGCGCCGACGTTCTCGAAGCGCTTGGCGTCAATATCAACCTCAGCCCGGCGCAGGTCGGACAGTGCATCGACGAAGTCGGCATCGGTTTCATGTTCGCGCCCAATCACCACAGCGCGATGAAGCACGCGGCGCCGGTCCGCCGCGAGCTGGGCGTGCGCACCCTGTTCAACATTCTCGGCCCGCTGACCAACCCGGCCGGCGCCGACAATCAGGTACTCGGTGTTTTTCATCCCGACCTGGTGGGAATCCAGGTGCGTGTTCTGCAACGACTGGGCAGTTCGCGCGCGCTGACCGTTTTCGGCCGCGAAGGTCTCGACGAGATCTCGATCGCCGGTGAAACATTGGTCGGCGAACTGAAAGACGGCCGCATCGACGAGTACAGCATCCACCCGGAGCAGTTCAATCTGTCGGTGCAGGATCCCGGCGCCTTGCGTGTCGCCAACGTCGAAGAATCGAAAGCGATGTTGCTCGCCACCCTGCAGAACAAGAGAGGCGCGGCGCGTGACATCGTCGCCCTGAATGCCGGCGCGAGCATCTACGTCGCCGGCCTCAGCGATACGCTGGCCGAGGGCGTCGAGCGCGCTTTCGAAGCCATCGCCGCGGGCGCCGCCCTCGCCAGGCTGGACGAGTTTGTCGCCTTCACGCGCGACTTCTCCGCCTCGGCCTGACCGGCGGCTCGGCGAAGGAGGCAAGCCATGGCCATCCCGCAAACTGAAACGCGCTTCGACGCGGCCGCCTACCTGCTCTGGGAAGAGGCGCAGGCAGAACGCCACGAATACGTCGCCGGCGAAGTGTTCGCCATGGTCGGCGTGCGCCAGTCGCACAATGTCGCCACGCTGAACCTGGCCACCGCCTTGCGCCAGGCACTCAAAGGCGGTCCGTGTCGCGTCTTCGTCGAAGCGGTCAAGGCCCGCGTCGAAGCCGCCAATTGCTTCTTTTATCCCGACGTACTGGTCACCTGCGACCCGCGCGACCGCTTGACGCCCGACTACGTCAGCCATCCCCTGCTGGTCGCCGAAGTCCTTTCCGAGTCGACCGCGGCCTTCGACCGCGGAGGCAAGTTCGCCGCCTATCGCAAACTCGACAGCCTGCAGGACTACGTCCTGATCGACCTGGCGGCGCAACGCATCGAAGTCTTCCGGCGCGATGCAGAGAATCACTGGGTGCTGCATGACTATGGCCCTGGCGAAACGGTCGAACTGGCTTCGCTGGCGCTGCAGCTGCCGCTTGAACAGATACTCGAAGACACCGCCGAAGAAGGCGCACCACAGAGCACGGAGAGCGCACCGCGATGAGCGACATCCTGAAGCGAATTCTTGCCGTCAAGCATGACGAGGTCGCTACGGCGCAGGCGGCCACGCCTCTGCTCGAGCTGCGTGCCGCCGCCGAGAAACAGGCCCCAACACGCGACTTCCTCGCCAGCCTGCGCAGCAGAATTGCCGCCGCGCAGCCGGCGGTGATCGCCGAAATAAAGAAAGCCAGCCCCTCCCGCGGCGTCCTGCGTGCCGATTTCCACCCCGCCGAGATCGCCGCCAGTTATCAACGCCACGGCGCAGCCTGTCTCTCGGTGCTCACTGACAGCCAGTTTTTCCAGGGCTCGCCCGCCTATCTGCAAGCGGCGCGTTCAGCCTGCGCGCTGCCGGTATTGCGCAAGGACTTTCTGGTCGATGCGTATCAGGTCTTCGCAGCGCGCGCGATGGGCGCCGACGCGATCCTGCTGATCGCTGCCGCGCTTGATCTGCCCACCATGCGCGACTTCGAGGCCATCGCCGACAGCCTGGGGATGGCCACGCTCGTCGAAGTACACAATAGCCAGGAACTCGACGTCGCGCTGCAACTCGCCACCCCCTTGATCGGTATCAACAATCGCAATCTGCGCAGCTTCGAAGTCAGTCTGCAGACGACTCTCGACCTTCTGCCATCGATCCCGGAAGACCGCCTCGTGGTCACCGAAAGCGGCATTCTCGCCAACAGCGACGTCGCCACGATGCGCGACCACGGGGTCTACGCCTTCCTCGTTGGCGAAGCTTTCATGCGCGCCAGCGAACCCGGCGAAGCCTTGCGCAAACTTTTTTCCTGACCTCTCCCGGCGACCGGGGAAGCCTCCTGAGCCGAGGCTTGCCGGCCACGCAGCGCCCCGGATATGATACGTATCACGTAATACGCCAGGGGCCAGAAAATGCAGAAAAAATTGACACTCTCCATTGACGAGACAGTTTACGACGGACTCCACCGCATCGTCGGCAGAGGAAAGATCAGCCAGTTCATCGAAGACCTGGTGCGGCCATGCTTGCTGGATTCCGCCCTTGATGCCGGCTACCGGGCAATGGCCGCCGACAAGAAGCGCGAGGCCGAAGCGCTGGAATGGAGCAACGCGCTTGCGGGAGATAGTGCCGATGAAGCGCGGTGAAGTCTGGTGGGTGGAATTCGACCCGTCCGTTGGCAGCGAAATCCGCAAGACCCGGCCGGCCGTGATCGTCAGCAATGACGCAGCGAATCGCAACCTTGCGCGGGTCGTTGTCGTGCCGCTGACGAGCAGCACCGGCCGCCTGTATCCGGGCGAGGCGCTGGTCAGTATCGGAGAACAGCAAAGCAAGGCCATGGCCGACCAGATCATGACTGCGGACAAAGCCCGACTGAAGAGCCGCTTGGCCAGATTGGCGAAGGCAGACATGCTGGCCGTCGAGGCTGCCATTCTGGTTCATCTGGGAATGCCCAGATAATTCCACGAGCCGGACGCTGCTGTGGTTTTCCGGCAGAGTCGAACCTGCGAATACCAGCCATCACCAGCCGAAACGCGCAACAGAGCCGGCCTCGAAGTGCTCCACACAAGGAATTGGCAGGCTTGTTGCAAAAACCCAACACTCTTTTCCCAACAAGCCACTAAAGCACTCGGCGAACTTGCCGCGCTTATCGGTGTTTGCCACAATCACTCCAACTTCTCGTCTTTACCGAGAGGCCCAGTTTGATGAAGCACCAGTTGGATTCATTGATCGCAAACTTAGAGGAGATTCACCATGCAAAAGAAAATCATCGCGCTGGCCGTTGCCAGCCTGGCCTCGGGCGCCGCTCTTGCCCAGACCAACGTCACCATTTACGGAATTGCTGACGCCGGCTACGTCTACTCCAGCGGCGGCTCGAACAACATCCTCAACACCAACAACGGTAACAAGACCTTCAGCGGCGTCCAGTCCGGCGTCCTGGGCGGTTCGCGGATCGGCTTCCGCGGCACGGAAGCCCTGGGCAACGGTCTGAACGCCATCTTCACTCTCGAGTACTCGCTGACCATCGACGACAACACCGGCGTCGGCACCAGCAACGGCAACGGCGGCCTCAATGCTCGTCAACAGTTCGTTGGCCTGCAAAGCGACAAGCTCGGTACCGTCGCCCTCGGTCGTCAGTATGCCCCTGGCTATGCGGCATCGATCGCTAACGATGTGCTCGCCGGTTCGAGCCTCGGTTCGCAGTCCATCCTGAGCGCGCAGGCTGGCAACACCATCACCCCGAACTCGGCAGCGCGCTGGAACAACGCCGCCACCTACACCTCGCCCAACTGGAGCGGCTTCACCGCCAAAGCGATCTACGCTTTCGGCGAGAGCGAGACCCTCGCCGCGGACGGTAAGGACTCGAACGCCAACCTGCGCGTCTACGATAGCAATCTTTCCAGCACTGACAACGGCAGATTCGGTATTGGCGGCAACTACTCCAACGGAGCGTTGAACATCGACCTCGTCTACCAGCAGCGTTACAGCGTCGTTCCGACCGCGGACTCGGCCATGGCCGTCCCGAACCTCTGGGGCGACGACATCAACGAAGGCTACATCGGTGGCTCCTATGACTTCAAGGCCGCCAAGGTCGCGGCCAGCTATCAGCAGCAGAACGACAAGAACTTCGCCAACAACGACAACACCGTCTGGTCCCTTGGCGTAAAGGTCCCGGTGATGGCTGCCAGCAATATACTCCTGACCTATGCTCAGCTGGAAATGGATGCAGGCCCGCGTGATGCCAGAGTTGACGGCAAGAGCAACACCGCAACTCTCGCCTGGACGACCGCCATGTCCAAGCGCACCACTCTGTACGCCGGTTATGTCTGGGTCGACAACGACAAGAAGAGCCTGCCGATTCGCTTCACTGGCGTTCCTGCCGGTGTTGGCCAGGTCAACGAGACCAACAACACCTTCGCCGCTGGTGTTAACCACACTTTCTAATCCGACTTCGGTCAGTTAGTTTGAGAAACGGGCGCTTCGGCGCCCGTTTTTTTCGCCCGCGTTCGGGTACAGCCGCCCGCCGATCCTTACAACGCCTGTCGCGGAGCAGTTCCGCGGACAAATGCTGACGACGGACGGCGAGCGCGGTGCGCCAAGCTCCCATGGACGGCAGCAAAGCGCATTTCGGCGACTCACCTGTGACAAAAATGCAACAACCGCCGTCAGCGTGCCGAAATGACGGCCACCACGCTTGCTCGTAATCTGACCGTCTGCGAAGATCCTTACCAGCACATCACGAAATTCTCTTGCCAGTGAATCGACCTGGCGGAGCAGATTTAATCTTGGCGTTTCTGGACATTCTGGACAATAAGGAGATTCATCATGCAAAAGAAAATTATCGCACTGGCTGTTGCCAGCCTGGCTTCGGGCGCCGCCCTCGCGCAGACCAACGTCACCATGTACGGCGTCGTAGATGCCGGCTACCTTTACTCCTCGGGCAACCAGCCGGGTGGCGGCACCAACACTTTCAGCGGCATTTCTTCCGGCATCAGTGCTGGCAACCGTATCGGCTTCAAGGGCTCGGAAGCGCTGGGCAATGGCCTGAAAGCCGTGTTCACGCTTGAGTACGGCCTGAACATCGACGACAACTATGGCATCGGCACCGGTGGCCTCAACGCCCGTCAGCAGTTCGTCGGCCTCGCCAGCGACAAGCTCGGCACCGTCGCTCTGGGTCGTCAATATGCCCCTGGCTTCAACGCCTCGGCACGCAACTCGGCACTTGATGCTACCGACCTGGCCATCCAGTCGAACCTCAGCGTTCTGTCCGGCATGTCGATCACCCCGAACAGCCCCGCTCGCTTCAACAATGCCATCACCTATACCAGCAACAACTACTCCGGCCTTAGCTTTAGCGCGATCTACGGATTCGGTGAAGAAGGTGTCGAGAACAGCACGAGCGACGGGGGCAAGTATGGTGTTGGCGCCAACTACGCCAATGGTCCGATCAACGTCGACCTGGTATACCAGGGCCGTCAGAACATCGTGATTCCCGCGACCGACACCACGCCCTCGAACCCTACGGGTAAGGATATCAACGAGTGGTACCTTGGCGGTAGCTACGACTTCAAAGTCGTCAAGCTGTTCGCCAGCTATCAGGAGCTGTATAGCCAGACCACCCAGGCGACGCCCACTTTTAACGGGAGCGATCTCTGGACGGTAGGCATCAATGCACCGATCGGTGCCGGCACGGCCTCCCTGAGCTACGGCGAGCTGTCATTGGATAACACCAAGATGAAGGACGGCAGCAGCTGGGGTGCGGGCACCATGTACAGCTACCCGCTGTCGAAGCGCACCTCGGTATACGCAGCCTACAGCTACTTCAGCAACGACAAGTACTCGCTGCCCATGCAGACGCAATTGGCGCCAATCACCGGCGGTGGCCAGATCGGCATCGGCGCGGTCGGCGAGAGCAACTATGCCATCGGTGCGGGCATGACGCACAGCTTCTAGGTTCTTTAGGTCGCAGAAGGAACGGGCGCCTGGCGCCCGTTTTTTTGCTTCCCGGGTACGCCTCCTTGTCAGGATCCTGACAGCCAGGGCTCGGCCGCTTGCGTCACTTTGCCCGACTCTGTACAATCCTCGCCTTTCAAGTTCTTCATCAGCTTTTTCATAGGGACAAACATTCATGGCCAATAGCGCACAAGCTCGCAAGCGAGCCCGCCAAGGCGTCAAACAACGCATCCACAACGCCGGCCTGCGCTCGACGCTGCGGACCGCCGTGAAGCGCGTTCAGAAAGCGATCGTCGCTGGCGACAAAACGGCGGCCCAGAGTATTTTCCAGGAGTCAGTCGCGGTGATTGACCGCATCGCTGACAAGAAAATCATTCACAAGAATAAAGCCGCACGGCAGAAAAGCCGCCTCTCGGCTCAGATCAAGGGCCTGGCCGCGTAGGCCCAGAGTCCAGCGACAGGGCAGCAGACACAGCGAAAGCGGCGCCTCAGGGTGCCGTTTTTTTTCGCCTGCGAGTCCGTTAGGCTCTCAGGAAGCCTGACAGCGGCGCGAAACCCACGCGGCAGGCGGAATGTATAGCTTCCATACGGACTGCAACACTACACTGGCGCCCGGCCGTGCGCGGCAAGGGCTTCGCCACGACCCTCGGCAGATACCGGGGTATAATCTCGCTGCAGATCGAACATTAGATCGCGCTAATATTGCTATTGTGATGGGGAATGCTATGACAGCGGTGAAGATGGATATGGAACAGGCTCGCTTCAATATGATCGAGCAGCAGATCCGCCCCTGGGAGGTGCTGGATCCGGAGGTACTGGCGGTTCTTGATGCGGTCAAGCGTGAACACTTCGTGCCGACGGCCTACCAGATGCTGGCGTTTGCCGACATCGAAATGCCCATCGGCAATGGCCAGACCATGCTGCAACCGAAGATCGAGGCACGCATTCTCCAGGAACTGGCTGTCAAGAACACCGATATCGTGCTTGAGGTCGGTACCGGTAGCGGCCACATGGCCGCCCTTCTGGCGACCAAGGCGGAGTACGTTTATAGCGTCGAGATCGATCCGCTCCTGGCCGAGACCGCCAAGCGCAATCTGCAACAGGCGGGCGTCGCCAACGTCAGCGTCGACACTGGTGACGCTTCCGAAGGCTGGTCTGCACACGGCCCCTATGACGTGATTGTCATCTCCGGCTCCTTGTCCGAGTTGCCCGAAGCTTTCCTGCAGCAATTGAAGATCGGTGGCCGTTTGACGGCGTTCATTGGTGAACCACCGGCGATGCAGGCCCGCTTGACGACGCATAGCGACGAGAATGCCTTCAACACCATCAATCTCTTCGAAACCGTCGTCGCACCACTACGCACGGCAAAGCCGCGCCAGCGCTTCGTTTTCTGACACCCGGGCGACGACGCAATGCAGCAGCTCTCGGCGACCGACTTAGCCGAATGGTTGGCAGCCAGCAATTCGGCCTCGGAAAGTGGTGTTGGCGGCTGGCGACAACGACCGCTGTTGCTCGACGTCCGGGAACCCTGGGAGTTCGAGCTCTGCCATCTCGACGGCTCTCGCCTGCTGCCAATGCAGAGCCTGGCCGCGCGCATCGATGAACTGCCGGCAGATGCCGATATCGTCGTCATCTGCCATCACGGCGTGCGTAGTCGCCAGGTCGGCGGCTTTCTGGAGCGCCAGGGCTTCAGTTCAATCTACAACCTCAGCGGTGGCGTCGACGCCTGGGCGAATGACGTCGATCCGGCGATGCACAAATATTGAAAGCGAGTTCAGAAAAGATGCCTGTAAAACCTTGCCCCCTCAAGCTCGGCCTCCTGCTGGCGGCGCTCCTTTCTGCAGCTCCCGGATACGCCACCGACCTGCTGCAGCTGTATCGCGATGCCCTGAGCTACGACGCGCAGTACGCGGCTGCACGCGCCACCGCGGCGGCCGGACGCGAGAAAGAGCCGCAAGCCCTGGCCGGTTTGCTGCCAAGCATTGCGGCGACGGGCAACACCTTCTGGAACGACACCGACTACAGGGTCAGGATCGACTCAAGCAGGGAATCCTACAGCAACAAGTACAACAGCAACACCTATGGGGTCAACCTGACGCAGCCGCTGTTTCGCTGGCAAAATTTCGTTCAGTACGACCAGTCGAAGCTGCTGGTCATGCAGAGCGAGGCCAATTTCGCCCAGGCCGGCCAGGATCTGATCCTGCGCGTCGCGCAAGCCTACTTCGATGTCCTCTTCGCCATCGAGAACCTGCGCGCGGTGCAAGCCAACAAGACGGCGATTGCACAACAACTGGCACAGGCCAAGAAGAACTTCGAGGTCGGTATCGCCACGGTCACCGATACCTATGAATCGCAGTCGCGCTTCGACCTGGCAACGGCGCAGGAGGTTGCCGCCGAAAGCGAGCTTGCCGTCAAGCATTATGCGCTGAGCGTGGTCGTCGGCAAGGAAACCGGCGAGCTGCACCGGCTCAAGCCGCAAGCCGTGATGCAACCGCCGCAGCCGGCAAACATGGAGCAATGGGTGACGGCTGCCGAAGAGGACAGCTTTGTCGTCCAGGCGCAGAAGGCGGCTGCCGAAGCGGCCGCCAAGGCGGTAGAGGTGAGCAGGGCGGGGCACTATCCGACTCTGGACCTGGTGGGCAACGTCAACCAGAACAACGGTCCGGGCCAGTTTGGAGTCGGCTCGATCGATAACCGCACCAATCAGATTGGTCTGCAGCTCAACATCCCGATTTTTCAGGGTGGTTCGGTGAACTCGAAGACTCGCGAAGCGCTCGCCCGGCTCGACGCCGAAAAGGCGGCGCTCGACAATGCCCGGCGCACTTCGACGCTGAACGCACGGCAGTCCTATCTGGGGGTCGTCAATGGCCTCTCCGGCGTGCGCGCGCTGGAAGCGGCACTGGTTTCCGGCCGTAGTTCGCTGGAATCCAACCGGCTCGGTTACGAGGTCGGTGTACGCATCAACATCGACGTGCTCAACGCCGAGAATCAGGTCTTCGTCACCCGCCGCGATCTGGCCAAAGCGCGTTTCGACACCCTGCTTTCCCAACTCAAACTGAAAGCCGCCGTCGGCGCGCTCGCGGAAGCGGACCTGGAGCAGATCAACAGCCTTTTCGAGGCGCCATGAGCCCTTCGATCACGGCCACGGTACGCGCCGTGGCGCCGCGGTGAGCCTGGCTGAACGCCGTCGCCGCAGCGCGCATGACGAGCAGGTCCGCTGGCTGCGCGAAGAGCGCACGCGCCGCCAGCGCTGCCTGACGGGCGTCAGGCACCCGCCGGCCGGCACCACAGGCGATCGCATCCGCACTGGCCTGGGCGAAGTTGAAAGTGTGCGGACCAAGGAGCAGCGGACAGCCACAGGCCGCCGCCTCAATCAGGTTCTGGCCGCCAAACGGCAGCAAGCTACCGCCCATCACAACCAGGTCCGCCAGCGCATAGTAGGCGGCCATTTCGCCCATGCTGTCGCCTAACCAGACCCGGGTCTCGCTACCCGGCAGGTCGGCCGAGCTGCGCCGGCAAAAAGTCAGGCCGCGACTGGCAATCAGGGCGGCGACCTCGGCAAATCGTTGCGGATGACGAGGAACCAGGACCAGCAGCAGTTCGGCAACAGCGACCGTGGCCAAGACATCGAGCAGCAGCGCCTCTTCTCCTTCCCGACTACTGGCCAACAGGCACACCGGCCGCTGCCCAATGGCTTGCCGCCAGTCTGCGCCGAGCTGCAACTTATCCGCGGCCGGCATGACGTCGAATTTCAGATTCCCGCATACCGTTGGCTGGCGGGCGCCAAGCTGCTGTAGGCGCTCGGCGTCGGCTGTCGTTTGCGCGGCAACGGCACTCAGCGACGCCAGCGCGGGTCGGATCAGGCTGCGCAGGCGCATATAGCCAGCCAGGGAGCGCGCCGACAAGCGGCCGTTGATCAGCGCTATGGGCAGCTGCCGTCTTCCCGCCGCCGCGATCAGGTTTGGCCACAGCTCGGTTTCCATCAGCAGCCCGATCCGCGGCCGAAAGTGATCGAGAAAACGTCCGCAGGCATCGGGCAGGTCATAAGGCAGGTAAGCCTGCGCCAGGCGTTCCGGACGAGCCGCCAGCAGCTCGCCGCCCGTTTCGCGGCCGGTCGGCGTCATATGGGTCAGCAACAGGTCATGGTCCGGATAGGCCTCCAGCAGCGCATCGATCAGCGGCACGGCCGCGCGTGTCTCACCCACCGAAACGGCATGCAACCAGATCAACGGCCGCTGCCCACAGCGCAGAGCTTGTGAATAGAGCGCGTGGCGCTCGCCAAAATGTTGTCGATACGCCGGCTGTCGCCGTCCTCGCCAGAGCAGCCGCAACCAGACCAGGGGCATTGCCAGATAGAAGAGCAGCGAATAGGCGAGAAGAGCCAGACGCGCCATCAGCGCAGCGCCTGCTCGGCAACGGTCAGCACCTCGGCGGTCGACGGCGGCGCGCCGCAGCGGCCGAGATTGCGCACGAAGCCCGTGCCATAAACGCCGGTCAAGGCGGGATCGGTCGCTACGTAAAGGGCGATCACCGGCACCCGCAAAGCAGCCGCGAGGTGCGCCAGGCCGGTATCGACGCCGACCGCCAAATCTGCCCGTGCGATCAGGGCGGCGACCTGCGCTAGCGACAGCGGCGGCGGCACAATGGCCCCTGGCAAGGCGGCAGCGATACGCTCGGCACGCTGCCGCTCAAGCGCATTGCCGGCCGGAAGGACCGGCGTCAGGCCGCGCTCCAGCAGGGCTCGACCAAGCACGCACCAGTTCGCCTCATCCCACAGCTTGTCGTCGCGACTGGTCGCCGTCAGCAGAATGACCTGCCGCCCTGGCGACCGGCAAGCGTCGTCGATTGCCGGTGCCGAAATACCGTAATCGAGGGCCAGGTCGACCGGATAGTCGAAGGCTGCGGCGGCCAGCCAGCGGTTGCGTTCGACGGCGTGCGCATTGCGCGGGATGACGAAAGTCTCGTCATAAAAGCGCGCCGCGACCGGCTCACGCGCCGATTCGGCGGCGTAGCCATAGCGCCTGCCCTGGGCTTGCCGGGCAATCAGCGCGCTCTTCAGCAAGCCCTGCGTGTCGAGCACGGCGTCGTAGCTCCGGGCACGGATGCGGGCGCGGAAGTTGCGCACTTCGCGCCACGTCGCCAGACTGCCAAGCGTTTTTCGCCAGCGCCTGATGGCCACCGGAATGACCTGGTCGACGGCCGGGTGCAGCCGCGGAATATCGGCAAAGCCTTCCTCGACACACCAGTCGATTGCCGCTTCCGGAAAGCACTGGCGCAAATCACTGAGCACCGGCAGATTGTGGATTACGTCACCGAGCGACGAGGTTTTTACCAATAGGATGCGCATCGGTAGGCCAGTTCCGGGGAAGATGGGCGGCAAGCAAGAAGAGGGCATTATAGAAGATGGCGCGCACAGCCACCCGCCTTGCCTGGCTCGGCAAACGGCAGGCCTTTGGCGAGCGCTGACCGCTCGCCGCCGCCCACTGCCGGCGTCAGCGCCTACCGGCAAGCCACGGCGGCAGTATAATGCCGCCTCTCAAAGCCCCATGGCGGCAAGCCTGCACCAACTGGAGTCCTTGTAAATGAACGCCTCTGTCATTCGCCCGGTAATTCTCTGTGGAGGCTCGGGCACCCGTTTGTGGCCGCTGTCACGGACGCATTACCCGAAGCAGTTTCTCCGCCTGGTCGACGATTTTTCGCTGCTGCAGAACACGCTGCGCCGCCTCGACGGGGTCGTTGGGCTCGGTGAAGCCATTGCCGTCGCCAACGAAAACCACCGCTTCCTGGTCGCCGAACAACTTCACGAGATCGGCCAGAAGGCCGACATCCTCCTCGAACCCGCGGCCCGCAACACCGCACCCGCGGTCGCCGCAGCCGCGGTGCACGCCATCCGCACAGGCATTCGGCAAGAGCCACCGCTCCTCCTGGTATTGCCATCGGATCATGTCATCGCCAATGTAGCCGCATTTCAAGAGGCGATAAGTGCGGCAATTCCACACGCCCGCGCCGGCGCCCTGGTCACCTTTGGCGTCGTCCCCGATCGTGCCGAAACCGGCTACGGTTACATCCGTCGCGGTGAGGTCGTCGAGGGTGGCTATGCGCTCGACCGTTTCGTCGAGAAACCCGACGCTGAAACCGCGCAACGCTACCTTGATTCCGGCGACTACTACTGGAACAGCGGCATGTTTCTCTTCGGCGCCGACACCTACCTCGAAGCCCTCGACCGCTATGCGCCGGGAATCCGCGAGTGCGTGACTGCGGCCGTCGCCAGCGAACGCTGCGACCTGGACTTCGTGCGCCTCGATCACGCGGCTTTTCTCGCCAGCCCGTCAAAATCGATCGACTATGCCGTCATGGAGAAAACCGACCATGGTGTCGTCATTCCGCTCGATGCGGGCTGGAACGACATCGGCGCCTGGGATGCAATGGCTGCGCTTGGTCAGGCCGACGACAACGGCAACACGCAGCGCGGTGACGTACTGAGTATCGACACGCACGATTCGATCCTTCTCGCTGACGGGCAATTGCTGGCCACCGTCGGCGTCAGCGGACTGATCGTCGTTGCCACGCCAGATGCGATCCTGGTAGCGGACAAAGCGAAAGCGCAGGAAGTCAAGGCGCTGGTCGAGGCTTTGAAGCGTTCGGCGCGCAGCGAAACCGAACTGAGGCACATCGTCCATCGCCCCTGGGGAAGCTACGAAGGGCTGGCGCATGCGCCGCGCTATCAGGTCAAGCGCATTCTGGTAAAAGCCGGTGCCAGCCTCAGTCTGCAAAAGCACCATCACCGTGCCGAGCACTGGGTCGTCGTCAAGGGCACGGCGCTGATCGTCCGCGGCGACGAAACGCTGTTGCTCTCCGAAAACCAATCGACCTATATTCCGCTCGGCGTCGTCCATCGTCTCGAAAACCCGGGCAAGATCGACCTCGAAATGATCGAGGTCCAGTCCGGCAGCTATCTTGGCGAGGATGACATCGTCCGCCTGCAGGACAGCTACGGCCGCTGACCCGAAGAGCGTCGACCGCGCGTCCCGACTTGCCGGCCGTGCATGCTGGCCGATGCCTGCCGCCTGATGCCTGCCGCCTGATGCCTCACTACGCCGAGCGCCCTATCCCTCGCCACTCTCCCTCTGAAAAGGTCTGCACATGATTCTGGTCACCGGCGGCGCCGGCTTCATCGGCGCAAATTTCGTGCTCGACTGGCTGGCACAAAGCGACGAGGCGCTGATCAACCTCGACAAACTGACCTATGCCGGCAATCGCGAGAACCTCGCGTCGCTGGCCGAGGACCCGCGGCACATCTTCGTGCACGGCGACATCGGCGACAGTCAACTGAACGGACGCCTGCTGGCGCAATACCAGCCACGGGCGATCGTCAACTTTGCCGCCGAGTCGCACGTCGATCGCTCGATTCATGGTCCCGAGGACTTTATCCAGACCAACATCGTCGGCAGCTTCCATCTTCTCGAAGCGACGCGCGCCTATTGGGCGACGCTGGCTGGCGAGGCCAAAAAGCGCTTCCGCTTTCTACACGTGTCGACGGACGAGGTCTATGGTTCCCTGGCCAGCGATGAGCCGGCTTTCAGCGAAACGCACGCCTATGAACCGAACAGCCCCTACTCGGCGAGCAAGGCCGCCAGCGACCATCTGGTGCGCGCCTACCACCACACTTACGGGCTGCCGGTGCTGACCACCAACTGCTCGAACAACTACGGTCCCTATCATTTCCCGGAAAAGCTGATTCCGCTGATGATCGTCAATGCCCTCGCCGGCAAGGCCCTGCCGGTCTATGGCGACGGTCAGCAGATTCGCGACTGGCTGTATGTAAAGGACCACTGCACGGCGATCCGGCGCGTGCTGGAAGCGGGCCGCCCGGGCGAAACCTACAACGTCGGCGGCTGGAACGAGCAGCCCAACCTCGATATCGTGCACACCGTCTGCGACCTGCTCGACGAACTTCGCCCACGTTCGGACGGCCGTCCCTACCGCGAGCAGATCACCACGGTTGCCGACCGCCCCGGCCACGACCGGCGCTACGCCATCGACGCGCGCAAGATCGAAAACGAGCTGGGCTGGAAACCGGCAGAGACTTTCGCCACCGGCATTCGCAAGACCGTACTCTGGTACCTCGACAATCAGCAGTGGGTAGAGCACGTGCAGTCCGGCGCCTACCGCGATTGGGTCGAAAAGAACTATGGCGGGCGCGAGCCATGAAAGTCCTGCTCTTCGGCAAGCGCGGACAGGTCGGCTGGGAGTTGCAACGCAGCCTGGCTCCGCTCGGAACCGTGATCGCCCTGGATCACGAAGGCGATGGCGAACTGTGTGGCAGCTTCACTGACCTCGCCGGCCTGGCAGCCTGCGTGCGCGCGGTCGCACCGGACGTGATCGTCAATGCCGCCGCCCACACGGCGGTCGACAAGGCCGAGTCGGAACCCGAACTGGCGAGAACGCTCAACGCCCTGGCTCCCGGCGTGCTCGCCGAGGAAGCCAGCCGCCTCGGCGCCTGGCTGGTGCACTACTCGACCGACTACGTATTCGCAGGCAGCGGCGAGAAGCCCTGGCAGGAAAGCGACGCCACCGCGCCGCTGAGTGTCTACGGTCAAAGCAAGCTCGCCGGCGAACAGGCGGTCGCCGCCGCCTGCGCCAAACACCTGATTTTTCGCACCAGTTGGGTGTACGCCGCGCGCGGCAACAACTTTGCACGCACCATGCTGCGCCTGGCGAGCGAACGCGATCAGCTCAAGGTGATCGCCGATCAGATCGGTGCCCCCACTGGCGCCGAATTGCTGGCCGACGTCACTGCACACGCCATTCGCAGCGCACGGCAACAACCTGCTCTCGCCGGCCTTTACCATCTAGTGGCTGGCGGCGAGACCAGCTGGCATGGCTACGCCCGGCACGTCATCGACTTCGCCCGGCAAGCCGGCGAAGCCATCCGCGTCGCGCCGACAGCCATCGAGGCGGTGCCAAGCAGCGCCTACCCCTTGCCCGCCCCACGCCCGCACAACTCCCGCCTGGACACGCGCAAGCTGCAAGCGGCTTTCGATCTGCGCCTGCCCGACTGGCAGGTCGGCGTGGACCGCATGCTCGTCGAAGTTCTCGGGCAATGAGCACACCGACGGCGCTGCTGGCGTTGACCGGCGGTGAGGCGACGAATCGTGGGATGATGGAACCCTCGTTACACCGATCCTGAAGGGAGTCCGCGTTGCTCTGGTGGCTGGCATATATCGCGCTGGGTCTGTTTACCGGCTTGTTCGCCGGCATGCTCGGTATCGGAGGCGGACTGCTCATGGTTCCCACCTTGACCATGATGTTCGCCGCGCAGGCGGGATTTCCGGCGACCGAGGTCCTGCATCTGGCGCTCGGCACGTCGATGGCCGCGATCCTGTTTACGTCCCTTGCCAGCCTGCGCGCCCACCACGAGCATCAGGCCGTGCTGTGGAAAGTGGTTGGCCAGATCACCCCCGGGATTCTCGCCGGCACGCTGATCGGCACACTGTTCGCCGGCAGCGTGCCGTCCAGACCTCTGGCCCTCTTCTTCATGGTCTTCGTCTGCCTGGTCGCAGTGCAGATGATCCTTGACCTGAAACCCAAGGCCTCGCGCGAGTTACCCGGCGCGCTCGGCGTCTTTGGCGTCGGCACCGGCATCGGCGCGCTGTCGGCACTGGTCGCCATCGGTGGAGGGTCCCTCACGGTACCTTTCCTGACCTGGTGCAACGTGCGCGTGCAGCATGCAATCGGAACGTCGGCGGCGGTCGGCTTCCCGATCGCCATCGGCGGTTCGCTGGGTTACATTTTCAACGGCTGGGAGCACCCCGGCCTGCCACCGTGGAGCGTCGGCTATGTGTACCTGCCGGCGCTGCTCTGGCTGGTGCCATCGAGCATGCTCATCGCACCCCTTGGCGCCCGCCTGGCACACCGCTTGCCGGTGGCCACCCTGAAGCGTCTTTTCGCCGCCATCCTCATACTGCTGGCAGCCAAGATGATGTGGGGTTTGTCCGTTTGATTCGTGAGTCGCTTACGCGCCCTTCACAGGCGGCGATCAGCGGCCTCTGAATTCCGGCTTGCGTTTCTCGATGAATGCCGACAGGCCTTCGCGGTAGTCCTCAGTCGCGAGAAACGCAAACGAAGCGCGCAGTTCCTCGTCACTCAGCGGCGCACCCTGCTGCAGGCGGCGCAGCCATTGCTTGTGCCAGCGGGCGACCAGCGGCGCGCCGGCGCAAATGCGGCGAGCACTGGCGTAAGCCTCGTTAACGACTTCGTCATCCGTCACAACCCGGGTAAGGAGACCTTTGGCGAGCGCCTCCTGCGCACCGAGAATGCGCCCTTCGAGCAGGATTTCCAGCAGGCATGCCGGTCCAGCCAGACGCAGCAGACTGGCCATCTCCGCGGGATACATCGAAAAACCAAGCTTGTTGATGGGTGCGCCGAAACGCGACGACTGCGCGGCGATGCGCAGGTCGCACTGCGCGGCAATCTCCAGCCCACCACCGATACATGCCCCCTGCAGCAAGGCGATCGTCGGCTGACGACAGTCGGCCAGGGCTTGCAGAGCGGCGCCCGCCTGCGCATGGTAGGCCATTGCCCGCTCCACCGTGTCGCGCCTGCTGAGGAACTCGTCAATGTCGCCACCGGCGGCGAAAGCTTGATCACCGTCGCCACGGACCACTACGCAGCGCAACTCTTCGTCGCCCGACAGTTCAGCGACGATCGCGGCCAGGCTCTGCCACATGGCAAAGTCGATGGCATTGAGTTTGCCCGAATTGGAAAGGGTGACGGTGGCCACCCTTTCGGCGCGCGTGCATAGAATACGCCCGCTCATGGCGGCCGTTCTTGAGTAGCGTTGCTCCTGGCCAGCGCCTGGCGTCCGGCAAGAATGTGATCGTGCATCGCGACTTGCGCGCCCGCCGCGTCGCCGGCCTTGATCGCCGCCAGAATGATCGCGTGTTCGGCGAGCGACTGCTGCACACGACCGTCGATGCTCAGCGAAAACAGGCGCGTCAGTTTGAGCACCTTGCGCAGATCCTGAATCACCTGGCGCAACCTGCGGTTTCCCGACATTTCCTGGATCTGGTAGTGAAAGGCCTGATTGACCTCGAAAAAACGCTCGATCTCGTTGCCCTCGGCAAAGCGCTGCAATTCCGCGTGCAGCGCATCGAGCCTGGCCAGGTCTTCGGGCTGTGCTCGGGTCGTCGCTTCGAGTGCGCAGCGCCCTTCGAGCATGGCCATCAAGGGAAAAATGTCATCGAGGTCCTGCTCGGAGATCTCGGTGACAAAGCAGCCACGCCGTGGCCGCAAGGTCACCAGGCCTTCGGCGGCAAGTACCTTCAGCGCTTCGCGTAGCGGCGTGCGGCTGATCCCGTAATCGATTGCCAGAGCCTGTTCGTCGATCCTGGCTCCCGGGGCTAACTGATGCGCGAAAATTCTCTGCCGTAGTCTTTCAGCGACCTCCTGGTAGAGGGCCGTCTGGGCGATTTGACTGGGATCCATCGATCTCTTTTTTCTACTGACTCGTTCAGGGTCTCAGACGAGACCTTGCTTTCATAATTATGGATACAGTATTATTCGTCGAGCGGGGTGTCAAGTGCTAGCGATCTTTGTCTGCCATAGCGGCTCGCTTGGTCGGTATAATTCCTTGACTCGTCGGGGCGAATTCCCCACCCCACCCCAATCCACTGATTTCGTGAAAGGTTCCGTCATGTCCAACGCGAACAATCCTGCACTAGCTGATTCATCAAACCTCGATGACTGGAAGAAGGCTGCCGCCAAAGCACTGCGCGGTGCCGAACTCGAAACACTGAACTGGGTGACGCCCGAAGGCGTGGTCGTCAAGCCGCTCTATACCAGCAAGGATCTGGAAGGCCTGCCGTATACCGATACCCTGCCAGGCTTGGCCCCCTTCGTCCGCGGCCCGCAGGCAACGATGTACACCGGCCGGCCATGGACCATCCGCCAATACGCCGGCTTCTCCACCGCTGAAGCATCGAATGCCTTCTATCGCAAGGCGCTGGCGGCCGGCGGTCAGGGCGTCTCGGTGGCCTTCGACCTGGCCACCCACCGCGGCTACGACTCCGACCATGCGCGCGTCACCGGCGACGTCGGCAAGGCAGGCGTGGCGATCGACTCGGTCGAAGACATGAAGATTCTGTTCGACGGCATCCCGCTCGAGAAAATCTCGGTGTCGATGACCATGAACGGCGCGGTACTGCCAATTCTCGCCGGCTACATCGTCGCCGCCGAAGAACAGGGTGTGCCGCAGGACAAGCTCTCGGGGACCATCCAGAACGACATCCTCAAGGAGTTCATGGTCCGCAACACCTACATCTATCCGCCGCAGCCGTCGATGAAGATCATCTCCGACATCATCGGCTACACCGCGCAGCACATGCCGAAGTTCAACTCGATCTCGATTTCGGGTTACCACATGCAGGAAGCCGGCGCCACGCAGGCGCTCGAACTGGCGTTCACCATCGCCGACGGTCGCGACTACGTGCGCACGGCAATTGCTTCCGGCCTGGACGTCGACGCCTTCGCCGGCCGGCTCTCGTTTTTCTTCGCCATCGGCATGAACTTCTACCTGGAAGTGGCCAAGCTGCGTGCGGCCCGCCTGCTGTGGTGGAAAGCGATGCAGGAGTTCGAACCGAAGAATCCAAAGTCGATGATGCTGCGCACCCACTGCCAGACCTCGGGCTGGTCGCTGACCGAACAGGATCCCTACAACAACGTCGTGCGCACGACCATCGAAGCAATGGCCGCGGTTTTTGGTGGCACGCAGTCGCTGCACACCAACGCCCTTGACGAAGCAATCGCCCTGCCGACAGAATTTTCGTCGCGTATTGCCCGCAACACGCAGCTGGTAATCCAGGAAGAGACGCACATCACCAACGTCATCGACCCCTGGGCCGGTTCCTACATGATGGAGAGGCTGACCCAGGATCTCGCCGACGAGGCGTGGAAGATCATCGAGGAAGTCGACAGCATGGGCGGCATGACGCACGCCGTCGAATCCGGCTGGGCAAAAATGAAGATCGAGGGCTGCGCAGCCGACAAGCAGGCGCGCATCGACTCCGCCAAGGACGTCATCGTCGGCGTGAACAAGTACAAGCTGGCCAAGCAAGACGACCTCGAAATCCGCGACATCGACAACGCCGCCGTCCGCGACTCGCAGATCGTCCGCCTGAACAAGATCCGCGCCAGTCGCGATACCGAAAAGGTCAATGCTGCGCTTGCCGACCTGACGCGCTGCGCCGAGACCCAGGAAGGCAACCTGCTCGACCTGGCGGTCAAGGCGATGCGCCTGCGCGCCTCGGTCGGCGAAGTTTCCGACGCCCTGGAAGCAGTTTACGGACGTTTCCGCGCCACACAGCAGACCGTTTCCGGCGTGTACGGTGCGGTCGTCGAAGGGATCGCCAGCTGGGAGGCGCTGAAAGCCGAAATCGCCAAGTTCAACGAAGACGAAGGCCGGCGGCCGCGGATCATGGTCGCCAAACTCGGGCAGGATGGCCACGACCGTGGTGCCAAGGTGGTGGCCACGGCCTTTGCCGACCTCGGCTTCGACATCGACGTTGGCCCGCTTTTCCAGACCCCGGAAGAAGCGGCGCGGCTGGCCATCGAGAACGACGTGCATGCAATCGGTGTATCGTCGCTCGCGGCCGGGCACAAGACGCTGTTGCCGGCGCTGGTCAAGGCGCTCAAGGATCAGGGGGCAGACGACATCATCGTTTTCGCCGGCGGCGTGATCCCGGCGCAGGACTATGACTTCCTGTACAAGTCTGGCGCCAAGGCCATTTTCGGACCGGGAACGCGCATCGAGGATTCGGCGATGACCATTGTCAGCGAGATCCGCAAAGCTCGCGCCGCCGCCTCTGCCTGAGCCACCCACTGCTGTCAGCCATGGATATGACCCACTCTTCAACCACCCGTATGGCCACGGCTGACCAGCATCTCGTCGACGGCGTCCTCGCCTGCCGTCGACGGGCCTTGGCCAAAGCCATCACCCTCGTCGAATCGACGCGCAGCGATCATCAGCGTCGTGCTCGACAGGTGCTCACGGCGCTGCTTCCGCACACCGGACGAACCATCCGCGTCGGCATCTCTGGCGCACCGGGTGCCGGCAAATCAACTTTTATCGAATCGCTTGGCCTGTTCCTGATCGGCGCCGGCAAGCGCGTCGCCGTGCTCGCTGTCGACCCCTCGTCGTCGGTCTCCGGCGGTTCGATTCTCGGCGACAAGACGCGCATGGAGCTGCTCTGCCAGCGCGACGAGGCCTTCATTCGTCCCAGCCCGTCCTCGGGTTCGCTGGGCGGAGTCGCCGACAAGACGCGCGAAGCGATGCTGCTCTGCGAAGCCGGCGGCTTTGACGTAATCATCGTCGAGACCGTCGGCGTCGGTCAATCCGAAACCACGGTTGCCGGCATGGTCGATGCGTTCGTCCTGCTGCAGTTACCCAGCCAGGGCGATGACCTGCAGGCCATCAAGAAGGGAATTGTCGAAATTGCCGACCTGATCATCTTCAACAAGGCCGATATCGACGAACGCGCCGCGGCCGCCGCGCGCATTCAGATGCGTACCGCGCTGACCATGCTGCGCAGCGCCAGCCCCAACTGGCGGCCGCCGGTACTCACCTGCAGCGCGCTGGGCAAGCGTGGCATCGCCGAGTTCTGGGCGGAAATCGAGCGCTACCAGGGGCTCATGAAGGCCAGCGGCGAATTCGAACAAAAGCGCCGCCGGCAGGCGGTGGACTGGATGTGGAGCCTGATCGATTCCGGTCTGCGCCGCTACTTCCGCGCCCATCCGGCCGTACGAGCGGCGCTGCCCGAGCTTTCCAGCGACGTCGCCGAGGGGCGGACGACACCCGGCGCGGCCGCCTCGCGGCTGCTGACGCTGATGAAAGAATGATTTCTTGAGTCGGATCAGGGGATAGTCCGACTCGCAAGCGTAGTTTTGATGTTTGAGTAGTTGTGATTGACCCGACCGTTAGGGAGTAAACCTTATGCACGACATTATTCGCCAGCTTGCAGAAAAGCGTGCGGCGGCGTGTCTGGGTGGTGGCCAGAAACGCATCGATAACCAGCACAGCAAGGGCAAACTGTCCGCCCGGGAGCGCATCGAGCTCTTGCTCGACAGTGGCTCTTTCGAAGAATGGGACATGTTCAAGGAACACCGTTGTCACGACTTCGGCATGGCCGAACAGTCGGTCCCCGGCGACGGGGTGGTGATTGGCTGCGGTACCATCAACGGTCGCTTGATGTTCGTCTTCTCGCAGGACTTCACCGTCTTCGGCGGTTCGCTGTCCGAAGCGCATGCCGAAAAGATCTGCAAGGTCATGGATCACGCGATCAAGGTCGGTGCACCGGTGATCGGCCTCAACGACTCAGGCGGCGCGCGCATCCAGGAAGGGGTCGCTTCGCTGGCCGGTTATGCCGACGTTTTCCAGCGCAACGTTCTCGCTTCGGGCGTCGTGCCGCAGATCTCGCTGATCATGGGGCCCTGTGCCGGCGGCGCCGTCTATAGCCCGTCGATGACCGACTTCATCTTCATGGTCAAGGACTCGTCGTACATGTTCGTCACCGGCCCGGAAGTGGTCAAGACGGTGACCCACGAAGACGTCACCGCCGAAGAACTTGGCGGCGCAGTCACCCATACCAGCAAGTCCGGGGTTGCCGACCTGGCTTTTGAAAATGATGTCGAGGCGCTGATGATGCTGCGCCGCTTCATCAGCTTCCTGCCTTCGAACAACCGTGAAAAGCCACCACGCCTGCCCTCGCAGGATCCCGCCGAGCGTCTTGATTTCTCGCTCGACACCCTGGTGCCGGACAATACCAACAAGCCGTACAACATCAAGGAACTGATCATCAAGGTTGCCGATGACGGCGACTTCTTCGAACTGCAGCGCGAGTACGCCAAGAACATCGTCATCGGCTTTGCGCGCATGGACGGCTCGACCGTTGGTATCGTCGCCAACCAGCCACTGGTCCTCGCCGGCTGCCTGGACATCAAGAGCTCGATCAAGGCGGCGCGCTTCGTGCGCTACTGTGACGCGTTCAACATCCCGGTGGTGACTTTCGTCGACGTTCCCGGTTTCATGCCCGGCACCGCGCAGGAGTACGGCGGCATCATCAAGCACGGCGCCAAGCTGCTCTACGCCTACGCCGAGTGCACCGTGCCAAAAATCACCGTGATCACCCGCAAGGCCTACGGCGGTGCCTACGACGTGATGGCTTCCAAGCACTTGCGCGGCGACGTCAACTTCGCCTGGCCATCGGCCGAAATTGCCGTCATGGGTCCGAAAGGCGCGGTCGAGATCATTTTCCGCGAGGAGAAGAATGACCCGGAGAAACTGGCCGCACGCGAAGCGGAATACAAGGCCAAATTCGCCAACCCCTTCGTCGCTGGAGCTCGCGGCTTCATTGACGACGTGATCATGCCGCACGAGACCCGCAAGCGCATTTGCCGCTCGCTGGCCATGCTGCGGGACAAAAAACTGGAAAACCCGTGGCGCAAGCACGGCAACATTCCGCTTTGATCCACGGGGAGAAATAGAGATGTTCAAGAAAATACTGATCGCCAACCGCGGCGAAATTGCCTGCCGGGTCATGAAGACCGCCAAGCAGATGGGTATCCAGACGGTCGCCGTCTATTCCGAAGCCGACAAGGACTCGATGCACGTCCTGATGGCCGACGAAGCCGTGTGCATCGGCCCGGCAGCGTCCAAGGAATCGTATCTGGTGATGGACAAGATCATCGCCGCCTGCAAACAGACCGGCGCCGAGGCGGTGCACCCGGGTTACGGCTTCCTCTCCGAGAACGAGGAGTTCTCGCGTCGCCTCGAAGAAAGCGGCATCATCTTCATCGGCCCGAAGCACCATTCGATCGCCGCCATGGGCGACAAAATTGCCTCGAAGAAGCTGGCTGAAGAAGCCAAGGTCAACACCATCCCCGGCTACAACGCGGCCATCGAAGATTCCGCCACCGCCGTCGGCATCGCCAAGGATATCGGTTACCCGGTCATGATCAAGGCCTCTGCCGGTGGTGGCGGCAAGGGACTGCGTGTCGCCTACAACGACAAGGAGGCCGGCGAAGGCTTTGACGCCTGCCGCAACGAGGCGCGCAACAGCTTTGGCGACGATCGCGTCTTCATCGAGAAGTTTGTCGAGGGACCGCACCATATCGAAATCCAGCTCATTGCCGACTCCTTTGGCAACACCGTCTATCTGCTCGAACGCGAGTGTTCGATTCAGCGACGGCACCAGAAAGTCATCGAGGAAGCCCCGTCGCCCTTTATCGACGACAGCATCCGCAAAGCCATGGGTGAGCAGGCCGTGGCGCTGGCCAAGGCGGTGAAGTATCAGAGCGCCGGTACCGTCGAGTTCGTCGTCGGTTCCGACAAGTCTTTCTACTTCCTGGAAATGAATACTCGCCTGCAGGTCGAGCATCCGGTCACCGAAATGATCACCGGCGTCGATCTCGTCGAGTTGATGATCCGCGTCGCCGCTGGCGAGAAACTGCCTTTCGTGCAGGACGACATCAAGGCCAATGGCTGGGCGATCGAGTGCCGGATCAACGCCGAAGACCCCTTCCGCGGCTTCCTGCCGTCGATTGGCCGACTGGTCAAGTATCGGCCGCCGGAAACCATCGAGGGACAGGTCCGGGTCGATACCGGTGTCTTCGAAGGTGGCGAGATTTCGATGCATTACGACTCGATGATCGCCAAGCTGATCTGCCACGGGTCGACCCGCGAACAGGCAGTCACTCGCATGCGTGACGCGCTGAACGCCTTCGTGATCCGCGGTATCAGTTCGAACATTCCTTTCCAGGCCGCGCTGATGCAGAACAAGCGTTTCCTGTCGGGGATCTTCACCACTTCCTTCCTGGCCGACGAGTACCCGAGCGGCTTCGTCGCCAGCGACGTGGTGCACCAGGATCCGGGCCTGCTCGCTGCCGTCGCCGCCTTCGGGCGTCGTCGCTACATCGACCGGGCAGTCCAGGTCAGTGGTCAGATGCCCGGGCACGAGCGCAAGGTCGGCAGCGGTTGGGTGGTGCAGATGGAAGGCAAGGACTATCCGGTGGTGGTCACGCCGATCCCCGGCGGCTACTCGGTCACCTACGGCGCGGATCGCTACGATCTCGTTTCCGACTGGCGCTTCGGCGAACAGGTTTTTCACGGCACCTGTAACGGCGAACCGCTATGCCTGCAACTCGAACGCATCGGCCTGCTCTATCGCGTCGTCCACTTCGGCAAGCAGGTCAAGGCAACGGTAATGACTGCCAATGCTGCCCGCATGCTGGCGCTGATGCCGAAGAAGGTACCGCCGGATCTCTCCAAGTTCCTGCTCTCGCCGATGCCGGGCTTGCTGCGTGAAGTCTCGGTTACCGTCGGCCAGCAGGTCAGCGCCGGCGAAAAACTGGCGGTCATCGAAGCGATGAAGATGGAAAACGTTCTCCGCGCCGAGCTTGACTGCAAGGTCAAGAAGATCCTTACCGAGCCGGGCGAGAGCCTGGCGGTTGATCAGGTGATCATCGAGTTCGAGTAAGCCCTCGTCGTAGCACCCGCCTGGCTCCCATGGAAGCCCGCCTCCCGGCGGGCTTCCTGCGTTCTGCTACGCGCGGGCATTGCGCGCCATCTCCCGGCCGGGGCTGAAAAACAATGCGCGCGGTTCAGCGTTCGTCAAAGCTGATGACGACGCGCTTGGAGCTTGCGCGCGCCTGGCAGCTGAGCACGAAGCCGGCCGCCACCTCGTCCGCCTCGAGAGTGAAGTTCTTGTCCATTTTGGCCGTCCCTTCAAGCAGCTTGGCGCGGCAAGTGCAGCACACGCCGGCCTTGCAGGAGAAGGGCAGATCCAGGCCGGCATTCAGGGCCGCGTCGAGCAGGTGTTCATCCGGCCCGATCTGCACTTCGTGGTGCTTGCCGTCGACCAGCACCACGAGAGCGATGGCTTTCACCGCGTTATCGGGCCCGGCAATGATGCCGCTGCTTGCCTGCGGCTTGACACCCGCCGGCAGCTTGGCCGCGAAGCGCTCGCTGTAGATGCGATCTGCACGCACGCCGGCTTTCTGCAACGCCTTTTCAGTGGCCATGATCATCTCGTCGGGCCCGCAAATAAACACTTCATCCATGCTTGCCGCCGGCAACAGCTTGTCGATGATGGCCTGCACTTTGGCGCCATCGATGCGCCCTTCCAGCAATTCCACTTCCTGCGCCTGACGCGAGAGGACGTGGATCAGCGTAAGCCGGTCACGGTAACGATCCTTGAGATCCTGCAGGGTCTCGTTGAACATCACCGAGGACATGCGGCGATTGCCGTACACCAGGGTGAATTTCGACCCGGCTTGTTCTTCGAGCGTGCTGGCGGCAATCGACAGGATCGGCGTAATGCCCGATCCGGCGGCAAAGCCGACGCGGTGGATGGCCCGCTCTTTCCTGACCACGAAGCACCCGTCGGGCGGCATCACCTGCAGGGTGTCGCCGGCCTTGAGTGACTGGACAGCCCAGTTGGAGAAGACGCCGCCTGCGACCGGACGAATGCCGATTTCGATTTCGCCCGCTTTCGTGAGCCGGCTGCGGCAGCTGCTGATGGAGTAGTTGCGGCGCACTTCCTGGCCGGCGACATTTGCCCTCAGAACCACAAACTGCCCGGGCTGGAAAGAAAATCGCGCTCTTTCTTCTGCCGGAATGGCAAAGGTAATCGCCACCGAGCCGGCAGCTTCCGGGTTAACGCGCTTGATCGATAGTTCTTGAAAGCGGAGGGCTGACACAGGGAAGTGCTCCCATTCTAGTAGGGCTTGAAGTAGTCGAACGGCTCCAGGCAGTCGAGGCACTTGTAGAGCGCCTTGCAGGCCGTGGAACCAAATTGGGAGGAGACAAGGGTGTGGGTCGAGCCGCACTGCGGGCAGGCGACGGGTTCATTCGCCGGCGGGCGGCGCATGAACTTGAGCACACTGACGTCCGGGCGTGTCTGCTGCGGCGGCGCAATACCGTAGGCGCGCAGTTTTACTTTTGCCTCGTCGCTCAGCCAGTCGGTCGTCCATGCCGGCGCCAGGCGGGTGACCACCTGGGCTGGAATACCGGCTTGCTCGAGTGCCGAGCGCACGTCATCCTCGATCTGGCCCATCGCCGGACAGCCGCTGTAGCTTGGGGTGATGATCACCTGCAGACCAGCGTCCGTTTCCTGCACATCCCGGAGAATTCCCAACTCGCGCAGGGTGATCACCGGGATTTCGGGATCCGTCACTGTTTCGAGGGCACTCCACGCGCGTTCGACGACATCGCTTGTGACGTCGACCACGTCTACCAGGTCCCGCCAGGGTGGGCGCGCGCGAGAACCTGCATCTCGCCCAGCAGATAGCTGAGGTGTTCGGAGTGCGCACCGTTCTTGCCGCTGGGCAGGTAGCCCTTTACTTCCGGCCGGGCAAGTTTCGCCTCCGTCAGCGTCTCGTCCACCAGCGCATCCCACGCTGATCGCAGTTCACGCAAGTCGACCCCGACACCGGCGTCGACGGCAGCGCTTTCCGCGACGCTGTCGGACCAGAACTCCTCGCTGTAGGCGAACAGGTGATCGACCGCGGCCTGGGCGCGCGCGTGCGATTCCTCGGTGCCGTCACCGAAGCGGATCAGCCAGTCGCGCGAATGATGGAGGTGATAGCTGGCTTCCTTGAGGGATTTGGCCGCTATGGCCGCCAGATCTTCGTCGGCGGATTTCTGCAAACCGTCCCAGAGCAGCACCATCAAGGCGCCGTAGAGGAAATTGCGCACGGTGGTGGTGGCATAGTCTCGATCGGCGACGGCATAGCCGACGAGCGGGCCGTTGTGGGGCAGTTCGAGCAAGGTGTAGTTGCGGTACTCGCTGGCATCGCGAAAGTAGGCCAGGCGATCTTCGCTGGCGTCCCCACCGATGCGCGTGGCAGCCAACTGATACAGCAAGCGGGCCTGGCCGATCATGTCGAGGCTCATGTTGGCGAGCGCGATATCCTCTTCGAGGATGGGGCCGTGCCCGCACCATTCACTGTTCCGCTGGCCGAGAACGACCGCGTTGTCTGCCAGATGGAGAAGGTAAGCAGCGTTTGCTTTCATTACATGTGCCCCACCTCGTCCGGAATTTCATAAAAACTCGGGTGGCGATAGATCTTGTCACTGGCCGGATCGAACAACTCACCCTTGTCGTCAGGATTGCTGGCGGTGATCTTGGCTGACGGCACAACCCAGATGCTCACCCCTTCCTGACGGCGGGTATAGACATCGCGTGCCATGTGCAGCGCCTGTGCCGCATCCGCTGCGTGCAAGCTGCCACAGTGTTTATGTTCAATGCCCTGCTTGCTGCGGACGAAAACTTCCCACAGCGGCCAATCCTTGAGGGTGGTGGCATTCATACGGCCTCCGTGATGGTGCGTTCTCGATATTTGCGGGCGTAGGCCATGGCGGCGTCACGCACCCACTGGCCGTCGCTGTGCGCCTTGACCCGGGTCGCCAGACGCTCTTTGTTGCAGGGGCCGTTGCCAGCGACCGTAGTCCAGAATTCCTGCCAGTCGATTTCGCCGTAGTCGTAGTGCTGGCGGGCCTCATTCCATTTGAGATCCGGGTCCGGCAGCGTCACGCCGAGCACTTTGGCCTGAGGCACCGTGGCATCGACGAACTTCTGCCGCAGCTCATCATTGCTGATGCGCTTGATGCCCCAGCGCATCGCCAAAGCGCTGTGCGGACTGTCCGCAGCGGGGGGACCAAACATCGCCAGGCACTTCCACCAGTAGCGGTTGGTCGCATCCTGGACCATGGCACGCTGCTCATCAGTGCCCTTCATCATCACCAGCAAGGCCTCATAACCCTGGCGCTGGTGGAAGGACTCCTCTTTGCAGACGCGCACCATGGCGCGGGCGTAAGGTCCGTAGGAACACCGGCATAGCGGCACCTGGTTCATGATCGCCGCACCATCCACCAGCCAGCCGATCACCCCGACATCCGCCCAGGTCAAGGTCGGATAGTTGAAGATCGAGCTGTACTTGGCGCGCCCCGAATGCAAACCCTCGAGCATCTGCTCGCGACTCGTTCCCAGGGTTTCCGCAGCCGAATACAGGTAGAGACCATGACCGGCTTCATCCTGCACTTTGGCGATCAGAATCGCCTTGCGTTTGAGGCTCGGGGCACGTGAAATCCAGTTCCCTTCGGGCAACATGCCAACGATCTCGCTGTGGGCATGCTGACTGATCTGGCGCACCAGCGTCTGGCGATAATTGTCCGGCATCCAGTCCTGCGGCTCGATACGCCCATCGGCATCGATGCGCGCCTCGAATGCGTTCGCCAGCTCGGACGCTGCGCTGGCCGACTCTGGCGGCCCTTTTTCGGCAGCATCCGGGATGTCCATTGATTGCGTATACATGCGCTTTCTCCTTTTCCGGAAGCGACCGCTCGCCAAAGGCCGGGACTTGAAATCGACAAATATTCGTCGGCTTGGGCGATTGCCGGCAAGCCACCGGCGAGGACGCTCCTCCAGAAAGGCGGCGAAACCTGACGACGAGCGCATCGCAGTGCGCCGACGCGCAGCTTCTCATTCTTGCGCAACTGGCCGATGCTCGGGTTCTAGCCGCAACTGCGAGGCCCGGCTCCAGATTGTCCGACCCTAGCGCTTGTCCTCCAGCGCCGGCAGATTGTGCTGCATAAGCACGAAGAAACGATCGTAGAAAAGCCCGGCCGGGATCGTTTCGCTGGCCACCTTGACCAGCGAATCTTCGCTCGCCGAGAGAGGTATCGACAAGGAACCGAGCGCTGCGACGCCGACGCTCGCCGAGTTCGGGTTCTTCTTGAGCGCGTAGCGGTCCTGGACTGCGCTGACATAAGCCATCGCCAACTTGCCCTCCGTACCCACCGGAGCGCAGACGACATTGAAAACGATCTGCACGTGCACCTCACCCTCGGGCTGGAAGCTCTTGCTAGCGCTGAGGAAATCGTGCACCTCGGCAGTCATTCGGTAACCCTGGCTGAGCAAGGCGCGGCGTGCCGCTTCGCAGGTCTCCTCGACGCCGGCGTCGAAGAGACGCGAAAAAGTTTCGTCGGCCGCGAAGCCTTCCCGCTGGTAAACGGGGGGGCGGTCAGGCGAACTGGTGCAAGCAGCCAGCACGCCAAGCAGCAGCATTCCGGCCAGCACCTGGCGAACGGAAGATGAACGACAGAAACTCGACAACCAGCTCATTTCATTGTCTGCCAAGGGTTTCCTGCAAGTAGGCATCGCCATTCTCCGGTCGGCGGCAGGGCAGATACTCCACCATTAACGGTCATGACAGTCGAGATACCCCGGATGATGAAAGTCATGACCCTCCCCTCTTCCCCAGACCCTTCTCCCGCGAGGGGAGACGGGAGTTTCGTGAGTCGCATACGCGACTTTCACATTGATCGCGACACGCCGTCTCAGGCGCAGCTTCGATACGGCTCCTCGAAGTCCAGGAAGTCGTGTTCGGCCAGCGCGCCCTCGCTCCAGGCAAGGACTCCGGGCAGCGCCTGCACGCGCTCGATATAGGCGGCGATGGCCGCCGGCACTGGCACCGCGTAGCTCACCAGGCGCTTGACCACTGGCGCGAAGAAAGCGTCAGCGATGGAGAACTCGCCGAACAGCATCGGCCCGCCGTGCGCCACCAGCAACTCGCTCCACATCTGCACCAGCCGATCGACGTCTGCACGCACCGGCGCCTCTTCGCGCAAGACGCGTTGCCCGACCTCCGGCAAGGCGGCTTCGATGTTCATCGGAAAGTGATTGCGCAAGGCGCCGAAACCGGCGTGCATCTCGGCACAGACGCTGCGCGCGCGGGCGCGCGCTTGCCGCTCGACGGGCCACAGCTGCCGATCAGGATATTTCTCGGCCAGGTACTCGGCAATCGCCAGCGTGTCCCAGACCGCAAAACCGTCATCCACCAACACCGGCACGCGGCCGGCCGGGCTGTGCCGGGCGAGATCCGTCTTGAACTTCGAGTCGGGCGTAAAGGCATCGAAGCGCAGCATCACCTCCGCGAAAGGAATTTCGGCCTGGCGGAGCAGAACCCAGGGGCGCATCGACCAGGACGAGTAGTTTTTGTTGCCGATAAAGAGCTGCATGGACATGGTGACTCACCTTTCATTGACAGGACAAGCGCGCCGCTGCCGGACTCAGTGTGCAGAGTGCACTCCGGCAAACGCAGCTTTTCTCAGTGATGAAAGCCGGAAGCTTCGGCGGCGCTCAGCGGCACCGGCAGCCGGTGTTTGGCGAAGTAGTCGAGTGCGCGCCGGATGTCTTCCACCAGCAGCGTCGCCAGGTCGCGGCTAACTCCGTGCCGCACCAGGATGCGCTGGATTGCCAGATCCTGACGATTGGCCGGCAAGGCATAGGCGGGCACTTGCCAGCCACGACTGCGCAGGCGGTCAGCCAGATCGTAAAGGCTGAAGCCCGGATCGGCGTCCTCCTTCATTTTCCAGCACACGGCCGGGATCCCGGCCTCGCGATCGCCGCCGTAAATGATCTCGAAAGGCCCGAGCTCGGCGATTCTGGCGGCCAGGTAAGCGGCCGTATCGTAGCAGGCGCCGTGGATCTTGGCGTAGCCCTCCCTGCCCAGACGCAGGAAATTGTAGTACTGGCAAACGACCTGCCCGCCCGGCCGCGAGAAGTTCAGGGCGATGTCGCGCATGTTGCCACCCAGGTAATTCACCCAGAAGACCATTTCATCGGGCAGGTCTGCGGCTTCCCGCCAGATGACCCAGCCGACACCGAGCGGCGACAGACCGAACTTGTGGCCCGAGGTATTGATCGACTTGACACGCGGAATACGGAAATCCCAGACCAGATCCGGCGCACAGAAAGGTGCCAGAAAACCACCGCTGGCGCCGTCGACATGCATCGGGATGTCCAGGCCCTGCTCTTTTTGCAGCTGATCGAGTGCGTCGGCGACCGCCTTTACCGGCTCGTACTGGCAGGTGAAGGTCACCCCCAAGGTCGGCACGACGCCGATCGTGTTCTCGTCACAGCGCTTGAGCACTTCCTCGGCAGTCATCAGCAGACGTTCGCCTTCGAGAGGAATCTCGCGCAGCTCGATATCCCAATAGCGGGCGAACTTGTGCCAGCAGATCTGCACCGGGCCGGTAATCAGATTCGGCTTGTCGATCGGCTTGCCGGCGGCTTTTCGTTGGCCCTCCCAGCGCCGCTTCATGGCCATACCACCAAGCATCGCCGCTTCGCTCGAACCGGTCGTCGAGCAGCCGACGGTGTTCGCCGCCGTCGGCGAGTTCCAGAGATCGGCGAGCATATGCACGCAGCGGGCCTCGATTTCGGCGGTCTGCGGGTACTCGTCCTTGTCGACCATGTTCTTGTCCATGCACTCATCCATCAGTTGATGGATTTCGGGCTCGGCCCAGGTCTGACAGAAGGTCGCCAGGTTCTGCCGCGCGTTGCCGTCGAGCATCAACTCGTCATGAACCACCGAGTAGGCATGGCGCGGATCGTGTTCCGACGCCGGAAATTTGTACTTGGGCATGCTGACCGACAAATCGGCCGAGGCGTACACCTGGTCCTCGAGTTTCTCGCGAATGCTTTCTTTCTCATGTAGGGGCATGCTGTTCTGCCTTTCGCTGTTGGATGAAATACGTCGCGTGCTGCGTTCTGATCCGGCGTCGCGCTAAGCGAAGCGCTGCCGCCTGCCCTTGCCTCAGTGCGCCTGATCCCAATTGGCGCCGACGCCGACATCGACCACTAACGGCACGCGCAGTTTCGCCCAGTCAGTCATCAGGCGCGGCAACTCGGCGCGCACGCGCGCCAGCTCGCCGTCGGGCACTTCGAGCACCAGCTCGTCATGCACCTGCATCAACAAGCGCGTTTGCAGGCCCTCGGCATCGAGCCAGCCCTGGACGACGATCATCGCCGACTTGATCAGGTCGGCCGCCGAGCCCTGCATCGGCGCGTTGATCGCCGCCCGTTCGGCAGCCTGGCGACGCGCAGCCTGGCTGGAGCGAATCTCCGGAAGCCATAGGCGACGCCCGAAAACGGTGTCGACGTAGCCCTGCGTGCTGGCCATCTCGCGCGTCCTGGCCATGTAGCTGGCGACCCCGGGGTAACGCGCAAAATAGCGCTCGATATATGCTTGCGCGGCACTGCGTTCGAGGTCCAGTTGCCGGGCCAGTCCGAAAGCGCTCATGCCGTAGATCAGGCCAAAGTTGATGACTTTGGCGACGCGCCGTTGATCCGGGCCGACGTCGCCCGCACTGACGCCGAAAATCTCGGCAGCCGTTGCCCGATGCACATCCTCGCCCTGCACGAAAGCTTCGAGCAGACGCGGGTCCTCCGAAAGATGGGCCATGATTCGCAGTTCGATCTGCGAATAGTCCGCCGCTACAAGCGAGCTTCCGGCCGGCGCAATGAAGGCCGCGCGGATGCGCCGTCCTTCGCGCGTGCG